>Ga0066709_100000762_pt1 | contig 18907 bp, 11 predicted proteins | sample GraSoiAngelo_158_FD_79665 | JGI IMG/M metagenome (GOLD analysis project Ga0066709, IMG submission 79665) | Grasslands soil microbial communities from the Angelo Coastal Reserve, California, USA - 14_1009_16_30cm | ecosystem: Environmental > Terrestrial > Soil > Grasslands | place: USA...
GACGCGCAACCAGCCATGGTAACAGGCACCGCACCTGCCGGTGGTCCGGCTTTGTCTACTGTGATCACCATCTTGGGGAAAGACAATGCCCCGGTTAAGGAAGCCGAGGTGTATCTCTTCGGCAGTTCACTGCAGGCCAGTGGCGTCACCGACGAACGGGGACAAGTAACGTTGTCCCTGTTGGGCGAGACAGCTCAGTCCGTGCGCGGTTTGTACGTCAAACCGAAATCTGATTACTGGACCTTCTACCAGGCTCAACCTGCGCTCGACCCCAAAGAGCCGAATATTGTCTTTCTGCGGCCACTATCGGAGTCCTTCACGGATTTCCCCCGGCAACAAGTGCTGGGTTGGGGCCAAAAAGTAATGCGGCTCGACCAGTTGCCCGGGAACTACCGCGGTCAGGGAATCAAAGTCGGCATCGTGGATTCGGGCGTGGCGACCAGCCACTTTGACCTACAAGGCATCAGATTCGGCTTCGATATCATCAACAAGAAAAGCGATCCAGCCTCCTGGAACCAGGACGCGTTCTCGCACGGTTCACACTGCGCGGGAATCATAGCGGGCGCCGACAACGCGATCGGTATCCGCGGCTTCGCTCCGGATGCCGAGATCCACGTCTGCAAGCTCTTTCCGGGCGGGCAGATCAGCCAGCTGATCGACACGCTGGAGTACTGTATCGAAAAGCAGATCGACGTGGTAAACCTGAGCTTGTGCGGAAACGAGCCGTCTGAGGTGCTCGAGCAGGAGATTCTGCGAGCGAAGCGTCTCGGAATCGCATGCATCGTGGCGGCGGGCAACTCGGGCGGCCCTGTGGAGTATCCGGCATCCTCACCCAACGTCCTGGCGGTCACGGCAATCGGCAGGCTGGGCGAATTCCCGCCGGACAGCTACCACGCGCAGACCGTGACCATACCGGACGGCGCCGGATTCTTCTCGCCGAGGTTCACGTGCTTCGGTCCCGAGGTTGGAGTCGCCGCTCCGGGCGTCGCCATTCTTTCCTCCGTACCGCCGAACAATTACGCAGTCTGGGATGGAACGTCAATGGCGGCTGCGCATGTGACCGGGTTGGCCGCTCTGGTGCTCGCGCATCATCCGGATTTCCAAGGTCCGTTTAGGATACGAAACGCCGACCGTGTCGACCGGCTGTTCCAAGTCCTGAAGTCCAGCGGCCAGCCGCTGAACCTGGGCGATCCGCGCCGTACCGGATTCGGAGTGCCGGATGTGCTGGTCGCGATCGGATTGGTACCGCGCCAGGGCATGATGCCGGTCTTTGGTGGGATGTTCGGCAACCTACCCACAAGTGGCGTACACGCGCCGCAGCAATGGGGCGCGCAAATGGGCTGGAGTCCGTTCGGCCCGTTGTCACAATTTGCCGTCAACCCCGCTCTCTACAATGCGTATGCCCAACTTGGCGGCGGACTTGGCGCTTATCCGTTTGGCCAGCTGGGATCGTCATTTGGCCCGCACGCATACCATGGCCAAGTGCCGGTCGGAGTCTGGTGAGGCATTGCCCGGCCGTGAATGAACGCGAACCAACGCATTCGAGTTCATTCACGGCTCCGAGCCCGCAAGGCGAAGAGCCGAGGGACTGCGAAAGCCAGGAAATTTAGGCGATTGGGTAGTGTACGCACTCCGGAGAAGGAGTGCGTGGCGCGGGCTAAAGCTTCATCCAGCCTTCTAGAATTTCAGCTTCGGCTCGTCTTCTCCCGATCATATAACCTGTCTGGAGCATCGTGGCTGCAACCAGGACCAGAGGAACCGAAAAATCGCCTCCTGTCCGTTGCAACCCCATCAGGTATTCCAGCATCGTCAGCATGAACTGGCGGCTGGCGCCGGATTCAATGCAGATTCGACACGTCTCTCCGTAGTTTGCGCGGTACCATTGCGCGGAACGAAAATCTAAGTCCGTCAACGCCGCGTTGAAGTCATGGATCGGAATTGGATAGCCCCGTTCTATATTCCCTGGCCCACGGGGCGAGCCTTCTAGATTCATCATGTTGCGAAGCCCCCAGCCGAGCTAGAGCGGACATTTCCGCCGCGGGTTAAGCTCGGCAGTTCTGCACCGTCTGCACTTTTTACAGTATACATGTACTTTCCGTGAAAGCGAGAGCCAACTTTCCGGTGCGGAACGGATCAACAAAAATTAATCGATTCCAGGTCCTGCTGTGGCAACAGAGTGGAACGACAAGGATTGGGGCGGCTGGTGGGATTCGAACCCACGACATCCAGAACCACAATCTGGCGCTACTACCAACTGAGCTACAGCCGCCGTCTGACCTATTCTACCCCAGCCCAGCCCTCTTCCAAAGCTCATCCACGCGGTGGCGGACGTCCTCCGACATGCGGATCACGCCGGGCCAAGGGCGCTTGAAACCCTCCGCGGGCCATTTGCGGGTCGCATCGACACCCATCTTCGAACCGTAATTGGGAAGGCGGCTCGAATGATCCAGTGAATCGATGGGGCCCATGACGAACTGGATGTCGCGCTCCGGATCGATGTTGTTCAGCACTTTCCAGGCCACCTCACGGAAGTTCTGGACATCGACGTCCTCGTCCACCACGATAATGCACTTCGAAAACATGGCCTGGCCCAGGCCCCAGATCGCGTGCATTACCTTGCGGGCGTGGCCGGGATACGATTTGCGGATCGCGACCAAGATCAGGTTGTGAAAGATGCCTTCGGCCGGCATCGCGATGTCTAGGATTTCGGGCAATTGCAGGCGCATCAGCGGTAGGAAGATGCGCTCGACGGCTTTGCCCATGTAGAAATCCTCCATCGGCGGCGGCCCGACGATGGTGGTCGCATAGATCGGATTCCTGCGGTGCGTGATGCAGGTGATGTGAAAGACCGGATAGTCGTCTTCAAGCGAATAGAAGCCGGTATGATCGCCAAAGGGTCCCTCGCGGCGCAACTCGCCCAAATCGACATAGCCTTCGAGCACGATCTCAGCTTGCGCGGGCACCTCAAGGTCGCACGTTTCACATTTCACCATCTCGACCGGTTTCTGGCGGAGGAAGCCGGCGATCAGCATCTCGTCGAGATCGGGCGGAAGGGGCAGAATGGCCGAGTACATGACGGCAGGGTCCGCCCCTATGGCGACCGCGACGTCCATCCTCGCCGGCCTGGAGGCCTGCGCCACCATGCGGCGGTAATGCTCGGCGCCCTGCTTGTGAGTCTGCCAGTGCATGCCGGTGCTGCGGCCGTCGAAGACCTGGAGGCGATAGCAGCCGCAGTTGCGCTTCCCGGTATCGGGATTGCGTGAGAAGACCATGGGAAGGGTGATAAAGCGGCCGGCATCCTCGGGCCAGCAGTGCAGGATCGGGAAGTAGGAGAGCGAGAAATTGTCGCGGCGGATAATTTCCTTGCACGGCCCGTCCGAGACGTTCTTGGGAAAGAACGCGCCCATCTCGGCAAGCTTCGGCAGCATCTTGAGCTTTCCGATGATGCCCTCCGGCATCCGCATCTCGAGGAAGTCGGAGATCCGGTGCGCGACTTCGTCCACCGAGGAAACTTCGAGTGCGATCTCCATGCGGCGAGTGCTGGCGAAGGCGTTAATGAGAACGGGAACGCTCGAGCCCTTGGGCTTTTCGAAGAGAAAGGCGGGGCCGCCCGTCTTCACGCCGCGGTCGGCGAATTCAGTGATCTCGAGGATTGGGTCTACTTCGAAAGAGATGCGCTTAAGCTCTCCACGCTCTTCGAGGGAGCGCACGAAGTCGCGCAGGTCGCTATAGGCCATAATTTAACTATCATTGAAGATCGTATGACAAACAGGACCGCATTTGTTACGGGCGCGAGCCGCGGGATCGGGCGAGCGTGCGCGCGTTCGCTCGCCGAAACGGGCGCGCGAGTGGTGCTGGCGGCGCGTGATGCGGCCAAACTGGAAGAGGCGTCGCGGGAGATCCCTGGATCGACGTGGGTGCCGCTCGATCTGGCCTCGCCCGAATCAATCAAAGAAGCTTTCGCCAAAGCGGGCAAGGTCGACATTCTGGTGAACAACGCGGCGGTGACCAAGGACGGGCTCGCGTTGCGGATGAAAAGGGACGATTGGGACACGGTGCTGGCCACGAATCTCACAGGAGCGTTTCTCGCGATTCAGCAAGTCCTGCACGGCATGATGAAGGAGCGGTGGGGGCGGATCATCAATATTTCTTCGTTGGTCGGCGAGGCGGGCAACCCGGGTCAGACGAACTATGCCGCTTCGAAGGCGGGTTTAATCGGATTGACGAAATCGCTGGCGCAGGAGATGGGCAGCCGGAACATTACGGTGAACGCCGTGGCGCCAGGGTTCATCGACACCGGCATGACAGCATCTCTTTCCAAGGAGCTGAAAGACAACCTGCTGGGACAGATTCCGTTGAGGCGCTTCGGGAGGGTCGAAGACGTCGCGGCGGCCGTGCGGTTCTTGGCGAGCGAAGAAGCAGGTTATATCACCGGACATGTGCTCAAGGTGAATGGCGGCCTATATATGTGAGCGACCGTTTCACTTCGCCGAGGACATCAGGGTGATCGCCGCGGATCACGGCGCCGGACGGGCGCCAGCGCTGAAACATCCGCTCGCTGGCGAACCCGGCGAAGACGCTGATGAGCGGCACGCTGCAAGCTGAGGCGACGTGCTGGCCGGCGGAATCGTATCCGACATAAAGACGGCTCCGCGCGATCTGGGCAGCGAAGGGGGCGAACGCGCCGTCGTGCGTGCGCATACCGGGCAGGAGGGCCCGTTCCACGCGCTCGCGCTCCGCGCGGCTGCCGCCTTTATCGACAAGGACGGACCCGCCCGTCTCGCTTAGGGCGCGGAGCAAGTCACGCTCGAAATCATCACCCAGGCGCTTCGCGGGATTCTCTCCGACGCCAAGACTGACGGTGATTTCTGCGGGAGGTTCCAGAGGCTCGAGCGGTGCAATATACGGGCGCGCGTTCTCTATGCCAAAGACTTCGCGGGCCCATCGCGCCGCGAGCACCGGCAACGGCTCGCTGCTGTCGCTCGCATAGGACCGGCTCTCAAAGAAGAAGTACCGGGGCTCCTCGCACACGGAGATCAGTCCGAGCTGGGTCAGACGGGAGTCCGGATCGATCACGATTCCATCCTTCAACCAAAGGTCCGCCGAAGCGCGTAACCGGTGGAGCAGGGTTCCGCCGCGCGCGTAGGGCGCCGGAAAGTGACGCACCCTCGGATCGGCCTCGAACAACTCGTACGATTTTCGCGGCCCGACCAGCACGATTTCGGCGTCCGGGTAGCGGCGCTTCGCCGCATCGAGCAAAACGCTGGTTACGGCGACGTCGGCGCCGAGCGTGACGCGCGACAGCACGTACACGCGCTCCGTGGACTGCGGGGGGCGAGGCGGCTCCGCGTTCCGCCTGATCCGCGCCTCGAGTCCAGGAAACGCCCGCCGAATCACCTGGCTGAAAAGCTCCGTGTAAGTCCGGCATAGCCGCGGCTCGAACAGATCGCCCAGACGCTCGACCACAATCGTTAGCAGCGCGCGACCCTCATCGACTGCGATCGCGCGATCGAGTTGCTCAGGCGTCCAGGGTTCGCCGCGCAGGCAGCAGGCAAGCAGCTCGTTACAGGTATTTACCAACCAGCAACTCCAGCTTTTTGCGTGTGGCTTCCGGAATCGCCTTGCGATCCGTGATTAGCGCGTGAGCGAGGGCCGAGCCGCAGGCGCACCCGCGCGCGCCGGGCATTACACGCACTGCCTCCGCCACCACCTTGCAGGCGTTCGCGGCGTTCTGCGTGAGGTTGCTGATGATATCGGTGACGGTTACCGCGTCGTGATCGGGGTGCCAGCAATCGTAGTCGGTGACCATGGCGATGGGGACGTAGCAGATCTCCGCTTCGCGCGCGAGCTTGGCCTCCTGCAGATTGGTCATGCCCACAACATCCATGCCCCAACTGCGATACAGGTTCGACTCGGCGAGGGTGGAGAACGCCGGGCCCTCCATGCATACGTATATTCCGCCGAGCTTGGCATTAACGCCCGCCTTGAGGCAGGCAGCGGCTGCGATGCGAGAAAGTTCCGGACAAACGGGATGCGCGAAACTGATGTGTGCCACCAGCCCTTCCCCGAAGAAGGTCGAGACGCGGCCTCGCGTACGGTCGAAGAACTGGTCGGGAATAACGAAGTCCAACGGCTTGTGTTCTTCCTTGAGTGATCCGACTGCGCTCAGGGAGAGAATGCGCTCGACGCCCAGCAGCTTGAAGCCGTAGACATTGGCGCGGAAGTTCAGATCGGAGGGCGAAATGCGGTGCCCGCGGCCGTGGCGCGAGAGAAAGGCGACTTCCTGGCCCGCGAGCCTGCCGACAACGTAGATGTCCGACGGCGCTCCCCAGGGGGTATCGAGGTTCCGCTCTTCCTGCGCTTCAAATCCTGGCATCGAGTACAACCCGCTGCCGCCGATGATTCCGATGGCTGGATTCATGAACCAGGTCCGGCCCGTGAGGCCGGCGCTACTCCTGTATTAATTCGAGAAGCACGCCGCCGGCGGAGGCGGGGTGCACGAACACATAGATATGACCGCCGGCGCCGGCGCGCGGCTCGTTGAGGAGACGCGCTCCCGCGGCCCGCAGGCGATTCACTGCAGCGCTAAGGTCCGGGACCCGGATCGCGACATGGTGCAATCCCTCACCCCGTTTTTCGAGAAATTTTCCAATCACGGAATCAGCTTCGGCCGGTTCGAGGAGCTCGATGCGCGGTTCGCCAACGGGCAGCATCGCCACGTTAACCTTTTCGTGCGCGACGGTTTCACGCACCGATACGGAAAGGCCGAGCTGGTCCTGATAGAACTTGAGCGCGTGGTCCAGGGAACGAACCGCGATCCCAAGGTGATCGAGCTTTGCTTGAGCCGCGCGCATAGCAGCGGGCCGCGACTGTTGCTTCGACTTGCGGGGCGCGTCCCGCGTTGTGCGCTTACCACCGTTCGAGCCAGTCATGTAGGATCGAGTAAGGATTGCGACGGTGCTCGGCGACGTCACGGCCGGCATTTGAAAACTCTTCGGCGGGCACGCGGTCCAGGAGGCGTTCCCTAAGCATTTCGCGGAGTCTCAGGCTCCAGATCTGCCCCGCGTTGGCACGGCCGCCGCCGCGGGAGTAATACTCGCGCACTGCCAGAAGCGCCTCGGCAACACCCTTGCCGTCGGCCGATACAGTATGGACAATCTTTGGCGTCCACCCGTCCGGACGATGCGAAAGGGCGAGATAGCTTTTGAGCTCCCGTTCGAGTTTTTCGGCGCCGGGCAGGTCGGCTTTATTGATGACGAACACGTCGGCGATTTCCATGATACCGGCTTTGATCGCCTGGACGTCATCACCCATACCAGGCACCAGCACCAGCACGGTCACATCGGCGAGCCTGGCGATTTCCACTTCATCCTGGCCGACTCCGACGGTTTCGACGATTACCACGTCGCGGCCGGCGGCGTCGAGCAGCATCGCCATTTCGGTGGTCGCACGGGCGAGGCCGCCAAGCCAGCCGCGTGTGGCCATGGAGCGGATAAAGACGCCGGGATCAGAATGATGCTGCTGCATGCGGATGCGATCGCCGAGAATGGCTCCGCCGGTATAGGGACTGCTCGGATCGACGGCGAGGATGCCAACGGTCTTGCCTTCGCTTCGGAGCAGGCGGGTGAGTTGATCGCACAGCGTGCTCTTGCCGGCTCCGGGAGGCCCGGTGACGCCGACGATCATCGCGTGGCCGGTGCGGGGGAAAAGTTCCTGCAAGAGGGGTTCGGCTTCGAGGCGGCGGTTTTCGATCCAGCTTGCGGCGCGGGCGAGCGCGCGCTCGTCCCCCTCCAGGATTTTCCGCGCGACCTCTAGCATCCGGATTTAAGCAGTTGCCGGGCGATCACCAGGCGCTGGATTTCGCTGGTTCCTTCACCGATAGTACACAGCTTCACATCGCGATAGAATTTTTCGACCGGATAGTCCTTGATGAAACCGTACCCTCCGTGAATCTGCAGGGCTTCATTGGCCACACGCACGGCTGCTTCGGAGGAGAAGAGCTTGGCCATCGCCGATTCCCTGTTGACGCTGCTGCCGTTGTCCTTGAGCCAGGCGGCGCGCAGCGTCAAGAGCCGGGCCGCATCGATTTCCGTGGCCATATCGGCAAGCTTATGCTGAATCGCCTGGAATTCGGAGATAAATCGTCCAAATTGCTTGCGATGTTTCGAGTATTTCAGCGCGGCTTCGTAAGCGCCCTGGGCGATGCCGACGGCGAGCGCGGCGATGGAGATGCGGCCTCCGTCGAGGACGCGCAGGCTGTCGACGAAACCCTCACCGGCTTTGCCGCAAAGCTGCGAGGCGGGAAGGCGGCAATCCGTGAACAGCACCTCGCCGGTGGGCGAACAGCGCATCCCCAGCTTATTCTCCTTCTTGCCGACCTTGAAACCGGGAGTTCCCTTCTCAAGGATGAACGCGGATATGCCGTGCGAGGAAGCGGCACGTTCCGTGACGGCCATTGCGACGCAGACATCGGCGATGTGGGCGTTTGTTGTGAACGTCTTTCCCCCGTTGAGCACCCAGGAGTCGCCGTCGGGCACCGCGCTGGTGCGTGTGCCTCCCGCATCCGATCCGGCTTCAGGTTCAGTGAGGGACCAGCAGCCAATCCATTCCCCGGTCGACAACTTGGGCAGATAGCGCTGTTTCTGCTCGGGGCTGCCGGCGAGAAAGATGTGATTCGCGCAAAGCGAGACGTGCGCAGCCGCGCTCAGCGCGATGGAAGGATCGATGCGCGCCAGCTCTTCCATCAGAATCGTGTAATCGACGTAGCTGTAGCCTGCTCCACCGAGTTCTTCCGGGAATACCGCGCCCAGCACACCCATACGGCCAAGCTTGCGGAACACTTCGAGCGGGAACTCCTGCGTCTCATCCCACTCCATCACGTGCGGCCTGATTTCGGCCTCGGCGAATTCGCGAAGAGATTTCCGGAGCTGATGTTGCTCTGGGGTGTAGCCGAAGTCCATTGGTCAGTCGGCCGGCGTGAAGACGTGCGTCACTATACGATCTCTTCTTTCTTAGGCTCCCAGCGTAACGTGCGGCCGAAGCGATAACTATCGACGGCCATGCGGCAGGCGATGGAGACGCGGAAGCCGAGTTCAAAGGGGCAGTTCGGTTCTTTGCCCGTGCGGATGCAGTCCAGGAAATTCTGCATATGGACGTGCGGCACGTGGGTGGAATGCCCCGCCATTTCGGTGCCATCCGGCCGGGTAACTTTCTGCGGCAGATAGCGCAACTGGTTATCGCGCTGAATCGTGCCGTCGGTCCCCAGCACGTCCTCGGTGACGCCCAGCTTGTTGTTGCCGAAGCCCGAGGCCCAACTGATCAGCATCTCCTCGGGCTGCTCCAGCGATACGTTCATCGTGTCGGGAACCTCGCGGCCGTCTTTCCAGAGATAGATGCCGCCGTTCATCGTGACCGCCTTGGGAATCTGAAGTCCCAGCGCTTTATACCAGAAACTCAACTGATGACACATGTTTTCGTAAACATTGCCGCCGGAATAGTCCCAGAAGTAGCGCCAATGGATGAAACGGTTGGGATCGAAATCGCGCGGCGGCGCCTCGCCGAGAAAGGATTTCCAAAGCACATTTTCCGGATTCACATCCGGCGTGAGACGCGCGGGCCGCGCCCATTGCGGTTTGCCATGCGGCGTATTCCGGTACATGTGCATGTCGACCGCGGTAATTTTGCCCATGCGCTGCGGATCCGAGAGAAACTGCTGGACATCGGTCATGTGGCCGAAGGAGCAGGATTGATGGCCGATCTGGACGGTGTGCTTTCCACCGTCCTTTTGGAACGATGCGCGCATGCGCTTGGCGTGCTCGACCGTGAAAGCCATGGTCTTTTCCTGATAGACGTGCCGCCCGGCATCGAGCGAGGCGCAGAAGTGCTCGGCGTGAAGGTGTTGCGGCGTGGCTATCACAACAGCGTCGATTGATTTGTCGTCAAGCAGGCGGCGGTAATCGAGATAGGTCGCCGCATTGGGCGCGAGGCCCTTGGCCCTGTCCAATTGTTTGGTGTAAACGTCGCAGAAGGCGACGGGCTCGGTGTTGGGGCAGGCGCGCAGGTGATTCAGCAGTTCCGTGGCGCGATCACCAAAGCCGATAAAACCAACCCGAATGCGTTCATTCGCACCGAGGACTTGCGCGGGCACGGCAGCTAGAGTGCCAGCAAGTCCGGACGCAACTTTACTGAGGAAGTGACGCCGAGAATCCATACTAGTGAGTTTAACAGCGGCGGCTTCAATACAGGGATTTCGTTTGCGGCTGCGCGACGGCGCGGCCGGCGGCGCTCAGAAAATCGCGCGCACCGGCTGTGAAAAACCCGAGTTCCGTTTTCACCTGGAAAAGCGAGAATCCTTGCGCGCGGAACTTTTCGACCTGTTCCGGAGTGCCCGCGGGGCGGCCGACAGGCAGATTGTTCTTATGCGCGGCGTTCACAACCTTCTGGATGGCCCCGGTGAGTTGCGGCTCGTCCTGCCGGCCGCGCAAGCCGTAGGAGAACGAAAGATCGCTGGTGCCGATGAAGATCGCGTCGATACCTGGCGTGGCGGCGATCTCGTCGATTTGATCCACGGCGCACGCTTCTTCGACAATGACGATCACGAACACGTTGGCGTCAGCCGAGTCGTGATAAGCGAGCGCCTGCGGCCAACTGAAGGATGCCAGTCCCGGGCCACTGCCTCGCCGGCCGGCCGGCGGATACCTGCACGCCGCCACCGCCTGGCGAGCCAGCTCCGGCGAGCTTGTAAAGGGAAACATCACGCCGTGAACGCCTGCATCGAGCACCCGCTTGGCGGCCCACGGCTCGTTGACAGGCACGCGCGCGAAGGGAGCGGCGGGAGACCCGCGGGTCGCCAGCACCATCGCCCGCAGCGTTTCGAGCGTAATGGGCGAATGCTCCATCTCAATCCAAAGGAAATCGAATCCGAGATGGGCGGCCTGAGCCGCGACCTCGATGCTGGGAACGGTGATGGTGATGGCGAAGACAGGTTCTCCGGCGGCCAGGCGGCGCCGCACTGGGTTGAAAATTTCGGACATCCGAACGAATCCTATCATGCCGTACCCGATTGTCACAGCATTTGACAACCGGCGACGTTCGCGCATAGCATAGCGTCCAAACATCATGCGCAAGCTCCTCTTCAATCTGCACCTCTATACCGCGCTGGTGGTTGGCGTATTTGTGATTATCCTGGGGCTCACCGGCAGCATCATGGCGTTCGAGCCGGAGCTCGATCACTTGTTCCACGCGAAGCTTTCGTACGTAACGCCTCAGCCGCACGCGCTTTCGCTGGCCGAGATCACAACAGTAGTTTCTAAAGCGTTTCCAGGCGAACGGATCAGCGGTTATGCAATTTCCACATCGCCCAACCTGTCCTACCAGGTGGCGCTCCGCCGCAGCATCGTGTATCTGAACCAGTACACGGGAGAAGTGCTGGGAGTGCGCGAGGCAGGACCAGATTTCCTGAATTATGTTCACCAGCTTCATTTGCGGCTGCTCCTGAGAAACAAAGCCGATTCCGGCAAAACGATCATGAGCTGGGTGGGCGTGGCGATGCTGTTCCTGCTTTGCTCCGGCCTGTATCTGTGGTGGCCGCTAAAGCGCGTCACCGTGAACTGGCACGCGCCTTCAAAGCGCTTTTGGTTCGACGTGCACAATACCGTCGGAATCATTTCGGCCGTGTTTCTACTGGTCCTGACGGTCACGGGGGTAATGATCGGCTTCGACGACACGCTCTTTCCGTTGCTTTATAAGATGACCGGTTCGGAGCCTTCGCGGCCGCCGGCGATTCCGCCTCCAGCCGCTGGGGCAAAGCCGATCACTCCGGATCAAGCCATCGAAATCGCTCGCGCCGCGCTGCCCGGCACGATGCCGTTCCAGATAAGCGCGCCGGGACCGAAAGGCGCTTACCAGATCCGCTCGCGATTTCCAGAGGACCTGACGCCGGGCGGGCGCAGCCGGGTCATCGTGGATCAATACACCGGCAAGGTGCTGTTCGCGGAAGGCTCGCGCACAGCGCCGGCGGGTTCACGTCTCGTGATTGCGAACCGCGCCATTCACACCGGCGACATCTTTGGGATCCCGAGCAAGACGGTCATGTCACTTGCCAGCCTGATGCTGGCGCTGCAGGTGGTGAGCGGCGTCGCGATGTGGTGGAAGAGGGAACGGAAGAAACGTACCGCGCCGGATCCCGCGGGCCAGACCGTTGCGTAATCGACGTTTCAATCCGAAGGGGGTGTGCGATGTCTCAATGTCACACTCGGTATTACTTCATGGCGATGATGGCGTGGGTGTACTGCACGCCCATTACATTGGCGCAAACCTCAACCGGAACTGTCGACGGCACGGTGGTGGATTCGAGCGGCGGATTTGTTCCCCGCGTGAAGATCAAGCTGGTGAACACCCGCACAGGCTTCGAACGGGAGGCCGAGACCGACAACACGGGGAGATTCCGCTTCGCCGGTGTGGCGGCGGGCAGTTATCATCTGGAGGCGCAGGCTACCGGCTTCAAAACCGCAGAGGCTGATTTCAAGACGGATGTAGCCGGAGTGCAGACGCTGAATCTCATGCTGAGCGTTGGCCAGGTGACCGAAACCCTCGCCGTGACCTCGGCGGTGCAGCGGGTGAACACTGAGGAGGCGACGCTTTCGGGTGTCGTCCTCGAGCACCAGGTGCAGAACCTGCCCTTGAACGGGCGCGACGTTTTCACGCTGGAGATCCTGCAGCCAGGCGTAACCCAGGCGCTCACGGCGCGCATCGCCAACTTCACCGCTACCGATTCCGGCATCAACTGGGCCGAAGGAAAGTACTCGTTCAACACAGCCGGCCATCCGGTGACTGCGAACGACTACACGCTCGACGGCCTCTCCAACAACAGCCCGATCTACGGCGGCAAACCCGGCGTGACGCCCACGGTAGACAGCACGCAGGAGTTTCGCATGCTCGAGAACAATTTCAGCGCCGAATACGGGCGCAATTCGGGCGCGGTAGTGAACGTCGTGACAAAGACAGGCACCAACCAGTTCCATGGAACGGCTTACTGGTTCCTGCGCAACAGTTACGTCGACGCCCGCACGGTTTTCGATCCATCGGCCATCGCTCCGCTGCGGCAGAGCCAGGCAGGTTTCACCGCGGGCGGTCCGGTGATCAGGAACAAGACCTTTTTCTTTTTCGGATTCGAGGGATTCCATCAATTCAAGGGCTCGAGCCAGATCGGGTCGTTCGAGACGCCGGAGCTGCGCGCGCTGGTCCACCAGATCGCTTCGGGCAGCCCGGCCGACCGCCTGTTCCAAACCTACCCTGGCCCTCCGATCCAGCCGGGGACCGCGCGAGACATCGGCTCACCCTCGACGACCTATGCCACACCGGGCCCAAAGGACGGCATTCCAGATATCGGCCTAGCCAGCTATGTGACAAACTCGCTGATCACGATGCGTCAATACAACCTGCGGTTGGATCACAAACTGAGCGACAAGAACCAGCTCTTCGGCCGGTACACATGGGGGCCGGCGGACACGAGCCCTATCGACCCGCGCAGTCCGGAACTCGGGCTGCACGAAACGGGATTCCGGGCGCAGGGCGTGCTGGGTGACACACACATTTTGTCGCAGAACCAGTTGAACGAATTCCGCTGGGGCTATACGCGGAACCGGATCACAGACTCAATCGCGCGCTTCAGCCAGCCCAGCGTCGCCGTTTCGGCCAATGCCGGCGGCGACAACATCAACGGATTCGCCAACGTGGGCGTGCCGTCGAATAACGTGGGCGAAGAATATTCGCTTAGCGATATTTTTTCGGTCAACCTGGGCCGGCACGCACTGAAGTTCGGGTATGAACACCACTGGAACCAGGACAACGGCAACCGCTATACCTCGACGAACGGCGGCCTGACGTATCGCGGGCTTATGGATTTCGCCGCCAATCTGGCCGACACTGCCACAGTGCGCATTGATCCCAGGCAAACGAGCGGGACGCCGGTGCCGGTCGGGACGCCGGATGATTATCGCCAGCAGGATAACGGGGTTTTCGCGCAAGACAACTGGAGAGTGACGCGGCGTCTTTCGCTGAATCTCGGCTTGCGTTACGACCGTTACGGGGCGGTCACTGAAACGCATAGCCGGATCGGGCTACCGGTGCTCGGCGCAGGTTCCGATCGATATCAGCAAACGATGAATGCAGTGGTCAGCCGGGCTTCGCAGATTTTTCATCCGGCGAATGAGTGGGCTCCTCGGTTCGGCTTCGCCTGGGATGCGACCGGCGACGGCAAGACGAGCCTCCGCGGCGGCTACGGCGTCGCCTATGACCGCATTCAGTTTCTGGCGTTCCGCGGCAGCGTGCGCTTTAATCCGCCGGACTCGACGGGGCTCAGCCTGGCGGTACGAACGCTGGCCGGACCACTCGGCGTCAGCCAGACGCAACTCGCCGCAATCTTAGGCCAGACGAACTCGGTTCCGTTTCGTCTGCCCGCCGGCACCACGTCGCAGGGCTTTAACGCCGGCGGCGGACCCGTGATCGGCTTTACGGTAAGCGGCAACTCGACGACCATCACAGTCCCGACCAGCGTCAACGGCCAGGATCCGAAACAGAAACAGCCGTACTCTCAGGACTGGTTTCTATCGGTACAGAGAGAGTTGCCGGCGAAGGTGATCCTCGAAGCGGCTTACATCGGCAATACCGGGCGGCACCTGACCAACGGCACCAACTACAACCGTTTTAATGGCGACCTATTCGGAGTGGCGAATCCATACAATGGAGCGAGCTCAGGCGACACGGGCCTTAACTACCTGAGCCCCTACCTGACGACAGTTTCCTACACCACATACGACTTGAACTCTTCCTACAACGGCGGATTCATTTCGATCCACCGCCGGTTCAGTGGCGGATTTTCGTTCCAAGCCTCGTACACCCGCGGCCGTGCGATCGATTCCGTGCCCGCGGGCCGCGTCGACGCCGCCACGCCGGATCCACACAACCTCTGGGACCAGAAGGGTCTCTCCGGGTTCGACGTCACGAACCGCTTCACGGCGAACTTCGTGTATGAACTGCCACTCGCCCGGGCGAGCCGCGGTTTCAGGAACGTCGTGCTTGGCGGCTGGCAGCTTCAGGGAATCATCGGCGCGCAGAGCGGCACGCCGTACACGGCGGTCACGAACTCCGGGAACTTCGATTTCAATGGCGATGGCTCCGGCGCCGACCGGCCCGATGCGCCCGCAGCAGGATATGGCGCATACAATGGCGTCTCGCGGCAGAAATACCTTGCCGGCGTCTTCGGCCCGAATTCAGCGATCGGCGCGAACTCCCTGAACCTGCCGGCAACCATGACCGCAGCCCAAGGCGTCTTCCTTCCCAACGGGCTGCGTCCGGCGAACGACTGTTACGTCGCGGGCAAGACAGGGCCGATCCGGAGTCTGGCCGGGCGGCCCTGTTACTCCGAGGGGACGCTGGGACGCAATACGTTCCGAGGGCCGGGATTCCAGGGCGTTGACGCGTCGCTGTTCAAGAACTTCCGCCTACCGTGGTTCGTGGCTGAAGGAGCGAAGCTGCAGTTCCGGGCGGAGGCGTTCAACCTGCTGAACCGGGTGAATCTCCAGCAGGTGGATAACAATTTTGACAGCACGACGTTCGGGCATGCGACGTCGGCCTTCGACGCGCGGGAGTTTCAGCTTGCCCTGAAGCTGGTGTTTTAGAAGCCGCTAAGGATGGATAACGGACGGACAAAGCCCTTGACAGCTTCTTTTTGTACATTAGCTTTATAGCGCCCTACGGACAACTTCTCGAAAGGGGAAGCCATGAAGAAGTTTTTAGTAGCAGCAATCGTCATGTCTCTTACTGTTTTCGGGCAAACCGGGACGGATGGATCGATGCTCGGCACCGTCGCCGATTCGAGCGGCGCCGTGATGCCCGGCGCAGTTGTAACCGTGACCAACATCGAAACAGGCATCAGCAAGAAAGCCGTTACCGACTCCGGCGGATACTTTCAGGTTCTGGCGCTACAGCGCGGGTTGTACTCGGTCACGGTGCAGAAAACGGGGTTCACCACCTGGCAGTTACAGCGCATTGAGCTGACCGCGGGTGAAAACAAGCGGGTTTCGCCGGTGCTGCAAGTGGGAACCGCGCAGGAGGAAGTCACGGTCGTGGCGGGCGTCGACCTGGTCCAGACGGAGCAGTCGGGCATCGCCGGCGCCGTCGAGCAGACGCAGATCCGCGAGCTGCCGCTAAACGGCCGAGACTCCATCCAAATGGTGGCGTTGGTTCCCGGAATGCGTTACCTGGGCCTTGGCGGCAACACGGATCAGCGCACGGTGCAGGGCCTGGGTATCCGGACGGACCAGACGCTGTTTACCGTGGACGGCCAGGACCACAACGATCCCAGCACCGAGGGAGGAATGATCATTCCGAACCTGGATTCGGTGGCGCAGTTCCGGGTGGAGACGTCGAATTTCGGCGCCGCCGGCGGCCGCCATCCACTGCAAGTGAAGCTGATCACGAAGAACGGCACCAACAATTTTCATGGCACGCTGTTCGAGTTTGTGCGAAATGATTTCTTCGATGCGAAGAACACGTTCGCTTCACAACGGCCGAAGTTGCGGAGGAACCAGTTTGGGGGCAGCTTAGGCGGCCCCATCCGGAAGGACAAAACCTTCTTCTTCGCCAGTTTCGAGGATGCTCGGATTCGGACCGAGACCCTGTTCAACTCTTTCGCGATCAACCCCGCTTTGCAGGCCGGGAATTTCGGATCGACAAAAATTACGGATCCGTCAACGAACCAGCCATTCCCCGATAACCAGATTCCAGCTGCCCGGTTTTCCAGCGCCTCCAAATTCTTCCTGCCTTACTTGTTGCAGCCGAATGCCCCGGGCGATCGTTTTGTGGCGCAGGCTCCAATCCCGGACAACGGCACGAACCTGTTCACTCGAATCGACCACCAGATTACTTCCACCCATCGCATCTATGGACGGTGGACTCGCAACGCGCACGAACTGGGCAGCCTCGGTTACAGGCCGGACATCAACATCACGACCAATTTGGTGCAACACAGCATCGGCCTTAGCTACGACTGGACGGTAACGCCGCGGGCCGTGCTCAGCCTGGGTTCAGAGTTTTCGCATTCGACAACGTATGGAAACTCCCCGGTAGTGGGCAAAGAGAATCTGAATCAAGAAGCCGGATTGCAGGGTTTTCCGAGCTCGCTGATGGAAAACACGATTGGCTTGCCGACGGTGGGGATCATGGGTTTCAGCGGGTTCTCTTACCCGGAGCAAGTACCGTCATCGTTCAAGCGGGAACTGTTCGGGGAGATTGCCAGCCTCAACCTCATTCGCAACAAGCACACGATCGCTTTGGGAGCCGAGTATAGCGATCGCCGCACCGCGACTCACCACGCCTCGGCCGCGCCGCGGGGCTCGTTTACCTTCAACGGACAATACACGGGCAATGGGTTTGCCGATTATCTGCTGGGCGATGTTCAGTCCGTATCGAGGAATTTTCCACTGGGCGATTTCGGCGTGGCGCATTCGCCGTACCAAGCTTTTTACGTGCAGGATGACTACAGAGTTCTGCGGAACCTGACGCTGAACGCGGGGCTGCGCTTCGACCATTGGAATGAGAAGCAGTTTGTCCGCGGTTGCGGCGCGACCTTCGACCAGGCCAGTGGAAAGGTTCTCGCAGGCGAGAACAAGAGCGGGCAAGTGGACCTGACGTGCCAGCCGGTAGGCCCGTTCCTCGGGCCGGCGACCGCGGATCTCTGGATTCCGGCCTCAAAGGCAGGCGTGCCCCAGGGTTTGTTTAAGCCGTCCGGGTATCTCTCACCGCGCCTGGGCTTTGCCTGGCGTCCGATGGGCGGCAACGGCCTGGTTGTACGCGGCGCCTGGGGAATGTTCACTTCCAGCTACCAGGGCAACTTCACGGGGTCGTCCATTATCGGACCGCCTTACTGGCTCAGTGAGACCATTACCTTTGCCAAAGCGTCGCTGCAGCGATGGGAGACCGCATTCCCCGCCGAGCCGCACAATTTCGTCGCGCCGTCCGTGGTTAACGCCGCCTACAATACCCGGCCGAACAAGGTCGAGCAATGGAATCTCTCGGTTCAGAAGGCGATTCCGATCCTTCGTGCCGCGCTCACGGTCTCATACGTGGGAAACCGTGGTTATCACCTGATCACCAAGGAATCGCTTAATGAAGTGCCTCCGGGAGCGTACACGAACCTGCAGGCGGCAAAGCCCTATTCGCGCCTTGGGAACGTCTTCGTGTACCAAAATACCGGGAATTCCTGGTACAACTCTGTGCAAAGCGTGCTTGAACGGCGCTTCACCAACGGGCTGAGCTATTCGCTGGCCTGGGCCTTCTCCCGGAACATAGACGACTTCCAATCAGCGCTGGGCGCAACCCAGCCGACTCCGTTCGCTCCGACCGGCTACAACCGCGGGCCCTCGATGCTCGAGCGCCGGCATATTCTGGCGTTCAACGGAGTATATGAGCTGCCGTTCGGGCCGGGAAAGCGGTGGGGTTCTCACCTGCCGCGAGTTGCCAACGTCTTGCTCGGCGGATGGGAGCTATCCTCGATTTATCAGTTCAACTCCGGCCAGCCGCTCGTCTTCCTGGTGCCCGGCGCTACGCTCGGCAACGGGTACAACACGCGGCCGAACCTGCTGGGCGATCCACATCTGGACCAGCCCGGCGCGGACCGCTGGTTCAATCCGAACTACGTCGATGCGAACGGCGCCTGCCACACTGTGTTGGCAGGGCTGCCATGCGTGCTGGGCGTTCCGAAGGCCTACGCGTTCGGGAATGCCGGGATTGGCCTCGTCTCCGGGCCTTCGCTTCACAGTCTGGATTCGTCGCTCATGAAGAACTTTCATTTCCACGAACGCGACTATGTACAGTTCCGCTGGGAGTCCTTCAACGCCTTCAACGA
>Ga0066709_100000763_pt1 | contig 18901 bp, 12 predicted proteins | sample GraSoiAngelo_158_FD_79665 | JGI IMG/M metagenome (GOLD analysis project Ga0066709, IMG submission 79665) | Grasslands soil microbial communities from the Angelo Coastal Reserve, California, USA - 14_1009_16_30cm | ecosystem: Environmental > Terrestrial > Soil > Grasslands | place: USA...
CCACAATGACAAGTATCGGGTTCAATCCTGCAGATCGGAGACGCGCCACGGCCTCAATGAGAATATGGAATCCTTTGTTTTCATCCAGCCGGCCAACGGCGATCACAATCGGACGGTCGTTCGGCAGGCCAAGGTCTTGACGCATCCTCAGGCTTTGTTGAGGCATAAACTTACGCGGGTCGACTCCGTTTCCAATAACGGCCAGATTGTCACTGCGGCACCCAAGCCGCATCATGACTTCTTTCAGAGCATGCGAAACTGCAATCAAACCATTTGCGCGCCGTAGGACTTGCCGTATCAGCGGACGAATCACTCTAAACTGCGGGAACAAATTGATATCTGAACCGCGCGCGGAAACGACGAGCGGTTTCTTGAGAACGCCTGCGATCATCGCCGCGGCGAAGCCATCTGGATAAACGTAGTGTGCATCGATTAGATCGTACTCGTCCTCATTCAGGCGGCCACACACCTGACGGAAACTTCCAGCGAACATCGATATGCCATGAGTAGCCATACCCAACTTTGGAAAGACGAAGTATCTGGGATGCCGCGCATAAAATCCGCCGAAGTGTTCTGCCCGAGGAACGCGTGCCCAGTCCAGCCACCGGTGGTTGAAACGAATCCATGCCGGAAAATAGGGAACCGGAGCGACAACGGATATGTCCACAAACCTGAGGAGGTATCGCATACGTTCGAGAACAAAGTGCCCCGCCAACGGATTGATCGAATTCGGGAACAGCGTCGTATAGACGAGAACCCTGAGTCGTCTGGCATCTTGAAACTCAAAGTTTGGCTCACTCACCAGAGTGCCGGAATACGCCATCGCTCTCAGGAAGCCGCTAACCTTCGGCGCATCTCAAGGACTTTGGCGGGAAGGAGCATTTTGACGCGTTCACGCAAGGCGTCCATTAAAATGGGAACCCTCAAATACAGGGTGTTTTGAATTGTTCTCGGACCGAATGAGATCGTATGGCAATGTTTCATACGAGTCTGCCATTGTGTCTTATGCCTTCCCACCCCTGCAAGAAAGTCATAGTGCCGGACGCCTTGTTCAATTGCCTTCTTCAGCACCATCGCGCGCAAAGCAATTCCCACGCTTTCAGACGCAAATTCAGGATCGAATCCTTCCTGCAGGAGAAATTGCGTCCCGTGATACCTGAAACAAATCTGACACGCGACGGCGCGTCCGTTCAGCTCCAGAAAATCAAAAGCCAACCAATCCCGCTCCAGAAAAAGCGGGGTGAAACGTTCGTAGAAACGCCGCTTCGCAGGATTGCGGAAAACTCCTTCAGCTCCCCTGCCATTCCATCGCTTTCCATGCAGCTCGAACAAGGTTTGCAGGCCTGTTCTAATATCCGTTTCAGTCTCAACAGCCCCGAACCGCACCGTGTAGCGTGTCGTGATGTCCCGAAGCGTGCTCCGAAGTTTGGTTCGAAAACGCGGTTTAAGCGAGGAGAGATACTCGTCCCACGATTCTGGCAAATCCGTTACCAGACAGGGGCTCACTTCAGCGCAAGACACGAATTCCGGCTCTTCGGTGGTGCGTTTTATCCACCGGCACGTACGTGAGGTCTCTGGAATGCCGGTCAGCTGAAGCAGGTCCCATGATCTTTGGGAACAGAGCCACATCCACACCGAAGCAAGAATTTCCTCTTCTCGTCCTTCAATCAGAATCGCGTCCAGGTAGTCGCTATCCCATGATCCATCGCCGATGAACCGCAGCGTCTTAATACGCGTGAAGGGCAGCCACGGCTGGACACGACGATACAGAGGTAGAATCCCAATGAGTTCGCCGGTTCTCTCTCGAATAACAATGATCTGCAGGACATCATCCGTTCCGGCGTAAGATTCCCACCAAGACGAAAGCCACTCCCAAGTGAGAAATATCGTATTCCCCGAACTTCGGGACAGCAGACGATTCCATTCGGCTCGTAGCGCCAAGAACTCCTGAACATCTTCGATCACTCGAATATTCATTACGTTTTTACGCTACGGATTCGTAGAGGGCTGTGTACCGATCGATCATGTGCCGTATCGAGAAATTCTCTACGGCAAAACGGCGGGCGTTGCTGCCGAACGTCGTACGATCGGCCGGGGAACACAGACATTTCTGAATCGCTTCCGCCAGGGCCCGCTCTTTACCGGCCTCGACCAGAAGACCGGTTTGTTCGTTCACCACCAGCTCTACATTGCCTCCAACGGCGGTGCAAACGATCGGTAATCCTGACGCCATAGCTTCGAGTAATGTGTTTGACATACCTTCCGCAAAAGAACTGAGCACGAACATATCGAATACCCGATAGAGCCGTTCGACGTCCGGCCTGTAACCTAACACCAGCGCCTTTGGAGTCTTTAATAACGCCTGCGCGCATTCCTCGATCTCGCGGCGAAGCGGGCCATCTCCGACGATCACAAGCCGCACCCGTTGCCCCTCTTCCTGCAGCAGTTGAATGGCACGCACCAAACCTTGATGATTCTTTACCGGGTCCAACCGGCCGATCGCGCCGACTACAACTTCGTCCTCACGGATTCCGAGTTGTTTTCGCAGATTGAAATCGCGGCCCGGGGAAAACCGCTCCGTATCAACCCCGTTCGGTATGAATGCCAACTTGCTCATCGGAATGCGAACCGTCTGTTTCAACCACGTGTACAGATCTTTCGATACCGCCACGTACTTTGTTGTACGGAATGCCAGCAAGCGGCGCGCTAAATTCCGGCGATAGACCTCACCGCGAGGATCCGACATGTCACGGCCATGCTCACCGTGGATTAGGACGGGCTTTGGCGTAAGGCACGCCGCGACTACGGCATCAAAGGCGGCCCAATTCCGCGTGTGGATAACGTCAACATCACGCGTCCGAAAAAGCTCTCGAAGCTTGAAGATGACCTGCAGGCCATTTCCGTTTTTTTTATTCATCTCGTGCACAACAACAGGACGTGCGAGCCGCTCAACAAATTCGCCGCTTTTCGACAGCAAACATAACTCATGGACCAAGTGCTCAGGTGAGCCGTTGATGATATTCACGATGCCGTTTTCGAGGCCTCCGGCTGAAAAGGCGTGAAGCACATGCAAGATGCGGATCGTGCGCGGCATTCCTACGCAGCGTGCTGGTATTTCTCGCGCCACAGGCGAAACATCAGCACGTTCCACAGGTGCGCAGAACGATCGCGGACGCCCGATTGGTGCTGGTTCCACATTTTCCTGACGAAGGAGGTAGAAAGATAGGGGTCCTTTCGATCCAGGATGAATTCGCGCGCATAGTCGTGAATCCCGTTACGGAACCATGACGCCAGTGGTACGCCGAATCCCATCTTTGTCCGGTACACAATGTGACCCGGCAGCTCGGTTTCGAGTGCCTTTTTGAATAGGTATTTGCCCGTCATGCCGCGCAGTTTGAGATCAGATGGTATCGATGCAACGAGTTCCATGAATTTGTGATCCAGCAGGGGACATCTCACTTCAAGCGAGTTGGCCATGCTGGCGCGATCTACCTTGGTCAAGATGTCATCAGTTAGATATGTTTTGATGTCGAGATACTGAATCCGGGACAAGGGATCAGAGGTACCAGCGCTCCGATAATAGTCGCGGAAAATGTCTGTTGTGTCATAGCCGCCCAAGTTCCTTTTGAGATCTTCCGAAAGAATGGAGGACTTTTCGTATTTCCGGAAAGTCGACACGCTGTCGAAATAGCCTTCCACGTGATCGAAAGCCAAACTCTGAAATGTCGTTTTCGCCCGGATGCATCGGGGCGCCCAATCCAGTTTCGGATAAATCCTTGCAAGTGGTCCAAAAACCATCCTGCGGATGCCGAAGGGAAGCAAGCTCCGCATCCGGTTTTCCTGCTGATCCATAAAGTACCGCGGATAGCCGGCAAAGTTCTCGTCGCCGCCGTCTCCGCTCAGAGCTACGGTCACTTTTTCACGCGCTACCTGGCTAACAAAATACGTCGGAAGCGCCGAGGAATCTGCAAATGGCTCGTCATAATGCCAAGCCAGCTTTTCGATCGTGTCGATCTTCTGCGGAGTCACAATTCGTTCATGATGCTCAGTCCGCAGATGACGAGAGACTTGCCGGCCAAAGTCAGATTCGTCAAAATGCCTTTCCTGAAAACCAATTGTTGCGGTTTTGACCGGCTGATCCAGAATCTTGCTCATCATCGCAACGACTGCGGACGAATCGAGTCCGCCGGAAAGGAATGCTCCTAATGGCACTTCACTCATCAAACGAATCTCTACAGCAGTTCGGAATTCCTGCACGAGTTGTTCTCGCCAATAGGCTTCGGATCGGCGCACGGCGTCGTTGAAATGAAGATCCCAGTATTGGATCTCTTCGACTCGTCCTGCACGCACCCGCAAGTAATGTCCGGGCCGGATCTTCCGTATCGAGCGATAAATCGATTTTGGAGCCGGCACGTACCCAAGCGAAACGTAATCGCTGACCGCGTGTTCATCGATGTTCAGGTCAAGCCCGGGGTGCCGAAGAATGGATTTAATTTCGGAGGCGAAGACGAGTTTCTCGCGATCGATGTAGTAATAAAGAGGCTTCTTACCAACCCGGTCGCGCGCAAGAATCATCGTGCGCTGCCGTTCGTCCCAGAGTGCAAAAGCAAACATCCCGCGAAGCTTTTCGACAAAGGTCTCAGGGTAGGATTCGTAGAGGTGGACGATCGTTTCCGTATCACTTCGAGTTCGAAACGTATGGGATAGCTTTAGTTCGTTTTGCAATTCGCGGTAGTTGTAAATCTCGCCGTTAAAACTGATCCAGACCTTCCCATCCTCATTGGAGAGCGGTTGTTGACCAGAACTGAGATCAATGATGCTTAGGCGGCGGTGGCCGAGCGCTGTTCCAGAGCCGATATACACGCCATCTTCATCAGGTCCCCGGTGTTTCAACACACCAGACATTTCGCGGATTACACTCTCTTGAACGGGAGCATTCTCAAAATACATGAACCCACAGATGCCGCACATAACCTTAGGATGCCAACCCATGGCGCTGAAGAAAGAACTTGAGACGGAACACCTCGATTTCTCTTTGCCACGGCAGACCACGCTTCAACTCGAACACGTCCGAAAAAGCATGATTGAAACCCGAACAGCACGTCACTGCGCACGAGTACCCGCATTCGCGAATAACCGCTTTCGCTTCACTGTTGTAATCCGTAGCTTTTCCGTTCGGATATGCAAATGACGAAATCGGTGCCCCAAGCTGGTCGGACAATTCTTCCTTAGAACCACGAAGTTCCTTACTCATTTCCGATCTTGGAATCTGAGACAATATGGTGTGGCTCACCGTGTGCGAGCCGAACTCAATGCCAGCTCGGTGCATTTCGCGGACTTGGTCCCAGTTCAACATTCGTTGATCCGCATCTTCGGGCAGAACTGGCCGTAGCTTGGATTCGATATCATCGATAAATCTTCGCCGCTGGTCGCCATAGAGCGTTTTTGCTCTCACAAGGGTCGATTCAAGACTTCGCTGCCGGGCTTCGGCGGTCTGAAGCTTCAACTCAGGTACGGCGGCATCTTCTACGCGGGCGCGATCCACAGTAGCAAATCGGAATGCGTCGAAAATCCTGTCGTGCCAGATTAGTTTCCCACTCCCGATTGCGCCGGTCGCAAGGAAGATTGTGGCGGGGAATTTATACTTCCTCAGAATCGGAAAGGCGTAATCGTAGTTGTCGCGATACCCATCATCGAATGTAATCGCAACTGCTCTTTCCGGAACCTCACCCCGGGCACTTCGATCAACAAGCTCCTGCAGGCTCATGACCCTGTAACAGCTCTTCAGAAACTGCATCTGCTTTTCAAAGATGTCCGGAGGCAGAGGCTCAAAAAACGGATGCTCGTCTGGCGACACTTTGTGATAGCCCAAGATCTGGAAACGCCTGGACAAATGCGGGCTCACCTTACGTTTATTCGTGTAAAGGCGCTCGACAAGATTGTTTGTGACGCCGTCGACGTTTAGGCTAACAGCAACCTTAGCTATCGAATGCAGCATCAGTTGAAGTGAGAAATAGCGGTCATTCGTTGGCATTCCTCGCCGGGACGAGCATCGGCGTGCGCCACATGCCACAGTTCGAGCATTAATAACATCCAGAGAATCTCGCCATAGTACCCACGATGCACGGATTCATACTGTGACCAGAGCCAGTCGAGAAGGCCTGAACGGAAGTAGCCTCTCTGACGGCATCGCGCTGCACCGAGAACATCGAACGTGAAATCACGGAGTTGTTTCGAGTCTGCTAGCCAGACACTGTATGGCAGCCCGAATCCATGCTTGCTTTTCGTGATGATGTCGTGCGGCAACAGATCTTCCATCGCTTTTTTGAAGATGTACCGCAGACGAGGTCCGCGAACTATCAAATCTGGCGGAATTGTTCCCGTAAACTCGGCCAATGTAGGATCTAAGAACGGGAACCGGGGCGTTACACCGGCCAACCGTGACATCGTTGTAACTTTCCGCAGATCGTTGTCTGCGATCGTAATCTTCAAATCGAGATACAGCCACCGATTCAACTCGCTTTGCGCCGGTGCACCATCGAAATGCTGCCGTGCCGTCGACAGCGGATCCTGGTCGGCGACAACCGCAAGAAAATCCGAGGTGAACAAGTCTCGAGTGGAAACGCTGGAAATCAATGAATAGGAAAAATACCGGTCCGGCACACGTATATTGGAACGCCGCACATAACTTGCGGCCGAATTAAAGAAGGGAATATTCGTCCACCGAGTAGCGCATGACACGCCCGGCTCTAGAAGTCCCTGGCGCATCCATCGCGGAACTCTGCTGTACTGTTGAAAAATGCGGTCGGCGGCGTATCGGGCATTTCCGCCAAAAAGTTCATCGCCTCCGTCACCGGCCAGCAGGTGCGTGATCCCATGTTCTGCGGCCAGACGAGCGCAATAATACGTCGGCACGATCGAGGAATTACCGAAGGGCTCGTCATAAATCTGCACCGCGGTGCGAACGACTGACGGGATGTCGTCCGGTTTAACGAAGTATTCATGATGATCTGCAGAAAAGTGCTTCGCGGCAATGCGGGCATACTGGATTTCGTTATAGCGCGGATCGTCAAATCCGATCGAAAAGGTCCGTGGCGGCTCAGCAGTCAGCCTGCCCACATACCCAGCTACGGAGCTACTATCGGTTCCACCGCTCAAGAAACAGCCGAGAGTTTTCGGGCCATCCAGGTTTTCGAAGCTGGACGCGACTGCGGAACGCACAGCGTTTCGGGTCTCATTAGCCCAGACACTCTCCGATCGCCGGGCATCGCCTTCATAATAAGCCATGTCCCAATAAGGGCGCGTCGTTACCGCCGGACGTGACATCAGCTGATGGCCGGGCGCAAGCTTCGAAATGCCTTGATAGATTGTGTTGGGAGTAGGAATGCAGGTGTATTGCAAATACTCCAGTATCGCTGCCGGGCTGATGACCGGCGGTTGCCGGTGCGCCGCCAAAACCCATCGTATATTCGTACTGATCACCAACGAATGGTCCGACTCCGCAAAGACTAGCCGCTCGATGCCGAAATGATCCAGCCATGCCTTCAGCGTGCCTTGATTGTGATCGTACAGGATGATAGCGAATGCGCCACGCAATCCGCACACGAATCGGTCTCCCTGCTCGCGATACAACCTGCCCAAATGCGCAGCAGTGTTGATGAACGGCTCTGATCCCAACAAATCGGCACGGCAAATCAACGTGAAATCCGGATCATCAAAGAAGAGGGAGTCCACGGGTTCGTCGCCATCAATACGCACGTATAGATCCCGGCGGTGGCATTCCTTAAAATGCGTCCGCTTCGCACCAATCGGTTCAGCAAGGGGACCCATTACTGCGTAGAGATCTGGCATGGATTCTGGGTGAGGTTCATTTCCGTTCCGCAACCTAGATGAGATGTCTTGACACAATCGGACCGATCCACTGTGTTTGCGGCATTGGCAGGCCGCGTCAGATCTGAATCCCCATCGAAAACTTGGGATTGAGTGGCGAAGTATCCGGCATGGATTGCTGGAGCACAAGTCCATATTGATATGCAAGCTCCGTCATCGTCATGCCCCAGCGTTTTTTGAAGTCGAATGACCCCGTTCCCTTCTTGCTACGGCCGAAATCAAAAATCTTGTAGCCATGTTCACAGCCGTACTTCATGAGCATCCAATACATGAAGTTATTCACGGCGAGCCGGTTGTATTCGCGTATGGAACCACCGAAATATGGCACCACCTCGTCCTCATAAAAAAGCGTCCAGACGGCAGCGACCAGCTTACCCTGCCAGTGCACTGAAAAGATCTTGCAGTCCTGCCCGAACTGCTGCATGCCATTTGCAAACAATCGCTCTGGATAAACGGGCGTACCTAATTCGCGGACGCTTCGCGAGTACACGTCGAAGAATTGTGACGGCCCGATCGCATCCGCCCTGAACTCGAGCTGATTGCGGATACCCTCTCGAATCTCCGCGCGCGTTTTCCTCGGAATACCTAACATGTTCGATTCGGGGTCTTCCTTTAGCTGTGTCCGGAATGTCACGTACAAGTCTTTGCGGACCAGCGAATCCACGGGAAGTGTGTTTCGAAAGTTTCTAAGCTCCAGGAACTGGACCTTCAGCTCTTTAGCAAGCTCCAGAGCACGCTCGAATATTGCCTTTGAGACAGACTCGGCGTCGGCGAGGATTCCGCCATAGGCGGCCAAAGGCGTGGATACAAGCAGACGGCCAAAAATCCGGCTGCGAACGAGGAATAGGGGCAAGACGCCGGCTACCACCCCATTAGACGTCATGGCCGTGAGGTGCAGAGGCTGATGCCCAAATGTCTCGCGAATCAGTTGCTGCCAGGCCATCAAGTGGAATGGGGACCCGCCGGAATGGGAGCGCACAAATTCATCCCACAGCGTAGGATCGACTTTATCGGTCACCGATATCGCTTGATCGAGTCCGACCCGCAAGGTAGGTACTCGAACTGCGCCTACAGTCATTTTTGATGAAGCCGTGATGATGAAGCCGTTGAGATAGAAGACAACGTTTCGGCAGTGACTAAAGCGATCTACTTGGCCGCCCCTGCCGACTGGGCAAGCGAGACGAGCTGACTTAGCTGCCGATTGAGCTCACGCATTGCGTCAATCAATTCTCTCGTGCCGGCGCCAACCGGCTCAGTCGCCTGAACGCCAAGACTCTGCCCCTGACCCCAAAAAGATTTCTGAAGCTTCGCGCGCGCGAAATCTGAAATGCTTCGTGCACCCTCTGCAACACACGCATCCTGGAGTTTTTCGTACTCTTCGTCCGATAATCGAAAACTGACCAATTTCGTTCTTCGTTTAAGAACCGACATTGCCGCACCGACCCCGTTCTGGAATTGCGCATCCGTGCAATGTCCGTGGTAGGGTGTCGCCTACGACGCCCCTCCTTAGTAAAAATCCGTTCCGGCTAGCAAAAATCGTTCCGAACCCAGGTTGTTGCTGACCGAAGGGCCTAAGGAAAATCTAGAAACTCTTTGTCCTAAAGGATTTGAAGGGAACCACTGGAATAGGCTACCGCCCTTTCAGTCCCAATGTTTGGTTCATCGAGGGAGTAAAAACGATTCTCTATATGTAAGATTTTTTGTCAAGGTGTTTGTAAACTTTTACAGCAAGTTGTTTGATCGATGTAAGACGATGGATGACATCAGAGCAAAATACGCTTTAGAGCCAATATTCCCAATGTCCACCGGCAATGACATAAATTGCCAAACACGCGTTGGTGACGGCGTGCGCAATCATACAGTCGGCCAAAGACCGGGTCCGCAGCATCCACGAGTTGTAAATTAACCCGGCACACAAACCGACATCCCAATAAGGACCATGTTCGGTCGCAAACAAGACCGCCGTTAGCCAAACAGAAGTCGCAGAGTAAGTACCCAGCGGAACCTTTCGAAAATCCACATTAATGAGGTACCGCATTAGCCAACCTCGCCAGAACAACTCTTCAATAACAGGTACCAGAATGGCAGTCCCGAACAGTCGAAACACTAGAAAACCGAGACTGGCGCGCACGTTGCTTGGTAATGAAGTCTTCGCAGCGCCGACCACAGCATTTTCAAAGAGCCAGTGACTGCGATATAAGGGCCAAATCCAATCCGGCGCGATCCAGATTAGGAATACGAAAATACCCACGACCACACTGCTCAGCAGACGTGCCGGACGCTTCGGTATTACGGCTCGTGAGACTAGCCATAGGATTACGCAGACAATAACCACCCGAACTGGGTATTCCCAGTTTGCATTGATGTCCAAACTGTTCTTGACGCCGAGGAGAATGATGAACGCTGCAAATGGAGCTACGTACGGAACCCCGGGCAGTTCTTCGGTAAGTCTCTTCATCGGTCTTAGAATTCGATCGCTGTCTGAAAAATGGAGTGCTAGTATACGCGAAATGCGCTTAGTGACTACGATCGCTTTTTTCACTTTCAGCTTTGTAATTGCGGCATGCGGGGAAGCAGCCGCACAGGCTGGAGCCAACGTGTTGGTCATTGTCAATGAGGGCAGTCCAGCGTCGATCGAGATAGGAACCTACTACGCCGAAAAAAGAGCAATCCCGCGCGAAAACGTCTTACGGTTACGATTCAACCCAACTGAAAGCGTCGAACGGCCGGATTATGAGCGTCAGATCGAAGCGCCGATTGCTAATTGGCTGACGCGCAACTTTGCGCAAGATCGAATCCTGTATATCGTGCTTACAAAGGGAATTCCGCTCCGGATTTCCGGAACGGCGGGTCAGGACGGAACCGTGGCCAGCGTCGATTCCGAGCTCGCACTTCTCTATCGCAAGATGACGGGCCAACCTATACAGGCTGCCGGAAGAATCAATAATCCCTATTTCAACGGAGACCGAACCGGAGCGCCACCCCCTTTTACGCATGAGAGTTACGACATTTATCTCGTCACACGGCTGGATGGCTATACGGTCGCTGATGTTCAAGGATTGATCGATCGTGCTTCAAGCCCATCTCGGGAAGGCTCAGTGGCGCTGGATGATAGAGCATCCTCTGCATCAGAAGCGAATGTGTGGCTGAAGTCCGCGGCTGAAGCCCTCCGGTCCGCTGTAGGGCCGAACCGAGTCGTTTACGACACGACGAGCGTCGTGTTGAAAAATCTTAAGAACGTGTTGGGTTATTATTCGTGGGGATCGAACGATCCGGCAATACGCGAAAGACACTTTAATCTCGCATTCGTCAACGGCGCACTCGGCGCGATGTTCCTCAGCACCGACGCGAGAACATTCAATGAACCACCATCCGATTGGAAAGTGGCGGCGGGGGAAGACGCAACCACGGAATATGCCGGATCGCATCAATCGCTCACCGGCGACCTCATCCGCGATGGTATTACTGGGATCGCCGGCCATGTTGCAGAGCCCTATCTGGACGCGACGATACGGCCCAACGTCCTTTTCTCCGCTTACCTCGGTGGAGCGAACCTGGCTGAAGCGTTCTATCTGGCGATGCCCTACCTCAGTTGGCAGACGGTCGTGATCGGAGATCCGCTGTGCGCACCGTTCCGGACCACAATACTGGCATCGAACCAGATTGACAAAGGCATCGATTCAGCAACAGAAAACGCCACGTTCTTTTCAACCTGGCGGCTGAAAGTGGTCTCATCGCCCGCTATGAATCCCGATCGCGTGGATCTCGAAACCATTAAGCTGTTGATGCGAGCTGATGCCAAATTCGCCAAACAGGATCTTGCAGGCATGCGCCAGCTTCTCGAAGAAGCAACCGCACGCGACAAACGATTGGGTCCGCCGACCCTAACTCTGGCGCTCCTGTATGAGCAGTTCGCAGAATATGACAAAGCAATTGAGCGGTACCGCCGCGTATTGGAAATTCAACCGGATAATGTCATTGCGCTGAACAATCTTGCTTACGCAATTGCCGTACGGCGGAACGCTCCCAAAGAGGCGCTCCCATTGGCAGAAAAAGCGTACGCTCTTGCGGGCCGGAATCCCAGTATTGCAGACACGCTCGGATTCATTGTGCACCTTGCTGGTGATGACCGTCGGGCGAAAGGGTTATTGGCAGAAGCAATCCAGGGCGCGCCCCAAGTGGCGAACGTTCGCGTTCATGCGGCCACAGTTCTCGCCGCGCTCGGTGAAAAGGACGCCGCTCAACAGGAATTAGCGAAAGCCCTTGAGCTCGATCCGAAACTCGCCGGCAATGATGAGATTGGACAACTCCGTAAGAAGCTGCAACCGTAATGCTCACGACCAGCATTTCACCGGTTACGTTCTCAGAATCGCAGATCTTAGAAACCGCTGGCGCACAATCCACACGACTAGAGTTCTGACTAGGCAAGGACTGCGCCCTTGATATCCCGAGCCTGAGGATGGTGCTGCGCAGTCCTTGCGTTTTGAGTTCTGAGTTGTGAGTTTTGAGTCGGAACAGATTTACTCACAACTCAAAACAAGAACTCACAACGCCGCTCGTGGCCGTCGTGACGAGAATTTTGTTCTCGTTACGACGGCCGAAGCGGCTAAACTGTTTCTCTAAGCGTCGCTATTCCTGTCCAGAAAAGGCACGCGCAAGATCTGTCGCAGCTGCCGAAATTCTTGCATGCCTTGGCCGGACAACGCGGGTTTCAAAAAGAGTGCATGGCCGGTGTGTCCATGATTCGTCGGCCGTTCAAGCCAATGGGCCTGATACAGGCGGAGCAGTTTGGAACAGGTGTGGTGCCAGGGGCCAACAGGATTTTCGTCGAGTAAACCCGCAAGTTCACTAAATGAAAAGGCTGCTCTGAGCGAATTCCGAGAATCTTGCTGAAACACGGGAGAGGCCTGCGGCGTGAAGATCGATGGGAATTCTTCGGCGGTTCCCGGATGTCGCGGCCGAACGTGATCAAACAACCAGACGGCGCATCCCGTCACCGATGCGACACATTCGATCTCCTTCAAGCAACGGCGCAAATGGCTCACTGTGGGCAAATGGTGAAGGGAAAACACACTGCTGATGACATCCACAGAATCCGGAACTTGGCGCTTGAAGTGCGTCATGTCTCCCAGTTGAAGCGTTACTCTTCCCGTGAACCCACCGCGTTCGACTGAGCGGTTCCCCAGCTGGATCATCCGCTCTGAAACATCAAGCCCGATGATTTGAATATCTGGCCGGCACTCGGCCAAATAGAGGAGGTATTGCCCAGAGCCGCAACCGAGATCTATAAGTCTAGCCTCCGGAGGCAGGAGGTGACTCATCGCTAGCGCGTTGAAGTGATACAGTGGTCGAAGACGGCCCATCGACTCGCCTTCAGCGTGAAAAGCTTCAACGCTCTCCTCGATGTCCATGGCAGCACGTTCCGGAGAGCGCGTGATGCGCTCACGGGTTAGCATCTCCCGTAAGATCAAACGGAGAATACGAAATTGGCGAAGCATACGGTCGACCTCCCATGCAGGGATCAGCACTTTGTAAATCCCTACTTCGGTTTGTTGCCATGCGTCACATCTGGACGCACACCCATCTCTGGCGTGAGAGTGCAACGCTTTTTTTGTTCGCGGACGTACTGTAAAGTTTTCTGAAATTGTGTTCAAATTTTTTACAAAAATACCGTGCTCACGACCGATCGTTCCACCGCTTTATCAAGTACTTACGTGTTGGTATGACTGTTGCTACCATCGCCGCAGGATATTGCCGAAGAAGGAGCAAAGACGATGAAACGGATTGTGCTAACTGCTTTAGTGGTGTTGTCTATTACGGGAACGGCCGCCGCCGCTCCATTTGTTCTCCCCTTAGGTGTGCCGATTTATATGCAGTTTAACAATATTGAGCAGGTAAATAATACGAACACACTCGTTGTTCCCGGCTATGCTCCTGCTACTGGTACACAAGGCAACTGGGGTGTTTTCAACATTTCCAGCATACAGGCTGGAGCTGTTGCAGTTGCCAACACGGAGATTTCAGGCGGGCCCGTTATCTTTGCCGATGACGGTCCGGGTGGCAGCCAAGGTCAGGTAACCGGCATATTCTATGGTATCCAGGTCACGGGTCCGACAACCGCTACCGGCGGGACGATCGATTTCTATTGGCATGACGCTGGTAGTGACACAATCTCGGCGGCCTGTCTGGCCGGCACGACCTGCGCACCAAACGCAGCTACCGTTGGTCAGTTTACGAGCGGTACATTCCTGGCTAGGCTCAATTTGGCAAGTGGCGTACTACCTTTGGATGCAATCACGACCATTTCGAGTAACATTGATCCGACAACGATCGGCGGGGGTGAAGGCCGCGCCGATGGCTTTGCCAATGTCAATGTAGGAGCTCCGGGTACCTGGACGTTTGCTTTGAATGGAGATTGGTTCATTACAACCTTCGGAACGCGCGACTTGCGGTTCAGCAACTTTTTCACGCGCCTTCCCGCGTGGGATTCACCTACCAATGCTACGGCAGGAACTACAATAGGCCTGCGCAGCAACGATCCGGCCCGTGTTTTCACGGCTACTCCGGCGGTTATTCCGGAGCCGGGCACTCTGACGCTGCTCGGCTTTGGTTTGGGGGGGTTGGCGTGGCTGCGAAGAAAGAAGTAACGAAGCCGTAACAGCATTTCGTAAAAAGCGGGACTTAGTTCCCGCTTTTTTTCGCCCCGCGACCGTTTCAGATTGTAGTATTACGACGTGTCTGCCCGGTCGTACAGCAGTGTTTCCTCGCAATACCCTGCGCAGATCCAGGATCAAAAAATTCGAGTCATTCTAGGACTGCTTTGTACGATCGCCGCCTTGCACTTCATTCCAAACCGCGTTTTGGTAGTGATTTTGTTAGTACTTTCCTGGTCAATACTGTGTTTCCCGTTGAGTAGGGCGGAATTCATTCTATTTATCGTGGCCGCCTTGTTTTTTTTATTCCAGAATTACGTCTGCTTAAAGGCTGGAGTGTTTGAGTTCAAATTTAAAGACATATTGCTCATGCCCTATTATGAGCCGCTCTTGTGGGGTTTTTATTTCCTGAGCATGAAGCGATTCATAGCGGGGAGACGAAAAGAACAGATCCTCATTGACAAGAAGAGCATCTCGGGATTTATCGTCACGTCGATAGTGTTTTCGCTGTTTTCAGCGAACTCGTACATCCTTTTTATCGCGACGATTTTTTCCACGGTTTTACTCTTCTTTTTGTTTCACACAAAATTTGACGTGTACTACGCCGTGTATGCTCTGGTGCTGGGCTTTACGGTTGAGCTGTTCGGCGTGTCCACTGGATTATGGTCGTACCCGACGCCGGATTTCCTTGGTATTCCTTTTTGGTTTGCAACGATGTGGATCAGCGCCGGATTGTTGGGTCGTCGCTTTATGATTCCAGCCGCGGAATGGTTTGCCGAGAAACTACAGCGTCATCCCGCATAGCGCCCGGGGGCTAGGATGCCTTTGGGATCCAGAGCCAATTTGATTTTCTGTACAACACTCCAAAAGACATCATCTCGCGTTGTCTCCTGCTCCATCGACTGCAGTCCCAAACGGTAAGGAATGTACCCATGCTGCTTGCAGGTGCGGAGTAGTTCCAAATGACACTCTTGTGCTTTCTGCACTTCACTCGCAGCATCCCTGTCATACAGGATGGGCAGGGTGCAATCCAAGCAGCGCTGGTTGACGGCCGTGAATGTTATGCACGACTCAAATCCGTATTTGGTGAAAATAGGTTCGATAATGCGTCGAAACGCAAACACGTGTTCGCTAGTCATAGGAATCACAGGCGAAAACCACATGAGACCACACTTGTCGCGGGCGGGATTCACTTCACTGGCGGGCAATGGAGTGCGCCTATTGCGCCAATATGCAAGCGACAACGCTACTTCCGTCGGGATGCCTTTCAACACGCCGTAAGAAGCTTGCAACATTTTGAGCATATCAGGGATGTTCATCTTCAGGAGGAGACCGAAAATGTTCGGGTACCGTTGCAGCAGCTGCAATTTGGTATCGGAAAGAAAGCTCACACGATCGACTTTGCCCCGGAACATTTGCCTGATTCTCTGCTTCGCCGCCCGGACTTGAGTCTTACTGCCACATATCGCGCCCACACCATTCCAAGTCCCGATATTTTTTTGGATCGCCAACCGTGCAGCGACAGATTCCTGAAGCGGAGTTCGCCCGGACATCTCCTCCCAGGGGTACCGTTGACGCATAAGTAGCAGACGGTTTCTATGCATCAGATTGATCGGACCCTGAAAAACGCCACTGAACAGCAGCTGGCGCATGCCGTCAATCAATGGTCCAAGTTGCTCTTCAGAATTGCAGATAAGGTAGCACGCTTCAAAATGCTCGGGTATGGGCATGAGCCAAACGCCCATCTTTGTGACAATGCCATAGTTGGATTGTGTGAAAAGTCCGTCTAAATAGGGCCCGACACCCCACTTGTATACGTACGTGGCCTTCGCCCCCGCATAATGACCAAAACCTGTACGTAATATCTCACCGGTGGCAAGCACCACCTCCATGCCGCACTGTGCGAGAAAGTGATCTCCATTTGGACCGATGCCAAATCCTCTCTCGAGAGTGTTGCCGAGAATACTGCAGTTGGGACCGGCTCCTGTCGGATTAAGCGACAACGGTATTCGATGCTCTTGCAGATGCTCATACAGTGTGCGTTGGGTTACCCCGGGTTCAACAACGGCATAGGCGAGATCAGTATTGACTTCTAGAATTCGGTTCATGCGACTTAGGTCCAGGATGATGTTGTCGTGCTGCACCGGCTGCGCCGAACCGTATCCCCAGTTATTTCCGGTACTGATGGGATACAGCCGTAGTTGATGAGCATTGGCGATCTGGAGAACTTGTACGATTTCTTCGACTGACGCTGGCCGCAAGACTCCGGCGATATTCCGTTCGATCGGGATCGTGCACCAGCGATACCGTTCGAGCGATGTTCCGTCAGTGAGTGTATGTTGTTCGCCGAGTGCCTGTCGGAATTCTGCGATAACTGACTCCAACATCAACAACCTTTCATGATGATCGGCAAATCACAAACTTCGCGATTCGCCAATGATTTGCTGTCAAGCAGTGGACTACTAATGTTCCGGTTACTTGAGGGGCAGCCCCAGACCGCGCACTGTTTGTTCCGCAAATTCGAAGTGACGTACTGCCTCAATTTGTGTTCTTGGACTTGTCGGGACTTGTCGATTCGCGAATGACAGCATTTTCATTGAGCTGTTACGCCCTATGATTCACTGAGCGCTCGTACATCCTCCGACTCGCAAACGCGGGTCTTTCAATGAACAACGAATCCTACCGGTCGCGAAGATTCCGCCTCGCTCCGGTCAGACGATGGTCACTAAAAAAGCTGCCTCCCCAGCCTGTCGATTTACGCAAGGGTCGAGTGTTTGTGTGTGCACGTGAAGAGGTACGAGCAGCAGGAACAATGAACGCAAAAACACTCGCAGTAGCTTCGTATAATTTTTCACCCTGCTCCTTGGATATAACGAATCTATAATCCAGCACTACCCATCGCGTAGGTGACGTGACGCTTCTGTTCCTTGGTTGGGCGTAATAATGCCCTTCGTTTTATTCCTCGTCAACGGAAAACGGCCTTCCCGGCCTCCCAAACACCGCCAGACTCCAGCGTTCATCGAACTTCGTTTACCGAGGTTGAGGGTGTAGGGAACGAGTGACGCCGAGGTTAGCTGATCAAGAGCGACGAGTTATTAGAATGATCCGGAACGCGAGCTTGATCCTGATGGGTCCTCGGATCCTATTTTTTTAATCGCCAATCGCATTTTTGATTTGCAATAGTGTGGCATTACGATATAAAAGCGTCCCGTCGAGCTATTCCGAGAGGGAATGCGGTTGCAATAACGGCTTGACACAACAATTCAAGAGAGACATGCGCTGTTCAACATCCATGACATAGCGTGACCGCTGTGTTTTGGACCGCAGTCGGAATTTGGCGCGTACATTTGCATGGGCGCGACGATTATGCGTGTGGCAGCGCAGCGAATTCGTATCTCTGCAGGAACCCCACGCGTAGCGGCCATTTTAACCAAACGTGATAGGAAATATTCCATCTCGACCACGCGATCTCGTCATTGTTACTTGTTGATTCCGCAATGGTGTGTCTCGTTGTAGATTTCATGAAAAAAATCCTTGAATCCCTCTACCAACTAAGTGGAAGCAGTGCTAAAGTGCGCGCGCCAAGATTCGGAGATACGTTATGGTTTCGCCCATTACTGAAGCTCTTATGTAATCTGCAGCACCTGCATGAGTCGAATCGAATCAGTTCTCCGCGATGGCTACTCAAGTGCAAAGGACACGGCTCCGCACGGAGTGGATGCTGCGCACAAACAGACATTTGTCCACTTCCGCGGGAATCGAGGAGGCTGGATGAGATTTGGCTCTCAGTACGCATTTGAGCACATGATCTTGCTTGCTCCACCATCTTCAGCAGAGGCTTTCAGCGTTGGCTCACTTAAGGTGGACGCTTCACAACACCGCTTCTTCTTAAACGAGGCACAGCGGCTCCGCGGTCGCGTGTACCTCCAGGACGGTGCCGTGGATGATAAACAACTGTCACGCGACGGAAGACTTGTCTATGCGCATGATGAACACAGTTGGCACCTGCTTTTGTTGGACCGCCAAGCCACAACGTCGGCATGCGTGCGTTATATTCCGCACCAGGATCGCGTTTCCTTTCACGATCTCGGAGTTGCCAGTTCTGCTTTGGCTTATTCACCTACGTGGGGTTCAAGGCTGCGATGCGCGATACAAGCCGAACGCGCAAAAGCTAGGCTCCGCGGGATGGGCTACGCTGAAGTCGGGGGTTTGGCATTGGCGGAGGAAATGCGTTATACCACAGCAGCACTCCTAATACTTCTGAACGTCTATGGCCTGATGAAACTGCTCGGCGGTGCCTTGGCGATTTCGACTGCCACGTTCCGACATCATTCATCCTCTATACTCAGAAAGCTCGG
>Ga0066709_100000764_pt1 | contig 18893 bp, 21 predicted proteins | sample GraSoiAngelo_158_FD_79665 | JGI IMG/M metagenome (GOLD analysis project Ga0066709, IMG submission 79665) | Grasslands soil microbial communities from the Angelo Coastal Reserve, California, USA - 14_1009_16_30cm | ecosystem: Environmental > Terrestrial > Soil > Grasslands | place: USA...
GACTTGGCTTCGCATAGGCCTGGCTCAGGGCCCATTCTTCTTGATAGCGGATCGATTTGATCTTCAATCGGAGCACGTGCAGGGTCTTGCGCCGGGGGTTGGACATCGCCTTCTCAATCAGCTCCTGAAGAGCGGCGGCATGCTCCCGGCGCAATCTCTCCATACGCTCAGCCATCCAGTTCGCAGAGACCTGCGTGGAAAGGAGAGCATGATGGCGGACACATCGGTCGATCTTGCGATAGATCTGCTTCCGATCCAGTTTCGCCTGTCTCCTTCGGATACAGTCCTTGACCTTCCGCACGTCTGAACTCGGGGCCCCCAACTGGGTCAAGTAGCGTTCCATCACCTGCAGGGTTCTGAGGGAGCTCAGGCGGGAGACGCATTTTGCCATGATTTGAGCGTTCCGGGCTTCCCCCATGAGTTCGAGGTAGGCCTGCAACCTTCTGAGGTGTGTGCGTAGACGATGCAAAGTCTTCTGCCGTCTGCGCCCCGCTAACAGGCAGTCCAGCGCACGTTGGACCACGCTCCGGCACCTAGCCGCCCATTCATGCGTTTCTTTAACTTCGTTCTGCATCACATTCATAAGACAAGCCCTCGATCATCATCTCGTTGTTCAATCTAGCATCCTCAGACCGGCCGATCAATATACTTCTGGCGGGCAGGCAGAGTGTGGTAAAATCCGCCGCTTACGAGGGCTCGCCATGGATTGTCTTCTCTTAAGACACGGGATTGCGGTGGACCGAGAAGCCTGGAAAGGGCAGGAAGCTCAACGGCCCCTGACGCCCAAAGGAGCCGAGAAGACCCGCGCGGTCGTATCCGGACTTCTGAGGTTGGGCCTTGACCCCACGCACCTCCTCTCAAGTCCGTTTGCTCGGGCGCTCGACACCGCGAAATTCCTTCGTGACGCATTCCACATGCGAGGGGAGGTGCAGGTCTGTGATGAGCTGCTCCCTGATGCTCCGCCGGACAAACTCTTCCCGGTCTTGGCCTCCCTGCCAGAGGACGCCTGCGTCGTCTGTGTGGGACACGAGCCGAACCTTGGGCACGCTGCTGGATTTATGCTGGTCGGTACGACTGTTGCCGGGCTGTCGCTCAAGAAGGCAGGGGCCTGTTACATCCGTTTTGATGACCTGCCAAAGGCGGGGAGGGGAGCCTTGCAGTGGTGGATGACACCGGCTCAACTCAGAAAGTTGAGGCTGAAAAAGGACTGATCGGCTTGCCGATCAAGATTGATCGGAGGTACTCTCCGGCACCGTCGTTTGTGCAAGATACTGTTGTCCGTTCTTGAGTATGGGTTGGATTTTGCTGCGAAGCGCTTCTTGAATTTCCTCCGGCGGCTGCCGCGCGTCTACCACCTCGAAGTGAAACTCCTCGGCCATCTTGTCGAATTCCTCGATTAAGAGCGACTGATATTTCTTGAAGCTGTCATACAGATCAGCACCCAGCTTCAGATCCATCCCCGATTCCCAGTAGTTCATGCCACTGGTCTCAATCACCCGCAAGGCCAGTGTGTCCACATCGATCCGCAGGTAGCACACCAGGTCTGGGACAATCGCGAATCCGAACACATCTCGGATCCAGTTACGGTCGCCGCTCCGTACGACATCGCGGGCAAAAGCCGTATAGATGTAACGATCCGCCAACACGACGAAGCCGGAACGGAGCGCCGGAATGATCTGGTGCTCCAGGCGATCAGCGAAGTCGGTGGCGTAGAGCAGGCTGAACGACCACCGGTCCAGGATGTTGCCTTGCTTGGCGACCTCAATGGTCTTGGACATCAGATTGGAGCGCGTCCAGCCCGTCGTGATGACGCCATAGCCCTGTACCTCCAGCCACTCTTGCAACATTTCGATGTGCGTCGAGCGTCCGACGCCGTCCGTTCCCTCAATGGCGATCAGCTTGCCCTTGAGGTCACTCGGATTTAGATACGTTAAACCGGCGCCAAAATAGCGTTCGTTTTCCATGGGTGCCCCGCTTAGGTCTATAGTTCTCCAGAGCATTCGAAACCACATGTCGCATCTCGTTCTGCTGCTCCTCGATGTCTTTGGTCGCATCCATCGTGATCAATCCGTATTCGCTCACGATCTTGTCATATTCTGCGAGTATGCGGGACTGAAAGATGCGAAAGCTCTCCGTGATGTCCTGACTCAGCCCCATGTCCATCCCAGCTTCGTAGTACTTCAACTGCGCCCTGGTCCCGCCCAGCAATCGACTGATCGCGACCTCGATCGGCACATTGAAGTAGAACGCCATATCGGGCCTGATCGCGAAGTTGTACACCTTTCTCACCCACTCGGGAGAGACCCCGCGGACAGCGTCACGCGCAAAGGCCGTGTACACGTACCGATCAGCCAGCACAATCAGGCCGGCCTTCAGTGGCGGCATGATATTGTGATACAGCCGGCTCGCGAAATCAGTCGCGTGGAGCAGGCTGAAGGTGGTCGGCGTGAGCGTCTTATTCTTCTTTCCGCGGCGGGTCGTCTCACGAACGAGGTCGGACGAGTTCCACTCGGTAAACACCACGTTCAGCCCTTTGGCCTCCAGCCATTTCTCGAGCAGCAACAATTGCGTGCTCTTGCCGGACCCGTCGATGCCCTCGACGATGATCAGCTTGCCGGGAAAGGGGTGAGGTTGGTCAAACGTCAATGGAGCGGGTGTCATGCGGATTTCTCTTTCGGTGGCCTGGATTCAAATTGGACGGAGCGCTTGAAGACCTTCTCAAACAGGTCGGCGCGGGCCCGTGCAGCCCAGATTTCCAGCTCGGGATCGCCAGCGGTCTGCAGAGTGATCGTCACCGGATTCCCGAGAGTCACAGCCAGGCTCTGGATCACCGAGAAGTGGCTCCGATCCAGTCCATCGGCAATCCGAAGCAAGGCGCTCAGCATCTCCAAGGTCTTTCGTTGGCGCGCCGGCAACGCCTTCAGCGTAGCGTGTTTCCCCTGGGGCAAGGCCCGGCGGTGATACCGCGCGATGTTCGCCACCATCTCGACCTCTTCCGCCGTTAGGCCGTACAGATCACTGTTCTTGATCAGATAGTACGCATGTTTGTGATGTTGCCGGGAGTGAATGATGTACCCGATGTCGTGCAGAATTGCTGCGTATTCGAGCCACTCGCGCTCAACCTCGCCCAGCCCATGCAAGGGCTTCGTCCGATCAAACAGTACGGTCGCCAGTTGAGCGACGTGATGCGAGTGGGTCTGAGGATATTGACAACGCTGAGCCAGGTAGACGACATTCCGCCGCCGCACGTTCGGAATTCTCTGCTCGGTTCTGAGCGTTTCCCGGTTCCGTTCGATAAAATCATAAATCAGCCCATCTCTGATCGCCTTGTCGCTGATCGTCATCTGCTCCTGTCCAGTGCGTTCCATCAGATTTCGGATGACGGCCGTGGCCGGCAAGAGAGTGTCGGCCCGTTTGGGGTCCAACCCCGGAATGGCCAGGCGAGCCTTGAAGCTGGAATTCAGCAGCAGGCGTTCAACCGTTCGCACCTCTTTGATCGTGATCGTCGCCAGATTGAGCTGAGGCACAGGCCGGCCGGTTCGGCGCAAGTAAATGATCTCTGTTAGATTCCCCGCCATACCCGATGTGGCAACGAGACGATCAAAGCGCTTGGTCTTAAAGCGCTGCAGCGCGGACTTGAGCTGCGTGTCTATCGCCTTGTGCATTTCCTGCAGCATGGATTTCGTGGGAGGATCCTGTTTCAGATACAGATCCTTCATTCTGATCGCGCCCAGCTTGAGGCTTTGTCCCTGCACCATTCGTTTATGGTTGCCAAGGATCAGCTCGACCGAGCCTCCGCCCACATCCACGACCAGCGTGAACCGATCAGTGAGGTCCATGCTGTGCCTGACCCCCAGATAGATGAGCCGTGCCTCCTCCTGGCCGGTCACCACCCGCACCGTCAGCCCGGTCTGCCTTGCCACCTCTTCAAGGAACTCTCCACCGTTGACAGCCTCCCGTACCGCGCTGGTGGCCACGGCTTCGATGCGCTCGTACCCTTTGTTATGAGCCAATGTGGCCAGTGTACGGATCACCTCTAATCCTCTGGCCATGGCAGCTTCCGAGAGCCGACGACTCTTGAAAGAACCATCACCCAGTCGTGTCATATCCTTGAAACGGTCCAGGATCTTGTAGGAGAAATCCGGCTCGACCTCCGCCAGGACCATGTGGATGGAGTTGGTGCCGATGTCGATGATGGCCAGCTTCGTCATGAAAAGCAGCTTAGGGGAGGAGTGTGATCAAGTCAACAAGCGGTTTCGACAACAAAATCAGATGGTTCGCCCTTAAAACTCGCGGAACAGGCGCGGAGCTCATACTCAACCCTTCGACGTAGGAGAATGATGGCTCCTCGGCGGCTCAAGGTGTCGACGGCATTGAACAGTTCGCTCCAGCTTAAGTCCGGAGGCAGCGTGATCGCTTGCTCGATGGTCAGTGATTCCACGGACCGCACGATATCCAGCACCATGGTTTCTTGTCGTGAATTGGGTTGAGGCATCGTGCAGGCTCCTTGTGAGAGAAACCGTCAGCGAGCGACGAGAAACATCCTGAACGTCGACATCAAAACGGAGTTGTTACCTGATCCATGAAGATACAGATACGTGACTTCTCAAGTCCGTTTTGGTCGGTGATTCCGATACCGCAAAGAAGGAGCGGAGGGTTCCGAGTGCCACTCACTCGTGAGAGCTGAAATCGTTCCGAGTTCCTCGACTGGCAGTGGTCACGCAGGATCGCGAGTAGCTTGTGACAGAGGGTCGCGACATCATCCGGCAACGGACCCTTTGGCCAATCCACTTCCTGCGTTCGGTGGATTCGTTCGATCAGATCCCGTGCTGCTTGATTCGTCTACAGATCCCGGAGTGAGGTGGCCACCGCAAGACCACCAGGGCTCCAATAAGGCATGCGCCCATTCGCTGGAAGAGCGTATAAAGCAGTCGAGCTATTCTGTACCATCAGATGTATTAACCTATCCTCGAACAAGATCGTCGTACCTCCCTAGACCCGATCGAGAGCTCAGGACCCACGCGTCGCAATTCAGGGTTTTCCCGACCGGAAAGACTGCAGACCTGAGAGCACTCATGAGGATCACCCTATCGCACGAGCGACTTCCCGGTGAATCCCCAGCGACAGGTCGCTGGTGGCGTTTCGATACAACGGACAGAACCGATGACGTCCCGTGGTACAGTAGTCACGCCGTTCAGTGGGACTCGGTTCAAACGGCACAATCACCCCAACACACAGCTCATCCCTACCGCTATTGCGCTCATCCACGAAATGAGGACATTGCATCCCTCTCACCTCCCTTCACTCGATCCTTCGCCCCGGCCACTCTCCCGGAGGCACAATCCCGGGGAAGACCGAGGCCCACAGGAGTTCCGCTATGCGTACTAGTCTGCCCGCTGTATATATTATCCTGATTAAGGCGATATCGTGGATGAGTAAAAGTTTCACAGGCTGCCAGTCAAATCACTTCGCGGGCGGTATCCCCCTGGGCCGGCGAGCACCGTACCGCGAGAACCCGCATGGCTCCAAGCGTCAGAAGCATGGCGCCGAGCACCGCCAGTTGGATCCAATTCCCGCCCTTGAACCACTGAGAAATCACTTCGGTCAGCATCACCACCAGGATCGTGTCCACGATGAAGGTGACCTTCACTCGACCCTCGGAAAAGTAGGTGAGGGTAGTCTTAAAGACCTCCACAACCGCCAGGAGGATCAAGGTGTCAATGATGACCTGACGGAGGGCGACTTCGACGGGGTGGTGAAGGAGCAATCCTACGTCCAGAAAGGTCTTGACCACCCCGCCCGTGAGAGCAGCCAAGATGGTAAGGATCAGGAAGCTCAGGACGAGCTTAATACCCTTCAACCAGAGGCGAGTGAGATCGAACTCGGCCCATCGCCGGGTGACGCGAGCCATCCGGACGACGGGCGCTTGTAGGTGGAACAGGGCGAGCGCTACCTGTTTGTGCATTCCCAGTCCACTGGTCTATTCCCTAAAATTCATCGATCGAAGTCGGGCGTAGGAGGTCTCGGACCGAGAGCACGCCCACGATTGCGCCTGCCTTCATCACCGTCAGGTGGCGCGTCTGGTGCTTCTCCATCAGGTCCGCCGCCTCGGTGATCGGCCGGTGTTCATCGATCCCGATCACGGGGCTGCTCATGATCTCTTCGACCGGGACGAAATAGATGGAATAGCCACCCTGTCCGGCCCCGATCACCTTGCGAACAATGTCCGGCTCGGTCACGATCCCCACAATCCTCCCATTCTGCTTGACAAACACGCTTCCGATCTTCCGCTCGCGCATGACCTTCGCCGCATCCACAACTGGAGTCCCTGTCTGCACACTCACCACATCCTGCTTCATGAGCTCCCTTGCTTGCACCATGTGATCCCTCCTTAGATTGATTTGGCACCATCATTAGAGATAGCATTCCCCGTTGCGTCGAAGCGCATTCGACCCACCATCGGACCCCTGAACCAGTGAGACTTGTCCATCGTGGCCTTTCAAGCGAAGGATCGGATACACTCGCTTGTGCCGCATCCCGCGCAGTGTCGCCAACGCATAGAGAAGCGGCGCCATTAAAGCCACACTCAGGCTAATCATGGTGATCACATTCAGCAGCCTGAAGATCACGTCCTTCCACCTCCTCTCGCGGTTCAACCTATACAGACAGATATACAGACGGACTGTTGCGTGAGGGTCAACGGTCTGTAATGTTTGGGTTAACTCTGCAGAGGGAGTTTACTTAAATGCTCCTGGATAATTAACGCGGATGTAACAGCGGGCAAACGAATTTGAGATCTTCAATTAACGAGCTCTTTCACCAGTGAGGTTAGGAAGAAATCTAGTTGCCGTCAGTACGGAAGAGTCTATGTGAGGGATGACGAGCTACTGAACCAAGTCTGGGGCGAAGAATGTGCGTTGGAGGAATATACTTTGGACGTCCATATTCCCTCTCTTCGGCACAAAATCAAAGCCGAGCCAACTCCCCCTCGCTTCATCGTGTCGGTGAGGGGAGTTGGATACAAGCTGAAGGCTACGTAGGGTGCGAAGTTGTGCGACCCCTGGAGTTGGCCCCTAGCTACTGCACCTCAAAGTGCACGGTCCGGTTCTTCTCCCAGCATTCGGCGCTATGCTCAGTGCAGATCGGCCTGTCTTTTCCGTAACTGATCGTCGCAATTTCCAGCGGCGGGAGTCCCAGACCTTCGAGATACCGTTTCACCATCTGGGCCCGCCGGTCGCCGAGCACTAAATTATACGCCGCGGTGCCCACCTCATCGCCACGTCCTTCGAGCAGCACTTTCCCCACTTGCTCCTCCTTCAGACGGTTGGCGTTCACCTCCACCATGGCCATGGCGTCGCTGCGGAGCAGATACTGGTCAAAGTTGAACGGGATATCTAAGAGAAATGGCGTCGAGGCTTCTACTGCAAGTTGACCCGGAATAGAGGAGGGCGCCTTTGCAGTCTTCAAGGTTTCCTCGGAAGGCCGTGCCGTAGCCGGTGGCGCGACTGGTTCCGGCGCGACCCGCTCTTCAACAACGGGAGGCTGTTGTTCATGAGTACTGGAGACTGTCTGGCTGGCACAGCCGGCGATCATCACAAGTACGCCGACACATGCCATCCATGTGACCGGTGAATTCGCGAGCCTCTCCATGATGAATCCTCCTACCTGTCCCTGTCTGAATCGTCGCGAGTGGATCTTGCCAGAGACGAACCAAGGCCCGAATTCGGGACTGTTGGTCTAGGTGCAGTGCTACAGGGTTGCGTTGAAACACCTTCTCCGAGACTCATGATTGAGGGAATGTCGGGAGGAGCTGACGACGGCTCGGAATCCCTTGTTCCCGGATGTGGTCGTGAACACTGTCACTCTCATCCCGCCTGTTTGATCGCCTCGTAAATCCGACGCACGTCCGGAAGCGGAGCCTTGTACAGGACTGCGAGCGAATCGTCCACGTAAGCCTTCGTCCGCATCCCGTTCAACACGCATGTCACCCCCGCGGTGCTCGTGAGGAGCCAGAGTGCCTTCCGCGACAAGGGTTCTTTCCGTGCCGGCTCCGGCAGCAATGGATCAATCAGTTTCGCGATGACGGCAGTTCGTTCTCGGCTCTTCACCGTCGCCTCCCGACGCAGCACCCTTAAGCAGGCCACCAGCTCAGGGAGGTACCGTTCCCGCCAGCCCTGCCATCGATCCCCGATCTCTCCGGTCAGATGATTGGTCAAGGCGCGCAGCACCTGGTTGATATGAGGTGCGACCATCTGGCTCTCGATCTGCTCCCAATGTTCCAGGTTTTGCACCCGTGGCCGGAGCCTGACCAATTCTTCGGCCCATCGGAAATAGTCCTCCGGAGACAGTCCTTGACCAGGGTTCTTGATCTGGGGGGCAATGTCACGCCGATACTCCTGCTCCAGATCAGACAATTTATCCCGGTGGGTCTCAAACGAGCTGGTCTCCGGTTCGACCGGCAGTTCAGCCAATCGGACCATGCCGCCACCTTTCGCAGGGATGGCGTTCAGCGGTCGGTTGACCAGGACGGCCAGCCCCTCCGCTTGCGCCAGTTCAAGGACTGTCTGTTTTTCGCCAAAGCCGGTGTTCGACGTGAACAACGCGCCGGATTCGAACAGGTTCATCGGACACTGGAGCACCTTGAAATGATGGACGGAGCTGCTAGCGTCGCGCGCCGCCGCCTGCGCCGCCTCCAGCATTCGCCCAAGCGAGGTCGCTTCCGGTTCGTTGGGATCGGCGGTACAGGTATTGGATGAGACACCGTAGAACCGGATACGTCCTGCCGCGACCTGAGTCTCCAGATAGGAGAAGGCCGCCTGCAATCGGGCGTAAAACTGATCACGCAATCGTGGAAGATCACTCATGCCACGCTGTTTCGCGTCTGAGAGGAAATATTCCGGGTTGTGCAGCAGGCAGACATCCAGCTGGTCCAGTCCCACCCGGTCAAGCGACAGGTCCAATTGATCGGCCAGAAACTCAGGATGGAGGCAGTGCCAGATTCCCTCTCCGTACTTCACCATCTCCGGATAAGGCTTGCCGGCTTGTTCGCGAGCCTCAGCCCGTTTCAGGTTCTGCCCCTGCACATAGCCGATTTTTGAGACGACGATCACTTCCTCGCGTTTCAACTCACCCGTCCTGCTCAGCTCAGCCAGCACCATGCCGATCAGGCGCTCGCTTTCTCCATCTGTATAGTTGGTGGACGTATCAACGAGATTGCAACCGGAACGGAGCGCCTTGGTCAGCGCCTCCCGATGTTCATCGTCCTCCGTGTCGATCCGGTAGCCACCGAACCCCAGGCGGCTCGTGGTCAGGCCGGTTGAGCCCAAGGCTGTGTACCCCTGTGCAGCCGTCCGAGAAGCAGCCGGGTCGTTTACAAATCGTGCCGCATAGACCGCTGTGCCGCCAGGAGTGGCATGGCCGGCGAGTCGGGTCCCCTTGAGGGTGTTCGAACCTGAGCGCTGCTCAGCGACAGCCTGCTGATTCCGGTTCACGAGCGCTGCTGTGACCGCTTCGAGATCGGTGATCGGTGCCTGGCAGGCAAAATTCCGGCACAGGTACAACGCGGCTTTTCCCTTGACGAGCCCTTTGCCGATCAGCAAAGGATGACGCGTGATAGGCCCCTCCGGGTCGTGCTGTGCAAGAATCCTATTCGGGAGGTAGTGCCGGTTCACTTCTTTTCGGAGTGCCTCGTACCCGGGCTCGCCGGGGCTCCCGATGAGCGCCATCTCCACCGGACCGGCGAGGAGCAGATCCACCACTGAGAGGCTCTTCGCGAAGGCTCGTGGATATCGAGCGATCTCCCGGCCGTGGGCTCGAATGGCCTTGCTGGCCGCCTCCCGGAGATCATCGCGCCCATAGTGAAACGAGAGCCGGGCCAGGGCGGAAGCCGCGACGGCATTCCCGCTTGGAATGGCTCCGTCCGGGCCCTCACGGCTGCGGAGTATCAGTGACTCATGGTCCCGAGCCGTCGTAAAGAATCCTCCACGCCCCTCATCCGAAAAGTCGGCGAGTAGACGCTCCGCCAGTCGAACAGCCTCGAGAAGATAGCGCTCGCTCCCTCCGGTCTCGTAGAGGTCAATCAGACCCTCAGTGAGATACGCATAGTCTTCCAAGTAGGCATTCAGGTGCGCCTTCCCAGCCCGGTACGTTCTGAGCAGCTTGCCATCCGGCCTGGTCAGAGTATTGAGGATGAAGTCAGCCGCACGTTCGGCTGCTTGCCGGTATCGGAACGTACCCAGCGCGCGAGCGCCCTCCGCCATGGCGCTGATCATCATGCCGTTCCAGGCTGTGAGGATCTTGTCGTCCAACCCCGGCGGCACGCGCTTTTGTCTGGACTCGTAGATCAGGGGACGAAGCCGGTCGATTGTCTGCCGCAATTCCTCCGGAGGTATGCCGAGCGTACGAGCGACCTCGACGAGGGGTCTCGGGATATTCGGAATGCTGGGCGCCCGTTGCTCTTTTGACGCAGCACGCTCAACCCAATTCCCCCCTGGCGTGATGTCATAATAGGCGCAAAAGCGGCGCGCATCCTCGTCGGTGGGAACCACCCTGCGAATCTCTTCAGGTGTCCATACGAAAAATTTGCCTTCGACCCCTTCCGAGTCGGCATCGGTGGCCGAATAGAATCCACCCTCAGGCGAGGTCATCTCCCTCAGCACGTAGTTCAGCGTTTCAGTCGCGATCAGCTGATAGTCCGCCTCGCCTGTGACCTGGTAGGCCTCCAGATAGGTTCGTGTCAGGAGCGCATTGTCATACAGCATCTTCTCGAAGTGGGGAACCAGCCAGCGCTCGTCGGTCGAGTACCGCGCAAAGCCGCCACCGATCTGGTCATACAGGCCGCCGGTCGCCATCGCATCGAGCGTCTTCCGGACCATCTGGAGCGTATGGGGATCGCGAGTCCGGTGGTAGCGTCGCAGCAGATACGAAAGCCCTGTAGCGGGAGGAAATTTTGGCGCGCTGCCGAAGCCCCCATGGCGCGCGTCGAATTCCTGGGCATATTGAGCCAGAGCGGCTTCCAACTCTGCTTCGCCCACAGCCATGGGGACGGTGCTGCGCATCGAATCTGACAGCCGCTCAGTCAATTGTTTTGCTTGTTGGCGCAACTCCTCTTGATCCTTCCGCCAATACTCGGCCACTTTTTGAAGTACGGTCTCGAAGCCGGGTCGGCCCCACCGATCGGACGGAGGGAAGTAGGTGCCGGCAAAGATAGGCTGCTGTTCGGGAGTGAGAAACACCGTCATGGGCCAGCCCCCTTGCCCTTGATTCAGCGCCAGGGTCGCCTGCATATAGATCTCGTCCAGATCAGGCCGTTCCTCCCGATCCACTTTAATGCAGATAAACTGCTCGTTCATGATCTGGGCGATCCGGTCGTCCTCGAAGGACTCGCGTTCCATCACATGACACCAGTGGCAAGCGGAGTAGCCGATGGAGAGGAGAATCGGTTTGTTCACCGATCTGGCGCGGTGGAGGGCTTCCTCCCCCCAAGGATACCAGTCTACAGGGTTGTAGGCATGCTGGAGGAGGTAGGGACTTGTCTCATGAACGAGACGGTTGGCTGGACGGTTCCTGGCCTCTTGAGACATGGCCACTCACCGTACCATCCCCTCAGACTGGCGGTCAATGGCAGAGTGGTGGTCAACCCAGGGGCCTGCCGGGGAGTCCCTTCGTTACGAGGCGAGGGAGATCAGGCCAGATGCAAGGCCACAGGATAGAAAAAACCGGAGGCGTATTCTCTGAAATACGGTGAGGATTTTTTCGAGCCGAGAACGAAGCAGATGGCTTGAGATCGTTCGCCGCAGTAGAACGGCGACTCCCCGGTAGGCTCCTAAGAAAAAGAACCGGCCCGCGGACTCGATCAAGCTGAGCGCGGGCCGATGTTCCCCGATCAATCGGTGCGGCCTCAGAGGCTTTGCACCGATTAGTTCTTCGTCGTCTCTTCCTTACTTCGGTGTCTCGTCCTTCTTCTTCGTCTCGTCCTTCTTTTTCGCCTCGTCCTTCTTCTTCCCGCTCTTCGCGTCACCCTTCGCCTCGGTACCCTTCTTCTCATCCGCGAAGGACGGTGCGGTAAACCCAACCATAAACATGACTGCAACTAGCGCGACTAGGATACGTTTCAACATCGGCTGTCACCTCCTTTTCTCATAGAATTCGGTGAACAGGCAAAACTAAATGGGGGTTGACCCTAATCCAAAATGCCTACAATGTCAACAGGCCATGGAGTCAACAGGTGAGGGCCGGGCATGAGCCAAAGACGGATGACCTTCACATTCAATTGGAAGATCCTCTATCCAGCAAAAATATGTGATAAGATTACATAAAACGTCGTAGAGGAGCTGGTATGACCGACGTTGGCCCCTACTCAAACTACCGTCTCAGCGTGAGGCTTGAACTCGCCAACCGACCCGGCATGTTTGCCCGTGTGGCGACCACATTAGCCGAGGAGGGTGCCAACCTGGGAGCGGTGGACATCGTGTCGGCAGCACCGGACAAAATGGTGCGGGATGTCACCTTCGACGTCCGGAGCGAGGAGCATGGCGAGCGTGTCCTCAAGCGGTTAGGCCAGGTACCGGATGTCAGAGTACTGTCTGCCTCCGACCGGATCTTCCTCCTCCATCTGGGGGGCAAGATCCGCGTTGAAAGCAAGCTGCCGCTCACCACTCGGAACGTGCTGTCCATGGTCTATACGCCTGGCGTAGGACGGGTGTCGCAAGCGATCGCGAAGGACCGATCGAAGGTCTATGCCTTCACGACCAAAAGCAACAGTGTGGCGGTGGTCACGGATGGATCAGCGGTCCTGGGTCTCGGCAATCTCGGTCCTGAAGCAGCCCTGCCCGTGATGGAGGGAAAGGCGATGCTGTTCAGAGAGTTCGCTGGGATCGACGCCTGGCCGATCTGTCTGAGCACACAGAACCCCGATGAGATCGTGAGGACTGTGCAAAGCATTGCCCCCAGCTTCGGCGGCATCAACCTGGAGGACATCAGCGCCCCCCGCTGCTTCGACATCGAGCGCCGCTTAAAACAGACACTCGACATCCCCGTGATGCATGACGACCAGCATGGAACCGCGGTCGTGATCCTGGCAGCGCTCAAGAACGCCTTGAAGGTGATCGGGAAGCGGTTCGAGGAGGTTCGCGTGGTCGTCAACGGGCTCGGCGCCGCCGGGATGGCCTGTTGCCAGATCCTCTTAGCAGCCGGGGTCTCGCATCTGCTCGGTTGCAACCGACAGGGAATCGTGCTCTCCGGCGATCCCGACCGGCTCCGCGCCTGCCGGAACGACTTGCCGGCCTGTATCAAGGATGCCCGTCCGACCGGAACATTACAGGATGCCCTGAAGGGCGCCGATGTTTTCATCGGCCTCTCTGTGGGAAACGTCCTGCGTCCAGAGGATCTGGATTTGATGGCTCACGATCGGATCGTATTTGCAATGGCCAATCCCGATCCTGAAATCGCCCCGGAGCTGGCCATGTCGCGCTGTCGGGTGTTTGCCACCGGCCGCTCAGACTATCCCAACCAGATCAATAACGTGTTGGCTTTTCCCGGAATGTTTCGTGGAGCGCTGGACGTGCAGGCCACCGATATCAACGAGGCCATGGGGCTGGCCGCGGCCGAAGCCATAGCCACCATTATTCCGGAGGGCACGCTGAGTGAGGACTACATCATTCCCAGTGTCTTTGACAAGCAAGTGGTTCAGCGGGTGTCAAAGGCAGTCGCCGATACCGCCCGTGCGACCGGCGTAGCCAGACGGCGTTCGAGAATTACAGAGGACGGGCCCAAGGGATAAGTCTGAGAACCTCTAGTCACCACCTCCGAGACTGCGCTCGTAGAGCAAGACCTTCCAGCCATCCTCTTCACTGAGAAACTGCCCCACGATCGGAAGCATGCCGGTTCCCGGAACTTTGCCGGACTGGCCCAGGCTGCCGTTTTTCAGGACCCACATCATTTCCCCGGGAGTCCGCAGCTTCTTAAATGCGGGATTCGTGAAGTCGCGGGGTTGGATCGGGAGAACCTTCGCCGCGCCGCCATCACCCTTTCCCTCTACCCCATGGCATTGGAAGCAGGTGCCACGCCCTAGAAAGATGGCTTTGCCCTCCGCCAATACTTCCGGCGTGGCGGCAATGGGCGGCGTCTGCCTCTTCGCTGCCGCGAGATCTGCGGCAGGCACACGCGGAATGCGAATGTCGAATTCGCCTCCTGGCTGACCGTAGCCGGCCGGATCGATGGCATGACTTGTGGTCGAGCACAGCATCAGCACGACGCTCAAACAGACCGGCAGACTGAAACCTCTCATGATTCCTCCCGGCAAGAGTTCAGCGAGACCTTCGCCACGAGCGGGCGACTCTAGCACAGGCCCCAACAGCGCAACAACGGCGGGTCATGCGGGACAGTCAACGTCTTGGTGGGGCGGGAACCAGGTTGTGCTAGAATGGCGTCGCCGTCAGAGGCTGGCTGCAGCGTTCCGATGGAAGATGAACCCACGGAGGCCTGATGCCGTTCGAAGGGAGGAGACTGGGCAAGTACCAGGCCAGCATGCGCCGGCGGATTGAATCGCTCAGGAGCAAGACAGAAGACAGCCTCGACTTTGCGCTGGACTATACGATGCAGGACCGGGTCGATACCTATTTCAAGGTCGAGGAGGGATTGGCAGAAATCGACCGGACGCTGGGCCTGATCGAAGAGGAGCTGACCCAGATTCATGACCTGTCTGGCGCGTTGCGTCTCGAGTCCCGCCTGGAGTTCATCGAAGACCGGTTCGAGGAGCTGGATAGTGAAGTGCGGGAGCGACCACGAAGAAGGCGACGAAAAATCAACTTCGCGGACTTCTTCAAGGCTGCTGGCGGCGGGGACGTGCCAGGCTCTCGCGGAGAGATTAACAGCACATCCGAAGCCTTGCAGGCCCTCGGGCTCGAACAGGGCAGTTCCCTGTCCGCGATCACCGCGGCCTTTCGGCAGCGAGCCAAGGCACTGCATCCAGACGCGCGGAAGGGGGACCGCAGCTCAGAGCCAGAACTGCGCCGGATCATCGAAGCTTATCAATACCTCAAGGAAAACTTGAGCATCATGCAGACCGAGCCTCAGAGGGAAATGTGATCCGTCGCTCCCCATCGCCCTGTTGACTTGCGCAGTGAACCCTTCGAACCTCCATTACATTGCGGAATCCAACGGACTGACAGACCTCTGCCGCCGCCTTCGCGAGAGCAAGCATCTCGCGCTGGACACGGAGTTCGTGGGTGAGAACAGCTTCGTACCTCGTCTGGAGCTTATCCAGGTCGCGGTGGAGGGCCTGTCCGCTGTCATTGACGTCCCAGCCGTCGGTTCGCTGGACTGTTTGAGGGAGGTCCTTGCGAATTCCCACATTGAAAAGGTCGTTCATGCTGGCAAGCAGGACCTTGAACTGTTGCACGCGATTGTCGGCCAGGTCCCTGCGCCGGTGTTCGACACGCAAGTGGCAGCGGCCATGGTTGGTTATGGGACGCAGATAGGCTACGCCCAACTTGTCCATCGCGTGGTCGGGATCAAGCTGGCCAAATCCCACACCTTCACCAACTGGAGCCAGCGTCCCTTGACTCAAGAGCAGATTGCCTATGCCCTGGAGGATGTCCACTATCTCCTCCCAATCCGCGAACAGCTTTACAGTCGGCTGAGGAGGCTCGGCCGCCTTGACTGGGTCAAAGAAGAATTCACAAAACTGGAATCCAGTCCGACCGACGAATCACGCGATCCCCACAATCGGTACCAGCGCATCCGCGGGTGGGACACCCTACGGCCACGATCCATGGCCGTGCTGAGGGAGCTGGCGGCATGGCGAGAAGGAGAAGCTCGTCGTCGAAATATCCCCAGAGGACGGGTGATTCGAGACGAGGTCCTGCTGGAATTGGCCCGTCATGCGCCGAGCACGCCGGCCGGTTTACGCGCGACCCGTGGGCTCCATCCGTCGGAAGCAGATCGGAACGGAGAGACCTTGCTGGGGATTATTCGGCAGGGGCTGGCGTTACCGGAGATCGACTGGCCCAAGGTCCCTCGGGTGCGGCGGCCTGAGCCGGAAGCGGCCGGTCAGGTTGATCTCCTTCAAGCAGTCCTGAAAACCTGTGCGCAGTCGGAAGAGATCGCGCCGAGCCTTCTGGCCGGCGTGTCCGACCTGCAGGCGCTGGTGGACGCCAAGCCAACGGATCGCGACAAACTGGACTTGCCGATCCTCCGCGGCTGGCGAAGGCGATTGGCGGGCGAGACGTTACTCCGTGTGTTAGAGGGGAAAACCGTCGTGAGCGTCGATCCGCAGACGGGGAAGCTCCGGTTGACGTCCCATGCCTAGAGCAGCCGCTTGATGGTGTCCGCCGGGCGCGCCAGCATGACCTTCTCACCTTTCTCTACAATCGGACGCTGGATCAGGTCGGGGTGCTTGATCATCAGGTTCAGCAACTCTTCTTCAGCGAGGTGTTTGCCGGCCAGGCCTAGCGCCTTATAGATTTCGTCCTTGGTCCGGAGGATGTCCCTGGCGTTCAGACCTGCTTTCTTCAGCAGACCCTTCAGCTGCACCTTGGTGAAGGGTCTCTCATAATAATTGACCGCGGTATAGTCCTGCCCGCTGGCATTGAGCAACTTGATCGCTTCACGACAGGTACTGCAGGTAGGCTTTTGGTAGATCGTGATCTTCGGCATAGTTCTCTTCATTCCTTGAACAACTGGGCCCATCTTGACGTTGTTTCAAGGGGCGTGGTACATGCAATCAGCTTCAGTCTCTCCCGGCACCTCTTGCGACGACCAAGCGGGGGCGCGACTATGCCGACCGCGGGCACCAGTTCAAGCGGGAACTTTTCCTGCGCCTCTGCGACCCAGAGGACGCTGAAAGACCTGCGAACCAAACGCAAGGGACAGCCGGTCTTTGTGGTCGGACATGTCCTTGAACGCAAAGGCCAGGAAGCGGCGTTCGAACTCTTCAATGTCAGGCTCGCTGTGGTCAAGTTCGCGGACGGGACGTTGCTGGGCTACGACCCAGGAGAACTGCTGCTGCCGACCGAAATTGATGAAAAGGCTGTGGCCTATTTCGAAATCCGGCAGTGCTGGAAGTGTGACCAGCAGTTCCCGCTCACCGCGAAGGAGTTCGCCTCCGAGCAAGAACCGGGCGAATGCCCAGACTGCCGACAGCCATAGATGTCGGACCTCGGTGGTGACTTGAGTCCCTCTAATCGCCCTGGGGAGCAATTTCCAACGCCTTCTTGATCATGCAGTCCCCCGCAATGCCCTGCAATGCCATCGGGAGCATCCCCGCGTCGAGCACCCTGATGGACACCAGTCGATACCCTTCCGCGTTCTTCCAGTCGTCGGCCTTGAGGGCATGACAGACTACCAGCTTTTTCCAGATCAGATTATCGAGCACGGCTTCGCTCGCGATCAACGTGGCCTCGCTCACCACGCCGCCGCTGGACACCTGCGCAGTAACTTGCCGTCGGTCTTTCGACACTTTGGTCACGACGGCGAAGAGGAGCTCGGGGTCCTGCTGCGCCAGCGCCATGGCTGCTGTCAGAAGAAGTATCAGCCCGGCGCTCAGGCCGAACCAGTGGGCTCTCTTCATCTCATCGCCTCTCATCCCCTCGTCAGTCGCTGTGATCGCTGACGGGACGCGATCGGAGCGAGCCTTCTGGAAGCCACTCGATCGCACCGTCCGGCAGTCGAACCTGGTAGGAGCGTTCCGCTCGCCCACTCCCGCTCTGCGGCAAGTCCACCACCGCGGTCACCACCACCTCAGTTCCCGGCTCCACGGTGCGCTGTCCTGACATCTTTGACACCTTCCCGACGATCATCCGTTGCCCAAGCAGTGACCCAGCGACCGCTCCTGAAGTCAGCCCACGCTCATCACGAACCGGGATGGATCCTCCATGACTGAGGGCGCTGGGGCCGATTGATTTCGATGGCATGAGCGCGGCGCTGGGGCTGCTCTCACCGGACGGCAGTTGCCCCCTCTCTCCACGCCATATCACCAAGGCGACCGCCACGAGAGCGACTCCACCCAGCCCGAGCATGGTTCGGAGAGACCGTTGCATCGCAGCACCTGTTCCAGTCAGGAGTGGTCTGATGCAGTAAAACTTAGTATGCCCAAGCGGAGCGCACCATTGCAAGTGACGTGCAGCCTCTGCACGCGTGTTGTCTTTCCTTGACTGATCAAATTCGCGCCACCTAGAATCCATCTGATGCCGATCCATGCGCTCGATGATGTCACACTGCATTATGAAGTGGCGGGACAGGGTGCTCCACTCGTCTTGATCAACGCGCTGACCATGGAAGCAGCAGGGTGGGGAGCACAGGTCCGTGCTTTCTCGGCCCACTACAGGGTGCTGACCTATGATTGCAGGGGACAGGGGCAATCGGGGAAACCTGAACGGGATTACAGCATTGAGCAGCACGCTGATGATCTGCATCGGCTCCTCGTCGGGATCGGTCTCCGTCGAGTCCATGTGGTGGGGCTCTCACTGGGCGGGATGATCGCGCAGGCGTTCGCGCTGAAATATCCGGCACAGACCGGAGCATTAGTGCTGTGCAGCACCGTCCCACGGATCGAGCCGGCTATGGAGCGGTTCCTCAAGACCTGGATTCGGGTGCTTGGTGTGGGGGGAGGAGGATTGGCCTTCGAGGTGGCCGAGCCCTTGCTGTTCTCGGAGTGGTACTTGCGCGAGCATGCTGAGATTCTGAAAGGGTTGCAGGCAAACGTAGCGCGGCAGCCGGTTACGGCCTTGGCCCACCGTGGGCGTGGTGCCTTTGGACACAACCTCGACTGCCCGTTAGAGCTGATCCGCGCGCCGACGCGGGTGTGAGCCGGAGACGAGGACCTCCTGACGCCACCCCGGCGCCGCCGTCGCCTGTCCCAGCACCGTCCGGGCGCGCAATCGCCCGCGATCCCC
>Ga0066709_100000765_pt1 | contig 18870 bp, 18 predicted proteins | sample GraSoiAngelo_158_FD_79665 | JGI IMG/M metagenome (GOLD analysis project Ga0066709, IMG submission 79665) | Grasslands soil microbial communities from the Angelo Coastal Reserve, California, USA - 14_1009_16_30cm | ecosystem: Environmental > Terrestrial > Soil > Grasslands | place: USA...
AACTTCCGCGTCGTCGGCTTCACCGAGTCGCCGCGGCTCGACGAGCTCGCGGGTGTCGCCGGTGCGGCCGGCCTGCCGCTCGTCGACGACCTCGGCTCCGGCGTGCTCGTCGAACTGCCGGGCGAGCCGTCCGCGAAGGAGAGCCTCGCCGCGGGCGCCCACCTCGTCTGCTTCTCCGGCGACAAGCTGCTCGGCGGGCCGCAGGCCGGCATCGTCGTCGGGCGAGCGGACCTCGTCGACAAGCTGCGCCGCCATCCGCTGCAGCGGGCGCTCCGCGCCGACAAGCTGACGCTCGCCGCGCTCGAGGGAACGCTGGCGCTGTACCTCGATCCGCCGGAGCGGATTCCCGTCCTGCGCATGCTCGACGAGGACGCGGCGATCGTGCGCGCGCGGGCCGAGCGCCTGGCCGGTCTCGTCGGCGGCGCGGTGGAGGAGACCGTCGCGCGCGTGGGCGGCGGCGCGCTGCCGCTCGCGGAGCTGCCGAGCTTCGCCTGTGCGGTGGAGGAGCAGCTCGCGGGGCCGCTGCGCCTCGGCGAGCCGCCGGTCGTCGGCGTGGTGCGGGACGGGCGCTGTCTGCTCGACTGCCGGACGCTCGGCGAGCACGAGATCGACGAGGTCGGCGCGGCCGTCGCCGCGGCCCGCGCGCGTCAGTGATCGAGGCCGCAGAACTCGGGCGGCAGCAACCCTGCTAGACCGAGCTCGCGCGGCGGCGCGTGAATTGCGAACGCGCTCCGCAGATCGCGCGTGAACCACACGTGGAGCATCTCGCTCCCCTGCCGGGCCGCGGTTCCGGCAGGACAGGAGCCGTCGGATCGCGGAGCAAGTCCTCTGGCGTTGCCGCGCGCGCAGACCTTGTGCGTGTGCCACCGTGTGATCGGCCCGCCGGGCGTGAGGCCACGCATGCCGCGCGGCATGCTGAACATCACGCCGACGAGGACGAGCGGCGAACCCGGCGGATTCGCGTAGATCAGCGCCTCCGGGCGCGACGGATCGAGATAGCGCGTGTCGTGGCTGTAGGCGTGGTGCTCGGCGTGCAGGTAGTGCACGGTGAGGTCGCCGGCCCGGCGGCGCGCGGTGTGCGTGTCGAACCCTGCCGCCCGTGCCCCGCGAAGCGTGTGCCAGCCCCGCGCCGCCGCTCGGATCTGCGCGAGCAACCGCTGAGCGCCGGCGCGCTCCGAGACGGTCGCGGTCGAGAGCGTCGGATACTCGAGCAGCCGGTTCTCGGGTCCGCGCAGCGTCTCGGGCGGAAGCCTCGCGGGCGGCTCGGCAGCGACGGCGGCGGCCGGCGCCGTCAGGGCGAGTACGGCCGCGCACGCGGCGAGTCTCCGAGCTCGCATGGGGCCGACCCTATCAGGAGGCTGTGATTATTGTCACAAATCCGATACGATCCGGCGGACGTTCCCCCGGGCCGTACCCGCCGCCTGCTGTGCCTTCGTCGCGACCGTCGCCGTAGCGACCGCCGCGGGCCAGGGTGGGAACCGGGCATCGCTCGCCGCCGATTCGTTCAGCGCCTCGAACGGCGGTGAGCCGTTCGCCGGAGACGGGCGGCTGTTGACGACGATCAGTCCGACCGGGGACGGGTTGCGCGACGGCGCGACGATCGGCTTCACGTTGAACGAGTCGGCGACGGCGACGCTGGAAGTCCGTCGCAGCCAGCCGCCGGCCTCCATCGTCTTCGCTCAGACCAGGCGGCTTCTCGCCGGCCCGAACGCGTTCCGCTGGGCGCCGAGCGATACCGCGGCGCCGGGTACGTACCTCGTCCGCGTGCTCCTCCGCGATGCCGGAGGGAATCGCCGCGTCTACGACGTTCAGCAGGTCCACGGCAGACGTACGTCCGGGACGCCCGTCGTGCGCGTACTCGGAATCGACGCAAGCTTCACGCGAGAAAGCCAGCCACCGGGCTGTCGCGTCCCTGCTCGTCGCGACCGACACGCGCTGGCTCACACTCGAGATCTTTCAATCCGGGCCGGAGCGGACGCCCAGCTACCGTGACGACCTGCTGAACGGGTTCCCTGTGTCGCACCCGGTCACCCTGAACTGGCGCTCGCACCGCGACGCGCCCGGGCGAATTCGCGTCCGAGTCGGGCTGTGGCCGAGCGGCGTCTACTACGCCCGGCTCACCGCCCACGACGGGCGCATCGGATACGCGCCGCTCATCGTCCGCCCGCGGCGCCTCGGCGAGCACCGTATCGCGGTCGTGATGCCGACGAACACCTGGGCCGCGTACGACTTCTGGGACGAGACGGGAGACGGAATCGGTGATACCTGGTACGCGGCGTGCACGGTGCAGCTCGACCGTCCGTTCCTGCAGCGCGGCGAGCCCCTGCACTTCCGGCGCTACGACCTCCCGTTCCTGCACTGGCTCGCCTGGGACAGCACCGCTGTGAACGACCTGCCTTCGCCGCCGTGGATCTCCGAGGCGAACCACCCGGTCGATTACCTCGGAGACGCAGACGTCGAGGCGGTCATCAACGGTGGCGTGCTCGCACGTGCCTACGACCTCATCGTGTTTCCAGGGCACCACGAGTACGTGACCTCGCACGAATACGACGTCGTCGTTCAATACCGGAATCGCGGCGGAAATCTGGCGTTCCTCACGGCGAACAACTTCTTCTGGCGCGTTAACCGAGAAGGAGGTCGACTCCGGCGGGTCGCGAAGTGGCGAGACCTCGGGCGGCCCGAGGCGGCGCTCATCGGCGTCCAGTACCGCGCGAACGACGAGGGTCAGCGGAAGGGCGCATTCGTCATCCGCGACACCGCCGATGCGGCGTGGCTGTTCGACGGTACGGGGCTCGTCGACGGCTCCGCGTTTACCGGCTACGGCTATCCCGGCGGACCCTTCGGAATCGAAATCGACGCGACCGCGGCCAGCTCGCCCGCTGGAACGAAGGTCCTCGCGGAGATTCCCGACATCTACGGCCCCGGAATAACGGCCCAGATGACCTACTACGAGACGCTCTTTGGAGCGAAGGTGTTCGCTGCCGGCGCGTTCAGCCTTGCCGGAGCCGCCACCTCGCAGCCGATAACGAGGCTGCTCGACAACTTATGGGAGCACCTCGCCCGACCCTGAACCTGCGCGTTCCGCGAAACTCGGGCGATGGGCAACACTCTCTGCCTCGGCACGGCCGGCCACATCGACCACGGCAAGACGACGCTCGTCGAGGCGCTGACCGGCAAGAACACGGACCGGCTGCCGCAGGAGCAGGCGCGCGGGATCTCGATCGACCTCGGCTACGCGCCGCTCGAGCTTCCGGACGGCCGGCGGCTGTCGGTGATCGACGTCCCCGGCCACGAGCGCTTCGTCCGCACGATGGTCGCCGGCGCGACGGGGATCGACCTCTTCCTGCTCGTCATCGACGCCGCCGAGGGCGCGCGGCCGCAGACGCACGAGCACCTCGCGATCCTGCGGCTGCTCGGCATCGAGCGCGGCGTCGTCGCAGTCACGAAGTCGGACACCGTGGACGAGGAGACGCTGGAGCTCGCCCTCGCCGAGGCAGCGGAGCTCGTGCCCGGTGCGCCGGCGGTGCCGGTGAGCGCGCGCACCGGCGCCGGTCTCGACGAGCTGCGCGAAATGCTCGCAAGTACCGCCGCAAGTGTTGCGCAACACGATCCCGATTCGCGGCCGGCGCGGCTCTATGTCGATCGCGCGTTCACGCTGCGGGGGATCGGCACGGTCGTCACCGGCACGCTCTGGTCGGGGTCGATCGGCGAGGGGGACGAGCTGCGCGTCGAGCCGCTCGGCCGCGACGTCCGCGTGCGGAGCGTCCAGGTGCACGACCGGCCGGTCGAGCGCGCGGAGCCCGGCCAGCGCGTTGCCGTGAGCCTGCCGGGCGTCGAGCGCCACGACCTCCGCCGCGGCGACGCGCTCGTGGCGCCGCACGCGTTTCCCGTCAGCTACCGGCTCGACGTCGCGCTCGAGGCGCTGGGGGAGATCCCGGCGCGGGTGCACGTCCACCACGGCACGGCGGACATTCCGGCGCGCGTTGCCCGTGCAGGCGACGGCTACGCGCAGCTGCGGCTTGCCGCGCCGGTCGTCGCGGCGCGCGGCGACCGCGTCGTGCTGCGCGCGGGAACGACGGTCGGCGGCGGCCGCGTCGTGGATCCCGCGCCGCCGCGGCACGCGGACGCGGAGCGGATCGCGCTGCTCGAACGCGGCGACGTCGCGGCCACGATCCACGCGCCGGTCCGTGTCGAGGATCTCCGCCACGTGCTCGACGACGGCGCGCTGACGGGTGTGGAGCAGGCGGCCGGGTGGGCGTTCTCCCGCGCCTGGCTCGACGAGCTGCGGGCGGGGCTCGAGGCGCGCATCGCGGCTGCGGACCCACTCGATCCAGGCGTCCCCGGGCCGGCCGAGCCGTGGGCCGCAGCCGTCGAGCCTCGGCTCGGACTGGAGCGCCGAGGCGCAAAGCTCTACCTTCCCGGCACGAGCGCCCGTCTCGGCGAGCGCGAGGCCGAGGCTGCGGCGCTCGAAGCCCGGCTCGGCCTCGAGCCCGTGCGCGTCGACGACGCGACCCTCGCCCGCTATCTGGAGGAGCAGGGACGCCTCGTGCGCGTCGGCGACGGCCTCGCGGTCTCGCGCCCCGCGTACGACGACGCCCGCGGGCTGCTCGTCGAGGAGTGCAAGGCGGCGGGACGCATCACGCTCGGGCGGTTCCGCGACCTGATCGGCGGTGGCCGCAAGACGGCGCAGCTCCTGCTCGAGCGCTTCGACGCCGACGGGCTGACGCGCCGCGTCGGCGACGCACGCGTGCTCAGGCGGACGGGTTCGGCGACGAGCGTGGAGTCTTCGGCTTCGCCCCGTTGACGCTCGCGGCGATCGTGTCCTGCGCCCAGCGCTCGCTGAATCCCGAGAAGAACGTCACCACGAGCAGGGCGGCGAATTTGGCTTCGCTCCCCTTGCCGACGGTGGGCAGGTTCAGCAGGCCGCCGGTCACCGCGAACGAGATGGCGAGACCGAAGACGGCGCCGATCGCCGGCCGCAGCGCGCCGAGGAAGAAGACGTACCCGCGCCCTACGTCGTACTCCACGTCGAAGGTGCCGGAGTTGATGCGCTGGAGGACGCTCACGACCGCGCCGATTGCACCCGCGATCAGCGGGCCGAGCACGTTCCGTTGGCCGACCGCGATCCAGAGCAGGGTGCCGACCCCGGTCAGGAGCGCCGCAGCCGCGGCCATCCCCGCGAAGTAGACCATCTGCGCCTGCCCGTTCGCGGCTTCGCGGTAGTACGCCTCCACCTCGTCGAGCCGGGCTTTCTCCTGCTCGACCGCGCTCTTCGTGTGCGCCTCGTCCGGATGCGCCGCCCGGTCGTCGACGAGGCTCAGCACATGCGCGGCGGCCGTCATCGCGAGCTGCATGCACACGCGGCGACGCAGGCCGGTCAGCACGTGCTCGGCACGGATCGCGAGCTCGTCGCACCGGTGCAGCTGCGCGGCGGCGGACGGCTCGCCCTTCGTCGCCCAGTCGGACGCGCGGTGGAACTTCAGGCGCGGCGTGGCGGTCCGAAGCAGCCGCGCCACCGGGCGTTCCGTCAGCGCGACGGCACTCTCGATCCGCGAGCACCAGTACGCGTGGACGATCCGCCCGTGCTGCTCCTCGAAGCGCGCGACCGCGTCGTGGAACGCCGTCTCGGCGGCATCGCCGTTCGGCCCGCGCAGCGACCGGCGCCAGCGCTGGTGCGCGTAGACGAGCTCGGGAAACGTCACGGGCGGCGGAGTGCCCAGGGCTGCGATCGGCGGCTCACCGACGGCCGGCAATGCGGCGTCTGACATGCGACCTCCTCGTCCGGGCCGCATCCGGACGTCGACGGTCCCTCGAAGGTACGCCTTCAGGCCCGAATGGTCAACGAAACGGCGCGCGCGCCCCGTGGAGCGCGCGGAGCAGGTCACCGGTCAGCGAGGCCCAGCGTCCGGGCGGCACTTCTTCCTTGGCGTCGATCTCGCGGGCCAGATCGTCCTCGGAGACGCCCGCCGCGGCGAACACGGACTCGGCGACGACGATTGGCGCGCCCGTTCGCACGGCGAGGTTGAGCGCGTCGCTCGGACGTGCGTCGACCTCCGAGTCGCCGACCTCGATCGAGGCGTAGAAGACGGAGTCCTCGAGCCGCGTGATCGCGACGCGCCGGATGTCGCCGCCGAGCGCGCGGACGAGCTCCGCCGTCAGATCGGCCGACATCGGCCGCCGGAGCTCCATGCCCTGCAACCGGGATGCGAGCGAGTCGCCTTCCGGTGCGGCGATCCAGATCGGCAGGTGTCGGTCGCCGTCGCGTTCGCGCAGAACGACGACGCGGCTGCCCGACACGACCGTCGCCTCGTCGTCGGCGACACGGACGAGCACGTCGCTGAGGGTCGTCTCGATCATCGGTTCCTCCTCCGGGATGGGGGTGGTGGCGAGATGGGGCGCGAGCTCGCGGCGGAGCTGCTCCCGCGCGCGATGCAGGCGAACGCGGACGGCGCCGGCCGTCGTTCCGAGCACGGCAGCCACTTCCTCGCACGAGAGATCGTCGACGTAGTGCAGGAGCACCGCGTCACGCTGTGCAGGCGGCAGCACCTCGACGGCTTCGCGAATGCGCTCGAGGAGCTCCGGCGGCTCAGGCGGCGGCGAGGGGTCGCCGATCGCTGCGCCGAGCACCCGCCGGTCGAGCGCAGCGCGGCGAAGCCGCATCTTCGCGACGTTGATCGCGATCCCGCACAGCCAGCTTTCGAACCGCAGGGGATCGCGGAGCTGGGAAAGCGAGAGGAACGCACGCAGCACCGCTTCCTGCACGATGTCCTCGGCCTCGTCGCCGACCAGCCGCGCTGCGACCGCGATCACGCGCGGCCGCGCCGCGATCACCTGGTCCGCGAAATGCGTCCTCACGTCCGGTAGTTGCACGGCGGCGCTCGAACGTTACGCCAGTTGGCCGAAGCCTCCGCCGCCCGGCGTTTCGAGCCGGATCACGTCGCCGGCTTCGAGCGACCGCGTCACCTTCGCAGGCAGCTCCTCGCCGTTCAGGAGGTTCCGGCCGCGGTCGCCGTCGGCGCCGGCCGCCGCGCCTCGCGGCGGATGTGCGCGGCGCTCGCTGAGGATCGAGACGCGGCACGGCTCGAGCACGAGCAGCTCGCGGACGACGCCGTCGCCGCCGCGATGCTTCCCCGCGCCGCCGGAGCCGAGCCGCAGCTCCCAGCGCTCGACGCGCAGCGGATACGAGAGCTCGAGCGCCTCGACGGGCGTCGAGAGCGTGTTGGACATCGCCACGTGGACGGCAGACGGACCGCCCGCCTCGGGGCAGGCACCCTGCCCGCCGCCGATCGTCTCGTAGTACGTGAAGCGTTCGTTGCCGAGCGCGACGTTGTTCATCGTCCCCTGGCCTTGCGCGGGGACCGGCATCCCTTCGCCGAACGCGCGGAAGACGACGTCGGTGATGCGCGACGACGTCTCGGTGTTGCCGGCGACGACGGCGGCCGGCGGTTGCGCGTTGACGAGGCAGCCGCGCGGGGCGGTGACGGCCACCGGTGCGAAGGCCCCGCCCGACGCCGGCAGGTCGGGCTCGGTCAGGCAGCGCACGACGAAGTAGCACGCGGACTTCGTCACCGAGAGCGGGCAGTTGAGATTGCCCGGATACTGCGGCGAGGTGCCGGCGAAGTCGATGCGGATCTCCTCGCCCGCGATCTCGACGGCGACGCGGAGCTCGGGCTCGCCGTCGAGCGCCTCGACGACGTCGCGCGCCTCCCAACGTCCGTCGGGTAGCCGCGCGATCGCGGCGCGGACGATCCGCTCCGAGTACGCGTAGAGCTCGTCCATCGCTGCGGCGACGCGCTCGCGACCGCGGCGCTCGCAGAGCTCCCGGAGCCGCCGCTCGGCGAGGTGGTGCGCAGCGATCTGTGCGCGCAGGTCGCCGCGCCGCTCGTCAGGGTTGCGCATGTTCGCGAGCATCACCGTCAGCACCTCGTCTGTCAGGCGGACGGGCGGGATGATCAGTCCCTCCTGGTAGAGCTCGGACGAGTTCGCCGGCAGGCTCGACGGCTCCATCCCGCCGACGTCCGCGTGGTGCGCTCGCGAGACGGCGTACCCGAGGTCGGTGCGCGAGACGAGCGTGATGTCCGGAAGGTGCGTGCCCCCGGTGTACGGGTCGTTCAACACGCAGACCTGTCCCAGGGTCAGACCCAGGGACATGGCCGCCGCAACCGCGTCCGGCATCGCGCCGAGATGCACGGGGATGTGCTCGGCCTGCGCGATCATCCGGCCGCGCTCGTCGAAGAGCGCCGTCGAGCAGTCGCGCCGCTCCTTGATGTTGGCCGAGAAGGCCGAGCGGATCAGGACGACGCCCATCTCCTCGGCGATCGAGCGGAGCGCAGAGCCGATCACCTGCAGCTCGACGTTCATCGCCGCATCCTCGCGCACCGGATTGAACCCGGCGAGCGCGAGTGTCAACCTTGACGGAGCGTGGCCATCTGGATCGGGCTTGCCGGCGTCGTCCTCGGCAGCTTCCTGGCTGCTGGATTCACGTACTTCCAGGAGCGCGGCAAGGTCGCGGCGGCAGCGCGCGGCGGCGCCCGCCTGCTCGCCGCGGATCTCGGTGATGCCCGCGCCGTGCTCCAGGAGCTCGCGGATGAGCGTGTTGGGCCGGAACGGGCGGCCGCGGCGCTCGACGAGGTGCGGGCGCTCTGGCTGACATACCGCGACCGCCTGGCCACCGGTCTCGGCGGACCCGACTGGCAAGCGCTCGCGCTCCAGCTCGGCCACATGCGCGCGCCGCCGGGCAGGGCCGACACGTTCGTCTCGCACGGACAGCTGAGTACGGTGAACGGCGCGCTGGGCGAAGTCGAGCGACTCCTGGCGCGACTGGAGATGCGCTGGGCGCGGCGCTTACTCGCAGGCGCGTCCGCACGTATCTCGGCGGCCGCGTCGCGACCGGTGCCCGTCACCGCCGATGGCCCCGCGATAGCCTTCTCGAGCCTGGCCGCGGCGCACGCGGCGTGGCGGGCGGCGCCGGCTGCCGCGTGGGACGCCGCCGAGCGGCGGTACCGTGAGTTGCTCTTGGCGTTCGAGGCGCAGGAGGGCAACCTCGTCGCTGCCTTCTGGTCGCAGACGTCGACCGCGGCCGTAGCTCTCACCCGCCTGCGCCGGACCGGTTGGCGAGCGCTCCTCGAGGGCGGCAGTGAGGTGAGGTACCACAGATCCGCGGAATGGATCCGGGCCGAGAGCGTGCAGGCGGCCACGCTCTTTCATCGATGCGACACGCTCGCGATCCGAACCGAGCTCACGACCGACGCGCCCGAACGCGACACCGCGCTGTCGGCACTCCTGCAGGTCGCCGCGCGCATCCTCGACTTCGCTGACGGCGGCGGCCTGGACGATGCCGCGGTGCGGAGGTTCGTGGCGACGACGAGCCGCGAGCTGGACGAGATCGAGGTCTTCGCGAGGAGCGCGGCCATGCGCGCGGCGCGACGGGCGTTTCTCCTCGGGGTCGGGATCTTCGGAGTGATCGTCTGCGCGGTCGCCGCGGCGGGCGCATCTGTGGCAGCCGCGACGGGCAAAGGCGGCGTGGCTACCGCGATCGGAGCGGTCGCGGCCGGGGCGCTAGGCGCCGCTATCAGCGTCCGTCTCCGTACCGGCGACGAATCGGACCTCGTTCCCGAGCTCGGCCGGCGTGCACTCGTCACGCTCGGGATGTTCCGACCGGTGATCGGCGCTCTGTTCGGTCTGGCGCTCTTCTTCGCGTCGCGCGGATTCGTGCCGCTCCCGGCTTTTGCCGTCGTGCTGCTCGCGCTCCTTGCAGGCTTCGCGGAGCGGTTCGCTCGAGTTGGGTTCGCCGGGACGGAGCACACGCCCCCGCCGGGACACGCACCCAGCAGCTGAGCCCGGTCAGACGCGCGCGAGCACGAGCGTCCCGTGCGAGTCCGTCTCGCCGGCCCAGCCCTCCGGGACCCAGCAGGTCGCGCCCGGCAGCTCGACCAACGTTGGGCCGGCACATGTGTACCCATGGGCCGCCCGAAGTTCGAGCGATGGGCCGGGGGAGACATGGGCCGTCCGCACCGCGACGAGCTCGATCTCGCGCTCCGGATCCCCGTACCCGTAACGCTCCTCGTGCACGCGGTGGAACGCGGCGGCGAGGTCGGGCTGTAGCGGGACGCGGAGCTCGAACGACTGGCCGCGATAGCGCAGGTCCGCTTCGCCCTCGTCCGGCAGCTCGCCCGCGTCCGCGAGCGGACAGAGGTACGCGCGGACCGAGTCGCGCCGCTCATCGCTCGCGACGAGCCCGAGCGCCGAGAGGACGCCCGCCGCCTCAGGGACGAGCACGACCTCGATCCCGAGCTCCTCTGCCAGCGCGCAGGCGTGGAGCGGCCCCGCGCCGCCGAACGCGACGAGCGCGAAGTCGCGCGGGTCGTGGCCGCGCTCGACCGAGACGACGCGCAGCGCGCGCAGCATCTCGGCATTGACGACCTCGATCGCGTCCTCGGGCGAGATCCCGCCCAGCGCGCGCTCGGCCGCGTCGCGGTCCAGCACGAGGCCGCCCGGGAGCTCCGCCGGCAGCCGGCCGAGCAGCAGGTTCGCGTCCGTTACGGTCGCGCCGCCGCCGCGTCCGTAGCAGGCGGGACCCGGATCTGCGCCGGCGCTCTCCGGGCCGACGCGGATCGCGCCGCCGGCATCGCGCCGGACGAGCGAGCCGCCGCCTGCGCCGACGGTATGCAGGTCGACCGTCGGCAGCCGGATCGGGAGTCCGCCGACAAGCCGCTCGGCGACGCGCTCCGCCGCGCCGCCCGGGAGCACGCAGACGTCGGTGGACGTTCCGCCCATGTCGAATGCGATCGCGTCCTCGAACCCCGCGAGCCGTGCCACGCGTCCCGCGCCGACGACGCCTCCCGCCGGACCGGAGACGAGCAGGATCGCGGGATGCGCTGCTGCCTCCTCCACCGATGCGGTTCCGCCGGAGGAGCGCATGACGAGCGGCTCCGGCAGGCCCGCGGCGCGGGCGCTCTCCGCCAGCGCCGAGACATACCGCGACACGACCGGCGCGAGGTACGCGTCCGCAGCGGTCGTCGACGCGCGCTCGTACTCCCGGAACTCCGGCGCGATCTCGTGCGACGCGACGACGTGCATGTCGGGCCGCCTTCGCCGCAGCTCCGCCGCGACCGCGCGCTCGTGCGACGGGTCGCGGTACGCGTGCAGCAGGCAGACCGCCACCGCCTCGACGTCCCCCACGTCAGGCAGCGAGTCGAGCTCCAGCGGCGTAAGCTCTCCGTCCGGCCCCATCCGCCCGCGCACGCCGAAGCAGCGCTCCAGCGGGACGAGCGGCGGCGGATGCTCCTCGCAGAGGCGGTAGAGGTGCGCGCGGGTCTGCCGACGCAGGTGCAGCAGGTGCTCGAATCCCGCCGTCGCCACGAACGCGGTCCGCGCGCCGCGCCGCTCGAGCAGCGCGTTCGTCGCCACCGTCGTCCCGTGTGCGAAGCGCTCGACGTCCCGCGCACCGACCGCCTCCGCCGCGGCGAGGACGGATTCCTCCTGCCGCTGCGCCGTCGGCACCTTCGCCGTGCGCACGAGGCCGTCCTCGAGCAGGACGGCATCCGTGAAGGTGCCGCCCACGTCGACGCCGAGGATCGCCACGCGCGTACTCTGCACGGCCGTGACGATCCGAGGACTCCTGTTCGACTTCGACGGCCTGCTCGTCGACACGGAGAGCGCGTCGCGCGCGGGCTGGGAGTGGCTCTACCGCGAGCACGGCCACGAGCTGCCGCTCGACGACTGGGCGACGGTGGTCGGGACGATCGGCGCACGGTTCGACCCGATGGCCCATCTGGAGGAGCTCGTCGGGAAGCCGCTGGAGCGCGAGCTCCTCGACAAGCGGCGCACCGCGCACGAGATGACGCTGATCGAGGCCGAGGAGCTGCGGCCGGGAATCGCCGACTATCTCGCGGACGCCGAGCGGCTCGGGCTCCGGAAGGCGATCGTCTCGAGCTCGTCGCGCCCCTGGGTTGACATGAATCTCGGGCGCCTGGAGCGGCTCGTCGGCTGGGACGCGATCGTCACCGCCGACCACGTCACCGAGCGCGCGAAGCCCCGTCCCACGCTCTATCTCGAGGCGCTGGGCCTGCTCGGCCTCGACGCGGGCCAGGCTGTCGCGTTCGAGGACTCGCCGAATGGGATCCGCGCCGCGAAGGCGGCCGGGATCTTCTGCATCGGCGTCCCCAACCCGATCACGGCCGACCTCGGCCTCGATGACGCCGATCTCGTCGTCGAGTCGCTGGCGGAGCTCCCGCTCGCCGAGCTGCTAGAGCGCGCGGACGAGGGCCGTCGCGGCCGCGGCGATCACGATCACGGCCAGGAGCGGCGCGCGCAATAAGACGGCAACCGCCGCCGCGCCGAGCCCGGCGGCACGCGGGTCGAGCACGAGGTGCCGGCCGGACGCGAACGCTTGCGTCACGACGAGCGCCGCGAGCAGCGCCGGGGCGAGCACGGACAGCAGTCCCATCAGCCGGGCCGGCAGCTCGCGGCCGCCGAGCAGCACCGGACCGGTGCTCTTTAGCGCGATCGTCCCGACGCCGACGATCGCGACGGCCGTCCACGCAGAGCTCACCGGCGCCACCCGACGAGGCACCCGGCTGTCGCCGCCACGATCGGAACGCCCGCAGGAGTGAACGGGATCAATGCAAACGCGATCGCTGCGCCGATCGCCGCCGCTGCGACGGCGCGCCGGCTCCGCAGCTGAGGAGCGAGGAGCGCGAGAAAGAGGGCCGGGAACGCGCCGTCGAGCCCGAGCCGGTTCGGGTCGCCGATCGCCTCGCCCGCGACCGCGCCGGCAACGGTGCCCGTGGTCCAGAAGATCCAGAGCGTCGCGCCCGCGCCGAGCAGGACGCCCCGCTCGACGCGCCCGTCGGGCTGAACCGAGACCGCCCACGACTCGTCGACGATCAGCTGCGACTCGACGAGCCGGCGCAAGAGGCTGCCGCGGAAGCCGGGCGCGACGGAGACGCTGATCGCGCCGTAGCGCGCATTCAGCAGCAGCGCCGCGACGACCGCAGCCGCGAGGCCGCCGCCCGTGCCGAGGATCGAGACCGTCGCGACCTGGGCCGAGCCGGCGAACGTCGTCGCGGACATCACGGTCGCCGCGACACCGCCGACGCCGGCGGCGCGGGCCAGCACGGCGAACGACGCGCCGAACGCGAACGCGGCGGGCGTCAGGCCGAGGATCGCACGAACGCCGTCGCGGAACTCTCTACGCGGCATGACGCGCACGGTATCGGTGCACCTTCTGCCGATTGCCGCAGACCTTCATGTCGCACCAGGCGCGCGACCGGTTCCTCGCCTCGTCGAAGAACGCCCAGTGGCAATCGTCCGCGCGACAGGCCTTCAGCCGCGGCCAGTCGGGCGAGCTCATCGCCTCAGCGGTTGCGGCAAGGATGCCGCCCAGACCCCGCCGCGGATGCACCCGCGCCGCGCCGGACGCGAAGCGGACGGTCAGCCTGCTGCGCCGCGCGGCCCGATCGAGCAGGCGGCTTGCACCGTCGACGTCGGCCGCCAGCCCGTTGTGCGCCATCAGCAACGCTCGCAGCGCCTCTCGCACTTCGAGTGCCTGCGCGAGCTCGGTGCGACCGACGAGCCCGCTCTCCGCAAGCGAATCGGCGTTCGTCTCGGCGTCGAACGTATTGACGAAGTCCCGGACGAGCAGGAGGCTGGCCTTTGCACCGTTCATCTCGTAACTGGTATAAGGCTATCACCGGTTACATTCGAGGAGGTCACCATGTCCGAGCCGTACGCCGTCAAGAACCTCGACCAGATCGCGCACACGAAGTGGCCGCGCTGGGCGCCGATCCGCCACGAGTTCGACATCCGCGCCTTCGGGATCAACTCCTGGCGCCACGAGGAGGGCAGCGACGTCATCCCGGAGCATGTCGAGGAGAGCGGGCACGAGGAGCTCTACCTCGTCCTCGAAGGGCACGCGACGTTCACGATCGACGGTAACGAGGTCGACGCACCGAAGGGGACCGCCGTCTTCATCCGCGACCCGTCGCTGAAGCGCAAGGCCGTCGCGCGAGACCCGGACACGAACGTCCTCTCGATCGGCGGCTGGCCCGACAAGCCGTTCGCGGTCTCCGGGTGGGAGACCGAGTACATGCAGGAGACGTAGCGGCGCTGCTTGCGGTGCCGCCTTCAGGCGTGCGGGCGGCGCCCGCGCGCCGTCTGAGATGACCGGTCGACACACTCGAACACAACCACCACCGCACTCGGAGCTCCGGCTCGTCGGCGCCGGCGGCGAGCCCGTCGACTTCCGGCGCACGCTTGTCTCGCACGGCGTCGCGTCGCTGTCGCCGCAGCGCGTCGACGAGGACGAGTGGACGCTCGAGACGACGCTGCCGGTTGGCCGCACCGCGCGCACCGTGCGCGTGTCGGAGGGACGGCCCGGCTACGCGAACGTCGACGGCGACGAGCGTGCGCTCCCGATCCTGCGGCACATGCTCAGGCTCGATGACGACCTCTCGGCGTTCTACGCCCTCGCGGCCGAGGATCCCGTCCTCGGCTGGGCCGCCGCCGGTGCGGGCCGGATGTTGCGCAGCCCGACCGTGTTCGAGGACGTCGTCAAGACGATCTGCACGACCAACGTCGCGTGGTCGGGAACGGTGCGGATGGTCTCCGCGCTCGTCGACAACCTCGGCCGGAAGGCGCCGGACGGCAGGCATGCGTTCCCGTCCGCCGCCGCGATGGCGGAGGCCGACGAGCGCTTCTACAAGGACGTCGTGCGCGCCGGCTATCGCGGCCCGTACCTGCGCAGCCTCGCGACGCTGGTCGCGTCCGGCGAGGTCGCCCTCGAGGAGCTGAGCGAACCGGCGCTTACCGAGGAGGAGGTCGCCGAGCGGCTCCTCGCGCTGCCGGGCGTCGGGCCGTACGCGGCGGCGCACCTGATGACCACGTCGCTCGGCCGCTACCGGCGGCTGATCTTCGACTCCTGGACGCGGCCGACGTACGCGCGGCTGAACGGCCGCAAGGCCTCCGACAGGACGATCGAGCGCAAGTTCCACCGCTACCGCGACTACGCGGGGCTCGCATTCTGGCTCTACCTGACGAGGGGATGGGTGCCCGAGTGATCGCGCGGACGTGGCGCGGCGCGACGCGCGCCGAGGACGAGCAGGCGTACGCCGACTACCTCGAGCGGACGGGGATGAGTGCGGTGCGCGCGCTGCCGGGAAACCGCGGCACGATCGTCCTCCACCGCCGGGTCGGCGACCGCGCCGAGTTCCAGACGGTGCTGCTGTTCGACTCCGTCGACGACGTGCGCGCGTTCGCCGGCGACGATCTCGAGCAGGCCGTGTTCTTTCCGGAGGACGACCGGTTCCTCGTCGACCGCGAGCTGCGGGTCGCGCACTACGAGGTCGAGGAGCGCGGACGGTGAACTGGTCGCTCTTCGCGACGTATCTCCTCACGGCGACGGTGCTGATGCTGACGCCGGGGCCGGACATGCTCTTCTGCCTCGCGACCGGCCTCCGCGGCGGTCCGCGCGCCGGCTTCACGGCGGCGGTCGGCGCGGCGGCCGGCGAGGTCGTCCACATCTCGGCGTCGGCACTCGGCCTTGCCGCGCTCTTTCGCGCAGCGCCGGTCGCCTACGACGGCGTCCGCGTGCTCGGCGCGGGCTACCTGATCCTGCTCGGCGTTCGCACGTTGCGGAACCGCAACCGCGGGATCCAGACGCGGGACGGCAACGGGCGAGCCTTCAGGCGCGGACTGCTGACGAACCTGCTCAATCCGAAGATGGCGCTGTTCAGCATCGCGTTCCTGCCGCAGTTCGTCGATCCGCATCGCGACGTCGCGCTCCAGTTCCTCGTCCTCGGCGCGTGCTTCGTCGCGCTGGAGATCGTCGTCGACGGCACGGTCGGCGTCCTCGCGGGACGCTTCGCGCGCGTGCTGGGGGGCCGGCGGGCGGTGCGCAACCTGAACGTCGCCGCCGGCTCGATCTACGTCGGCCTGGGCGTGCGAGTGGCCGTCGAGCGGTGACGGATACCCTGGGCCACGGAGCGGCCGGGCCCGGTGGCCCAGCCGGTCTTCAAAACCGGTGAGGTCGTGTAACCCACGGCTGGGTAGGTTCGACTCCTGCGCCGCTCCGTCAACCGGCTGGATTACGCGCCCGAACGGGCATTCACGGGAGCTCCAGGACTGCCCTTCGTCCTGATCGACGCCGGGAACGCCGCCGGATTCGTCCCGGCGTCGGGAACCCCGCTCCCCGGGGAGCCGAAGCCCGGGAAAGCGGTTCTGCGGCCGCGCACGCCGAACGAGGGATGCTCCGCACCTGAACGGGGGATCGTGGGCGTCCGACGCGTTCCCGACACTGCACTCAGGCTCCGAGCCCGGGAGCCGGAGAACCGCTGTGGCCAGCCTTACCTCCAGATCACGCCTCCTCGCCCTCACCGCGGCGGCGGTCGTCGGTCTCTGCTGGGCTGCGGCGGCCGCCGCGGCGGGGCCGCTCTACGCGCGGCCGCTCTCGGCGCGCTTCGCAACGCCGCTCGCGCCCGGCGAGCCGGCGGCCGCGGCGACGACGCCGATCTGCGACTTCGGAGACTTCCAGCTCGTCTGCTACGCGCCCTCGCACATCAAGGACGCGTACAACGTGCCGACGGGCCCGCAGGCGCCGACCGGCGCCGGCCAGACGATCGTCATCGTCGACGCCTTCGGCAGCGACGCGATCCAGGACGATCTCGCGTTCTTCAACGCACACTTCGGGATCCCGAGCGGCCCACTCGACGTCGTCTGCCCGCAGACTGCAGGCTGCGGGACCCCGCCCGATCCGGACACGGCCGCCGCCTGGGCGATCGAGACCTCGCTCGACGTCGAATACGCCCACGCCATGGCGCCGGGCGCGAAGATCGTCCTCGCGATCGCCTCGAGCGACGAGTGGAGCGACCTCACCGCGACCGAGCTCGCGATGATCAAGAAGTATCCGGGCGCGGTCATCTCGGAGAGCTTCGGCCTCTCGGAGCCCTCGCCGCGCGACGCGGCGGGAATCCGTGAGATCGCGGGCTCGTTCGCCAACCACCTCCTCGCCTGGCGCCTCGGCACGACCGTCGTCGCGGCGGCCGGCGACCTCGGCGCCGGCGACGGCGTCATCGATGCGAACGGCAAGGCGATTACCACAGCCGACTATCCCTCCAGCGACCCGCTCGTCACCGGCGTCGGCGGCACGATGGGCCTGCCGTACCCGGACGGGCTCTGGAGCCACGGCCGGTACGGCGGCGAGCAGACGTGGAACGAGTCCGACTTTGGCCTCGCCGACGGTGGGGGCCCGAGCGCGCTCTTCCCGCAGCCGAGCTACCAGCGCGGACTCGCCACCGGGTCGCGGCGGATGACCCCCGAGGTCGCTTTCAACGCTGCGATCGGCGGCGGCGTGCAGGTTGCGGTCACGATCAACGGCTTCCTGGGCCGCTACGTCGTCGGCGGCAACAGCGCTGGCGCGCCGCAGTGGGCCGGGATCATCGCGCTCGCAAACGAGTTGCGCGGCCGGCAGGGCAAAGCGGGAATCGGGTTCGCGAATCCCGTTCTCTACTCGATCGCCGCGGACCGCCGCTCAACCCGGGACTTCCACGACATCACCGTCGGGGACGACGTCCTCCGCGACCCGCTGATCGACCCGTCGCTCTGGGGCACCGGCTTCAGCGCGGCCGACGGATACGACCCGACCACGGGCTGGGGCACGCCGAACGTGGCGAAGCTCCTCCCCGACCTCGTCTCGGCCCCGACGGACCGCGGCGACCAGCCCGATTTTCGCCCGTCGAGGGGATCGAACGACTCCCGCCGCGAGCAGAGCGGCCGGCCGAAGGCCCTCGAGGTGCACGGCGGCGGGCACTCCCCCCGGGGTCATTAGCGCATCTGCGGGTTTCAGACCCGGCGCGTACTCTCATAGGAAACTTAGGCAGCCGTGATTTCCTGACGGCCCCAGCCACGAGAGGAGCGCGACGTGACCGAGCTTCCGCCCCCGCCCTCGCCGATCGAGGCGAAGGACCGCCTCGAGCAGGCCCTGTTCGAGATCAGGCGCGTGATCGCCGGACAGGACGCGATGCTCGAGCGGGTCCTCGTCGCGCTGCTCGCCCAGGGCCACCTGCTGATCGAGGGCGTCCCCGGCCTCGCGAAGACCTTGACGATCAAGACGACCGCCGGCGTCCTCGGCGGCACGTTCTCGCGGATCCAGTTCACGCCCGACCTCGTCCCGTCCGACCTGGTTGGGACCCGCGTCTACCGCGCCGGCGAAGGGACCTTCGACACGGAGCTCGGCCCTGTCTTCTGCAACTTCCTGCTCGCCGACGAGATCAACCGCGCGCCGGCCAAGGTGCAATCCGCGCTGCTCGAGGTGATGCAAGAGCGCCAGGTGACGATCGGCCACACGACCTATCCGGTGCCGAATCCGTTCCTCGTGATGGCGACGCAGAATCCGATCGAGTCGGAAGGGACGTACCCGCTGCCTGAAGCGCAGATCGACCGCTTTATGCTGAAGATCCTGATCGGCTATCCCGAGCGGGCGGAGGAGGTCACGATCGTCAACCGGCAGCTCGTCCCACCGCCGGAGCTGCGCGAGACGCTGACGCTCGACGATCTCCGCTCGCTCCAGCGTGCGGTCTTCGAGGTCTACGTCGATCCGGCGCTCGTCGGCTACGCGGTCGCGCTCGCGACGGCGACGCGGGAGCCCGCGGCGCACGGACTGCCGGACCTCGCCGACTACGTCGCCTTCGGCGCGAGCCCGCGCGGCCCGATCAGCCTGATCCAGTCCGCCCGCGGGCTTGCGCTCGTTCGCGGCCGCGACTACGTGCTCCCCGAGGACGTCCACGCGCTCGCGAAGGACGCGTTGCGCCACCGGATCGTCCTCACGTATCAGGCGCTCGCCGAGGAGGTGAGCACGGACAGCCTCCTCGACGC
>Ga0066709_100000766_pt1 | contig 18848 bp, 17 predicted proteins | sample GraSoiAngelo_158_FD_79665 | JGI IMG/M metagenome (GOLD analysis project Ga0066709, IMG submission 79665) | Grasslands soil microbial communities from the Angelo Coastal Reserve, California, USA - 14_1009_16_30cm | ecosystem: Environmental > Terrestrial > Soil > Grasslands | place: USA...
CCCTCCTTCACACCCCGCACGATCGAACAGGCCGTGGGCTCCCGCCGGGCAGAGCCCGGCTCCGCCCGAGAGGCACTCTTTCCTGTTCCAACTGCTGTCCATCTGGCTCCCTTCGCCGGCATGACCCGGATCAGGTTCTGCGGGTGTGTTCTCAGCCTCGACGACGAGGCACCCCGGTTCCCCCAAGTTACCATTCACGAGTGGCGAGAATCGTCGTTGCCCTGATCTTCGCGGGCGCTCTCGCAGGAGCCGCGGGAGCATCGCCTGCGAATCCGCCGACTTTCGTGCGGGGGGTGATGACGCAGCTGACCGCCGGATCGCCGGAAGCCGCGTGGAAGTTCCTCCATCCTGCACATCAGAAGGTCGCCCCGCGCGGGCAGTTCGCGCGGTGCGTGCGCGTCATGCGCGGTGGGAGCACGGCACGTACGAAGGTCACAGTCGCCAGCTGGCGCGAGGTTCGCATCAATCGACGGGAGATTCCGCAGCAGTCGGGCTGGTCGGTTCGGGTCGTCGTGACGCGGCACGAAGGCGGCGTCACGCTGCGAGAGAACCGCGGCCTCGAGGTGGTCCAGGTCGGCAGCCGCCTGCGCTGGTTGCTTACCCGATCGACCTACGACGCGTACCGCCACGCGCCGAACTCGACGTTCTGCCCCACGTAGCCCCTGACTAGCATCACGAGGGTGAATCGTGCGCGTTACGACGGCGTCGCTGAGTGGTACGACCGGACGTTCGCGTCCAGCGAGCTCGCGATCGCTCCGCGAGAGACAGCACTGCGATTGCTCGGCGAGGGCCCCGGACGACTGTTGGACGTGGGGTGCGGAACCGGCGCACACACCAAGGCTTTCGCGGAGCACGGCTGGACCGTCGTCGGAGTCGACATCTCTGCAGACCAGCTGCAGCTCGCACGGGAACGGGGGATCGAGGTCATCCAGGCGGACGCGGCTGATCTTCCGTTCGAGGACGAGACCTTCGACGCAGTCGTCTCGATGTGGACGCACACCGACGTCGACGACTTCTCGTTGCTGCTACGCGAGGTCATGCGCGTCCTCCGGCTCGGATCCCCGTTCGTCTACGTCGGCGCACATCCCTGCTTCGTCGGTCCGCATTCCTACTTCGTCGAGGCCCGAGGCGTCCCGGTTCTGCACCCGGGCTACTGGGACACCGGGCGCTACACGGATGCCCCCGGCGTCTCGCCGACCGGCCTGCGCGCGAAGGTCGGCGGCGTCCACCTTCCGCTGGGCCGGTTCGTGCAGTCGTTCTTGGCTGCAGGGCTCACGCTCGAGTCTTTCGAGGAGCTCGAGCGCCGCGCATACCCGTACACGCTTGCGCTTCGATGTCGTCGATGAGCACCGAACTCGCGATCTGGGACGATCTGCTCCAAGGAGAGGAGTTGTCGTACCTCGGCTCCGAGCCGGCGCGCGACGCACGGACCGTTCCGCTCCCAGAGGATATTCCGCCCGGCTTGCAAGAGCGGCTCGACGCCCATGGAATCGACTCGGTCTACTCCCACCAGGCCGAGACGTGGGAAGCCGCCGCGCGGGGCGAGCATGTCGTCGTCACCACCGGCACCGCGAGCGGCAAGACGCTCGCGTTCAACCTGCCCGTTCTCGCGGCGCTCACCGAGGAGCCGAAGCTCCGCGCGCTCTACCTCTACCCGACGAAGGCGCTGGCGCAGGATCAGGTCCGCGCCCTCGGCGAGCTGAACGTCAAGCGTGTCCGCCCGGCGATCTACGACGGCGATACCGAGAGCGAGCGCCGCTGGCAGATCCGCAAGTGGTCGAACCTGATCCTGACCAACCCGGACATGCTCCACCTGGGCGTACTGCCACACCACGACCGCTGGGGTGACGTCCTCTCCAACCTCCGCTATGTCGTCGTCGACGAGGCGCACGTCTATCGCGGCGTCTTCGGCTCCCACGTCGGCAACGTTCTCCGGCGGCTGCGGCGTCTCGCGCGCATCTATGGCGCCGAGCCGCAGTTTCTGCTCGCCTCCGCGACGATCGCGAACCCGGGTGGCCTCGCGGGCTCGCTGCTCGGGCTCGACTTCACCGTCATCGGGGACGACGGCGCACCGAAGGCCGAGCGCACGGTCGCGTTCTGGAACCCGCCGCTCGTCGACGAGGAGCTCGGGCTTCGCGGAAGCGCGCTCGCGGAGACGTCGAAGCTCATGGCCGAGCTCGTCTCGCGCGGCCTCCGCACGCTCGTCTTCGCGAAGAGCCGCCGGGCGGCCGAGCTGATCCACCGGTTCACCGCCGAGCGGCTCGGCGACGCATCCGCGCTCTCGCCGTACCGAGCCGGCTACACGCCGGCCCAGCGCCGGGAAATCGAGCAACGGCTGGTGGCGGGCGAACTGCTCGGAGTCAGTGCGACGAACGCGCTCGAGCTCGGGATCGACGTCGGCCTGCTCGACTGCGTGATCTCTGTCGGGTTCCCGGGAACGGTCGCGAGCCTCCGCCAGCAGTGGGGACGGGCCGGCCGGCGCGAGCACGGGCTCGCGGTCCTCGTCGCCGGCGAGGACGCGCTCGACCAGTACTTCATGCGCGAGCCGGAGACGCTCCTGGGCAGGCGCGTGGAAGCCGCGCTCCTCGACCACGAGAACCCGCGCGTGCTGGACGGCCACGTCGCGGCCGCCGCGTTCGAGGCGCCGCTCGACGAGGCGGACGCGGACATCCTCGGCGAGGCGGCCCTCCGACGCGCCGCCGAGCATCCCGAGCTGAAGAAGACGAAGGCGGGCTACGTCTGGGCTGGCCGCGATTACCCGGCCGGGCGCTTCGGCCTCCGTTCGACAAGCCCCGACGTCTTCGCCGTCGTCGAGGCGGAAACCGGCTCGGTGCTCGGGACGATCGAGCGCGAGCGCGCCTACTCGACGGTGCATGAGGGCGCGATCTACCTCCATCTCGGCGAGAGCTACCGCGTCATCGCCCTCGACCTTGCCGCGCGAGGCGCCCTCGTCGAGCCGTTCCGAGGCGACTACTACACCCAGGTGAAAAAGGAGACGACGACGGCAATCGAGGAAGCGCTCCGCGCCGAGCCGCGCCTCGGCCTCGAGCTCTCGTTCGGCCGCGTCAGCGTCACGGAACAGGTCGTCGCGTACCAGAAGAAGTCGATCCGAGACCAGTCGACGCTCGATCTCGTCGCGCTCGACCTTCCTCAGACGACATTCGACACCGAGGCCGTCTGGTACGTGCCCGAACCGGGCCAGCTCGCGGGCCTGGAGCACATGCCCCGGCTCGGGCTCCTCGGCACCCTCCATGCCGCAGAGCACGCGATGATCGCGATCCTCCCGCTCTGGGCGATGTGCGACCGCTGGGACATCGGCGGGCTCTCGACGAACCTCCATTTCCAGACCGGCCGCCCGACGGTCTTCGTCTACGACGGCCATTCCGGCGGAGTCGGGATCACCGAGCGCGGCTTCGAAGCGTTCGACGGCTGGGTCGAGGACACGGCGAGGATGCTCGAGGGCTGCCCCTGTGAAAGCGGCTGCCCCTCCTGCGTCCAGTCACCGAAGTGCGGGAACCTGAACGAGCCGCTCGACAAGGCCGGGGCGCTCGAGCTGCTCAGCCGTATGCTCGCCGCATGAGCTACGGCTCCCAGAGCATGACCGCGCCGCTCAGGCGCGTCCTCGTGCGCAAGCCGGACGGTGACTTCTCGCGCTGGCGCGAATACGGCTGGCGGGCCGAGCCGGACGCCCGTGGGATCGCGGCCGAGCACAAGGCCTTCTGCGAAGCTCTCGCGGCCGACGGTGCAGAAGTCGTTTTCGCCGTGAGCGAGTCCGACGGGAACCCGGACGCGATCTACGTCTACGACCCCGCGATCGTCGCCGACTCGGGCGCGATCCTGCTCCGGCCCGGCAAGGAGGGGAGGCGCGCCGAGGTGGCGGCGATCGCGGCCGACTTCGAAGCGGCGGGTGTTCCCGTCGCCACTGAGCTCACCGAGCCGGCTCTGGCCGAGGGCGGGGATACGGTGTGGCTCGACGAGAAGACGCTCATCGTCGGCCGCGGCTATCGGACGAATGACGCGGCCGTCACGCAGCTAGGCGAAGCCCTCCCCGAGGTCGAAGTGATCGGCTTCGACCTGCCCCATTACCACGGCCCCGGCGAGGTGCTCCACCTCCTGTCGATGATCAGCCCGCTCGACCGGGATCTCGCGCTCGTCTACCTCCCGCTGATGCCCGTTCCGATGGTGGAGCACCTCCGCGAACGCGGAATCCAGTTCGTGGAGGTTCCGGACGATGAGTTCGGGTCGATGGGCTGCAACGTCCTCGCCCTCGCGCCGAGGGTCGCACTGGCCCTCGACGGAAATCCCGAGACACGTCGTCGTATGGAGCAGGCCGGCGTCGACGTGCGCGTCTTCGAGGGCGACGAGCTGTCGCGCAAGGGTGACGGCGGCCCGACGTGCCTGACTAGGCCCCTGCTGCGCGGCTGAGCGCGAGCTCCACCGCCTCCTGCGGGGTTCCGGCGCGCTCGATTCCCTCGCCCTCGACCTGCCAGCCCGGCTCGAGGATCACCACCGGCCGTCCGAGCCGGCGGGCGAACCCGATCTCGGCGAGCGTGCCCCAGCTGCCACCGACCGCGACCACAACGTCGCCCGAAGCGACGACGGCGAGATTGCGGGCATGGCCGATGCCCGTGACGACGGTGTGGTCGATCCACTCGTTTGCATCCGAGCGGCTCTCGCCGGGGAGAATGCCGATCGTCGTGCCCCCGGCTTTCTTCGCACCCCGCGCCGCAGCGGCCATCACCTCACCGAGCCCGCCGGTGACGACGGTGCAGCCCCGCTCGGCAAGGAGACGCCCCACCTCCTCGGCCCGCGTTTCGTGCTCGGAGCCGCTACCGATCACCGATATCTGCACGGGTCGATGGTAGAGCGGCGGCACGCCCGCGGCGGGACGCTCGTCCTCGGGGGCGGCTTCGCCGGCTCGTATGTCGCGCGCCTGCTCGGCCGGCGCGGCGCAACGATCGTCAGTCTCGAGAATTTCATGCTCTTCACGCCGCTCCTGCCGGAGGCCGCATCGGGAACGCTCGAGCCTCGCCACGTGGTCGTTCCGCTCCGAATCATGTGCCCGCATGCGGAGCTCCTGCTCGGCCGGCTCGTGGCCCTGGACTCCGAGCGGCGGACCGCGACGATCCGCACCGGCGCGGGTGCCTTCGAGATCGCCTACGAGCAGGCGGTGCTCGCGCTCGGATCCGTGTCACGGGTGCTGCCGATCCCCGGGCTCGCGGAGCACGGCCTCGGCTTCAAGGACCTCGCCGACGCGATCAACCTACGCAACCACGTCCTCCGCCAGCTGGAGGCGGCGACGGCCGCGATCGACCGCGGGCGCGCCGAGGCGCACCTCACGTTCGTCTTCGTCGGGGCCGGCTACGCGGGCGTGGAGGCGCTTGCGGAGCTGGCCGACCTCGTCCGGGACGCGCTCCGCTACTACTCCGAGCTGCCGCGGCATCGGACGCGCTGGGTGCTGGTCGACGCCGCGCCGAAGATCCTCCCGGAGATCCCGTCGCGGCTCGGGGACTACGCCGCGCGCCAGCTGGCGAGGCGCGGCATCGAGATCCGCACCTCGACGACGCTCGAATCTGTCGGCCCCGGAACGGTCGTCCTCTCCGGCGGCGAGCGAATCCCGTCGCACACCCTCGTCTGGACGGCCGGGGTCCGGCCGAGCCCGCTCCTGGCCGAGCTGGGGCTGCCGCTCGACGAGCGGGGCCGCGTCAAGGTCGACTCCGCGCTCCGCATCGAGGAGCGCCGGCGCCTGTGGGCACTCGGCGACTGCGCGAGCGTCCCGAACGAGGCGACGCCCGGCCTTCCCGATCCCCCGACGTCCCAGCACGCTCTGCGCCAGGCCCGCCAGCTCGCGCGGAATCTCGGCGGGGAGCCGAAGCCGTACCGCTACCGGACACTCGGGCAGGTCGCGACGCTCGGGCGGCACAAGGGGATCGCGCTCGTCTTCGGCCTCCCTCTGCGTGGCTTCCTGGGCTGGTTCGTGACGAGGACGTACCACCTCTACCAGCTGCCGCTCTTCTCCCGGAAGCTGCGTGTCGTCACGGATTGGACGGTCGCCCTCTTCTTCCGCCGGGACATCGCGGAGCTCGGGATGCTCGGCCACCCGACGAGGCTCGGCGATGACTGAGCTCGAGCGTTGCATCGAGTTCATCCGCCGAATCGAGGATCGTGCCGCGGCGCAAAGGGAAGACTTTCGGTTCGGCGTCGCGCATCTCAACGACAGGCTGCCGAGAGTGTGGAGCCGCAACTACCTGCTCGCGGAGAAGAATCTCGACACCGCGACCGCCGGGCTGCTCGCGACCGAGGCCGACCGGATCCTCGGGGGAGCGGGCCTCGGCCACCGCAAGGTCGAGATCAACGACGCGGAAGTCGGTGAGCGGTTGGACCCCGGGTTCCGCGACCTCGGCTGGAACGTGCAGTGCGACCTGATCATGGTCGCGAGAAGGGAGCCCGACGTTCAGGCCGACCTCTCCAGAGTTGAAGAGGTGCACGTCGAGGAGCTCGAGCCCGCGTGGGCGGAAGGGACCCGCAGCGAACCGTACGGCAGCGACGAGGAGGTCGTCGAACAGCTCGTCGCCGCAAACCGCGTCATGATGGAGGCGGTCGCGACGCGGTTCTTCGCCGCACGTGTCGACGGCGAGATCGCCAGCTACTGCGACCTCTACTCCGAAGGGCGGACCGGGCAGATCGAGGCGGTGATGACCCTCGAGCGCTACCGCAATCGTGGCCTCGCCCGTGCGACCGTCCTACGCGCCCTCGCCGAGTCCCGCGGCGCGGGCGACGACCTCACGTTCCTGATGGCCAACCGGGACGACTGGCCGTGGAAGCTGTACGCGAAGCTCGGCTTCGACGAGATCGGCTGCGTCTACGAGTTCATCCGGCCTTCGGCGTAGGTGAGCGGATGAGCGAAGGTTGCTCGGCTCGTCGACAACGAGACAGACGCCGGTTACGAGCTCACGTGGCGATTCTTCCGTATCGATGTGAACTTTGTGTTCGCGTTCAGCGCAACGCTTTGAGTGCTGCGGAGAGCGACTGCGTCGTCTTCAGCACGCCTTCGAAGAGGTCCCCGTGCTGCTCGACTCGACCGAGCACGGTCTCCATCGTGAACGCCGCCGGATCGAGGTTCTCGTTGACCTCGTCCCAGCGCAGCGGCGTCGAGACCGGGGCGCCTTGCTTCGGGCGCACCGAGTAGACCGACGCGATTGTCTTCCCCTCGCCGTTCTGGTTCGAGTCGATCAGAACGCCACGCCGCTTCGCCTTCGACCACTCCGTCGTCACGAGCCCACGATGGGTCCGCGCCAGCGCGCCGGCGATGATCGCCGAGAACTCGCGCGTGTCCCCGTACGTGTAGCGGCGTGCGATCGGGACGAGCACGTGGATGCCGTCGGCCCCACTCGTCTTGACGAAGCTCTCCAGCTCGAGCGCGTCGAGCGCCTGCTTCACGAGCAGCGCGACCTGGATCGTTTCGGCAAAGCCGACGTCGGGCGAGGGATCGAGGTCGAAGAGCACCCAGTCGGGCCGGGCGGGCTTGTCGACCCGCGAGTACCACGTGTTCATGTCGATACAGCCCATGTTCACCATCCAGAGCAGCGCAAGCTCGTCGTTCACCAGCGGCGCCTTGATCCGCCGCTTCTGCCGCGGCTTCTCGCGGGTCGTGACGACGATCGACTGCGTCGGGATCCACTCCGGCATGCCCTTGGGCGCGTCCTTCTGGAAGAAGTGGTTGCCCTGCCAGCCGTCGGGGTAGCGCTTCATCGTGAACGGCCGGTCCTTGAGGTGCGGGACGAGCACGGACGCCACCCGCTGGTAGTACGAGAGCAGGTCGCCCTTCGTGATCCCTGCTTCTGGCCAGAAGGGCTTGTCGAGGTTCGAGAGCTTCAGCACCCGCTTCCCCTTGCGGATCTCGGTCGCCATCGGCTCCTCGCGTCGCACTTCGGTCGCGTCCTTGTCCTCGCGAAGGCCCTTGTACGAGGGCGCGCGCAGGTGGCCGTCGTGCGTCCACTGTGCGAACTCGACTTCCGCGACGAGTTTCGGCTCGACCCAGATCACATCGCCCTTGCGGACCCGCGGCATCTTCGGCACGGAGGGGAACGGCGGCGTGGCGCGCTCAAGCGGCTTCAGCTTCCGCAGCAGCCGCTCGATCTCCTTGTCGTTGAACCCCGTGCCGACGTTGCCCACGTAGACCAGCTCGCCGCCTTGATACGTCGCCAGCACGAGCGAGCCGAGCGTGCCGGCGCGCCGGCCTTGCCCTTGGGTGTAACCCGCGATCACGAACTCCTGCCGACCGTGGCCCTTGATCTTGAGCCAGTCGCGTGAGCGCTTCCCGGGTAGGTAGCGAGAGCCGAGGCGCTTGGCCATGATCCCCTCCAGGCCCTGCTGCTCGGCCGCCCTGAGCAGCGCTTTGCCGTCCTCGAAGTCCTCGGAGAAGCGAACCGTCTTGTTCCGCTTGTCGAGAAGCTTCTGAAGCCGATCGCGCCGATCCTCGAGCGGAAGGTCGATGATCGGCTCGCCCTCGACCTCGAGCAGGTCGAACACGTAGTAGACGATCGGCGTACCCGGCCTCCCCTGTTGCATCGCCGAGAAGCTTGGCCGCCCTTCCTCGTCGAGAGCGCAAACCTCGCCGTCGACGACGCAGTCCGGCGTCTTCAGCGCCTTCGCCAGCTCCTTCGCGACATTCTCGAACCTCTTGGTGTAGTCCTGGTCCTTCCGAGTCCTCAGCTCGGCCTCGCCGGCCGAGACCGTGGCGATGATGCGGTAGCCGTCCCACTTGATCTCGTACAGCCAGTCGCCGCTCTTCGGCACCTCGTCGGCGAGCGTGGCGAGCATCGGTTGGTAGCTGCGGGGCTTCCGCGGCGCCGCGGCGCCGTCTTCACGCTTCCGGATGATCAGCCAGTTCTTCGGGTCGCCGGAGAGCTTCGCCGGCACGAGCGCATAGGTGCCGTCGAGGCGCTTCCCGTGCAGCCGGACGGTGAGCCCGCCGTCGCGCTTCCCCTCGACGAGCTCGTACGTGCCGCTGTCCCAGATCTCGACCGTGCCGGCTCCGTACTGGCCCTTTGGGATCTCGCCCTCGAAGGTGGCGTACTCGAGCGGGTGGTCCTCGACGTGCACCGCGAGGTGCTGCTGGCCCGGCTCGAGGGGAACGCCTTTCGGCACGGCCCAGCTGGCGAGAGCGCCGTCGCGCTCGAGCCGGAAGTCGTAGTGGAGCCGCCGCGCGTCGTGCCGCTGCACGACGAAGATCGGCTGCTTACCGCGCTTCTTGCCACCGAACGGCTCGGGCGTCTTCTTCGGATCGCGCTTCTTCTTGTACTCGGCCAGCTTGGCCATCTAAGGCACTGCTTGCGGTGCCGCCATCAGGACGCTCGGGCTTTGCCCGTGCGTCCGTCGGAACTGACCGGTCGACACGACTGAATCCATCCTAAAACGCTCTAGGCCTAGCTTGCCCTGCGGGCAGGCTTCTTGCGCGTAGAGAAAACCCGGAGCCGATGTTTCAAGTTTGAACGCATGGACATAACACGTCTCAGAAACAGGGCGAATATGCTCTGAAAAAAATCATCCCTACACCAGGGGGTCAGCGTTCGAGGCCGGGTTTTTACCCGGCCTCGGCGCATCTCGGGGGAAAACGCTGTGGAAGCTGTGGACGGCGGGCCCGCGACCCTGTGAACAATCGTCAGGATCCGGGTTGAACAGCCGGCTCGACGGCTCTCGCCGTATAGATGCCGACTCGGCGGTATCGGTCGCGTCGCCGGCTACGCAGGTCCTCGCCGGGAACCGCACCGAGCTCATCGAGCGCTTCTCCGAGCGTGTGGCCGAGCAGGCGCGCAGCTTCGTCCGGATTCAGGTGCGCGCCGCCCTGCGGCTCCTTCACGATCTCGTCGATCACCCCGAGCTCGAGACAGTGAACAGCATCGGGCTTGAAGGCAGCGGCCGCCTTGCGCGCCTCGCCGGCGTCGCGCCAGAGAATCGCCGCGCAGCCCTCGGGCGTGATCACGGAGTAGATCGCGTGCTCCTGCATCAGGACGCGATCGACGAGGCCGATCGCGATCGCCCCGCCCGAGTTCCCCTCGCCGATCACGCACGCGACGATCGGCACGGTGAGCCGCGCCATCAGCGCCTGCGAGCGCGCGATCGCGCCTCCTTGCCCGTGCTGCTCGGCTGCGACGCCCGGGTAGGCGCCGGGGGAATCGAGAAACGTCACGAGCGGAAACTGATGGCGCTGCGCGATCTCCATGATGCGCATGCCCTTTCGATAGCCCTCCGGATGCGGCATGCCGAAGTTGCGCCGCGTCCGCTCGTTGATGTCGCGTCCCTTCTGCTGCCCGATCAGCGCGACGGTCTTGCCCTGGAACCGACCGAGGCCGGTGACGAGCGCGGGATCCTCGGCGCGGGCACGGTCACCGTGCAGCTCGACGAAGTCCTCGAACAGCCGTTCGACGTAGTCGAGCGTGTAGGGCCGTTGGGAATGGCGTGCGAGCTCGACCGAGCGCCAGATCTCCTCGTCGGTCGGCTCGGCCTCGATGCGGTCGAGCTGCTTCTGCAAGCGCTCGAGCTCGCCCGAAAGCCGAGTACCGCGAAGTAGCGGCAGCCCGCGCAGGCGGCTCAGCCGCTCGCGCAGTCGAAGCTCCGCCTCACCGGCCATTGGCAAAGAGTCGCAGGACGCGGCCGAGGAAAGGCCGGAGCTCGGGGCGCGGCACGATCCCGTCGAGATGGCCGAAGCGGAGATTCGACTCGGCCAGGCCGAAGTCGTCGGGAAGCTTCTCGCGGGTCGTCTGCTGCACAACGCGCGGCCCGGTGAATGCGAGCAGGGCTCCCGGCTCGGCGACGATCACGTCGCCCAGGCTCGCGAAGCTGGCGAGGACGCCCGCCGTCGTCGGGTGGGTCATGACGCTGATGAACCCGCAGCGGGCGTCGCGCAGGTCCTCGACGGCGCAGACCGTTTTCGGCAGCTGCATCAGCGAGAGGATCCCCTCCTGCATGCGGGCGCCGCCCGAGGCGGTGACGGCGACGAGCGGCACGCCGCGTTCGGCCGCAGCATCACAGGCGCGACAGAGCTTCTCGCCGACGACGCTCCCCATCGAGCCGCCCATGAAGGCGAAGTCCATGACGGCGAGCTCGCACGGCATCCCCTCGACCGCGGCGCCGCCGATGATCATCGCGTCCCCGAGGCCGGTCGAGACCTCCGCCTCGGCGAGACGCTCCGTATACGGACGGAGATCGAAGAACTCGAGCGGGTCTTCCGAGCGCAGCTCGGCCGCTTCCTCCTCGAAATCTCCGTCATCCGCCAGCTGCGCGATTCGCGCACGCGCCCGCACGGGAAAGTGATGACCACAGTGCTCGCAGACCCGAAGATTCCGCTCGAGCTCGTCCTCGCGGTAGTGCGAGCCGCAGGACGGGCACGTGTTCGGATGCGGCTTCTCGTCCTTCGCCTGCTCGGGCAGGTTCTTGTGCTCGATCGAGACGTCGATCCGAGGGCGAGCCATCTGGTCGATTATCGCTGAACCTTTTCGTACAGCAGATTGAGCCTGCCCACGTGCATCCCGGCGCGCTCGTACAGCCGCACGGCGCCTGTGGGGTTCTCGGCGTCGACGGCGAGGCCGACGCGGTCGAAACCGCGCCGCGCGAACTCGCCGAACACGTGGCGAAGCAGCGCCTCCGCCAGGCCGCGGCGCCGGTAGGCAGGCAGTACTCCGAGCACCCGCACCCAGCCCACGCCTTCTTCGGCCTCGGAAGCTCGGGTCAGCGCGATTCCGGCGAGCTCGTCGCCGGCCTCCGCGAGGAACCAGAGCGAGGGATCGAAAGCGGGCTCGTTGACGAACCAGTGCGTCCAGAGGTGGAAGGGCTCTCGAGTGAACAGCCAGGTGTCCGCGAACGACTCCATGTGAGCCTCGTAGACGCGGTTCTCCTCTCCCGGACGCAGGGTGCGAGCGGCAACGCCTTCCGGCCAGACCGGCGCCGCCTGGTTGCCCTCCAGCTCGACCTCCATGTGAAAGGAGTGCCGGAGCAGCCGATACCCCGCGCCCTCGTACAGATCGCGGACGGCTCGGTCTTCCTCGGTTGCGTAGCCGATGAGGCTCGCCCCGGGTTTCTTCTCGCCGGCACGGGACTCGATCGCCTCGAGCAGCGCACTCAGCGGTTCTGGGTCAAAGCCCCTGACATCCAGCCAGATGCTGTCTCCGTGGAGGCCCAGGTCTGCGTACCCGACCAGCGCACCGTCCTTCATCTCGGCGACGAGCACGTCTTGTTCGCGGTCCACGTCCGGCGACTCCCAGTACAGGCGGAGCTGCTCCGCGCTCGTGTCGTCCTTCCCGTATAGGCGGCGCGAGTGCTCGTTCAGAAGCTCGGCGGCCGTTTCGACCTCTTCCGGGCGAGCCGGTCGGACCGTGAAGACCTCGCTCATGCCGGCACGAGCTCGTCGAGGACATCGGGCAGCTGCGCGAGGTCGGGGAGCTCGCGGTCGGGCTCCGGGTCGGCTTTCTCACCCAGTCGGTTGATCCAGACCGTGTGAAGACCGAGCTCCCGGCCGGGAGCGATGTCGTGGAAGAGGCTCGCCGCGACGTGGGCGTGCCGCTCGCGGTCGGCCGTGGTTGCCTCGAAGAAGCGCTCCCAGTGCCCGTGCGCCGGCTTGTACGAGCGGACGTCCTCCGCCACGATCGCAAGGTCGAACGGGACGGCGAGCTGCCGCTGCGAGGCGGCGATCAGGTCGCGGTCCGTGTTCGAGAGGATCGCGAGCTGCCAACCGCGCTCGCGGAGCTCGGCCAGGGCCGGCGGAACCTCCGGGAACGGCGGCCACTCGGGGAGAGAGGCGGCGAGGGCGCCCGCCTCGCCCTCCGGCAGCTGGATGCCTTCCTCCTGAGCCAGCCGTTCCAGCGCAAGGTTGAGCACTTCGCGGTAGGTGTGGAACGGCTCGGACTCGATCTCAGGCTCGAGCACGTGGTAGTGCTCGAGCAGCCGGGGCGCCGCGTCGACGCCGAAGAGTCGCTCGAGCTCTCGGCGAATGCCGAGGTTCCAGTCGATCAGCGTTCCGTAACAGTCAAAGGTTGACCATCGCGCAGCGATCGTCCGTGGCGGGGACGAAGCCCCCATCACCGACCAGGGAGGGGGTCTGGGGGAACGGGAGTTCCCCCAGAGCACTGGGCGGCGCTCACTCGACGAACTCGCGCAGGACGATGCAGGCGTTGTGGCCGCCAAAGCCGAAGGAGTTCGAAACTCCGACCTTGACTTCGGCCTCGCGGGGCTCGTTCGGGATGTAGTCGAGGTCGCAGAGCGGATCGGAATGCTCGTAGTTGATCGTCGGCGGCAGCGTGTTCCGGTTGACGGCGAGGATCGTGAAGATCGCCTCGACCGCGCCGGCCGCGCCCAGGCAGTGGCCGGTCGCGCCCTTCGTCGACGACACCGGCGTCTTCACGGCGAGCTCCTCGCCGAGGGCGAGCTTGATCACCTTCGTCTCGCTCGCGTCGCCTAGCGGCGTCGAGGTGCCGTGCGCGTTGATGTAGTCCACCTCCTCGGGCGAGATGCCCGCGTCCCCCAGAGCCATCTTCATCGCCCGGGCGGGGTTTGCACCGGTCGGGTCGGGCTCGGTGACGTGCGCCGCGTCTGACGAGAGACCGTAGCCGAGCAGCTCCGCGTAGATCTTCGCTCGGCGCCCGCGCGCATGCTCGAGGTCTTCGAGCACGATCACGCCGCCTGCCTCGCCCATCACGAAGCCGCTTCGCTCCGCGTCGAAAGGCCGGCTCGCACGCTCGGGCTCGTCGTTCAAACGGGAGAGCGCCCGCATCGCGCTGAAGCCCGCGATGCCGACCGGCGTGATGCCTGCTTCCGTACCGCCTGCGAAGACGACGTCGGCCCGGCCGAGCCGAATCATGTCGGCGGCCTCCCCGATCGCCATGTTCGAGGCGGCACAGGCAGTGCACTGCGACGAGAGCGGGCCTCGCGTGCCGAGCTCCATCGACACCCAGGCCGCGCCCATGTTCGGGATGATCTGAGGAATCGAGAACGGGTTGACGCGGTCGGGCCCGCGCGCAAGCAGCACGTCGTAGCAATCCTGGAACGCCTGGAGGCCGCCGATCCCGGTCGCGATCGACGCACCGACTCGCTCGGCCTCGGGCTCGACCTGAAAGCCTGAATCGGCTTCGGCCTGCCTCGCTGCGGCCACGATCATCTGCGCGAAGCGGTCCATTCGCCGGGCCTGTTTGTGGTCGATCCAGTTCTTGGGGTCGAAGTCCTTCAGCTCGCAGGCGAAAGTGACGGGGTACTTGCTTGCATCCCACTGCTTGATCGGCGCAGCTCCCGAGCGGCCGCCGATCAGGCCCGCCCAGGTGGACTCGACGTCGTTGCCGAGCGGCGTCACACAGCCAAGGCCGGTGACCACCACGCGGCGGCGCCCGTTATGCGAGTACTCGCTCACATTCCCAACCCTCCGTCGACGAGCAGCACCTCGCCCGTGATGAACGAGGCCTCGTCGGAACACAGGAACCGTACCGCTCCGGCGATGTCCTCCGGATCTCCGAGCTTGCCGAGCGGGGTGTTGGCCAGCATCGCGTCGCGTGCCTCCTCAGGCAGTACGTCGGTCAGCCTGGTGTTGATGTACCCCGGCGCGACGACGTTTGCACGCACACCGCGGCTTCCGAGCTCGCGCGCGAGCGACTTCGTGAAGCCGATGATCCCCGCCTTCGAAGCGGAGTAGTTCGTCTGGCCCCAGTTCCCGCGGAGGCCGACGATGCTCGAGATGTTCACGATCGTCCCCGAACGGCGCCGCATCATTCCCCGCGCGACCGCACGGCACGTGAAGAAGACGCTGCTCAGGTTCGTGTCGATGACTGCGCGCCAGTCGTCATCGGTCATGCGCGCAAGCACTCCGTCTCGAGTCACCCCGGCGTTGTTGACGAGGATGTCGAGGTCGCCCGCGTCCTCGACAAGTGAGCGCGCCTCGTCCGGCTTGGACACGTCCGCCTGGACGGCCCGGCCGCCCGCCTCCTTGGCGACGGCCTCCGCTTCGTCGGCTCCCGATCGATAACCGACGATGACCGACGCGCCTGCCCGTCCGAGCTCGAGCGCGATTGCGCGTCCGATTCCCCGCGAAGCCCCCGTCACGAGGGCCGTACGCCCCTCGAGCGAGCAGAAATCAGGCAGTTGAGAGCGTCTCCTCAGCCTTCTGCAAGCCGGCGAGGTTGTTCACCGAGATCGCCTTAGCGGTGCGATCGATCCGCTTGACGAGGCCGGCGAGCACGTTGCTCGGGCCGACCTCGACGAAGATCTTCACGCCCTCTTCGACGAGGCCCCTCGCGGCCTGCGTGAAACGCACCGGCGCAGTCAGCTGCTCGACCAGCAGCGAAGCGAAGCGCTGCGCGGGCTCGATCTTGGCGGTCACCGTGGACATGAACGGCGCCACGGGGTCGCGGAAGCGGACGCGCTCGACCGCCGGACGCAGCCGATCGGCCGCGCGGGCGACAAGCGGGCTGTGGAACGCACCCGAGACCTTGAGCTTGACCGTCCGGCGCGCGCCGAGCTCCTCCGCCTTCACGCAAACCTCGTTCACAGCCTCCTGCTCGCCGGAGACGACGATCTGGCCCGGACAGTTGTAGTTGGCCGGCCAGACTCCCTCGATCCCCTCGCAGAGACGCTCGACGACCTCGTCGTCGAGCCCGAGAATCGCTGCCATCGAGCCGTTGCTGACCCGAGCGGCTTCAGCCATTGCCAGACCGCGCTCGCGGACGAGCGCGATCGACTCGGCCGGCGTGAGCGACGAGGCGGCGGCGAGAGCGGTGAACTCTCCGACCGAATGGCCGACGACATAGTCCGGCTCGAAGCCGCGGGTGCGCAACGCCGCGAGCACGGCGAGGCTCGTCGCGACGAGCGCGGGCTGCTGGACATCGGTCTCGACGAGATCTTCGATCGGAGCTTCGAAACAGAGCCGCTGGAGATCGAGCCCCGAAGCCTCGCTCCCTTCGCGAAAGACCTCCATCGCCTCGGGGACCGCCTCGGCGATCTCCTTGCCCATTCCTACCTCGAGGGATCCCTGACCCGGAAAGCAGAACGCAATCTTCGTCATGCTCAAGTCTCCTTTGCAGCGAAGGCGGAGTTCTTGTCGGACCCGGGCCCGCACCATCTCCGGCCAAACCGGGCCCGTAGCGTGTTGCTCATCCTTGCCCACCTTTCCCGTTCGCCGTCCATTCGATCAGCGCCGAGCCCCACGTGAGCCCGGCTCCCATTCCGGTCATCAGCACCATCTCTCCCGGCGCAAGCCGGCCGTCGATCTCTGCGTCGCCCAACGCGAGCGGAATCGAGCCCGACGAAGTGTTGCCGAAGCGGTCGACGTTGACGACCGTCCGCTCCTCCGAAATGCCGAGCTTGCGCCGGGCGTGGTCGATGATCCGGACATTCGCCTGGTGCGGAACGTAGACGTCCACGTCGTCGACGGGCACTCCGCACTCGTCGAGAACCTTCTCGGCCGAATCGACAAGGACGCGCGTCGCGAACTTGAAAACCTCGCGCCCGTTCATCTTCGCGTAGTGCTGGCGCGCCGCCACGGTCTCCGCGGTTGCGGGCGCACGTGAGCCTCCAGCGGGCATGTACAGCTGCTTGCCGCCGGAGCCGTCCGCGCCGAGCTCGAAGCCGAGGAAGCCGCCCTCGCGCACGCGCTCCATGACGACCGCCCCCGCGCCGTCACCGAAGAGGACGCACGTGCTGCGATCTTCCCAGTCCACGATCCGCGAGAGAACGTCGCCGCCGACCACGAGCGCGTGGTCGACGAGCCCACCGGCGACCATGCCGTGCGCCTGCGCGAGCGCGTAGACGAAGCCGGTACAGCCGGCCGAGAGGTCGTACGCCGCGGCGTCCTTCGCGCCGAGCCGATCGGCGAGGATCGCCCCTGTCGAGGGGAAGAACATGTCCGGCGTCACGGTCGCGACGACGATCAGATCGAGGGACGATGGATCGACCCCCGCCTGGTCGAGGGCGTCCTTCGCCGCCGGCAGGGACACATCCGAGAGCGCCTCGTCCGGCCCGGCGACCCGCCGCTCACGGATACCGGTGCGCTCGACGATCCACTCGTCCGAGGTGTCGACGATCTTGGCGAGCTCGTCGTTCGTCATCACCCGAGCCGGAGCGAAGGAGCCGATGCCGGTAATCGAGACCCGGCCGTTCGACGTCGCGTTCGCGATCACGCTTGCTCCATCGCGAACGTCAGTGTTCCCCGTGCCGCAAGCTCGCCGCCAACGCGCGCTTCAGCCCGTCCTTTGCCGATCGGCCCACGCACTCGCTCGAGATCGCATGTGAGCTCAAGCTCGTCTCCCGGCTCCACGAGCCGCTTGAAGCGGACGCGGTCGATGCCAGCGAAGAGCGCGAGCCGGCCGCGATTTTCCTCCTCGCAGAGGACGGCGATCGCACCGGTCTGCGCCATCGCCTCGACGATCATGACGCCCGGCATGATCGGCCGGCCCGGGAAGTGGCCCCGGAGGTACCACTCATCCGGCCGCACGCGTTTGCGCGCGACGACGCGCGAGCCAGGCTCGAGCTCGACGACTTCGTCGATCAGGAGAAACGGCTCGCGATGCGGCAGGATCGCTTCGATCTCTGCCCTTCCCAACGGCGCTTTCGTCTCCACGAGCGGCCTAGTGTAATCCTCGGTGACCTTGTCACTTGCCCCTGAGTTCGTGATTCCCCGCCTCCGCGGCCGATTCGGGAAACCGTACCTCTACGAGGAGGTTTGCCCCTCCACACAGCGATTGCTAGGGCCCGAGCATTCCGAGGGCGCCGTCGCCGTCGCCGAGGAACAGACCGAGGGACGCGGCCGGCTCGGTCGGCAATGGCTCTCGCCCCCGCGCGTCAGCGTCCTCTGCTCGATCCTCCTCGAGCCACCCGTCGCGACACCGCAGCTTCCTGAGCTCTCGCTCATCGCAGGCGAGGCTTGCGCCGAAGCAATCGCGGCCGTGACGGGGCTCGAGCCGGAAATCAAGCTCCCGAACGACCTCCTGCTCGGCGGACGGAAGGCCGCAGGGATCCTCGCCGAGTCGCGCGATGGCCGCGTCGTCCTCGGCACCGGAATCAACGTCAACATCACCGAGGAGGAGCTGCCGAAGGAAGTAGACCGGCCCGCGACCTCGCTCCTCGTCGAGAGCGGGGAACCGGTCGACCGCGTCGAGCTGCTCGTCGAGCTGCTCGAGCGTCTCGAGCACCGCTACGACGATTGGGTCTCCCGCCGAACCACCAGGTAGTAGGGGGGCCGCGTACGGTGCCGCTCTCCTCTACGGGTACTGAACCACGCGGCCGTCGTTGCCGGCGAAGTCGCGGGCGGTCGCGCGGAAGCTCGTGAAGGCACCGCCGGGCGGGATCTGGAAGCGGCCCGGAGTAAGCCGGCGGACGGTAACGGTTCTGCTCCCGTCGAGGACCGCCGTCACGTCGGCCGGCTCGTTGACCGTGAACGTCAGGTTCGGCGCAGAGACCAGACGCAGTCGGGGCCCAGTCGTGTCGACTGCGAATGCAACCGTCTGCAAGACCGTCGCCACAGTCGAAGTGACACGGATGTCGGCCCGGTACTCCCCCTCGCCGACTCGCCGCGCGAAGCGGCCGTTCCACTCAATCGTCCTCAGCCCCACGCCGAGCCTCCCCGCGAAGACCTGGCCGATCACCCGCGAGCCGCGGCGCACGACGAGCGAGACCCGCGCCGTCGCGTTCGCCGGCCCGTTGAGCAGGAAACGGAAGCGCGTCGTGTCGAGCCGACCGTCCCCGTTGGGCGAGAACACCTGCGGGACGACGCGAAAGCCCGACAGCGTCCGGTCGACGATGACCGCCATGGTCGCCGTCGTCTCGATGCCGAGGTTGTTTCGCGCCGAGAGCACGATTCCGTACCGGCCGTC
>Ga0066709_100000767_pt1 | contig 18847 bp, 15 predicted proteins | sample GraSoiAngelo_158_FD_79665 | JGI IMG/M metagenome (GOLD analysis project Ga0066709, IMG submission 79665) | Grasslands soil microbial communities from the Angelo Coastal Reserve, California, USA - 14_1009_16_30cm | ecosystem: Environmental > Terrestrial > Soil > Grasslands | place: USA...
ACTACTACTACGACTACTACTGCTACCCCGTCGGCATATCCGTGCAGGGACTCGTCCAGCTCACCAGCAATCCCTCCGATCTTCAGCCCGCCTGGTCGCCGGACGGCACGAAGATCGCATTCACGAGCTCACGCAGTGGTCGCCCCGGGCTGTGGGTGATCAGCGCCGCCGGCGGCTCCGCCGCTACGCTCATCACCGACAACCCACGGTCCGTCTCGGAGCCTGCCTGGTCGCCGGACGGCACCCAGTTGGCGTTCACGTGCCTGGTCGACACCGGCAACACCGATATCTGCCGCATCAATGCGAACGGCACGGGGTTCGTCCGCTTGACGAGCGACCCGGCCTACGATGCCGGGCCCGCCTGGAAACCGGGGTCGTCGACGATCGCGTTCGCCACCACGCGGTACGGAGGGGGGGGGGCTCCCGAGCTCGCAGTCATGAACGCCGATGGCGGCGGCGTCGCGCGAGTCAGTCCCGGCACCGCCGCCTCGGACCCCGCATGGTCGCCCGACGGCACGAAGCTCGTGTTTGTGGGCGTCCCGAGCGGGTTGCAGGTGATGAACGCCGACGGCACGGGGATTACCCGGCTCACGAGCAGTGCGGACTATGCACCCGCCTGGCGGCCATGACCATGCGTCGCGCGACGACGATTGCAGTCGCCGCGCTGCTCGCCGCATGCGGACAGCCCGACGCGGTCACGAGCTCCACTACGCCAGAGATCCTGGGGAGCACGGTAGTCGGCAACCCGGACAACGTGCTCGCCGCCCTGGTGACTGCTGACGTCCGTCATGGAGACAGCGTTGCCGTACGCTACGCCCCCCCCCTCCCCGGCCCTACGCTCGACAGCGTGACCCCCGCCGTGACGCCCGAGGGCGATGCCGTCACGGTCCCTGTGCTGGGCCTCCTCCCGGAAACACGGTACGCGCTGGTGGTGGTGGCGTACAGCGGGAGCAGCGTCATCGCGGGCGACACCCTCCGCTTCGTCACCGGCGCGCTTCCAACCGACCTGGCGCCTTACGTCGCGAGCGGATCAGACCCCTCACCCGGGTACGTGGCGTTCGCCGCCGGCCCCTACGGCCTCGTGATCGACAACACGGGCCGCGTGGTGTGGTACCACCGCTTCCCCAACGGCCCCGGTCTCAACTTCCAGGCCGGCCCGACCGGCCGCTACTTCGCCCGCCCGACGACCCCGGATCCGACGGACCGCGATCCCTGGGTCGAGATCGATCCGCTGGGCAACGTGACTCGAACATTCGGCTGCGCTGGTGACCTCGAACCACGATTTCACGACCTGATCGCCGAGCCCGACGGCGCTCATTGGATCATGTGCGACGACGTCCACACCATGGATCTGTCGGGGATGGGGGGCGTGGCGAACGCGCAGGTGATGGGGACGGTGGTCCAGCATGTGAGCGCGACCGGCGAACTGTTATTTCAGTGGAGTCCGTTCGATCACTTCGACATCACCGATCTCGATTCGACGAGCCGGGTCGGCGTGAACGTCAACTGGACCCATGGCAACTCCCTTAACCTCGACGGCGACGGGAATCTCGTGGTCTCGTTCCGGAGCCTGAGCGAGATCACCAAGATTGATACGAAGACCGGCGCCGTGCTGTGGCGGATGGGCGGCCTCAGAAACCAGTTCCTCTTCCAGGACACGCCGAGCCCGGCATTCACCTTCCAGCACGGTGTGCGGCTGACGGGAGCGGGGCGGATGGTGCTGCTCGACAATATGGGCGATCCCGCTGGCTCGTGGGCCGAGCGCTACGTCTACGACGAGACGTCTCACACGGCTCGGATGGTGGCCTCGTACGGCTCCGCACCTCCGGTGCGGGCATCGCTCGGCGGCAGCACACAGGACCTGCCGGCCGGCCACACGCTGGTCTCGTACGGGCCGGCGGGGCGCGTCGAGGAATACGACGCCTTGGGGCGGGTCGTGTGGCGGATCGATGGCAATCCGGGCTACGTGTTCCGCGCGCAGCGGATTCGTTCACTGTATCAGCCGGGGGTCGGGTCACCGCGATAGAAATCGAGGGGGGAGCACGAGAGCGGCGCCGCCCGTTCACGGGCGACGCCGCGCCGCGAGTTCACTCAACGCTTCCCAGCCCCCGGGACGACCTCGATCTTCCCGAACAGACCATGCGCCTCGTGGAACGGCCCTGCCGTGAAGAACAGCGTCCCCGACGGCCCGGCGGCCGCGTCGTTCCCGAACGCGATTGCCCAGAGACCATCGATCGCGAGCGCCCGACCGTCGGCACTGCGGAGCTGGCCGCCCTGCCGGAGCCGGTCCTTCCCGCGGTCGCCTCCGAGGTCGAACGCGTTGATCGTTCCGTCACCGAAATTTCCGATCAGCAGGTCCCCGCCGAACTTTCCGAAATCGTCGGGGGCGATCGCCAGTCCCCACGGTGAGTCGAGCCGACCCCGCGATGCCACGCGGCGCAGCAGATGGCCCTCAAGGTCGAAGGCGTCGACGAACCCATGCCCGGGGCCGGCGACATCGTCGTGCCGGTCGGCATCCTGCAGCGCATACGTCACGTAGATGACGCCGCCGAGATTCCGAATCCCGAACGGCGCATATCCCGTCGGAAGGTCCCGGTCCTCGAACCCTGCATGGACTTGATGGAACATGGCGTCGAACACATCCACCGTGCCGGTGTTGAAGTTCGTCGCGAAGAGACGGTCTCCGGCCGATGTTTGGGCGATGGCAATGCCTTTGTAGACCGCGCCGATGTTGGACCTGTCGACGCCGACAATCGCATCCGTGGCGGCCACGGCCGGGTTCCAGCCGGAGATCGTTCCGTCTTCGCTCGCGAAAATGAAACGGGCTGGGCCCGAGGCCAAGCCTTTGGTGACGGCGAAGCTCGTCGTCCCGTTGAACACGACGCCGGTCGGTGCGCCCGGCACGGTGACAGTCAGGCCGAGCTTGGCGCCCGTGTTGCCGTTGTAGAGCGTTGCGACCGCGGTCCCGTTGTCCGACACCCACCACGGCGAGGTCCCGCTCGAAACGAGGCCCCAGGCGTTCACCAGGTCCGGATCGACCAGGTCCGCCTGCACCGCTCCGTCAGACACGAGGTTGTGTTGTCTGTAGAACGTTGACGGCGGAGCGTGCTTGGACGCTTCCAGGGAATTGAGTCGATCCGCCGGCGTCGGGCCCGTCGGACCGCTTGTTGGTTCGCCGCCGCAGCCCACCAATGTAAGGAGTGCCGATATCGCGACGAACGAGATGGTGCGGTTGAGCGTCAGCATGGGAAAGGCTCCTCAGTCGGAGGGGACCCTTTATCATGCGCATCGGGCGCCGGCGTGGCGAGCGGGTTAGCAGCGACCTGCTTGGGTGCAGATTGGAACCGAGAGCCGCGAGTTCACTCGCCCACCTCGAGCGACGCACCACGTCTCGAGGACATCACCAGCGACCAGACCACCACGAGCCCCAGCCCCCCGACCGCGCTCGCCAGGAACGCCGGTCTTGCGCCGTATCTCTGGAACATCGCTCCCAGCGCGACGCCGCCAATGAGCGCCGCGAACCCGGTGATCCCGTGATACAGCCCGAATCCACTCCCCTGGTGCGTCCCCGCGAGTCGCGCCACCAACGCCCGCTCCGGGCTCTCGGTCAGCCCGTTCACGAGCCCAAGGGCGAGGAACAGTCCCCACGCCGCGGCCGCCGTGCCGGCACGCGCCATCCCGAAAGCGAGCAGGGCATACACCAGCCATCCTGCCCACATGACCCGTGCCGGTCCCAGTCGATCGGTCGCCGCGCCGCCGAGGAAGCTCGACGACGACCGCACCACGTGCACCGTCGCCCACAGGAGTGGCACGACCGCCACCGGAACGCCTAGCTCCTGGGAGCGCAGGATGATCAGCGTGTCGGGCATGCGGAGGAGATAGAAAAGAGAAATCGCGAAGAGAGCGGGCGGTGGAGAGCGGTGGAAGGCGGTGAAATCCTTCGCCTCGCCCGCCATCCACCGCCCTTCACCGCCTTTCACCGCCCAAACGGCCAGCACGAGCACCACCATCCCCGGCACAATGCTCACCCCGATCACCACGCGCACATTCGCGCTTCCGGACGCGAGCAGCCACCAGGCGAGGATCGGCCCCAGAACCGCGCCCGCATGATCCATCCCCCGTTGCAGGCCGAAGGCACGCCCTCGGAGCGCCACGGGCGTGACGTCGGCGATGAGCGCGTCGCGCGGCGGCGTACGCAGCCCCTTCCCCAGCCGATCCACGACGCGGAGCCCGATCACTTGCCACGCCGCTCCCGTGACGGCGATGACCGGCCGCACCACCACCGCAATGAAGTAGCCGAGCACGATGAGCGGGCCACGCAGCGGCACGCGATCGGCGAGTCGCCCGGCCCCGAGCTTCACGAGCGCCGCCGCGAATTCGGCCGCTCCGTCGAGCGCGCCCAATGCCTGGGGCCCAGCGCCCAGCACGCCCGTGACGAACGCGGGGAGCAACGGGTAGATCATCTCGCTCGCGAAGTCGTTCAGCAGCGAGACCCAGCCGAACAGCTTGACCTGGCGGGGCAGAACCCCGGAGCGCGCGCCGCCGCTAGGCGGCATTCAGGCCGAGGCCCCAGCGGATCAGCGTGACGGGCAGACCACCGTAGCGCAGCAGGGCGTCGTGGAACGCGCGCAGCCTGAAGCGGTCACCCCGCGCGGCCTGGAAGTCCTTTCGCAGCTCGAGGATCTCGCGACGTCCCACGGCATAGCACAGCGGATACGCGGCCTCGGCGCAGTACCGCCGGACCTCCGCCTCGGCGTTCGCGTGGTCCACCCGCAAATGCGTCACCATGTACTCGACCGCCTGCTGGAACGTCATCCCCCGCGTATGCAGGCCGACATCGAGCAGAACGCGCACCGCGCGCCACAGCAGGTGCACGCGCTGGAAAAACTGCTCCTCTTCCGAGCGGTAAAACCCCTCTTCGCCCATCATGTCTTCGCAATAGAGCGCCCATCCCTCGACGGTGAGCGGCGTCCACACGTTCTTGCGGGTATCCGAGGGGTGCTGCTGCGCGTGCACCAGCTGGAGATGGTGGCCGGGGAAACCCTCGTGTAGCGCCGTCACACCGATCTCGTAGCGACAGTGATCGCGCAGGATGCGCTCTTGCGAGCGGTCGGGCAGTGCCGGATCAGGTAGCGTGACGTAGAACCACCCGGTGCGGTCGGACGAGTAAGCGCCCGGACTGTCGTAGGCCGCGAACGGGATGATCGGACGCATGAACGCCGGCGTCGGCACGACGTCGAGCGGTGCGTCGGGGATCGGGGCCAGGCCGCGCGCGGCGACGAAGTCGCGTGCCCGCGCCATCTCCGCCGCATACGCGCCGACCAGCTCGGCCGCCGGCGGGTGGTCCGCGCGCAACCGGTCCGCGACATCCTGCCATGTCTTCCCGCGGTCGAGGCGCGCCGCGCGGGCGGTCAGATCCGCCTCCAGCTCCTCCTTCAAGTGCAACCCGTAGCGCCATAGCTCGGGGGCCGTGTCGCGCAACGCGTGCTCATAATGGAGGTGAAAGTTGAAGTCGTCTTCACCCAGCGCGAACCCGTCCGACGCGCCGTCGAGCCATCGCTCCAGGTCGTGCGTGAACGTCGCCAGCGCCGCACCGGCGGCGGCGGCCGCCACGGTGATTCGCTCGGACTGATGCGTGGCGCCGACCTCCCGGATCAGCGCCGCGCCCCCCTGGTTGATGCGCAGCGCGGTCTCCACGAACACGCGGATCGGTTCCACCAGGGCGGAGCGCGCGTCGTCCAGGAACCGCGGCAGGTCCTCCAGTCGGCCCGCGAGCGCGGCGGCTTTCTCCTCCGCCGTCCGGTCGCGGCGGCCCAGCAGGAAGTGCAGCCCGCCGAGCAGGTGCGCCAGCCAGAACGCCGGATTCTTTGCCTGGGGGCGCTCGCGCTCGAAGCGGCGCAGCATCACGCGGATTTCGTTCAGGAGCGCCGTCCGATCGATCTCGTCCTCGAGCTGGTCGGTGGTCGTCTCCTCGAGGGCCGTGGCCATGGACTTGAGCGCCACGAGGTGGGGAGCGAGGGCGATCGGGCTGAAGCGCCCGTACCGGTCGTCGTAGGTCTTCACCCCCGCCTGCGTCGCCGCCACGGGGTCCAGATGCCATCGCAGATCGAAGTAGGAGCGCTCGATCTCCCGGAACGGCGCTACCGCCATGCCGCCTGCTTGAGCAGCCGGTGGCACTCCTCGTCCGAGAGGACGCGGTCGGTGCGCTTCGCGGCCTCGAACAACGCGCGGCACGCCGCCTCGTCCTCGGCGTCGTACCCGTGCGTCTCGAGCCAGTACTTCACGTTCGAGAGTCCCGACACGGGCGAGATCTCGATCTTCTGCTCGAGCCCGAACTCCTGGGCCGGCACGGAGCTGTACACCCGGTCCGCGAGCCAGGCGTGCCCCTTCTTCTTCGCCTTGATGATCGCCGCCGCGTGCACCCCGGTGCCGGTGCGGAACGCGTCCTCACCCATCACGGGATAGTTCACGGCGATCGGCACGCCCACCGCCGCCGCAACCAGCCGGCAATACTCGGGCAGCTTCGTGATGTCATGGCGATGAGTGCCCAGCAGCTTCAGGTTGACGAGCAGCAGGTCCATCTCGGCGTTGCCGACGCGCTCTCCGACGCCGAGCGCCGTGGCGTGTACGCGGTCCACGCCCGCCTCGATCGCGGCAAGACAGTTGATCAACCCCAAGCCACGGTCCCGGTGTCCGTGCCAGTCGATGGCCACACGTTTCCCCGCGACGATTTCCTGCTTGACGAAGTGGACCAACGCCTTCACGCCTTCTGGTGTCGCGTGTCCCACCGTGTCCGCAAGGCAGATGCGGGTCGCACCACAGTCGATCGCGGCCCCGTACAACGCCTTGAGGGCCTCCGGCTTGGCCCGCGTCGTGTCTTCCGTGACATACATGACTGGGAGCCCGTGCTTCACCGCGTAGCTCACCGCCTCCACCGTGGACTGGACGATCCGGTCCAGGGTCCAGTCCTCGGCATATTGCCGAATGGGCGACGAGCCGATGAACGTCGCGGCTTCGATTTTGATCCCCAGCTCGTCTGTGACGCGCACGATCGGCTCGACGTCCGCGATCACGGTGCGGGCAGCGCAGTTCGGGGCGATGGGTAACCGGGCGTCGCGGATCTCCCTGGCGAGCGCACGCACCTGCTCGACCACCCGGGGGCCCGCACCGGGCAACCCGATGTCGGCGGCCACGATACCCAGGTCCGCCATGAGGTGGAGCAGCCGCTTTTTGACCTCGAGGGGGGGATCGTGCGCGGAGGGGGACTGCAGGCCGTCGCGCAGCGTCTCGTCGTTCAGGTCCACGTGGGCGCGCGACCAGTCGAAGGCCCCGGCCGCGCCGCCCGCGCGGTTCCAGTCGTAGATCAGGTCGCGCTCGTCCATGAACTAGTGTCGCCGGAACAGTTGCACAGGTCAAGCGACGCTGTAAACTCTGTAGTTGGCGCTGATGAACGACCTCATCTCACGGCTCCTCGCCCACGATCGCATCCGCGCCGCGCGCCATCACATCGAGCGCACCGACGAGCTGACGCTCGCTCGCCAGGCGTCGCTCTCGGCGATCCCGGCGCCCACCGGGGCCGAGGGCCAGCGCGCGGCACGGGTGGCGGAGCTGTTCCGCGAAATCGGGCTCACGAACGTCAGCGTCGATCAAGCGGGGAATGTGCAGGGATGGCTCAACGGGAATGGGGAAAAGGGCGATGGAGGGGCGCAGCATGCGGCGCCCCTACAGGCACCGGTCGTCCTCGCCGCCCATCTAGACACGGTGTTCGGCGCCGACGTGGGAGTCGCGGTGGAGCGGCGAGGTCACCGACTCGAGGGGCCGGGCATCTCGGACAACGCCCGCGGGCTGGCGGCCCTCGTCGCCGTGGCGGAGGCGATGGTGGCGACGCGCATCCCGGTCGCGCGGCCGATTCTGTTCGCGGCAACCGTGGGGGAAGAGGGGTCCGGTGACTTGCGGGGCGTGAAGTACCTCCTCAACGGAAAACGGGACGCGGGAAACGGGAAACCCATCGCGTTCATCGCGCTCGACGGCGCCGGGCTCGAGCGAGTGATTCACCGTGCCCTCGGGTCCAAGCGTTATCACGTCACCTTCCGCGGCCCCGGCGGTCATTCGTGGGCGGCGTTCGGCGTCGCGAACCCGGCCAACGCGGTGGGCCGCGCCGCCGCGCTCCTCGCCGACCTCCCGACCCGGCAGACGCCACGCACCACGTGCGCGGTGGTGCGGCTGGGGGGCGGCACCGGCCTCAACTCTATTCCACAGGAGGCGTGGCTCGACCTCGATCTGCGGAGCGAGGACCCAAAGGCCCTGGCGCAGCTCGACGTGACGGTCCGCGCCGCGCTCGAGCGCGCCGCGGACGACGAGAACCGCCGGCGCACGCCCGGCTCGCCACCCCTGCGAATCGAGCTGCAGCTGCTCGGCGACCGCCCGTCGGGACTCACGCCGCGCGCCCATCCGCTGGTCCAGGCCGCCGTGGCCGCGAACCGTGCCCTGGGCCACGACGCCGAGCTCACCAGCGCGTCCACCGACGCCAACGTCCCCATCGCGCTCGGCATCCCCGCCATCGCCCTCGGCGCGGGCGGCATGGCCGGTGACGCGCATCTCGCGACCGAGTGGTACGAAAACGTCGAAGGAGCGCTCGGGATCATCCGGGCGCTCCTTGTCACGGCCGCGATGGCGGAGGTTGGTTAAGCGGGGGCAGCGGGGGTAGTGGGGGCACCCGCCGCACCGAGCGCCTGCACCACGTCGAGCGACTCGCGGCTATGGCGGATGACGCGCAGCTGCGATGAGTAGATGTGCCGCACCACGCCACTGGTGTCGATCACGTAGGTTACGCGCCCCGGCAGGATCCCGAGCGTCTGCTGCACGCCATACAGCTTGCGCACCACGCCCTGACGATCGGAGAGGAGCAGGAACGGCAGGTCGTGATGCTGGGCGAACCGGCGGTGCGATGCCACCGTATCGGCGCTCACGCCCACCACCTCGGCGCCGGCCGTCGTGAACTCCGCGTAGCTGTCGCGAAACGCCCGCGCCTCGATGGTACACCCGGGCGTGTCATCCTTGGGATAGAAATACAGGACGACCGTCTTCTTCCCGAGCAAGTCCTTCAATCGGACGGCCTGGCCCGTCTGATCCTGCAATGTGAAATCCGGCGCGACATCACCGACACGCACTGGGTTCTCGCTCGTCACCGTCGCTCTCCGTTTCCCTCGTACCCGTAGGATCGTACCATCGTCGAGTCGCCGTCTCGCGGCCGCGTAGTATCGCCGCGTCGTGTAACGATCTTGTATCAGTGCGCCGCTCCGGCACTTCCCGGGAGCGACTTGCTCTTGTGCATTAGCAGCAGTAGCGGCAGGGACAGCACGAAGCACGCGCCAAACAACAGGAACAGCTGCTCGAACGACAACATCAGTGCCTGCCGCGTGACCTGGATATCCACGACCGCCAATGCCTTGGACCCGGCAAGGGGCACCGCGGTTCCCTTGGCGATGAGCGCGGCCGTAATCCCGGCAATGCGCTCGCGCGCCACGTCGTTGTACTGGGTGACGTTCGCGATCAAATCGGCCCGGTGGATCGCGGCGAAGCGCTGCACCAGGGTCGCCGAGATCGCGATCCCCACGCTGCCGCCGAGCTGGCGCATCAGATTGAAGAGCCCGGTGCCGTTCGGGATCTTGCTCATCGGCAGATCAGCCAGCGCCAGGTTGGTCAGCGGCACGAAGATCAGCCCCAGCCCCACGCCGCGGAAAATGAGCGGCCAGAAGAAATCCGACATCCCGCTGTCGGTCGTGAAATGCGCGTGCTTCCACATCGCCAGCGCGAAGATCGACACGCCGGCGAGGATGGACAACCGCGCGTCGAACTTCCCGGTCGTCCGTCCCATGGTCGCCATGGTGAAGGCGCTCGCGAGCGCCCCCGGCAGAATGACGAAGCCAGTCTGCTCCGCGGTGAAGTTCTGGAGATTCTGGAGGTAGACCGGCAGCACGAAGATGGTGGCGTAGAGACAGATCCCGAGCACGCCGCCGAACACGACTCCCACCGCCAGCTGCCGACTCTTCAAGATCCGCAGGTCCACCACCGGATGGTCCGTGGTGAGCTCGTGCCATACGAAGGCGATCAGGGAGACGGCGCTGGTCACCGCGTAGGCCACCACCTCGCGCGATTCGAACCAGTCGTGCCGCTCGCCCCGCTCGAGCATGGTCTGGAGCGTGCCGACGCCGATCGCCAGCAGCAGCAAGCCGACGTAATCGACGCGATCCGCCTTCTGCTGGAAGCGCGAGTCGTTGACGAAGCTGAGCGACAGGGCCAGGGCCAGCATGCCGATCGGGATGTTGATGTAGAAGATCCACGGCCAGCCGAAGGCGTCCGTGATGTAACCGCCCAGGGTCGGCCCGAGGGTCGGTCCCACCATGACGCCCACGCCGAAGATCGCCATGGCCGTGCCGTACTCCTCGCGCGGGAACTCCTCGTACAGGATCGCCTGCGACGTCGAGAGCAGCGCCCCACCGCCCAGGCCCTGCACGATCCGCCAAAACACCAGCGCGTCGAGCGAGTGCGCGTTGCCGCAGAAGAACGAAGAGACGACGAAGATCGCGATCGACCCCGCGAAATAGCGGCGCCGCCCGAAATACGCCGACAGCCATCCCGTGATCGGCAGGATGATCACGTTCGCCACGATGTAGCCCGTCGACACCCAGGCGATCTCGTCCAGCGTGGCGCCGAGGTTCCCCATCATGTGGGGGATCGCGACGTTGACGATGCTCGTGTCGAGCAGCTCCAGCACCGACGCGAGCGATACCGTCATCGCGATGATGTAGCGATACCGGTACCGATCCGCGTCGGCCGTGAGGGCGGGAAGCGCTGCGGTCGTCACAGGCTCGGCCTTACTTGGTCTTGATCGTGACCACCACGCTCATCCCGGGGCGCAGCTGGTGTTTCGGATCCTGCGGCCCGCACAGCCGGATCCGCACGGGGAGGCGCTGGACCACCTTCGTGAAGTTCCCGGTCGCGTTGTCGGGCGGGAGCAGCGAGAATTTCGCCCCGGTCGCCGGAGAGATACTCTCCACCTTGCCGCAGAAGTGGAGGCCGCCGTAGGCGTCCACCGTGAAATCCACCGGATCGCCCGGCGCGACGTCGGCGGTCTCAGTCTCCTTGAGGTTCGCGGTCACCCAGATGTCGTCCAGCGGCACGACGGTCGTGAGGGGCTGACCCGCCTGGACCAGCTGCCCGATTTCGACGTTCTTCTTACTCACGACGCCGGTGCTGGGCGCGGTGATGCGGGTGTAGGACAGGTTCAGGGCCGCTTGATCGCGCACGGCGCGGGCGGCGGCCACACGGGCATCCGCCCCGACCAGCGCGGCCTGCGCGGCCGCCAGGGCCGCGTCGGCGCCCCGAGCCGCGGCCTCCGTTGCGTCGAGCTGCTGCTTGGGAACGATGTCCTGCGCCGCGAGCGGCTTGAGCCGCTCCAAGTCGGCGTGCGCTTTCTGGGCCATCGCCTGCGCCTGCTCGATCTGCGCTTCCGCCTGGCCCACCCGCGCCCGGTTGCTCACCGCGGCCAGGGCCACCCCGAGGTCGGCTTCTGCCTGGTCCAGTCGCACCTTGTAATCGCGGTCATCCAACACCACCAGAACGTCGCCGACCTTCACGGCTCGGTTGTCGTCCACACGCACGTCGGTCACGAACCCGCCGACCTTCGGCAGGATCGGGATGATGTGCCCGTCGACCTGGGCGTTGTCGGTCGAGACGTGGCTCAGGCCAAAAATCCAGCGCCGCACCCCTATGCCGATCAGGGCGAGCAGGATGACGCCCATGATGAGGAAGACGGTGCGCCGGCGCCCACCGTTGGCGGGCTTGGCGGGTGCCTCCGGCTCGGGCGTCGCGGGGCTGGGCCGCCCGGTCCGGGGAAGCGTCTCGCGTTCCATCGTCGTAGCCATGTCGTCACTCATTCGGGTTGACGGTTAGTGAAGGGTGCTGGCGATGCCGGCGGCGCGCGCCAGGGAAACGCGCGCGACGACCGTGGCGTAGCGGGCGCCGATGTCCGCGTCGCGCGCCCGAATCAGACTCTGCTGCGCCGTGATCACGTCGATGTTGCCGGCGACGCCGCTCCTGAAGCGCTCGCGCGCCTGCGCGACCTCCTCCCGCGCCAGCCGCAGCCCCTCCGTGGCGATCCGCTGCCCCGCTTCGGCCGACCGGAGATCCAGGAGCGCGGCGTCCACGTCCGCCCCGATCTGTCGCCGCAGGTCGGTTTCGCGCACTTGCGATTCACGCGCGACCGCGTCTTGCTCGTCGAGACGGGCCTCGCGGCGGAAGCCGTCGAGAATCGAGATGCTGACCTGCACCGAGAGGTCGTACGTCGAGATTGCCTGCGGCACGGTGCGCCCGCTCACCCCGTAATCGCCTACCACCGCGAGCCGCGGCAGCCGTTCCGCGCGGATCGCCGAGCCGGTCCGGCGCGCCGCGACCCCGTGGGCCTGCTCCACCCGCAGATCGGGCCGGTTGGCGAGCGCCGTGCTGATCGCCGAATCTCGCTCCTCGGCAACGGCGGCGACGCCAAGCGACGGCGCGAGCGTGTCCGTCAGGGTGAACGGGGTCGCGGGGTCGAGGCCCAGGGCCCGCGTCAGGTCGATCCGGGCGCCGTCCGCCTGATTGCGGGCCACCAACAGCTGGCCTTGCGCAACCGTGAGCTGCACCTGGGCGCGCGTGAGGTCGATGGCGGCGCTCACGCCGGCGGCCTTCTGCGCCTGCGCGAGGGTGGCGAGCTCGGCCGCGAGCGTCGAATCCGCCCGCCGCGCGTCGACGAGAGCCGCCGCCCGTACCGCCTGGACATAGGCGACAGCGGCCGTCACGGCGGAGCGCTCGACCGTCGCGCCGTGCTCGGCGCGGCTCCCGTCCGCCTGCGCGCCGGCCGCCTTCACCCGCGTCACGCTCGACCAGTCGAACAGCGTTTGCGCCGCACTGAATCGGGCGTCGTACACGTTGAAGGGCCCGATGAGGTCGGGAAGGGACGCGGTTCCTCCGCCGGGCAATGGGAACGAGAAGTCGAAGCCCAGGGTCTTCGAGTTGAATGTCCGATTCAGCCACGACCCGCCGAGCGACAGCGAGGGCAGGAGCGCCCCACGAGCCTCGCGCACGCGCGCATCCGCTTCGTCGGTCCGCAGCGCGGCCAGCGCCACCGCCGGCGTCTCACTCGAGGCGACGCGGACCGCGTCGGCGAACGACAATCGCAGCGGCGTCTGAGCCGCGAGTGGCCTCCGCCCAGCGAGCAGCGAGGCGGCGAGGATGAGCAGCAGAGCTTTAGTGTTTCGCGATCCCATGGAGATACAGTTCGATGTGCGTGTCGAGGTACTTTGCCACGTTGAAGCCTTCCGGCATGCACGACCCAAAGGCCATCCGGGCAACGGTTGCGTGCATCAGCGGCGACATGGCGAGCTTCGCGGCCACCATCACGTCCACGGAGCGGAACTCGCCGGACTTGATCCCCCGCTCGATGACACCGGCCATGAGGCGGTGCCCGCGGGTCACGACTTCGTCGTAGTAGAAACGTGTCAACTCGGGAAAAGTTGCCGCCTCGGCCATCATGAGCTTGGGAATACCGGCGAGCTTGGTTTCACCGATCAACCGCCAGTACTCCCGTACCAGCTGCTCGAGCAGCTCGCGGGCGCTGCCGGCGAATGACTGCGCCAGCGCCTCACCCTGCGCGATGACAGGCACGATCGTCTCCCGCACCACAGCCTTGAAGAGCGCTTCCTTGCTGTCGAAGTACAGGTAGACGGTGCCTTTGGTGACGCCGGCCCGCCGGGCCACGTCGGCGAGCTTGGTCGCGGCAAACCCGCGCTCCACGAACAGCTCGAGCGCGGCTGCCACGATCTCCCCCGGGCGCGCTTCTTTACGGCGCTGCCAGCGGGGGCTGGCGGAATGCTTGGCTTGAGAGACTGGCGCGGCCACGGCGTTTCCTCGCTGAATTAGTTACTGAACGGTAAGTAACTAATTGGGGTTCCCGCCGGCGTCAAGGGACTCGGTGCGCGACCTCCCGATAGAAATAAATGAGCCCCGTCGTGGGCGGTGTGACCCCAAGCTGCCGCAGCATGGTCACGATCTGGCCGCGATGGTACGACGAATGGTCCACGGCATGGGGAAACATCTGCCGGAAGGTATGGACGTATTCCCCACCCGTGCTTGGCTTTACGGCCACGGTCTCATCGAGCCGAGCCTCGGTCAGCCCGGCAAGCAGGGTCGCGCGCTCGGCTTCCACTCGCTCCCAGCGTTCGACCGCCGCCTCGAGCGTCGCCAGGTCCCGCCCCTGCGGCACCGCGGGATTGGGCTGCTGGAGCCAGCGGTTGAGCCACAGCTCTTCCGCCCAGACGATGTGGCACAGGGTGCCGTGGATGCCCCCGTGGCTGCTCTTCAAGTCCCGGAAATACGGCTCGGCGGGCAGCGCGGCGAGCACGGGGAAAAACTTGCGGTTCGCCCAGGCGTTGTAGGCAAACAGCTCCCGCACCTCGGGGACGGTCACTTGGCCGCCGCGAGCTCCCCCGCGTCGAGCACGCTTTGCTGCACGATCTTCCCCTCGACCTTCTGGTCGTCCCCCACCACCGAATCGCGCACCGTTCCTCCCACCACCCGCACGTTCCGACCGAGGATACTGTTGGTCACGGTGCTGTCGGCCACGAAGCTCCCCTGTTCGATCGCAACGTTCGGCCCGACGGTGGCGTCTCGGATCGTCACCCCGTCCTCGATGTAGACGGGAGGCACAATGGTGCAGCGCTGGCAGGGCCCCGCAGGGGTGCGGGCCCGTCCCGCGTGCTCGAGCAGGTAGCGGTTGGTCTCGAGCAGCGTGTCCACCTTGCCGCAGTCGTACCAGCCGCGCACCGAGGCCGTGAAGAGCCGCCGGCCGTGGTCGACCATGTACTGGAAGGCATCGGTGAGATAGAACTCGCCGCCCTTCCCCGGGGGCGCTTGCAGCACGTGCGCGATCCCTTCGAACAGCATCTCCCAGTCCCGCACGTATTGCAGTCCGATGTTGGCGAGCCGCGACACCGGCGTGCTCGGCTTTTCGACGATGCGAGTCATGTAGCCCTTGGCATCCGTCACGATCACGCCGAACCGCTGGTAGTCCTCCACCTCCTTCGCCCAGATGATTCCGTCGGCATCGAGGGTCTTGGCGATCGACAGGTCGGTGTCGAACAGTGTGTCCACGAAGATGATGAGCACCGGTCCGTCGACGTAGGGGCGGGCGAGGTTGATCGCCCCCGCGGTTCCATCGAGCGTCTTCTGCTCGACGAATCGAGCGGGAACGTCGTAGTGCGTCGTAATGTACGTCTCGACCACGTCCTTCAGGTGGCCGGTGATGACGATGATCTCGTCGACTTCGAGGCCCGCTCCCCTGACGGCGTCCATGACGTAGTCCATCACCGGGCGCCCCGCGACGTGAATCAGCGGTTTCGGAACACGTTTCGTGAGCGGCAGGAGCCGGGTCCCTTTTCCGGCGAGCGGCACGATGACTTTCACGTCACACCCTTCCGTAGCGGTCTTTGAGTCGGACGACGTCGTCGATCTCGGGGGTCGAGGCTTCGAGCAGATCGCTCGAGACCACTGCCTCGAACTGGTGGATCAGCTTGGGATGAATATGGAAAGCCGCCCCCTGCGCCACGCGTTTCTCGATCAACGTGTCGCCCTGCTGGAGCCGCAGGATGATCTCGCCCGCCAGCACGTAGATCGATTCGTCCTTCTGGTTGTGGTACTGGAGCGACAGTACGTGCCCGGGCTCGATATGCAGGATCTTGCCGACATAGCGATCCGTGCGGGCCCAGATCAGCTCGTGGCCCCAGGGCTTGTCGACGCGGTAGGGGAGGTCGGTCATGGGAGACCTGAAACGCGGAACGCGGAACTGGGAACGCGGAACAGCAACGCACGCTCCGTGGATACGGCGTCCACCTTGCCGTTCCGCGTTCCGCGTTCCGCGTTCCGCGTTCTCATGAACCCAGGCTCAGTTTGAGCGACGATGGGGTCGTCACACACGCGGTCACGCACACCCCGCACCCAACGCAACCTTCGGGCCGCAGCACGGGCCGCCCTCCTTCATCCATGGCCAGCGCCCGCTCCCCCACCGGGCAGGCCCGGGCGCACACGCCGCAGGAGACGCCCTGGAAGGTTATGCAGCGCCCAGTGTCGAGCTCGAGCACGCCCATGTGCACCTCGTCCCACCCCCCCGCGGGCACCACAAGGGCGCCCGTCTCGCAGGCGCGGGCGCAGGGCATGTCGGCGCACACGATGCAGGCCTGGATCGCCGGATCGATCATCGGGGTGCCGGCGGCGAGGCCGGCGCTGGGCGGGGCCTTGATGATCGCGCTCACGGGGCACACCGGGAGGCAGTCGCCGCAGCGGGTGCACGACGCGAGGAAGGCGATCTCATCGGCGGCGCCGGGCGGCCTGAAGTAACGCCGCGGCGCGACGCGCTGCTCGGCCCGCGCCGCGACCTCGCGCAGCAGCCGCTCCATTGCCTCGCGGAAGAAACCTCGCCGATCCCTCGCGCGCGCCTCCATCAGAAGCTCGGACTCACGCTCACCTGCCAGCGAAACGTCAGCCGACCCTCGTCACCCGCCTGGGTGTCGGCGGCGTAGTCCCAGCGGCTCACCACCAGCGGCAGCTCGAAGCGCATGGTCCAGGCCAGGTCCCTGATCTGGTGGCGCGTTACCACACCCACCCCACCATCGTACAGCGGCGTGTACCAGCGGCCCGCCGTCGCCGCTGGAACCGCCAGCGTGTCCACGATCCCGCCGTCCGCGAACGCCATGAGCGCCACATCCCGCAAGATACCGTGGTCGTGCGGCCACACAGAGCGGGTCAGCTCCACGTTGGCGGTCAACGCCCAGCGTCCACCCAGGTCATTGCGAAAGCCGCGCAGGTTGCCGTTGCCCGGCGCATGATAGAAGAAGTCGGGGCGGACGAACAGCGCGCCGGCGCTCCGCAGCAACGGATTGGTGAACGTTTCGTACGGATCGGCCCCAGCGACCGGAATACGCCGTTGCGGCACGGGCGGCGACGCTCCGGCGTATGCGCCGCCGAACAGCCGCACGCCGATCCTGGTGCCCAGCGGGAAGGGAGCACGCACGCTCGCTTCGCCCGTGAAGCGCCCGAACGCCTCGACGTCGTAGCGGCTGGACGAGGTGTACCCCGGTCCCGGATTCGAGTACACCAGCCCCGCACGCGCCCCAAGACGTGCCCGCACGACGGCACTGCCCTGCTGGACGGTCGTGGCGATCCAGGGTCCCCCCTCCACCGTACCCGCGTCGTCCCAGAGGCGTCGGTCGAGGTAGCCGAGGTTCGTCGTGGCCATCCAGAGGGCGTCGAAGCCGGCGTGAGGATCGGCCCCGAATCCCAGGTGTTGGCGCAGCGCGCGGTCCATGGACAGGAGCACCCCGGCCCGGCCCTCGACGTACCAGCCGGCGACGCTCGTCGTGGCGCGTGGCCTGAGGTGCGCGATCGGGTTGGACCAGCGGCCGTAGAAGCCGAACCGGTTCTCCGCGTCCGACGCCGTGCCCACGGAGCCAAGGACCAGCCCGCGGTCGTAGCGACCCAGGTAGTTGGTCCGGTTGCGCACCCCGAGGGTCACCCCTCCGAAGTCGTTCGACCACACCACCGGCATCCAGGCGCTCACGAGTTTGTCCCGTCGCACGGCTTCGCGGGTCGGGTCGTCGAGGCGATAGGCGACGGGTCGCCCGCTCAAGAACGCGTGCTCACGGTTGTTCAGCAGGTTGTAGTCGTGGGTCCGGCCGCGTGGGTCGAGCACGAGGCGCCCGGGCCGTCGGGCCGTGGTGAACGCCACGACCTCCCTCAGCGGCTCACCGGTGGCCCGCGCGTAGATCGTGTCGCGGTCACCGATCTCGACGGGCATCCGGCCGTCGCCCTTCCGCTCGATGGTCACCGTGGTGTGCCAGTGGCCGTCCGGCAGCTGCCGCCGCGCCACCTTGCGCAGCCGGTAGTCGAACAGGGGCGTGGCGTGCAACCATTCGCCGAACAGCCATTTCAGATCCTGGCCGGACACGTCCTCGGCCACGCGGCGGAACGCGTCCTCGTCCACGTGCTTCAGCTTCCAGCGGGCGAAATACGCGCGCAGGATGCGCCGCATCGTCTCGTCACCCACCACGTAACGCAGCTGCTCGTAGAAAAGGTGCGCCTTGGAGTACACCATTTCCTGGTAGACGACGAAGTCTCGGAAGCGCTCGCTCACCGTGGAGACGGGCTCACTCCAGCGGTCGAGGTCGAGGCCCAGCACATCGGGCTCGGTCGCGTCGTACGACGGCGGTGCCCCGTGCCGTTCGAAGAACCACCCTTCCTGGAAGTCCGAGAATCCCTCGTCGAGCCACCCTTCGCGCCACTCGTTGTTGGCGAGCTGGCCCATGGTGTACTGGTGTCCCGACTCGTGCACGATGAGCCCGATGGACGCGCTCCCGTCCATGATCATCATCGGGAACTCCGTGCCGCCGCCCTCGATCCGGTGCACGTTGCTGAGCTGGGGCCATTGATACTTGCCGAACAGCGAGTCGAGCCACGCGAGGGCCAGCGCAGTGTAGCGGACCGCGATCCCGCCACCCCAGGTGGCCCGGTCATTTGGCAGATACAGTACACGCACCACCGCGTCGCCGTAGCGCCCCTGCTCGTAGACGTAGTCCGGGTTGAGCGAGAAGGCGAAATGGTGCACCTGCTCGGCGTGGAAGCGAACACATTTCCGCCCCGGCGCTGTGTCGCGACATCGAGGCGTGGTGCGCGGTGCGTGGTACCAATCGCGCTGATAATCGATCTGTAGAGCGCGATCGGCCCTGGCTTTTTCCCAGCCCGGATCCCCTTCGACAGG
>Ga0066709_100000768_pt1 | contig 18835 bp, 11 predicted proteins | sample GraSoiAngelo_158_FD_79665 | JGI IMG/M metagenome (GOLD analysis project Ga0066709, IMG submission 79665) | Grasslands soil microbial communities from the Angelo Coastal Reserve, California, USA - 14_1009_16_30cm | ecosystem: Environmental > Terrestrial > Soil > Grasslands | place: USA...
ATGGAGTCCACCGGAGTGTACTGGATTCCGCTGTTTCAGATTCTAGAGAAGGCGGGCATGGAAGTGTGTCTGGTGAATGCCCAACATGTTAAACACGTGCCCAGACGCAAGAGCGACGTAATCGACTGCCAGTGGCTGCAATACCTGCACTCGGTGGGGCTGCTGCGCGCCTCGTTCCGGCCGGAACAGCGGATTTGCGCCATCCGTTCGTTGCTCCGTCACCGCGACAGTCTAGTGCAAATGGCCGCTGCGCACGTGCAACACATGCAGAAAGCACTGACCCGACTGCAACAAACCTCACGCCGCCTTCAGGTAGTCGAAGCTGCGTGTTGGTTGGCGATGGCCTGTGCCTTCAACGTGCTATGAAGCACGTGCAAGCTACACATTGCGGCGTCTACAGCTTGCTCTTCTTCCAGGTTGTCTCCGGTTTTCTGGAATAATTCCTTCGCTACCATCATTCACAGACAGGTTGGCATCACGTCGCTCTCGTCAAACGCGGTTATCGCTGGGCTACAGTTCAAGACTTGTGCTGAGAATCCTCAACGCAACGATCATTTGCTTTAGATGCCGCATCTCTAAGAACCGGCGAAAAACCGCGAATGTCTGAGGTCCGAAAATCCGCAGAATCGAGAGTAGAAAACAAAACGAAGTTATCACCTTCACAAACCAGAGTAGCGTTTTTGCGCGCTTCAATTCCCAGCTGTTATTTGATTAATCTGGATTTGTTGTAGCAAGGCCTCTTGCTGCCGCGCTTAGCCGCTGCGCTATCGAACGCCGCCGAGGGGCCATGTTTCTATTTAGCGGAAGGCGGGAACTATTGTGCCGGTTCGCACCTTGCTCTTGGACAACGCGAACTGCTGCGCAGTACGAGCAAGTTGGGTCTGAACAATAGGGCGAGGGATTCCATCTGCACACAATCGTAGATCGCGATACTTCACAAAAAGAAAAGGAGCGAATCCGCCGTGTGCAGGAGTGTATGGATTTCGCTCCGCTCCTGCAACTAAGACTCAGGCGACCTTGCGGGGATCGTCTCGGCCCTCTCCCTCACCTACCCGGCTTGCACCAAATCGAGGTGCATTCGGGGAATCGGCACCCGTTTCTCGCCGTGGCCCCAGCAGCAACCCCCAAAACCATGTGACAAGCACCGCTGCGCCGAGCGTAACCAGAATGGTGTAGATCATGCTGTGAAAGCAATCTGCATGGGCGCGCGGGCTGTCCTGATCGGCCGTGCTTACGCCTACGGATTGGGTGCAGCTGGAGAAGCAGGAGTAGCTCGGGCCCTAGAGATTTTGCGTGAAGACGTGGACCGAACGCTTAGGTTGCTCGGTTGTCGATCAGTACTCGATCTTAGTTCTGGTTACGTGGAGTACCCACCTGACTGGAGGAGCCGGGAGAAGGGAGTCGAACATGATGATTATAGCTGTGACCAGCACCCGGGGTTTCAGCAAGTTTTGTTTGTGAATACGGAGTCCGGGGCGTTAGAGTAGCGGCGACTGAAGCACCGAGAGGAAGCGGAAAACTTATGGAGCTCTGTACCAGCGGTGATGGCCTTCTGTGCGGGGCATTATAGTACGCGCCCCATATAGTACCCGCCCCATCGTACCGCAGCGGATCGGCGTTGCTGAATGGTTGGTCGATTAACCGAAAACAGGCCGATAATTGGCGCAAAATCCGATAGGGACTCATTGAGCGGGATTGTGACCTGTTACTCCTGCCGACTTGGATGTAACCCAGCAACTCGCAGCGTTAAATGTCATGGGCAGCCGTTAATGCCGAAGCTGCTCCAGTCAGCATTGTCAGTCCGCAATAGCTGTGCCTTGCAATTACTCGCAATTACTTGGCAGTCTCACGTGTCCTTGCAAGTTGTTAAGAACGCTCGTTATACATACTCTGTACAACCTGGCGTAAGCCTCGGCTATAACCGTGCCGAAGATCTCAACATTTACCACACGAGCCGGGAAGTGGTGTTTATCCTCGTCGATACGGTCAGCCGCGGTGGCAACCTTCTGCTCGACATTGGTCCAAGGGCTGACGGAACGATCCCCGTGATCATGGAAGAACGGCTTACGCAAATGGGCGACTGGCTTAAGATCAACGGCGAGGCGATCTACGGCACGAAACCGTGGAAGAACACGCGCCAGTGGGCTGCGGGCGAAGTGCCGAAAATTGAATACAACAAGGAGTATTCGTCAGCGTATGACGTCACCAAGCGAATTGAAAAATCTGCTGACGGGAAGGCGTCTATCGAAGCGTTCTTCACGTCAAAGGGCAACGATGTTTACGCGATCCGGCCCCAATGGCCGGACCACCGCCTGGTAATCAAAGACGTGAGTGCCGCGAAGTCAATTAATTTGCTGGGTTCGAGTACGCCGTGGTGCAGAGGCAGAGCCGGTCTGGAAATGGTCGTAGTCGGACCTCGATTTCGTCGTTCGGCGTGAGGCCGGGGAATGAGAATCGCTTGCTAGTCCCGCCTCAGTAGATCTTTCTGGTTCAATCGTTTACCCGGTGCCGCAGGTAGAGGGCATACCCGAGCGGTCGAATTGCGGACGACAAGGTCGGGCTCAATCTTGATAACCGACGCCGCGTCATCGTGGTCTTCGATCCGGTTCAACAAGGTTCGCGCTGCTGTTTCACCCATCAACTCCAGCGGTTGCCGCACCGTGGTGAGACTCGGGTTGTTGTGCGCGGCAATTCGTATATCGTCGAAACCGACCACAGAGATGTCTTCGGGAACTCGCAGCCCTACCTCTTCGAAAGCGAGGATTGAACCGATCGCGGAAATATCGTTGTACGCAAACAGCGCTGTGAACGGCACTTTCCGGGCGAGCAACTTTACGGCGAAGGGATAACCCAACTGGGGCGTGGCATCCTCGCCTTCGAGTTGGACAATAAGTTCGTCCCGCATGCGCACCCCGAGTTCCTTAGCGACTTCGCAGACGGCTTGCCAGCGGTCCTCCGAATCGGGACTTACCTCGGAGCCTTTCATGAAAGCGATTTCGTCGTGACCCAGCTTGAGCAGGTGGTTCAGCGCCAACCACGCGCCTTTACGGTGATCTAAAATGATATTGGTAACTCCTTCCACTCGCCGGTGCCCGGGGACGGCGACCGTTGGCAGCGGCAACGGACGATCGACAAAAGTATCGACCGTAATGAAACCTTCGACCCCGCGGTCCAGCAAAATCTCGGAATATTTTTCAAGGAGCCGTCGATCGTGCCGGTGAGCGACGGTAAGGAAGAAGTAATTCTTCTGCCGGAGGTATCGTTCAATGCCGCTGATGATCGGCGAACTATAGAAATCCCCGACCTCCTGCGTGACCACGCCGATCATGTAGGTGCGCTTTACTCCGAGATTGCGGGCATAGAAACTGGGCCGGTAATTCAACTCAAGCGCGGCCCTGAAGATTCGCTCTTGCGTGTGCGGCGGTACAGAAAGGGATGCCGCAGATTTGTTCAGCACCGCAGAGCAGGTCCCCTTAGTCAACCCAACGCGCTCCGCCACCATGCGTAGAGTAACGGGATGGGGCTTCTTAGTCGTCCCCTTCTTCTTCTTTCCTTTCATCCGTGATGTCGCTCCTGACCAATCTGAAGTGGCGACTAAAACCGGCGCTGCGCTGGACTTCGAGCGGACATTCTAGCCTACTGCGGGCCAGCCGCACACAATTGGTTTTTGCGCAGTATGCCACCATTGCGTAGAAATAGCCAGAATACCGGTCTTCTACCAACAATAATTTTAGAATACCGGTATTTTTCGCTTGACAATGAATAGACGCATGTCGCTAAATGGCGATCACGCTTGACTAGTACAAAACCACTAATCGCGAAACCCAGACGTTAGATGGCCTTCGTGGAGGTTCTTGTGAAGAGAATGGGCTTAGCAGTGTTGGCAACTTCGTTGATGATCACGCTGAGTGTTGTCCCGTCTGTATTCGCACAATCATCGGGTGTCGGTTCCGCGCGTGGCGCCGTAACGGACGAGCTGGGCGCAACAATCACGGGAGCCGACGTTACGATAACGAACGCCGACACTGCGTATTCGCGTACGGATAAGACTGACACGAACGGTAACTACGACTTCCAAAGCCTTCCGATCGGTCGCTACAGTCTAAGCGTGTCCAAGCAAGGTTTTAAGACCTTTCAATTAAAGGACATTGTCCTTCACGTAAACGACAGCCTGACGCTCGATGCTCAATTGAAACTTGGGGCTTTGACAGAAACCGTGGAAGTGACTGCGTCAACGGGACAGGTCGAGCTTACCAAAGCTGATTTGAGCGGTACGGTCTCGGGCGCGCAGATCACCGAATTGCCCCTCAATGGCCGTAGCTTCGCGCAGTTGCTCCTGGCCGTTCCCGGAGTTGAGGTCGACAACGGCTTCTCCTACGACAAAAAGGGCCTCAACGGCGGAGCGGACATTTCGGTCAGCGGCGGCGCCTCGAACGCGAACCTGTTCCTAGTGGATGGCGCCAACAATGTCGACGTGGGATCGAACCGCACCATTCTTATTTATCCCTCCCTTGACTCAATTGAGGAGTTCAAGGTCGAGCGGAACAGCTACGGAGCCGAATTCGGCGGCGCCGGCGGCGGCATCATCACCCTGGTCACCAAGTCAGGGACCAACGATTTTCACGGCAGCGCTTATTACTTTGGTCGCAACGACCTGCTGGACTCCAAGGACGCCTACCTTAACCATATCAATCCAACGGCGAACAAAAATACGATTCGCCGCAACGACTTTGGATTCTCCGTTGGTGGGCCCATCAAGAAGGACAAAATCTTCTTCTTCGGGTCGGAGGAGTGGAATCGCCTAATCACGGAAAACGTGCAGAGCAATCACGTACCCACACCTTTGCAGCGCACAGGGGACTTTTCCGATGCCGCCACGGATCCTGCGTTTACCAGCGCGAGTACAGACGGTTGCCTTCTTAAAGGCGGACTAGTAGATCCGGATCCGACGAATCCGGGTGGTGCGTTTACGTCGGCTGCTTCCACGCCAGGAATCATAGATGTCATTCCAACAGCGCGCCTGAGTCCAGCTGGATCAACGATTCTGAATACATACTTCACGCCGACTCTTGCTCCGGGATCTCCTAACTATGGCTGCGGCAACAACTGGGCTAAGGCGCTGAAGCAGCCGACTTTTTATCGCGAAGATAGCTGGCGCGGGGACGTCAAGCTGAATAATACGACCTCGTTGATGATGAAATATACGGCTGACTCCTGGAGTTTTGGACCCTCTGCCGTGGGTAATACCGGGTGGGGGGCTGATTCAGGAGCTTCCCAAATACAGGAGGGGTGGAGCCAACCTGGGCGTATCGCCGTCGCGCGCTTGAGCAAGGTTTTCGGCTCTACAGCAGTGAACGATTTCCAGTTCTCCTACTCAGCGAACCGCATCAATATTTCTCAATCGACACCGGCAGCGTCACAAGCTTTGAACGGGGTGATACCAACCTTTTTCCCGCCTTCTGGCAATCCTGCCAACAATCCTCCGGTGTGGATCAACGGCGGCGGCCTCCCCACGATTTGGAGCTTCGCTCCGTGGAGCAACCGCGAAGACCTCTATGCGTGGCAAGATGATTACTCCAAGGTGATCGGGCGCCATACGATAAAGGTGGGAGGCATTTACAGCCGGAACGCGAAAGATCAGGATAACTTCTCCCAGAAACAAGGCGTGACCTTTGGTCCAGTCGGTTACAACGGCTGCAAAAGTGCCACAGCAAGCGGCGGAACCGGCTGCGGGAGTCTAGCGGACTACACGACCCATTATGGCCCTGCCGATTACATTCTGCAGAACATGGCGGTAAATTGGGGCGAGCAGGACGTTATTTTCAAAAAGCAAGGCCGCTGGGAGAACCTTGAGTTTTATCTTAACGATGACGTGAAGGTAAACGACCGCCTGACTTTCAACGTGGGCGTTCGCTACTCCTATCTGCCTTGGCCCTATCAAGCGAATGACCAATTCACAGTATTTAATCCCACGGCGTTCAGCGCCTCACTCGGTAATGCACCTTGCAACGGGCTGCTGTTCTCGTCAGCCCTCAAATCAAATCCCTGTGCCGTGACGGGGTTGGGTGGTGGCCAACCCGGGCCGAACCGCGCGATACAAAATAACTTTAAAGCTGGTTTTGCGCCTCGGGTGGGCGTGGCCTGGGATCCCACGGGCTCGCACAAGTGGTCCGTGCGCGCAGGATACGGGCAGTTCTACAACCGTGATGACATTTTCGTGACCGACGGCACCGCCGGCACAAACCCGCCCTTCGTTAAGAGCTTTCAATCAGTCAATGGGAACGGCCGATTCCTAGACAATACCAATCAACTGCCGGCCTGCACACCAAACTGCTATGGCCTAGGCGGCTTCGGTGTCGCCGGTATCGGCCAGGATCTCAGCGACCGGTCTCCCTATACCCTGCAATTCAACGCGACAGTGCAGCGTGAGGTTTGGAAGGATGCGCGATTGGAAATCGGTTACGTAGGCAGCCGGACGCACAACTGGACGAGCAAGTTTGATCAGAACGCGATTGTTCCTGCGAACCGGCTGGCCTTTGCGCAATCGAACGGCAGTGCATCGGGAAATTCACTCAAGCCCTTCGATGCATTAGAAAGCGGCACTATCCCGTTCTTTGCTCATCATGGCAGCGCGAAGTACGATTCGCTGCAGACAGCGTTCAACACGCGGTTCCACCACGATTCCAACTTCCAGTTGGCCTACACTTATTCCAAAACCGATGGGGATACGCTTCTGAAGGTTAGCAATGGCGGTGGAAATCTTGTCCTGGATCCCTTCAACCTGAAAAATGGCTACGGGCTGAATCCACTCAATCGGCCGCACATTTTCTCGGCTAACGTGCTTTACAACCTGCCCACCTTGCAGAACATGAACCGGTTGGTTCGGGGTACTCTTGGCTCTTGGGGAATCTACTCGATCGTCTCCATCAGCAGTGGACACTCTCTTACCCCGGTTATCGGCGGCCTTTCGAATGTGAGTGACCCCTCAGGTATCGGCCAGGGCCCGAACGTCGAGCGGCCGAACCTGGTTCCTGGGCAGTCGTGCCGAAACCATGACTTTGCTACCAACAACCAATGGATCAACCCGAATCGATACACCATGAATGGCTTCACGCTGGGCACGATCGGGAATGCGCCGGTCGGCGACTGCCTGGGGCCGCCGACTCGCACCGTAGACTTGTCGCTGGCGAAACATTTCCACATAACCGAGCGGGTTAGTGCGGAATTCCGGTTGGATGCATTCAATGCCTTCAACCATCCTCAGTACGCCGACCCTGCGGGCCCTAACGGTGGCGTGAATTACAACATAGGCTTCAATGGAGTGAACACTGCTGGGAGTCCCGAGTTCCTGGACGCCGGTGGAAACCCGACGACTTCGCTGGCGAATGCAGTTTCGGTACAAAACACAACGCCCAACGCCTTAGTAGGCGTCGTGAAGACGCAGTCGGACCGAAATCGAGAATTTCAGTACTCGCTCCGGTTCACCTTCTAGTGCTTCAACAATTCGAAGTCGAGCGTCCCGCTGGCAACCACGTCAGCGGGACGTTTCTTACGATCTCAGTTTGTGTTGAAAGACTCCCCGTCACATTTTCTGTTTCCGGCCTTGCCTCGAGGAAAGCAGCTTTGTCGGGCTACACGAGCGTAGCGTTCAGACTTGTAGCGGCGCTACCGAATAAGAGAGCAGTCGGAGTGAGCTTTGCTTCACCGGACAAAGTTGTCTATGTTTAAGGGAGACATGTTTGGCTGTCCCTCACGTTTTCTGATTCTCCTGATCTCTTTCTTGTTTTTCAGTATCGAGGCGCAGCCCCAGCAGGCCCAAGGTCCTCAGCGTGTTCCAGTTCCGGTACCGCCGTCCGCGAAGCAAGCTCCCTCTGGCAAGAAAGACCGGAGCGCGCTCCCCCCGGTCCCGACTTTTAAAGACATCGCCAAAGAGGTTGGCCTCACCGTTTCGCACATAGCAGCGCCCGAAGCGCACTACGTGATTGATTCAACGAGTGGCGGCGCCGGGTTATTTGACTGCGATAGCGATGACCGCCTGGATGTTGTCCTGGTGAATGGCTCAACTGTGGAGAGAATGCGCCAGGGTGGCGACCCGATGGTTATTCTTTATCATCAACAGACAAACGGAACTTTCAAAGACATCACCAAAGAGGCCGGGCTGACCCGGCTGGGTTGGGGTATGGGAATGGCCGTCGCTGATTACGACAATGATGGCAAGCTCGACCTGTTTGTTACCGGCTACAACGGAAACGTACTCTACCACAATCTAGGGAATTGCAAATTCGAGGACGTCACCGAAAAGGCGGGAGTGCGTGGTGCAGGATTCAGTACCGGCGCGGCGTGGGGCGATTATGATCGCGATGGCAATGTGGACCTGTTCGTCGCCCGCTATTCAAACCTGGACATGAATAATCTTCCCCAATTCGGCAGCAATAAATTTTGCCGATTCAAGGGCATCCTGGTCCAGTGTGGTCCTTGGGGTCTCGAAGGCGAATCCGATTTTCTCTACCACAATCGTGGTGACGGTACCTTCGAAGAAGTTTCGGTAAAAGCCGGTGTCCACGATGACATTGGCTATTACGGCCTCGGCGTGATGTGGGCGGATTACGACGACGACGGCTGGCCCGATCTATTAGTCGCCAACGATTCTGTGCCCAACTATCTTTATCACAACAATCACGACGGCACGTTCACCGACGTCGGGTTACTGAGTGGTGTGGCGCTCAGCGGTGAAGGCCTGGAACTTGGGAACATGGGAGTCGATTTCGGCGACTACGACCACAGCGGACGCTTGAGCTTTTTTGTCACCCACTTTGAAGAGCAGCCGAACTCGCTGTATCGCAACGCGGGCGTCAAGGGGTTCGATGACGTTACTTGGACATCGGGAGTCGGCCAGCCCGGCTATCCGTACGTTGGTTGGGGCACGGCTTTCTTCGATATGAATAACGACACATGGCTAGATCTTTTTGTAGCTAACGGCCATGTGTATCCGCAGATCGACACGTTAGAGACCGGCCCTCGGTATCGCGAGCCGCTCCTCCTTCATCGCAATAATCGTGAGGGCACCTTCGACGAAGTCTCGAAGGAATCGGGGCTTGCTGCCCTTCCACTTCATTCACGCCGAGGCGCCGCTTTTGGCGACGTCTTCAACACAGGGAATATCGACGTCCTACTTCTAAATGTCGGCGAACCACCTTCTCTTCTTAAGAATATGAACGCCGATGGCTATCATCGTGTTCTCTTCAAGCTCATCGGCACAAAGAGCAACCGCGCCGCGATCGGCGCTCGGGTGACTATCCGCGCCGCCGGCGTACAGCAATTCAGCGAAGTGCGCGGCGGAGGCAGCTACCTATCGCAGAACGACTTGCGCTTGCACTTCGGTCTGGGCATCGCAGATAAGATGGAATCGGTCCGGATTCGCTGGCCGAATGGCGATGTTGAGCCGCTCCAGGATGTTGCTGCCGACAACATTTATACCGTCGTTGAAGGGAAAGGTATCCAGGATAGGAAGCCGCTGCCGCCTATGTCTCCACGAAACAGTGAGCCGGGCGGAGCCCGCTGAGCAGATCGCGACTTTTTCGATGAGGGCAGAGAGCTTCTCAAAAAAATCCAGGTACAATCCCATGCCTCTGGCCGGTAAGCGCGCCATCTTCTTGCCTTGCCGCTTGAAGCGTGTCCGAGCAAGCCTCGTGATGGTTGCTGCGCTTGCGGTCCTGTTTCCCCTCGGCGTCCGAGCAGCTAACGATCCTGCTAAGGTCCTGCAAGCGGAATTTCAGGCTGCGAAGGCATCCTTGACGGCGGGTGATCTTGCGTCAGCGGAATACCACTACGTCGACACACTCGTACTTGGGTTGCGCCAGCTCGCTCAGCTTTCTCTCTTTGTGGGACAGACCGATCAAGCCGCCACTTATCTGGACTCCGCTCTCAGGCTCAAGCCCGGAGACGTCGAAACTCAAGTGGATGCGGCTGGGGGTTGGTTCCGCCAGGGAGAAGTCAGCAAAGCGAAAACACTGTTGAAGTCTGTCGTGGCCAAGCAACCGAGCTCTGCCCGGGCGCGCGGTCTTCTGGGTCGAATCTACCTGTTCGAAGGAGATTCTGACAGTGCGATCCAGGAACTGAAGGCCTCATTAGACCTCGAGGACGATTTCGAAACCAGTTATTTTCTTGGCATCGCCTACTTGAAAGCCGGGAAGTTGGACGAAGCCTCAGCATGGTTCCGCGGGGTTCAATCGAAGATGGGGGAATCTGCCGCACTGCACATGTTGTTTGGGCGGGCCTACCTGATCGCAAAGATTCCCCAGCATGCTATTACTGAATTTCGCCAGACGATCAAGCTTGATCCGAAGTATCCCCGCGCTCACGGCTTTCTCGGATATGCATATCTCGAGCACTATCAAGAAGAGGGTTACCCACAGGCGCGCAAGGAATTTGAAAAAGAAGTTCAACTCCATCCCGATGAATACCAGGTGCAACAGCTTCTGGGGATCGCGAACGTCAACTTGCGCGATTTTCCCGCCGCAGAAGCTGCTCTTCTTCGTGCAGTTCGGCTGCGACCTCAGGAAGCGTCCCTCTATCTCTACCTGGGCGAGACCTACGCGGCAACGAATCGCACCAAGTCAGCTGTCGAAGTCCTCGAGAAGTACGTCCACCTGGTGGGTGAACCGCAAGAAGATAAGCTGCGCGAGGTTAGCCGCGCATACTACTTGCTTGGGCAAAATCTCCGTAAGCTTGGTCGCGTGGAGGAGGCCAATAAAGCCCTAACACGCTCCCAGCAAATACGAGAAGCGAAATTCAAGTACGACGTAAAGCACATTTTCGACGAGAAGAAAACTCCGGAAGATGCCAGCGAGAGCCGCATTTCAGATCGCGTTGCTGATCTGCTTGAGGCAGGTTCCCCTGAGGAAAAGCAGGGCGCGCAGACCATGATCCAGCACGGTTTGCCCTCGGATACAGCGGCCAAGCGCCCGGTGATAGCGAAAGAAACCGCGGCAACCAAACAGTACCGTTCATTCGTCGGCGAGATCCTGGGTAGTTGCTATAACGATCTTGGCGTGATGCGGGCTAAAGACTCGAAAGTTTCCGAAGCCACCGAATTTTTCAGGCAGGCTGCCAAGTGGAAGCCCGATCTACCGGGCTTGGACCGCAACTGGGGATTCGCCAGCTTCCGTGCTGAGCTGTATTCGGAGGCTATTCCCCCGCTGGAGCGCCAACTCACAGCACATCCCGATGACGCGTTCACCCGCCAACTTCTGGGTCTCAGTTATTCCATGTTGGAGAACGACGCGAAGGTCGTAGCAGTGCTCCACCCGTTTCTCGAACATCCGCCAGACGATCCCGGTTTGCTCTTGGCGTGGGGTACAGCTTTGGTGCACACTCGTCAATCCCAAGCTGCTGCCAGTATTTTCCGTCGGCTGCTCGAGCAAAATGCCGACAATCCTTCTATCCACCTCCTGCTTGGTAGGGCATATGCGCAACAGGAAGATTATGCAAGCGCCGCAAGCGAGTTTGCCGCTGCTTCGGGACTCGATCCTCGAATCGCAGAAGCTCACTACTTTGCCGGGCTGGTCAACCTTCGACAGAATGACTTTGAATCCGCAGCACGGGAGTTTCGATCCGAACTCGACCTTCGGCCGGGCGATCCTCACACCATGTATCACCTCGGCTATACGCTGCTCATGCAGGGACAGCTGCCGGAGTCTGTCGCCTTCTTGCGTGACGTTGTCAAGGCAATGCCTGACTATGAACTCGCTTACTTCGAACTTGGCCGCGCTCTCCTTCAACAGGAAGACACAATAGGCGCCATTGAGAGCCTGGAAACAGCTAAGAAGCTTGCCCCCGATCATGACGCCGTTTACTTTCAATTGAGCCAAGCTTATCGGCGTGCGGGCCGCGCGCAGGAAGCTGGACAGACGTTGGCGATGTACCAAAAACTAATAGAGGCGAACAGACGAAAAAAGCACGAAAGCTTGGAGGTGGACAGGCCCTAACTTCCGCAGCCCCAAGAATCTCTGTTTCACCCTTTGCCGCAGATTGGCTTTGAACCTTCATCAGCGTTGCTCCCTAATTCGTCGGTAATCCAATTGCTTTCAATGCAGTGAGAAAAAGTTGTTACGAAAAAGTCTGATTAAGCATCACCAACCCATGTCAATAGGGTGAAAACAAAGCAGTTTTTGGTGAGCGCGGTAGGAATGGAACCTACAACTACTGATTAAGGGTCAGTCAGGGTTCTGCCATCGATGCCATAGAAGGCAACATTTAATCAATAACTTACAAGAGACCTGCGCGCACAGAGGACCACGTTCAAATGCTCAAAATGCTGGAAATATTTAGCAACGTACAGCCACAGTTACAGCCACATTTATCGCAAGCCATTCTTGCACCTTCGCGGATAGCAGGTCGATACACCAATGCCGGATAAATCCGGAATCCGAGGGGTTGGTTGGAAGATGCTTCAGAATCTCCGCGTGGAGGAGAAGGCGAGGACTAGTGCCGCTCAGGATAGACGAGGGTTTCTCTCGTTCTCGGTCCTCCCAACTTTCCGCTTTTCTATTTTTCTATTTACTCCAGTGCGGCTTTCTGGAAGGCCCACCTGACCGGCGAGTCGTCGCCATTCTTGAAATCGGCCCGCTGGATCATCATGATTAATGTGACGCCCCTCTTCATGTCGATCCAGACCTGAGTACCGTAGGCACCGCCGTGGCCGAATGTTCCGGGCGAGAGCATTTCAGTTACACCCTGAGGCTGGCGGACAACGCATACTCCCAAACCCCAGCCGCTACCGGGAGTGAATCCGGTGATCAGATCGCCAGTCTGGACAGTTGACATCATGCGCACCGACTCGGATGTGAGGTAGCGGCGGCCATCGAGCACGCCGCCACTCAGCAGCATTTGGGCAAAGCGGGTGTAATCGGGTGCGGTCGAGAACAGGCCACCGTTGCTTGCCGGGTAGTGGTCGCGCCACGTGGGAGGATGGCCGTACAAAAGGGCGATCTCCGCCGGCAACAGTTGTTCGCCTTCGCGCTTGGCAGGTATCACCCACCGCGGCATTTGGGCTTCGGTCAGGTAGAAAGTCGTGTCCTTCATCCCGAGCGGGTCGAAGATACGCTTCCGCAGAAAGACTTCAAACGGCTCACCGGAAACGATTTCTACGATTCGGCCAAGAGTAAGAATGCCGGACTGACAGTATTTCCATTTGCTCCCTGGCTCGAATGCAAGCGGCTTGGAGGCAAAGGCCGGCACCAGGTCGGACAGGGAACGCGCGGCTTTGGCCTCTTCGTCGGTTGCTTCTCCCATTCCGGAGGTGTGCGTGAGCAAGTGCCGCAGCGTGATTCGCGGCGTCTTGCCATCCGCAGTTTTGAGTCCAGCAAGTTCTGGAACGTATTTGGCGATAGGATCGTCGAGGAAGAGTTTGCCTTCCTCCATCAGCATTAGCACGGCTATAGCAGTAATCGGCTTTGACATGGACGCGATCCAGAAGATCGAATCCACACGCATGAAAGATTTGTGTTCTGGGTCGGCCCAACCCTGAGCATCCATCCGAAGCACAGAGTCACGCGTCGCGACCACCGTGACCGCGCCTGGAACTTCGTTGGCGACGATCACGTGGTGCATGCGCCCAGGAATGGAATCGAGGCTGGCAGTAGTCTGGGCGAGTCCGAAAGAAAGGGGGAGAGAAATTGCGGTTAAGAAAACGGCGAGAAGACGAAGGCGCATGTAGTCGACCTCCAAATAACGAGCAATCTATTTGTGTCTTACTGCGCAGAAGCAGGAATCTGTATCTCCGGACGAATTGAAGTCGCCGCCTCGGTCGGAAAATCGGCTGGGATCGCAACGGTAACCGGGCGCCTAGCCAGCCACTGCAAGGTTCGCAGAAGCAACGTCTGCTCTCCTGCACAGCGCAGGCTGGGTGGCTGGACATCACCTTTCCAAACGTGCCCAAAGGTGGAGCTATAGGCACGTCCCCGGCCAAAACGGACTGTCCACTCCAAAGGCCAGTTCATTCGGGTGTGTTGGTCATATCCGTAGGAGAGCACACGCATGCGCTTCGCCGGTCCGCGTGCGTAATAATAAATTTCCAGGGTAGGAGTTTTCCAGGCGCGGGGCATGCCGTGATGAATGGGATCGTCGCCGAGGCGGTGGACAACCACGTCGGAGCGGCCATCGTGCCCGGTGTTTTCGCCCTGGCCGGAGGGAATGCGCAGCAGCCTTTCGCTGCTATTAATAGTGATTGCGTCGCCTTGCTGCTTATTCCGCCAACCGAGTCCGATCATCTGGTTGTAGGCGGGCCAGTCGGGAAACGCATTATTACCAGAGTGGAAAACCAGAACTCCGCCACCGTTCCTGACATAGTTTTCAAAAGCAATCCGGACTTCACGCGGCCAGGAAGGGCCGCCGCCGATGTCATTGCAGGTTTGAATGACCACGTCGTAGTGGCTAAAGTTCGGACGCCACTGTTCCCATCCCGGAGACGCGGCGGTGGGTGGAGCCGTCGAAATCGAAACCGTGAACAGCCCCGAGGGTTCCAAGATGCCGCGCAACAGTGCCGTCGTCTGATGCCAATCGTGATTGCTGAAGCCATCCAGGATGAGAACTCTGATCCTCGGCTGGCTTGGGGTTGCCGCCATGGGTTGGGTAAACAGGAAAAGCAGCAGAGCGAAAGTGCCTAACGCCGCGGCAACTTTGGTACTCCCAGTGGATCGCATATCCGACGGTTTTCCCATAACGAGATCAGGTTTCGTTATGATCACTATGGCAGACTCCTGCTGAAAAGCGGAGGATCGTGACACTCGCGGTCTTCCCGGCAACATTTCATTGCGCATCAGCCGATTGCAGGTGGAAAGTAGCGTCATTTATGAATCGGCGGCTCATTTGGCGGTACTCAGTTCAGTGACTCGGGGCTCTGCGACCAGAATAGGCCGATAGCCGCGCACCGCGAAATAGAGCACATAGGCCTGGCAGACTAGCGGCACTAGGAACGCGACGCGAATATTGCTGCGGTCGGAGATGAATCCCATAATGGCTGGAAAAATGGCCCCACCGATGATCGAAGCCACCAATAGTGAAGATCCCAGTTTTGTGTATCGCCCAAGTTGCTTGATGCTCAGGGCAAAGATGGTTGGGAACATGATCGAATGAAAAAAACCGATCAGGACGACCGCCCATAGGGAAGCCGTACCGGAGCCGAGAAGAACCACGAGGAGACAGATCAAAGTCGCGAGGGCAAACAATGAAAGCAGCCTGGCGGCAGGCACACGCTTCATGATGTAGGAACCGGAGAACCTTCCGAGCATGAATCCAATCAAATGCAGCTTCAAATAGAAGGAAGCATCCTTTTGGAGCATTCCAGGAATACTATGCTGCGCCAGTCGAATGACGAAGCTACCCACGCCGATCTGAGCGCCAACGTAGAAGAATTGTGCAATAACTCCTTTTACCAGGTGGCCATAACGCCAGATATCGCGCAGCTCTTCCCCGGTCGACTCCTGCTTCACTGCTCCATCGGTTGCGCCGACCTCTGGCACTTTGGAAAGAAAAATCACAACGGCGTAGGCCAGAAAAATTCCTGCTATGACGAGGTAAGGCATCCTCACGGTGCTGACCACGGCCGTGCGATACGTAGCCATCTGTGGGGGCGTCATGGTCATCAGCTTCTCACGCGAATATTCGAGAGCCGAGAGAATAAAAGCCGAGCCAATGAACGGCGTCACGACTGCACCGACGGCGTTAAACGACTGCGCCAGATTTAACCGCCGCTCTGAGCTCTCCGCAGGCCCCAACAATGTTACGTAAGGGTTAGCGGCGACTTCGAGGACCCCCTGGCCACACGCCATAACAAATGAAGCAAAAAGAAATAATCCATACACCTGAACTGAGGCCGCGGGAATAAACAGTAGCGCGCCCGTCGCGCATGTAAGCAGACCAATGACTATTCCATTCTTGTAGCCGATCCTTTCCAGCAGCCGTCCTGCAGGCAACGCGGAAAGGCAATAACCGCCGAAGAATGCCACCTGGATGAGCGCCGATTGAAAGTCGTTTAGATCGAAGACCTTCTTCAAATGCGGAATCAGAACGTCATTGAGGTTGACACCTAGCGCCCAGAGAAAAAATAGGGTAGTGACGAGAATGAGTGGGGTGCGGTAACTTCGCTCGGTGATGGGTGCTGAGTTTGTCATCTCTCTAGGTCAAAGCTCGATCAAGGTGGACGTAGCCGCCATCCACGAACACATGCTGGCCAGTTATGTGCGCGGCGCGCGCAGAAAGAAGAAAGACTACCATTGCCGCGATCTCGTCGGGAGAGGTCATTCTTTTCTCCAGAGGGATCTTGGACAGGACGGACTGAAGCTTCTGTTCGGGATCAGGGAACGTGTCGAGCCACTGCCGGTAGAGAGGTGTCATGACCTCTGCCGGAATAACCGCGTTCACGCGAATGCCGTAGCCCAGCAACTCCGCCGCCCATTCGCGGGTCAGCGCCAATATTGCTCCTTTCGATGACGCATATCCCGACGTGCCGCCTTGACCGGTGATAGCGGTTTTTGAACTGATGTTCACGATGCAGCGACGCGTTTTCTTCAGATATGGAAGGGCGAAATGCGCCATGTTGTAGTAATGCAGCAGATTACGACCAAGCGAGTCTGCGTACTGTTCTGGAGTTCCATGCTCTAGGCCGACTTTGTCGTTTACACCCGCGTTGTTCACGAGAGCATCAAGACGCCCAAACTTCTTAACCGTCGAATCGATCGTGGATTGGCAGTCGGACGGGGATAACAGATCCGCGACGATCACGTGGCTCGGGCCTAACTCAGCATGAAGAGTTTTGCTGGCTTCGGCGTCACGGTCCACAATGACAGGAATCGCAGCCTCCGCAGCGGCGGCTCGTACGATTGCGGCACCAATGCCTTTGGCTCCGCCGGTGACGAGCACGACCTTATTTTCGAGGTGTAGATCCACTGTTCTCTCGCAATCAACCGTGCAAATTCATGAAACCGCCATCCAGAGGGTAATCCACTCCGGTGATGAACGAAGCCGCGTCACAACACAAGAAGAGGGCAAGCGAAGCTACCTCCTCCGGTTCTCCCATTCTGCCGATCGGCTGCGTCTTCGCCAACTTCTCGAACATGTCATGCTCGTGGCCGGGATAGTTCTCTGTCAGATAACCATCGACGAATGTCGTATGCACCCGGGCGGGGGACATGCAGTTACAGCGGATGTTGTGGCCGATATAGTCACGCGCGACGGAGTAGGTCATCGCAATCACCGCGCCCTTGCTGGCAGAGTATGCAAAACGATCAGCCAGTCCGGCAGATCCGGCCACAGAAGCCATGTTTAGAATGACTCCGCCTCCTGCAGACTTCATCTTCCCGATGACAGCATTGATACAGTTGAAATAGCCTTTGACATTGACGCGAAAAACGCGGTCGAAGTCGAGTTCAGTCGTGCTTTCGACGGTACCAATGTGCGAGACGCCAGCATTATTTACAAGGATGTGAATCCGACCCTGCTGCCAAATTGTGTCGAATGTCGATCCAATTGAAACCCTATCACTCACATCGCATTCATAAGCCGAGGCTGTTCCACCAGCATTGGTAATCTCGTCCGCAACCGTTTCCGCGTGTTTTCGATTGATGTCCAAGAGGCATACTGAAGCGCCGTTTGCCGCAAACTTGTGGGCGATCGCTCGACCGATGCCACTGGCAGCGCCCGTAATAACGGCCATTCGGCCGTATAACTTGAAGGTCTCCGCGTTTAATTCTTGAAGCCTCAGGGATCAGTTCTCCTATATGACATTTGGCTTTTTCGGAGTCTTTGGACGCTGTCCGCGATAGCAGCGCAACCCCGGTATTTCGAATCGCTTCCGCCTGCGAGACGGCTGTCCAACCATTTCATGGATTGTTTTCCACCATTGACTGCACATTCTGGGCACCCGCAATGGAGATACGGAGCATGCTTTGGATCGCCGTGACAATTTCTTGAGCGATATTTTCCTTAGGTTGTTCACCATCCACTTCCAGCAGGCTTGTTTTTCCAGAGTAGTGGCTGAGGATCGGTGCGGTTTCCTGCTCGTAAATTTGCAGTCGCTTGGGTACCGTTGCGATACGGTCGTCCTCACGAATCGTCAGTGCTGATCCATCGAGATCGCACTCACCGTTGACCCGTGGCGGCTGGGTTTCTAGGTGGTACGTCGCACCACAGCGAGAACAGATGCGACGTCCAGAGAGTCTCCCCACAATTGTGCTGGGTTGCACGCGAAGGTGTATAGCAACCAACTTCTCCCTTAGGTTGGTGGAATAGAATGACGGTTTTAGTAACCCGCGCTCGAGCAAATCTGCCTGCCTAAGCGTACGGGGAAATCCATCGAGAATTAACCCTCGGGCGCAATCCGGTTTACTTATTCGTGTAGCGAGCACGTCGAGCACTAAAGTGTCCGGGACTAGGGTTCCCAAGGCCATCATGCCTCTCAGGCGCCATCCGACTTCGCTTTTGTCCTGCGCCCGGGATCTCAGGAGGCTCCCAACCGAGATATGGGGAATTCGCAAAAGGCTAGCCAACATGCCGGACTGAGTTCCCTTGCCAGCGCCCGGCGGTCCAAGAACCAAAAAAAAGACGGAAACCTGCTGGTCGTCCATTTCGGCGGATCGGAAGACTAGCCTGTGCACAGTGGTTCACTAATTTAGCATATAAAAATAAATGTTCGGTAATGAAATTACCAATGGTGTATATCGCTACCGGTCTCTGCTTGTCAAGCAGTTTTATTGGAACCTCCATATTTTCAATTGAGCGTGAAGTTAAGAAGTTTGCGTTCTGTGTAGGGCGTGAAAGAGGAACGAGATCTAGAGCG
>Ga0066709_100000769_pt1 | contig 18830 bp, 14 predicted proteins | sample GraSoiAngelo_158_FD_79665 | JGI IMG/M metagenome (GOLD analysis project Ga0066709, IMG submission 79665) | Grasslands soil microbial communities from the Angelo Coastal Reserve, California, USA - 14_1009_16_30cm | ecosystem: Environmental > Terrestrial > Soil > Grasslands | place: USA...
ACCTCCACCCGTGCCAGGTCGCCCGAGTCCGCCCGGCCGTCGCCGTTGGAGTCGGTGCGGCTCAGGTAGATGTGGCTGTCGGCAGGGGCAAGTTCGACCCCGCTGCTCCGGCTCACGATGAGGGCCTTGAGCTGCGCGTTGGTCAGGGCGGCGGCACCGTTGTTGACCACTGCCGCCCGTACGCCTTCGCGGGCCGCGTGCTTGAGCGAAAGCTGTTGGGAGAAGGCCCAGCCGAAGTCGATGATGCCGAAGATGAACAGCACCAGCACGGGCAGGATCAAGGCGAACTCGACCAGACTCGTGCCGCGCTCGTCCCGCGCTCGTGGGCGACGCTCCACAATTTCCCCCCTCCAGGTCCGTGGACCTGCGTTGCTAGCGACTACAAATCGTAATCAGTCAGCCACACTCCGTGTGCCAACTGCGAGTGTGCCGCAAATGGCCTACCTCGGCAAGGGGGTACCGGGCGCAGGCACGGGGGTGCTCGAAGCACCCCGTGCCCACTGCGAGCCTGCTCAGCTATGAGCCGCCGATCGAGCCGCCCACGACGCTGAACTTGGTGGAGGCGCTGTTGCCGAGCAGCGTGATGGCGGCGATGCACACCACGGCGATCAAGGCGACGAGGAGCGCGTACTCGACCAGGCTGGCGCCCTTCTCGTCGACGGCGATGTTGGACTTCGCCTGCAGATAGTGCCAAACGGTAACCAGATCCATTTTCCCTTGTCTCTTCTGTTTCGACGGCACCCCGTTGGTTCCTGTCGTGCAGTCATTGTCGAGGTTGGCAACCCACAATTCGATGGGGTATTTGACTCATTCCTCTACAGCCTGCGGTTGGTCAGCTACCGCTTGGCATCGACGGACTGCGGAGTCCGGTCAGGCAGCAGTGGAGGGCATCGAGCGGTTGGCGGCGGGGAGATCGCCGTCCGACTCCATCGGTACCGGGACGAGGATCGGGTCGGCGTTCGTCTGGAAGAGCGCGAGCGCCAACCGCGACCGAACATCGTCCTGGCCTTCGGCGAACTCCAGCCCGATTGCCTCGTTTCCTTTCCCGGCGGGCCGCCGCGAGTGCACGACGGCGCCGAGGGCGATGTGGTCGCCACCGATCTGCACGCGCAGCTCGCTGGTGGTCAGTCCGATCTCGATCGTGCCTTCGGGGACGACGACGCGTGCGCCGGTCAAGGAGATGTCATCGACGATGACAGGGCGCCGCTCGAGCTCAGCGTCGATGTGGACGTCGAAACGGACGGCAGCCCGCCGATCACCCGCGAACCGCTCATCACGCACCCGCGCCGCCGCGGCGGCGACGAACGCGCAGTTCACAACCAGCCAGAGGGCGGCGCCGTAGGCGGCCCACGTGACCCCGTAGTGCAGCGGAGTAAGCCCGGCGGCCGATGCCATGAACCACCCGGCAGCGGCCAGGCTCAACGCGAGGACCACCTCCAGAAGGACAGGCACCCGACCTCGTCGCCGATCGTCACCCACGCGACCCTTGGGCGTGACGCTGAAGCTCGTGCGCGTACGGGTGATCAATGTCAGCGTCGCGCGCACGTTGGACTGCATGCGCACGAGCTCGAACACGGTGGACAGCAAAGCGGGCGCGCGTCCGCGAGCAAGGCGCTGCAGCGCGAGTCGTTGAAGGAGGAACGTCGCGCCGAAGGCGAGCAGAAATGTGTCAGGGGCAGCTCGAATCGGCACCGCGCCGGTGAACAGCACGAGCGGAGGGATGAGCAGGTAACCGAGCGAGCGCCACGATTCGAACCAGCCGAGGACGGTGCTCGCGTACGACACCCGCTGTCGAAGAGTGAGGCCGGGCACCAACAGCGGGTTCTCGACCCGGAGGACCTGCATCGCGCCCGTACCCCACCGCACGCGTTGCGCGGCATATTGATCGGAGTCGGCCGCGGCGAGGCCCCGGGCGAGAACCTCGTTGTGATACACGCTTCGCCAGCCGCGCCGGTGCAGCCGGATGGTGGTGTGGATGTCCTCCGTCACCGTCTCGACCGCCACGCCGCCGACTTCGCGGAGAGCGGCAACCCGTACGACTGCGCCGGTCCCACACCAGAACGCTCCCCCCCAGCGGTTCTTTCCCGGCTGGATGACGCGGTAGAAGAGCTCCTGCTCGTTGAAGAGCTGAAGCTCCCGGTTGCGCTTGAACCAGGACTGGTGCCGCTCGTGCTCGAAGGACTCGACGTTGTAGAAGTCCTGCGGCGTCTGGACGACCGCCATGCGAGGGTCGGCGAAATATCCGAGGGTGCGGACGAGGAAGCCCGGCATCGCCACGTGGTCGGCGTCGAGCACCGCGATGAAATCAGCCGCGACGACCTCGAGCGCGTGGTTGATGTTGCCTGCCTTGGCGTGCTCGTGAGTCGGTCGCGCGAGGTAGTGCGCTCCGAGCTTTCGGGCCAGCGCCTCGGTCTCGGGCCGGTTCCCGTCGTCGAGCACCCAGGTCTCGTGCGTCGGCTCGAGGGCGACGGCCGCGGCGACCGTCGGCAGCAGGACCTCCACCGGCTCGTTGTACGTGGGGATCAGCACGGCGACCCGACCGGGAGCGATCCGCGCGGGCGCCGCGTCCGGCGCCGACGTCGTGTCCCAGGCGGCATACGCGAAGAGTGCCAGGCTCACGGCGGCGTGGAGCTCGAGCACCACGAGCGGTACGGCGACCCACCACACCGACCAGTTCACGGTCTCGGTGATGCGCCAGGCGAGGTAGACGAACGTAGCGGCGAGCGCGATCACGGCGACGACGCGGGTGGTGTTGCGCGTCGCCGGTCGCTCAGGCGGCGGAAGCTCGCCACCCGGGAATTTCGGGGTGGACGACTCAGCCATACCGAAAGAGCATCGACGCTGGAAACGGCTACTTGAGCCTTCGGCCGGGCTCGACGAGCTCGGGATCTCCCTCCGGGAGGGAGAGTCCGATCCCGATGCCCTATTCCGTGCGAAGGACCGGAGCGGGGTGCATACGGCCCGCGATCGCGGCCGGCACGGCGCCGATCAGGTTGGCGACGAGGATGGCAGCCGGCACGGTCACGATGAGCGCCAGGGGCGGGGTGACCGGTTCGGACACCGCTCCGAGGTGGTTTGCGAACCCGCTCCAGGCCAGCCGCCCGGCCGCGACACCCAGCGGCAGGCCCACGGCCACCGCGAACACCGCGAACGTCGTCGCCTGCCAGGCCACCGCTCCGCGCACCTGCGCCGCGGAGAACCCGAGCGTCTTGAGGACGGCTAGGTCGCGGCGACGGCGGCGAATCGAGGTGATCAGGGTCTGGGCCACGGTGGCGGCGCCCAGGAGGCCGACGATGGCGCCGAAGATCAACGGCAGGTTCTGGACTCGCCCGAAGTTGACGAGGTCGGCCGGGCGCCGCGGCGTGGTGAGCTGGTAGTCGCTTCCCAGGTGCTTGGCGAGATCGGCGAGCGTGCGGGCACGGTCCACGCCGGGGGCGAGACGGAGCTCGACGTCGCTGATCGGCGGTGGATGGACGCCGGGTGGCACGAGCCGGCTCTCAGCGGCGTAGTCGAGCACCGCGCCGCTCCCCAGACGGGCGGTGTCGGACTGAGGCCGGACGACCGCCCGACCCACGACACGGAACGTCGCAGGCTTGGGGGCGATGGCGGTGATCCGGATCCTGACCCTCGCGCCCACGTGGGCGTGGACCTGTCGAAGGGTCTCGGTGCCGAGGGCGACCTCATTGGGCCCTCGGGGCGCGCGGCCCTCGAGCACGACCGGATGGATGGAACCCTTGGCCTGGCGCAGGAACAGCCCGTCGAACTCGGTGCGACCGATCGCCAGGGGCGGCGTGTCCACCGCTGCCAGGTCTCCGACGCGAGCGTCGCCGCCGATGGACCGGACGATCGCGTCGGCGTCACCGGTATCGGTGTTGGTGGTGACGTGGGCGTCCCAGTTCCACCCGTAGAGGCGCGGCGTCCCGAGCAGATGGTCGAGGCTGGCGCCGAAGCTCAGCGTCCCCACGAGCGCCGCGACCGCGACGATGACCGCGAGGAGCGAGCTGCGCACGGGCACGGCCGTCCGGCCTCGCCCTGGTTCGAGGGCCATGCGCACGCCTGCGCTCAGCGTCGGCGGCAGTCCCGCGGCGGCGCTCGTTCGTGCGACCACCGACGGCCGGACTTCGTCCCCGGGTGCGAGAGCCGGCCGGGCGGCGGCGGTCGCGCGCCAGACCGGCCAGGCAGACACGGCCACGACCAGGGTCACCGTGGCCGCTGCGCCGAGGATCAGGACCCACGCATCCACCGTCACGCCCGGGTCAAGCTCGGCCACCCGGGCCGTCCCGATGGGGGTGAGGGGGGAGGCGAACACCGCAAGGGCCGCCCCGGCCCCGGCCGCGACGAGGCCGATCGCGCCCGCCCGGACCATGCCCAACGCCCACAGCTGGCCGCGGGTCATCCCCAGGGCGCGGAGCGTGGAGTGCTCGGCAGCTTCGACGAATGCCTGGCGGGCGAGGAGCTGACTCACGACTCCCAGGGTGACCAGCCCTAGCAGGCCACCGAGAAGCCACAGCGCCACGGCTTGGAGGTGGATAGAACGCTGGACGTTCGCCGCCTGTTGGGACCGGATCGAGTTGAGCTCGGGCTGTCCTCCGACGAGTCGGTGGAGCCCGGTCACGAACGCCGGGATGTCCGCCGCCCCCCGCCGGAGACGCACCACCGTCTCCTTGAGGGTGAGGACCTTGCCGCGGAGAGCCGAGAACGTGGCCGGGCCCACGTGAGCAACGTCGGTGCCGACGCCGGCCTCGAATTGGGGCGGGAACTCACCGGGGGAGGCCTCGATCCCGACGACCCGCAGGCTGGCTCGGATGCGGGCGTCCGGGCTGTCGGGGGACGGCGCGAAGCGGACCGGGATGCGACTTCCCAAGTGGACGCGGCGGCGCTCGGCGAAGGTGAAACCCACCGCGACCTCATAGAGGGCGCGGGGGAGCCGGCCGCTCAGCAGCTTGAGCCGGTCGATGCGGGTCCCGACGGGCGCCTCGCCGAAGACGACGAGGACCGGCTCGGACACGAGGAGGTGCATTCGTCCCGCCGTCGCCACCTGCGGGAGTCGCCTTACCTGTTCGAAGGGTGGGGCGACGATGCCGGGCCCGAACTCGGGGAAGATCACGATGTCCGCGCCTCGCTGCGCGCGGTCGAAGCGGCCGTAGGCACTGTCCGTTCGCCGCGCGCCCACCGAGGCGGTCATCACCGCGCCCGCGCCGAGCGCAGCCACCAGAGCCAGGCCGAGCCAGGCGCGCCGCGTCCGCAGTTCGCTCCGGGCCCGCACGAGGATCGCACTCATCGCGACCGGCACCTATGGATGTGGCCCAAAGAAGTTCGTTGCGCGCTTTTGGGTCATCAGACCTATGGACGGAGAACTCCGGGCACAGCTACAACTCCCACGGCTCGGGGGGGCACCAGTGTAAGGAAGAGAGATGCTGGTCGAGAAGGTCCGGTGTCGGTACGTTGACGCCGACCGCTGCCGAGCCACCCGCGCCAGTCGATGACCGCCACGGTGCGGGCATTGTCTCCCGAGCGGGGCCGGACGGCTAGTGCGCCCACCGCCGATATATGGCTGCTGCTGTTGAACGGGTTCGAGCTTCGTCACGATGGGCGTCTCGTGCAGCTGCCGCTGACGTGCCAACGGCTCGTCGCGTTTCTCGGCATCCATGACCGGTGGATGCGCAGAGCCCAGGTGGCCGGGACGCTGTGGCCCGATGCGACTGATCAGCGGGCGGGGGGCTGCCTGCGATCAGTCCTGTGGCGCCTCCACCAACCGGGCATCCGCAGGTTGTTGGACGTGTCGCCCACGCATATCCGCTTGGCTGAAAACGTCTCGGTTGACCATCGGCACGCCATCGCTCGTATTGCCCGACTGGTTCGCGGAGCCGGCGCGTGCTCGCCAGAGGATCTGGACCCGTCAGGCCTCGCCGCTGATCTGCTTCCCGGTTGGTACGAGGATTGGGTGGTCGTCGAAGCAGAGCGGTTTCGCCAGCTGCGACTACAGGCTCTGGAGTCACTCTGTGCTCAGCTCGCGGCAAGGGGAAGGTTCGCCGAGGCCATCGAGGCCGGGCTGTCGGCCGTGGCGGCCGAGCCCTTGCGGGAGAGCGCCCACGGGCGCCTGGTACGGGTTCATCTCCTCCAAGGCAACGTCGTAGAGGCGCTGCGCCAGTACCGCACGTGCCGCAAGCTCCTGCGCGACGAGCTCGGGCTTCGTCCCTCTCCCGCGATGACACACCTCGTTGCGGGATTCGGCCTCGATGATGATGAGGTGCGGTCCCGATCCTGAGGCCTCGGTGACGGAGCCGTGACGGTGCGGTGACGGCCGCATCTCCATAGTCCCCCTCGACGAGGTAGGGCGGCGCACGCCGGCGGCCACCAGGGGGGAGTGGGACAGTGCATCTGTTCGATCGGGAGAGATGGCAACCGCGGCACTATGCGCGCGACCAAGGGGTGCGGCGCGTGATTCGACGCACGTTTGGCGCGCTCCTCGGCGCGCTTCTCGTGCTGCAGGTCGGCGCGGCTGTGTTCAACCCGCCGGCGGAGAGAACGTCGCAGACCTCGACGACGACCCGCAGCAAGAACGGCCCGTACGTGAGCTCTCCTTTCGCTGGTGCGCGCACCATCAAGCCGCTGCGCGACTTCGGCGGGCGTCCGGGGGGCTCGGCGGCACCCGGCGAGGGCCTCGGCGTGAGCACGACGGCGCAGACTGCGTCGACCCCGCAACCGGATCCGGTCGCGCAGAGCAACGCGGGTGCCGGCGGCGAGGCGGCGCAGGAGCTGACGCCGCCGCTCGTTTCCTTCGCGGGTCAGAACACCGGCGCGAACCCACCCGATCCCAACGGTGACGTCGGTCCCAACGACTACGTCCAGATGGTCAACACCAACATCCAGGTGTGGGACAAGCAGGGCAACACCCGGCTGGCGTCGACCGCGATCAACCAGATCTGGATCAACGCCACCCAGCCGGGCACCGGGTTCGACCAGTGCCGCAATCAGAACGCGGGTGATCCGATCGTCCTCTACGACCAGCAGGTCGACCGGTGGATGATCAGCCAGTTCACCAACCCGAACTCGGCGACCGGGCCGGGGGGCACCTTCCCGATGTGCACGGCCTATTCGCAGACCGGTGATCCCACCGGCAACTGGTTCGTGTACCAGTTCAATCTGCCCCGGTCGCAGGACTACATGAAGTACGGCATCTGGCCCGACGGGCTCTACATGTCCACCTTCGAGGGCGGAAACGTCGGCGCCTACGTGTTCGACCGGGCGCAGATGCTCAGCGGTTCGCCTGCCACGTTCCAGTCCTTCAGCATCGGCGCGGGCAACGGCGTGAACGGGCGCCGCAACCGCATCCTGCCGTCGGACTGGGACGGTGCCAACCCGCCACCGGCCGGCGCGCCGAACTACTTCACGATGATGCTCGACGGAGCGTTCGACGGCGGCAACGACCGGTTGGAGATCCGAGAGTTCCACACCGACTGGGTCAACCCGGCCAACTCGACCTTCAACCTGGTGACGACGCTGAACACCGCCGCGTTCGACTCAGACCTCGGCTGCACGACGTGGCCCACCGACGGCGTCGCGCGTCAGTGCATCCCGCAGCCGCCCGTTGGCGGCAACCCGAGCCAACGGCTGGACGCGCTCGCCAACCGGCTGATGGCCCGGCTCCAGTATCGGAACTTCGGTGATCACCAGTCGATCGTGGTCAACCACACGGTCGATGCGGATGGCAACAATCGGGCAGGTGTTCGTTTCTACGAGCTGCGCAACACGGGCACGGGCTGGTCGATCTTCCAGCAGGGCACCTACGCCCCAACTGATGGTGTACACCGCTGGATGGGCGCGACCGCCATGGACGGCAAGGGCAACATCGCCATCGGCTACTCGGTGTCCGACGGCACGTCGGTCTTCCCCGGCCTGCGCTACACGGCACGTCACTCCACCGACGCCCTGGGCTCCATGCCGCAGGGTGAGCAGACGCTCATCGCCGGTACGCAAGCAGAGAACACCGCTCGCTGGGGCGACTACGCGGGCTTGACGGTCGACCCGGTTGACGACTGCACGTTCTGGTTCACGGGCGAACGAGACAACAGTCAGACGACAATCGGTTCGTTCCGGTTGCCCTCGTGCAGCGCCACCGACCTGCGCATCACCAAGTCGGATGCGCCGGATCCGGTCTACGCCGGCCAAGACCTCACCTACACGCTCAACGTCACCAACGGCGGACCGAACACCGCGTACGCGGTGACCGCCACCGACGTGCTACCTGCGGGCGTGACGCTGCTGAATACCACGCCTGCATGCACGAACGTCGCGGGGACCCTGACGTGTCCGCTCGGCGACATGCTGCCGGGTGCGACGGCGACGATCGCGATCCAGGTGAAGGTTCCCTCCGGGTACCTCGGCAACGCCCCATCGGCCACGATCTCCAACACGGCCACCGTGGCAGCCGGCAACCAGTCCGACACCATCCCCGGCAACAACAGCGCGACGGCAACCACCACGGTGCAGTCATCCGCCGACCTCGCGGTGACCAAGGTGTGCCAGCCGAACGGCCCGGCTCAGGCGGGGACGTCGGGGTATTGCGACATCCACGTCGACAACCTCGGTCCGTCCGACGCCATCAACGCCACTCTCACCGACGTGCTGACATCAGCCACGCCGTTCTCGGTGACGAGCGTGACGGTGACGCCGTCCGGCACGTGTGCCCCGACGACCTCCGGGCCGACCACGACGTTCAGCACGACGTGCAACCTCGGAACGGAGCCGGCCGGCAGTCGGTCGACCATCCGCATCACGGTGACCGCCGCGGATGTGGCTCAGGTCAACGACGTCTCGACGGTCTCGAGCAGCACGCCTGATCCGCAGAACCCGAACAACCGGGCAACTGGCACCATCTCCTTCACCGGTGCGGCCGATCTCGCGATCGACAAGACGGGGCCGTCTTCGGTGACCGCCGGCACGCAGATGCAATACAGCATCGCGGTCCAGAACAACGGTCCGTCGACGGCCAGGAGCGTGGTCGTGACCGATACCATCCCGCAAGGCACCAGCTTCGTGTCGGTGAGCACGTCGCAGGGCAGCTGCACATTCGGCCAGCCCGGCGCGCGCGACCTGCGGTGCAACCTGGGTGACATGACGAGCGCGGCCACGGCCACGATCACGGTTGTCATCTTCGTCGCGCCCGATGTGCCGCCCGGCACGATCCTCGTCAACGACTCAGCGGTTTCGAGCTCGACCGACGATCCCAACAACGCGAACAACCGGGACAGCGTGTCGACCACCGTGAACGGATCAGCGGACCTGAGCGTCACCAAGACCGACTCGCCCGACCCCGTGACGGCTGGAAACCTGCTCACCTACACCATCGTCGCCCGGAACGGCGGCCCGTCGACTGCCGTCGGTGTGGTCGCAAGCGACGTGCTGCCGGCAGGCACAACCTACGTGAGTGGCGTGAACGGCAACGGCCAGACCATTTGCACGCTCGTGCAGACAGGTGTCGTCCAGTGTGCGCTCGGCACGCTGCAACCGAGCGGAACGGCCACGGTGTACCTGACCGTCAGGGTCTCGCCGTCGGTGCCCGATGGCACGGTGCTCCGCAACGCCGTCACGGTCAGCAGCGACACCCCGGACCCGAACGCGGCCAACAACACGGCTACGGCTGACACGACCGTGCGGGCGGAGGCCGAGCTGTGGATCGACAAGCAAGCGGTGCCACGCTCGGGCAACCCCTCCCCGGTCATCGTCTACAGCCTCGTCGTGCACAACGACGCCGGCTGCGAGACCGATGCCCAGTCCAGCCCGAGCCCGAACTGTGGGAGCGGCGGCCCGTCCGATGCGAAGAACGTGACCGTCACCGACACGCTGCCTCTCGACGCCAAGAAGCTCACGGTGCAGTATTTGTCGCCGCAGTGCACCTACGCGAAGGCGACGAACACGGTCACGTGCACATCGGAGAACGTGCCCGCGGGAGCATCGGTGACCTTCGTGATCGAGGTTCAGGCACAGGGCAGCGTCGGCACCATCAGCAACACCGCTACGGTGAACAGCGCGACTCCGGATCCGGTGGCCGGAAACAACACCAACGCAGCGACGCTTGTGATGAAGGGCGGCACCGGCAAGAAGTGAGTGGTGCCGTGAGGTCGGCCCGCGCGGGCCGACCTCACGGCCCTCACTGGAAGGCCGAGGCGTAGCGCAACCGCAGGGTGACGGTGGTCGCTGCCCCGATCGTGACCCGTTGCGGGTTCGGCGTGATGTGGGCGCGAGGATCGGGTGCGCCCGTCACCTCGTACTCGCCAGGGGCCAGCGGGAACGTCGATGTGCCTCGAGCGTCGGTCGCCCGCTCGGCCACAGTGGTGCCGGCGCGATCGCGAACCGTGATCATCACGCCGTCGAGCTTCTTGGGTCCGCACGATGGATCGGTGGAGGGAGTGGGGCCCGCGGGACCGCACACCGGCGTGTAGACCGCCTCGACGACGAGCCGCTCGCGACCGCGGATCGCGGGCGACTGTGTCGCGAACGAGGTCGGATCTGCGTCGGAGCGAGGCGGGCTCGATGGCCCGCTCGTTCCGGTGTGTGAACCGCGCTTCGCGGTCGACGCAACCGATCTGCGCGCCGGTGTGCGGCTCTCGTTGGCGCACGCGGCGAGCATCGCGCCGGCGACAACGATCGCCACCCACATGAGGGGTCGTCGGGGCATGCCTCAACCCTTGTCGGTGGCAGCGACGGGCGACAGCCTGGTTTTTGTTCCATACAGGCTTGACTGTGTGGAACCACTGGTCGATACTGCGTGGGTGACCGACGTCGTGGATGCGCCCCGGTTGACCAAGGCGGAGCGGGGCGCGGCGACGCGCACCCGGCTGCTGGACGCAACGATCGACTGCCTCGTCGAGCTCGGCTGGGCCGGCACGAGCACGACGGAGGTGGTCCGCCGGGCGGGCGTCTCTCGTGGTGCGCAGGTGCACCACTACCCGAGCAAGGAAGACCTCGTGCTCGCCTCGATCGAGCACCTCCTGGCCCGGCGCGTGGAGGAGTACGGCATCGCGTTCGACGAGCTCCCGACCGATCGACGCACGCCGGCGGAGGCCTTCGAGCTGCTGTGGTCGCAGTGCTTCGGCAGGTCGTTCGACGCTTGGTTGGAGCTCGCGGTGGCGGCCCGGCGGTCGCCTGCATTGCATGAGCGCTTCGTCGAGGTGGAGCGTCGGTTCGCCAGCGTCACGATCAACCGGTTCCAGGCCATGTTCCCCAACGAGTTCGGCGAACGCGAGTTCGCGGCGATCGCGATGCGCCTCGCCTTCAGCGTGCTCGACGGCCTGGCGATCGGCCGGATCGCGGGCGTCCCCGAGCACGAGCTCGAGGCCGTTCGAGGCGCCTTCAACTTCCTCACCAGCTCCTTCCTGTCATCCGCCCAAGGAGAATCTCGATGATCGACGCAGCGACCACCTCCATCGACGACGAGCAACACGACACCCGCTTCGTCGACCTCGTGCGCCGACTGAGCGAGCAGTCGGTCGTGAAGCACTTCGATGCCTACGCCGACGTCGACTGGGACGCGCCTGAGATGGCGATCGACCGCCATGATCCGCGCTTCGAGCTCGAGCCCGACAGTCCACTCGGTGCGACCGAGTGGTATCGATCGCTGCCGCCCGAGACGCGGGCCGAGATCGGGCTGCGGGCGATCGTCGCGAACATGAAGGCCGGCCTGCAGTTCGAGAGCATTCTCAAGCGCGGTCTGCTCGAGTACGCGTTCAAGCTGCCCGACGGCGCGCCGGAGTTCCGCTACGCCTACCACGAGGTCATCGAGGAGGCGCACCACTCGTTGATGTTCCAGGAGTTCGTCAACCGCTCAGGCCTGGAGGTGCACGGGCTGACGTGGGACATGAAGTTCGGGGCCCGACGTGTCATCGCGATGGCGCGACGCTTCCCGGCGCAGTTCTTCGTCTTCGTGCTCGGCGGCGAAGACCCGATCGACCATGTGCAGCGCACGGTGCTCCGCAGTGGCCGCGACATCCACCCGTTGCTCGAGCGCATCATGCGCATCCACGTGACGGAGGAGGCCCGACACCTCTCCTTCGCCCGACAGTACCTGCGCAGCACGGTGCCCAAGCTCCCGCGCTGGCGACGCGCCGTGATGTCGATTCAGGCGCCGATCATCCTGCACACGATGGCCGGCGTGATGATGCGCCCGTCGAAGGACCTCGTCCGCCGGTATGGGATCCCCAAGGCCGTCTTGCGTGAGGCCTACCCGCACGACGGGCCCGCGGCGCAGAGCGTGCGTGACTCGCTGCGCAAGGTGCGGGCGCTGCTTCTCGAGCTCGGCCTCGTCGGTCCGGTCGCGAAGCGCCTCTGGAAGCGCCTGCGGTTGTGGGACGATCCGCCGTTGGGGGCCAGTCTCTAAGTTGGTACGGACGCGCCGCCTTCATTGACGCGACGAATGCGCGGGCCGCAACGCGGAGGTGACGTCGCGGTGAGCGAATGCACTCCCGCACCGTTGAAGCTGTCGGCCCAGAACGAGCACTTCACGCGGTGCGACCCAGGAACGCGACGAGTTGCCGGGTCGTGGAGGCGTCGTCGGGGACGGTCAGCTCGGGCCCGAAGCGGCCGGATCGGATCTCAGGCGACACGATCATGTGGCTCGCCTCCATCGCCGCGACCGCCACTGGCTCGGGGAGCTCGGCGAACTGGCCGGTGGCGGTGGCCAGGTCCCACGTGTGCGTCGCGGTGTCGAGCAGGTTGATGCCGGCCAGTACGCGCCCCGGCATCGGGCCGGGGCCGGCGTCGATGACACGGTCGAGCACCCCTGGGGTGCGCCACGCCGCCAGCGCGGCGGCCGCGGCTTCGTCGAACTGTCCGGCGGGGTCGGCGGCCAGCTCGAACGGCGACGGCGGCCGGCCGGCAGCAGCAGAGCCGAGACCGGCGACGACACCGATCATGTGCTCGAGCAGGTCGCGCACCGTCCACTCGTCGCACGGCGTCCTTTCGCCATGCTGGTCGGCGCGCACCCCGCCGATGACCGTGTGTGCGTGAACGAAGGTCTGCTCGAGCGAGTCGATCACGTCCATGTGCCGCTCCAATCTATGTAAGATACTCCTTACACAGTCGCGAACGTTGGGGAGGAGTGCAAGCGCAATGCCGGAGGAGCTGATGGACGAGTCGCTGCGAGCGGTCGCGGATCCGACGCGGCGCGCCATCCTCCGGCTGGTGCGCGACGGTGAGCTGCCTGCGGGCGAGATCGCGATGCACTTCCCGTCGATCAGCCGGCCCGCCGTCTCTCAGCACCTGCGCGTGCTCACCGATGCCGGGCTCGTGGATGTGCGCCCCCAGGGCAACCGTCGCCTCTACCGCTGGCGGCGTGAAGGGCTGCGCGACGCCGCGGCGTTCGTGGACGAGCTGTGGTCCGACCGTCTAGCGCGGCTCAAGGCGGCCGCGGAACGTGAGGAGTGGCCCGAGCGCGGGCGAGCAGCGCGCGCCCACGAGCGCTCGTCAAAGAAGGAGAGGCGACGGTGACCAACTCCGACAGCACCGTTGTCGAGCAGACCGTTCGCATCAACGCGCGGCCGGAGACGGTGTGGCGCTACTGGACCGACCCCTCGCGGATGTGCGACTGGTGGGGGGCCGCGGCCGAGCTCGACCCGCGGCCCGGCGGCACCTGTGTGGTCGAGATGGATCACGGAGGCGTCATGCGCGGCGAGTACGTCGAGCTCGTCCCCCACGAACGGATCGTCTTCAGCTTCGGCTGGGACCCGACCGAAGGCGCGCCCGCGATCGCACCCTGCTCGACGCTCGTGGAGATCACCCTCACCCCCGAGGGCGATGACACCATCCTCGCCCTGCGTCACACCGGCTTGCCCATCGGCGTTCGCGACGAGCACCACGGCGGTTGGGGTCACTTCTTGGCGATTCTTGCGACCGCGGCCGGCGGCGCAGTCGACGACTGAGAGGACACGACAAAGTGCAGATTCCCAAGCCGACAGATGCGGACCGCAATCGATTTCGCGCGCTTGTGCCCGACGAGCCGGGCGTGGAGACGAAGCCGATGTTCGGCAACCTCGGCGCGTTCGTGAACGGAAACATGTTCATGGGCCTGTTCGGTAGCGACATCGGCGTGAAGCTCGACGAGCCCGACCGAGCCAAGCTCGCCAAACAGCCCGGTGCCGACCCGTTCGGACCGGCCGAACGTCCGATGGGTGGTTACGTCGCGCTCCCCGCCGGCTGGACTGCCCGCAAGGCCAGGCCCTGGATCGCAAAGGCGCACGCCGCGGCCGCGGCGCTGCCAGCCAAGCAACCGAAGAAGACAGCCAAGAAGTGAGCGTCGACGTCCAGACCGAGATCGTCATCGACCGGCCCGTCGACGAGGTCGCCGCGTATGCGGCCGACCCATCGAACGCGCCCGCGTGGTACGCCAACATCGACTCCGTCGACTGGCAAACAGCACCGCCGGCAGCGATCGGATCGCGGGTCACCTTCGTCGCCCGATTTCTCGGTCGTCGCCTCGAGTACACCTACGAGGTCGCCGAGCTCGTACCGGGCGAGCGTCTCGTGATGCGCACCGCGCATGGCCCGTTTCCGATGGAGACCAGCTACGGCTGGACGCCTATCGGTGCGGCGTCGACTCGCATGACGTTGCGCAACCGCGGCGAGCCCTCCGGGTTCTCCAAGGTCGCCGCTCCGTTCATGGCGTCGGCCATGCGGCGCGCCAATCGCCACGATCTCGCCACGATCAAGGCGATCCTCGAGGCCACCTGATCATCCGCGGTGACAGCCTCGGGCGTCGCCTGTTCAGTCGAGGCCGATGCCGGCGGCAATTGTGTTGGCGTCGCCACGGGAAAGGACGTCTTGGGCGACGCTCCAGGTCGACGATCTGATCGGATCTTGGCAGGCATCCTGCCGACCATCGCCGTACGGCCGTCCGGGCTCATGGTCGGCAGCATGAAAGGAAAACGACGATCTGGTTGGGCGGGACGCAGCTCCCCAGTCAGATCGACATGACACAGGTCGGCCGGCTCCTTCATTGCGCTGAACCATGGAGCAGCTCATGCGCCAGACTTGGGCTGACCGTCGGGGTCCGGGTCACCACCGACTGAGCGAGTCGCGTCAAGCCGGCGCGGTTCGGGAGTCTCGTATGATGCAACGGCCACGCGGCTGACTCTATGACCGGGCCGAGGGGGTGATGGATGACTGATCGAGGGGCCCCCGCCATTCGCACGCCCGACCAGCGCGTGCGGGTCTTCGTCAGTTCCACGCTCGAGGAGCTCGCTGACGAGCGTGCCGCCGCTCGCGACGCCATCGAGCAACTGCACCTCGCCCCCGTGCTGTTCGAGCTCGGGGCGCGGCCGCATCCACCGCGCGACGTCTATCGAGCGTACCTCGATCAGAGTCATATCTTCGTCGGCATCTACTGGCAGAAGTACGGCTGGGTGGCGCCCGGCGAAGAGATCTCCGGTCTGGAGGACGAATACCGGCTCTCCGGCGACAGGCCGAAGCTGATCTACGTCAAACGCCCGGCGCCCGATCGTGAAGCGCGGCTGAGCCAGCTGCTGGATCGCGTTCGCGGCGACGACACTGCTTGTTACAAGCGCTTTGGTTCAGCTGAGGAGCTGCGCGAACTGATCGAAGACGACCTGATGGTGCTGCTGAGCGAGCGCTTCGAGACGCCAACAGAACAGGCGCTCGGCACGGTTCCCAGCAACCTCCCGGCCGCTCTCGACCGTTTCGTCGGGCGCACGCACGAACTCCAAGAGGTCACTGACCGGCTCGGCCGCATGCGCTTGCTCACGCTGCTGGGCACCGGCGGCACCGGCAAGACCCGGTTGGCGCTGCAAGTGGCCACTGACCTGCGTGACGACTTCGAGGACCGGATCTACTTCGTCGACCTCGCAGCAAGCCGCGACGTCGAATCCGTCCTGTCGGTCACCGCCCGAGCCATCGGCTTGCGGGAAGTGAGTAATAGGCCGCTCCTCGACGATCTCAAGGCGCAGATAGGGACGCGGAAGATGCTGCTGCTCCTCGACAACTTCGAGCAGGTGACCACGGCGGCGCCCGCGATGGCAGAGCTGCTTCGGGAGTGCCCGGAGCTGAAGCAGCTTGTGACCAGCCGAGAACCGCTGCACGTGAGCGGCGAACACGTCTTCCCAGTTCCGCCTCTCGCGCTGCCCCAAGCCGACCTCAGAGATGTCTCTGTCGAGCAGCTGGCACAATCCGAGGCGATCCAACTGTTTGTCGAGCGGGCACAGGCGGTCAAGCCAGATTTTCGACTCACAGAGGAGAATGCACGCGCGGTCGCCCAGCTCTGCGTGCGTTTGGACGGTCTGCCGCTCGCGATCGAGCTCGCCACTGCCCGGCTGAGATTGTTCTCACCGCAAGCGCTCGTCGAGCGACTCGGGAATCGGTTGAAGTTGCTGCGAGGTGGAGCGCGCGACGCACCCGTCCGGCAGCAGACGTTGCGGGACACGATCGACTGGAGCTACGAGATGCTCGACCCGGGCGAGCAGCGTCTGTTCGCGCTGCTTTCTGTGTTCCCCGGCGCAGGGTTCGAGGCGGTGGAGGACGTGGCGAGCCGGATCAAGGGCTTGGAGGAGATCGACGTTCTCGACGGGCTGAGCTCTCTCGTGGACAAGAGCCTCATTCGGCGTGTGGATCACGGCGACGCCGAGTCTCGCTTGTTGATGCTGGAAACGATCCGGGAATTCGCGACCGCACGACTGGACGAGGACCCCGAAGTGAGTTCAGCTGCGCGCCGCGCACACGCCGCATACTTCGCCGACTGGACGCAGCGTCAATGGGAGCAGCTGACGGGCGACGGACGTGAAGCAGCGTCGGAGCGGATGGCCACCGATATCGAGAACATCCGCACCGCTTGGCGCTACTGGTTTGCCGAGAGGAACTTCGAGCAGCTCGGCAAGTTCACCGACAGTCTGTGGCTGCTCTACGACGCGCGGGGTTGGTATCACGCAACAGTGTCTCTGACCACCGACCTGCTGGACCTTCTCTCTTCGACCCCGTCCACGCCCGAGCGCGTCCTCGAGCAGATCACCCTCCAGACGAGCCTGGCCCGCGTGCTGCTGGCTCTCAAGGGCTACACGCAGGAGGTCGAGGAGGCGTACACGCGCGCCCTGGACCTCTGCGAAGGGGAGGGAGAGATACCGCAGCTGCTCCCGGTCTTACGCGGCCTCTCCAGCCTCTACATCTATCGGGCGGAGTTCGAGAAGGGTGCTCGGGCGGGAGAACAAATCCTGCGACTGGCCGAGCGCTACGACGACGCGAGCGCGCGCGTCGAAGGGCACTTGGTGCTGGGTGCGAATCTGGCCTTCCTCAACCGTCTCCAGCCGGGCATGGAGCACTTGGAGAAAGGGATCGCAGCGTACGATCCCGAGCGGCACGACCCGCGGCGCTTCCAGCTGGGTAACAACCCGGGGGTGGTGTGTTTCACCACCTCTGCGCTGGTGTTGTGGATGCTCGGCTTCCCGGACCGCGCCCGCGATCGCGCCAACGACGCGATTGGCCTTGCCAGGCGGCTGAACCACCCTTCGAGCATGGCGTACGCGCAGTTTCATACTGGCTTGATCCACCTTTGGAGACGGGAGGACGAACTCGCCCACGGGTGTGCGCAGGCCGTGTTGGACATCGCCGAGCGACACGAGTTTCAGATCTGGAGGGCGGTCGGCTCCTGCCTGAGTGGCGCCGCGCTGGCTGGCATGGGGTCGCCCGACGCGGGTCTGGCGCTGATCGAACGGGCCATGAACACGTATCAGCGGTTGAAGACCCCGCCCGTGTTTTGGCCCCTGCTTCTCTATCTCCAAGCCGGCGCATGTGGTTTGGCGGGACGGCCTGGAGATGGCTTGACCGTGCTCGACGAAGCGGTGGAGATCGCCACGCAGAGCGCAGGGCACACGCTGTGGTCAGAGTTCTTCCAGCTCAAGGCTGATCTGCTCCTCGCGCTGTCTCCCGACAATGCAGCCGAAGCCGAGTCCTGGCTCCAACGGGCCGTGGACACCGCGGCCGAAGTGCAAGCGCCGATGCTGCAGTTGCGAGCCGCGCTGAGGTTGGGCCGGCTGTGGCGCAGGCAAGGCAAGACGGAACCAGCTCGAGAGTTGCTGAGCGACGCCTACGAGAGATTCACCGAAGGTTTTTCAACTGCCGATCTGAGAGAAGCCAAAGCGCTGCTGGACGATCTCGCAGTCGTGCAGTGAAGCGCATGGGCCGTAGCGCATAGCTGCCAGTCGCTCGGCCCGCCTCATTGGGTGCGGACCCACGCGGTCATCGCAACAGCCTCGGGCGAACGCCTCGCATGGTTTGAGCCAACCGAGCGTCTGTCGAGGGCGTCCGTTCAGCGAGCGGGCGATCCGGTCGAGCTCTGCTCGGTCAGCGCCGACATGTCCCTGGTGCGGGGGGAGTACTCCAATGCATCGCGTCGCCCCCCGACCATGCACGCGACGATCGTCATCGACCCTTGGACGCGGCCAGCCCAGCGGTCGGGAGCGGGCTGGTACACGCTTCGTTAGGACACGGGCGGTTTGTGGTCGGCCCATGGGCGGGCGTGTTCGAGTTGGGCTGCCAACGAGAGGAGTGTTGTCTCGCCGTTGAGGGGCGCGGCGATCTGGACTGCGGTCGGTAGGCCGTCTTGGTCGAAGCCGACGGGTACGGAAGCGGCGGGTTGACCGAGGTAGTTCCAAATCGCGGTGTAGGTGACGTAGGGGCCGCTGCCGTTGAAGGTCCGCACGACACCTTTGCCCCTCCATCGGCCCACGGGCTCGGGAGGGGCGGCCGTGACCGGCGTGAGCAGCACATCGTGGTCGGCGAAGATCGCGTTGACGCGCTCGGCGACGGCGGGCTGGCGGCGCAGCGCGCGG
>Ga0066709_100000770_pt1 | contig 18829 bp, 13 predicted proteins | sample GraSoiAngelo_158_FD_79665 | JGI IMG/M metagenome (GOLD analysis project Ga0066709, IMG submission 79665) | Grasslands soil microbial communities from the Angelo Coastal Reserve, California, USA - 14_1009_16_30cm | ecosystem: Environmental > Terrestrial > Soil > Grasslands | place: USA...
TCGTAGCTGGCGATGCCCATGCCCTCAACCTGCACGTTCACCCAACCATCATCGGCCGTGTACAGCGAGGGCGGCTGACCTGGCGGGATGCGCCACAGCTGCTCCTGACCGTCCGTCGGCAGGCAGTAGTGCTCGTCATTACTCCCGCGAAGATCCATGCGCCCGGACCGATTCCAGTCGCTGAAGAGCATCGACAGCGCACACCAGCCCGGACGAAGCGGGATCGGCGGCCCATACCTGAGCCCTTCTGCGCCCGGCCGGACCAGCTCGTTGTCGAAGCAGAGGTGGTGGAGATCGTTGCTCATCGGATCCACATAGTTTCCGAAGGCGAGTGTCGGCAACGTCGCCGTTCCCTCCCACGCCGCGCTGAACGCGGTGGTCGCCGCGGTGCCGGTGCGGAATCCCCATGTCTCGTTCACGCGCTCGAAGCGGCAGCCGCCGAGGCCACGCAGGAGGACGTTCTCGCCGTTCCGCAGCACGACGAGGTCGGTCACCCCGTCGCCGTCAATGTCGACGGGGTACGCGCCGTTCACGGAAGTGAGATCGGTCAGTGCATCGTGCACAGGGGTGAAACGAAGCGCTCCGGCGATCGGGCTGTCGTTCCGATAGAGGGCCGCCGGATTGCTCCCCCCGCCGAGATAGAGGTCGGGCTTTCCATCGCCGTTGCAGTCGAAGACGGCAACCCCGCCGCCGACGGCGAATTCGAATCCGCCGTCGTACATGTGCGCAATGCCGGCGCCGGCCGTCTCGTCGACGAAATGCGGCGCATCGAGGGCGATGGTCGGCGTCCGCGGCGACAGGAGGTCACTGGTCGCGATGCCGATCGCCAACGCGACACACAATCCCGCGACGGCGCCGACCGCGACGAGGCGCGACCGAGGTCCGTGCGGGGCCGGCCCCCCTTCCCGCGACACCTGCCCACAGTATTCCCGGGCGGCCCCGATCGAATCTCAGCGGCCAGGGTGCTAGCGTGACAGCCGCGCTGCGCTCGATGGCGCGCGATCTGGGGAGGAGGAACTTACCCATGCTCAAGCGGTTAGCTTTGCTCGCGGCAGGCGCGTTCATCGTCGTGGCGTGCGGCGGTGTCGGTAGTCCAGGTGGTGGTACCAGCGCGGGCTGCACGGTCGGCGTGTCCTGGAACAACTACCAGGAGGAGCGCTGGGCCAAGTGGGATGAACCGGCGATCAAGGCCGCCATCGCAGCCGGGGGCGGGAAGTACATCTCGAACGACGCGAAGTCGTCGGCGGAGACGCAGGCCAGCAATGTCGACAACCTCATCTCGCAGGGTGCGAAGGTCCTGATCATCCTGGCCCAGGACGGGACCGCGATCAAACCGTCTGTGGCCAAGGCGATCCAGAACGGCGTGGCCGCGATCGCTTATGACAGGCTGATCGAAGATCCCAAGGCGCTGTACATCACGTTCGACAACGTGCTCATCGGCAAGCTCGAGGCGCAGGCCGTTTTCAAAGCCAAGCCCACGGGCAACTACGTGATCATCAAGGGCAACAAAGCCGATGCGAATGCCGACTTCCTGCGCAGCGGTTACGACCAGGTCATCGGAGATGCAGTGAAGTCGGGTGCGATCAAGATCGTGGGTGAGACCTACACCGACAACTGGGACCCATCGAAAGCCCAGACCGAGATGGAGCAGTTCCTGACAGCCAACAGCAACAGGGTCGATGCCGTGCTCTCGGAGAACGACGGCATGGCCGGCGGCGTGGTCGCCGCCCTCACGGCACAGGGGCTCGCGGGCAAGGTGCCGGTATCCGGCCAGGACGGCGACAAGGCCGCTCTCAACCGGGTCGCGCTCGGCACGCAGACCGTCGACGTCTGGAAGGACGCGCGGCAGCTTGGCAAGAGCGCCGGCGAGGCCGCGATACAGCTCTGCGGCACCACCGACGCGAGCAAGGCCAAGGGCACCGCGAAGTTCCACACGCCCGGTGGCAACGACCTGAACTCGATCCTGCTACAGCCCAACCCGATCACAAAGGACAACCTCAAGGACGTCGTCGATGCGGGCTGGGTCACCAAGACCGATCTCTGCCAAGGCGTGGCGGCCGGGAAGGTGACCGTCTGCGGTTGATGCGCTCACAATTCGCGTGATGGTGCGCCCTGTCCTCGCTGGCGCGGGGCAGGGCGCACGTCTAATCGGGCTCATCATGGAGATCGAGGCAGCAAAGTAATGGGAGTGTCCGTCCCGGGCGAAGCGACGGCGGAAGGCCGACCGACCAGCTCGATCCGCGCGGTCGTCGATGCGGTCCGCTCGGCGCTGACGCCGCTGCGCACGCTGTTGAGCTATCTCGAGATCGACACCCGCCTCGTGGGTATGGTGGCGGCGCTGCTCATCATCTGGGTCGGCTTCAGCCTCGTGTCCAACGGCACATTCCTGACCGCGCGGAACCTCTGGAACCTGTCGGTCCAGAGCGCGTCGATCGCGATCATGGCCACGGGGATGGTCCTGATCATCGTGTCGCGCAACATCGATCTCTCGGTCGGGTCGATGCTCGGCTTCCTCGGATACACGATGGCGATGGTCCAGGCGGTGTGGATCCCGCAAAACCTCGGCCTTGGTTTGGAGCAGCCGTACACCTGGATCCTCACGGTACTGATCGGCGTCGCGCTCGGAGCCGTCATCGGCGGACTGCAGGGCTTCATCGTCGCGTACGGCGGTGTGCCGTCGTTCATCGTGACCCTCGGCGGGCTGTTGGTCTGGCGCGGCCTCATCTTCCGGTACGCCCAGGGCCAGACCATCGCGCCGCTGGACACAAATTTCCAGATGCTCGGCGGCGGTACGGTCGGCACGCGAGTGGGCGCACTCGGCGAGTGGCCGAGCTGGATCCTCGGCGCGCTCCTCTGCGCCGGGATTCTGTACACGCTGGTCACCTCGCGCCGAAGGCGACGCCGCTACGGCTTCCCCGTCCGGGCGATGTGGGCCGAGGTGATGCTCGGCGTCGTCGGTTGTGTGGTCGTGCTCGGCGCGGTCTGGGTCGCCAACAGTTATCCGCTGCCGCCCAACGTCGCGGTGCAGTACGCGCAGGAGCACGGCATCACCGTGCCGCCAGGGGGACTCATCATTCCGACCGGCGTTGCGTTCCCGGTCATGATCATGCTGGCCGTCACCCTGGTCGTGACGTTCCTGGCGACGCGGCGCCGGTTCGGTCGATACGTGTACGCAATCGGAGGCAACCCCGAGGCCTCTGCACTCGCCGGCATCAATGTGCGGCGGACGATCATGCTGACGTTCGCGCTCATGGGCGCGCTGGCCGCGATCAGCGCTGCGGTACAGACCGCTCGGCTCAATGCCGCCGTCACCAACCTTGGCGTGCAGAACGAGCTGGACGTGATCTCGGCCGCCGTCATCGGGGGAACGTCGTTCGCCGGTGGCATCGGCACCGTCCCGGGCGCGATTCTCGGTGCGGTGGTGATGCAGTCGCTGCGGTCTGGCATGGTGCTGCTCCTCGTTGACTCGCCGACGCAGGACATCGTGGTCGGCCTCGTCCTCGTCGCGGCGGTCGGTCTGGATACCGCCGTGCGTAGAAGGTCGAGGTGAGCCGGCGATGCTGACGAAGGAACCGAGCGCGACAACGGGCGTTAGTCCGCAACGCATTCCACTGGTGGAGCTGCGGAACATCCACGTCTCGTTCGGTGGCGTACGCGCCGTCGACGGCGTGACGATCGACCTTCACCCCGGCGAGGTCGTCGGGCTCGTCGGAGGCAACGGCGCCGGGAAGACGACGCTGATGCGGACGCTCTCCGGTGCGCGGCCGCCCGACTCGGGCCAGATCAGGGTCCAGGGCCAGCCGGTCGCGATCGGGAATCCGCGCGACGCTAAGGCGCTCGGGATCGAGACGATCTACCAGACGCTCGCGCTCGCCGACAATCTCGACGCGCCGGCGAACGTGTTCCTTGGCCGAGAGCTGACGGCGACCGGCACGCTGAACGATGCGGCGATGGAATCAGCGACGCGCAAGGTCATCGGTAGGCTCAATCCGCACTTCAAGAACTTCAAGACGCCCGTGCTCCGGCTCTCCGGCGGGCAGCGTCAGGCCGTCGCGATCGCGCGCGCGATTCACTTCAACGCGCGTGCGCTGATCATGGACGAGCCGACTGCGGCTCTCGGCCCGGCCGAGACCACACAGGTGCACACGCTGATCCGGCAGCTCAAGAGCGAGGGCATCGGGATCTTCCTCGTCAGCCATGACATCCACGACGTCTTCGACCTGTCAGAACGGATCAGCGTCATGTACCACGGGCGGCTCGTGGGCACCGTGAACAAGGACGACGTCACGACCGACGAGGTCCTGGGAATGATCATCCTCGGCAAGCCGCCGACGAAGCTCACGCGTGAGGAGTTGGCCGAGCTACACGGGTAGGCGACCGCTGCCGCTTACACTCTTCGTATCGGGGCCGTCGCCTAGCGGTCTAGGGCGCCAGCCTTTCAAGCTGGAGGTCACGGGTTCGAATCCCGTCGGCCCTACAAGAGCCGCGATTGATGCAGCGATTCGCAAGGACCGCGCCTGTCGAGGTTGTCGAGGACACCAGCCCGCCAGGCTGGACGTCTTCGCGCAGCGCCCGCGTAACCTCCAGCCTGCGGCCACGACTAGCTATCAGCAATCGCGGCCAAATCTAAACTTGAGACATGAGCATGCCCACACCGCTAGCGCAGACACCGACGCCCGCTCGAGGCTTTGTGCAGCGGACGTTCACCGATGCTCTCGTGCTCTCCGGCTTCATGGACGAGAACCACTTCGCGGCGTTCGCAAACGAGCACCTCGCTACGCTCTCGGAGCCCGAGCGCGAGGCGGCCAAGGCTGCCGCCGCGCGCACGCGGGCCGCGGTCCCGGACCTGCAGGTCGTGCCCCTCGACGACGTGGTCGCTCGACCAGCGGCGGACGCGTACCTCGAGGCGCTTATGGCGAAGCCGGCCTTCGCGCAGGTATTCGGCGGTCGTCCGTATCGGTTTGCGTGGATCAACCCGGCCCACGTGGTCGCCATCCAGGTCTTCGTTACGCCCCGACAAGACCCCGTGCCTACTGGTGCGGCGGAGCTCCTTCGCTTCATGCTTCCCGACCGCTGGGAAGTGCCCGCCGAGATCAGCTTCATCCCGCCGCTCGGTCCGATCCAAATCGTCACGAGTAGCCCGCAGCTCGGCGGCCTCCAGGCGCGTCTCGAGGCGGACGGCGCCCGCATCGTCATCGAGCCGGCGCCGCACATCAACCTTGTCCAGGTGATGCACTTTTCCGGTCGCTACTACCTGCGCAACGGTTACCATCGCGTCTTCGACGCGATCCGAACGGGCATCGCTGAGATTCCGGCCATCGTCGTCGACGCGTTGCAGCCCGCTGACCTCGAGCTAAACCTCGGCAACGCCGCCTTCAATGTCGGCTACACGATCGGCCTCGCCCGCCCGCCACTCGTCGCCGACTTCGCGACGCCGGCGGCGCACGTCACGCGCATCCGCGTTCGCCGCTACGGCGTCTCCGTGACGCTGCAGGTATCGCCCCTCAACGTCGGCATCTAGGGTCGACGGGTTGGAAGGGCGCTCGAGACAGGTAGGTACGTATCGGTATCGCCTTGTGCGATCAACGGCAATTCGACGAGGTAAACGGCTGCCAAATCGCACTGACCGCGAGTCACTCGCCCACGCAGTACCCGCCGCGCTTTTCGCACCGGTCAGCATGAGCCGCGGCAATACCGAAACGTACTGCGATTTGATAGAACGCGGAGACTCCCGCGCGTCGTCGACAGCGATCGTCGGAGGGTCTTTGCGCCTCAACGCCAATCGGATCTCAGATTCCCTGACGGCACGAGTGCAAGCGATGCAAGATTGCGAAATGATCGCTTCTCGCTGCGACTCCGCGACTCGCTCCAGCCGTTCTGCTGAGACGCGGCTCCACAGCCGCTGCCGCAACCTCACAAGCCCATGCGCCATCATGGCTTTCGCCGCAATAGATGTAGCCGCGGACAAGAGCGACCGCGACGGCTTGCGCTCGCGTCTCGCAGCCGAGGATCGAGAGCGCGCGTCGCACATGAAATGAGACGCACCGGCCGCTGATCGCCAGGTGCGCGGCGATGTCCTTGTCTGCGTCGCCGGCGGCGATGCGCGCTAGGATTTCGAGGCCACGTATGGACGGACTACCCATGTCGAGCAGAGAAGTATTGCTTTAGCAAGAGTCGTGCCGATTGCAAACCAACCGTGCAGGCACTTCCGCTTGCCAGCGTGGAGCACGCTCGAACTACGTCTTGCACGCTGGCGCGAGGCGTAGGCAACTACCGAAATCGCATCTTGCGCCGTAGGAGTGCGATTCGCACTTTCTACGCTCGATGCTGCGTCGCTCGCGCTTGAGGCTCATCGCACTCTTTCGAGTGGCGCTTATGGCGGTCCAGCCCGGCGACCTCTGGCCCACCTTCGGAGCACTCATCCGCGCAATCGGACTGGTGCAGCCCCAAGCGAGTCGCGGACCAACCGCGGACGTCTTCAACGCCACCTTTGCACGCACAGCATCAGGCGTTGCGCTTGCCGCCGATACAGCGATTCAGAGGCCGAGCGCGCAAGCCACATCGACGCCGGGCGAGGCGTTCGACGCTCGGACCCCACCGCCGCAGGAATCGAAGAAGGCGCTTGCCCCGAAGGCGCCGACACTTGGCGGGATCGGCCAGGGCGCTTCGCCCGGTCAGGTCCAAGGGTGGCCGTGGACCTGGGGCTGGGACTTCTATGGGCAGCTCGGCGATGGGACCGCGACCGGCCGCGCCGCGCCGCTGCAGGTCACCGCGCTGAGCTCGGTGACTGTCGTCGCCGCGGGCCTCTTTCACAGCGTCGTGCGCAAGAGTGACGGCACCGTCTGGACCTTCGGACGGAACGCGGATGGCCAGCTCGGCCTCGGATCAACGACAGATGGATCGACACCAGCACAAATCACGGGCCTCAGCAGCGTGAGTGCGGTTGCATCGGGGCAGTACCACAGCCTCGCGCTCAAAAGCGACGGCACCGTGTGGGCCTGGGGCCGCAACGCGAGCGGTCAGCTTGGCGACGGCACCACGACGATGCGCACTGCGCCAGTGCAGGTCACCGGAGTCAGCGGGGTGAGCGCGATCTCCGCCGGCAGCTACCACAGCATCGCTCTCAAGACCGATGGCACCGTGTGGGCGTGGGGTGACAACCGCGACGGCCAGCTCGGTGACGGCACGACGACAAATCGCACAGCGCCGGTCCAGGTCGGGACGCTGGCGAACGCGAGCAAGATCGCGGGCGGCCAGTTCCACAGCCTGGCACTAAAGAGCGATGGGACTGTCTGGTCGTGGGGCTTCAACGGCGACGGCGAGCTCGGGGATGGCACTACCACGAACCGGTTGTCTCCGGTGCAAACGAGTGGACTCGCCTCAGTCACGGCCATCGGCGCTGGCAAATGGCACAGCCTCGCCGTGAAGAGCGATGGCACGGGGTGGGCGTGGGGCTACAACGAACGCGGCGCGCTCGGTGACGGCACGAGCACCACCCGGGTCCAACCGGTGCAGATCTCTGCACTTACGGGCGCGAGCGCGCTCTCCGGCGGCGATCGCTTCAGTCTGGCACTCCTCTCCACCGGGTCGATGACTTCGTGGGGCTACAACTTCTCCGGGCAGCTTGGCGACGGCACCGTGAACGAACATTGGACCTCGGCCGCAGTAAGCGGACTCGCAAACGTGAGCGCCTTCGCGGCGGGCCGGTTCCATAGCCTCGCCGTGAAGACTGATGGGACGCTCTGGGCGTGGGGCGACGACTTCTACGGTCAGCTCGGCGACGGCGTGACCGCGGCGCGGAACGTACCCGTGGAACGCGATGGTCTTGGGCTGTTGCGAGCGATGGCCGGAGGCGAGCAACACAGCCTCGCCCTCCTCGTCGATGGGACCGTGCGTGCATGGGGCATGAACGCATATGGGCAGCTCGGCGACGGCACTACCACGGACCGCTCCTCCCCAGTGCAGGTGAGTGGACTCACGAACGTGCAGGCGATCTCGGCCGAGCGCTTCCATAGCCTCGCGTTGAAGAGCGATGGGACGGTGTGGGCGTGGGGCAACAACGCCGACGGTGAACTCGGCGACGGGACCACTACGAGCCGCAGCGCGCCGGTCCAGGTGAGTGGGCTTGCGAACATCGTCGCGATCTCGGCGGGTGGCTCGCACAGCGTGGCGTTGAAGTCCGACGGCACGGTGTGGGCATGGGGCTACAACGTCGACGGTGAGCTCGGCGACGGCACGACCACGAACCGGCTCACACCGGTGCAGGTGCTAAGTCTCAGCGCGAGCGCGATCTCCGCCGGCAAGTGGCACACACTCGCACTCAAGAGCGACGGCACGGTGTCGTCGTGGGGCTTCAACGGCGACGGCCAGCTTGGCGACGGCACGACGACGAGCCGATCCGTGCCGATCGCGGTGGTAGGCCTGATCGGGATCGGTGCTGTCGCCGCCGGCGGCCACCACTCGCTCGCGCTCAAGAGCGACGCGACGGTCACCGCCTGGGGCTACAACGCTTTCGGCCAGGTCGGCGACGGGACCGCAACGTCTCGGACGACGCCCGTCGCAGTCACAGGTGTGACGAACGTGGCGCGAGTCGTCGGCGGCCGCATGCACAGTCTCGCCGTGAAGCAGGACGGCACCGTCTTCGCGTGGGGCTGGAACTTCAGTGGCCAGCTCGGTGACGGCACCCGGGACGACAGCCAGTCGCCGAGGACTGTCGGAGGCATCCAGGGCGTGAGCGGCCTCGGTGCGGGCGCGTATCACAGCCTCGCACTCCTGCCGTGGCTCGGAAAACAGCGGTTCTACCAACTCGAGAGCCAGCGGCTCACCGACCGAATCTCCGCGCAGGTCAACGTAGCTAATGGCAATCTTGTCGTAGAAGCGCACGACCTTGGGATCCACGGCACGGGGCTCAACCTTAGTCTCGACCGCTACTACAACGGCCTCGCCTTCGCGCAACTCGGCGCGTTCGGCAACGGCTGGACTCTCAGCACAGGGCAGGAGTGCGGCTCTCGATTTTTGGCAACGGCTCAGCCGCGTACTACGGGCCGAGCGGTTACCAGGTCACGTTCGCCAAGAATCAAGATGGCAGCTTCGCCTCGCCGACAGGGATCGACGCGACGCTCGTGCGCAATGGCGACGCCACCTACAAGCTGAGCTTCAACAAGACCGGCGAGCGGCTGAACTTCTCGAGTGCCGGTCGTCTCGTGTCGCAGGTTGACAAGAACGGCAACACAATCTCGCTCACATACGACGGCAACGGCCGGCTGACGTCGATCCGAGACACGCAGAGCCGCGTGACGACGATCGCATACAACGCCGCAGGTTTCGTATCGACGATCACCGACCCGGCGTTGCGGCAGTACCAATACGGATACGATGGGAGCAATCGGCTCGCGACCTACACGGATCCAGCGACGAACCTTACTCGTTACGCGTACGACTCGTTGGGCCGGCTTTCGCAGATCACTGACCCAAAGGGCAATCTCACAAAGATTAGCGACGACGGTGACAGCCGAGCAACGGACCTAACACGGGTGACGAACCCCGGAGCAGGAACTGGACCGACGACGCACTTCACCTACAACGCCGGGACCACCGTTGTTACGGATCCGAACGCGGACGCGACTAGTTACAGCCTCGACTTTCAGGGCCGCGTCAGCGGAGTCATCGACGCCCTCGGGCATTCGACCTCAACGACATACACGACTGACAGCAACGTCTTGCGCTACACCGACGGCACCGGCGCGTCGACAAGCTATGGCTACGACGTGAACGACAACGTCACGACTGCCTCGCTCGCAACCGGCGCCGGAGCGAGCGCTGCATATGCCGATACCGCTCATCCTTACTACCCGACGAGCATCACCGACCCGCAGGCAAACACCACGCAGTATGCGTACGACGGACCCGGCAATCTCACACAGGCGACCGACGCCGCAGGCGGTATTACGCGTTATCAGTACAACGGAAACGGCACGCTGGCATCGACTACCGATGCGAGGACCAACGTAACGAACTTCACATTTGACTCAGCCGGAAATCTGACCGGGATTACATATCCCCTGCCTCTTGGAGCTGCCAGCTACACGTACGATGCGCTCTCGCGCCTTGCGAGCGCGACCGATGGCAAGGGCCAACGCACAACATACGCGTACGACGCACTCGACCATCTCACGCTGGTCACCTACGCCGACGCGACAACCTTGACTCTTACGTACGACGCTGACGGAAACCGCGGCTCGCTGATCGACCGAACCGGAACCACGAGCTACGGGTACGACGCGCTCAACCGGATGAGCAGCAAGACACTCCCGAGCTCCGAGGTCATCTCATACACCTATGACGCGGAGGGAAACCTGACGACCAAGGCTGACGCGGGCGGGACGATTACGCTCGCATACACCGGAGTAAACCTCGCAACGAGCATTACTGACCCGACGGGTGCCCGCACCACTTTCGGATACGACGCCGCCTACCGTGAAACCTCTGTGGCGTACCCGAACGGCGTCGCCGGCACTATTACTCGCGATGCGGCCGGCGAGATCACGAGCCAAGTTTGGAAGAACTCCGGCGGCACGACGCTCCTCTCCCGCTCATACAACTACGTCAACCCGGCGAACACAACGCAGACGACCCAGCGGTACAAGGTCACAGATGAAGTTGGGAACGTCGTCAGCTACAGCTATGACCCGCTCAACCGGCTCACCGTCGCGACCACGACGGCGCCCGGCGGTGGCGTCACGGACACCCGGAGCTATACATACGACGCGGTCGGCAACCGCACGACGCGGACGCTCAATGGAAGCGTTACAAACTATAGTTACAACACCGCGAACGAGCTGACCGCCGCCGCTTCGACCACCTACAGCTATGACGCGAATGGCAGTCTCACCACCAGAAGCGACGGCCTATCGCTGAGTCAGGACGCGGCGAATCTCACTTCAAGCATCACCCCGCCCGGTGGCAGCCAAATTCCCATGAGTTACAGCGGACTCAACCAGACCGAGCGGGTACAGGCAGGCACAGCGTCATTTGTTTACGATCTTCTCGGTCTCTCACGGCGCTCCGACGCTTCTGGCGTCGTGTACGAGCTGCGCTGCGGCTGTGGCCAGCTCCTAAGCGAGCGCGGTGCGAGCGGCACAAACTACGTCCTCTTCGACGCACTCGGCTCGACGATCGGCCTCGCGGACGGCACCGGCGCACTTGTGGCGTCATGGACATATGACGCGTGGGGCAACGTGCTAGCTAAGACGGGCAGCGCCACGACGCCGGTCCTCTTCCAAGGCGCCTACCTCGACGTAGCCACCGGTCTGTATAAAATGGGGGCGCGCTACTACGACGCGACGGTGGGACGGTTTACAGAGCGCGACCGAGCATGGGGCAAGGCGGACGATCCGCAGACGCTGAACGCTTATACATTCGCGGGCAATAGCCCGACCAACGTCACGGATCCAACGGGGTACTGCTATTGGGCCTGCTTCTGGGTGTGCGCAGTAGTCGTCATAATCGCGTGTACTGTTATCACGTTTGTTCAATGCGAGATCGCCTGTCTCGGCTTTCTTCCATGCTCGTTCTTGTGTGAGGCACTTTCGGTGGTTTACTGTTACGCAGCGACTATCACGTACTGCCAGCTGACCTGCAAGCGGATATGCTAGGAGTCCTTCAGACGACGAGTGAACGGGTCGACATCTCCGCAGAACCGATTGGCAGAGCAGCGAGGTCAAGCTCGGGCACGATCACCGAAGCGAGTTCGCGCTGAATCGGTACTCGTAGGCGACCAGCTGCACAACACCCGTCAAACGCAATGAGCGAAACACAACAGACGCCGATGGTGCTAGTGCCGCTCGTGATCGGCACAGCTCTTGCGTTACTGCTTTTGGCGCTGCCCGGACTCGTTCAGAGATATCGTCCCGGCGCGTACCGGGGCGTAGTGCGCTTTTGGGGTGACGTTCTACCACCGATTCCGCTTGCGCGTTTCGGGTGGATGGCGGCTGCTGCGTTTGTTGGGATCGTGCTCTATCTCGCGGTCCAAACACTGACGAATGGCGGATTTCAGCAGGATCCATTTCAGGAGGGCCTTTCCGTTGGGATCACGCTCACCAGCGTTCTTTGGTTTGTGTCAATCGTTCTACAACGACTTCGCTCGGGACGTCGAGACAGATAGATGGAAGACCCCGGCTGAACCTTCCATTCCAGCCCGTCTGGGCCCGTGAACGATCCCTCCAGGCTTCCGCCTGGGTACAGGCTTTCGACACATGGGGGGACAGCCTTCCGGCGCTGAACAAATTGGGCGTCTGACTTTTGGCGTGCTGAACGCGTTAATCGTCATCCTTGAAAACTCGAGGGCCTGTCGATTTTCGACGGGTCGGAGGCTGTAGATCACTACTCGTTAGCTCTGACAAACGTTGAACGGAGAGAGAATTTTCAGCGGAAGCTGGTCCTGCCTGCCGCCAACCTTTTTGTAATTCGGTGACTTGCTATCTGTCACGACTCGTCGGCTTTTGTCCATGCAGTCGATGGCGCGATTCCCTAGAAAAGCTGGCCCATCGCGCCCGCCGCGCCTGCCTACCTGTTCTTCGAGCCTTTCAAGCTGGAGGTCACGGGTTCGAATCCCGTCGGCCCTACCTGAGCAATAGTTGTGGACGCCGATTTCCAGTCGCGCGTACGACGCGCTGGTCCCTCGCTTCGACGGACTGCGTTCGCGTTTCTCCCACGGCGACAGATCGTTCACACGAGTATCAGGCGCCTTGCTAGACGAAAGCCATGGGCGCGCTTCGCCGACGCCGCGCCGCGCTCAGGGCCGCTAGCGCAAAGCACGTCAGGTCCTGAAGAACCCGCTACCCTCGCGCCGTGCTTGACGAAGGGTTCTTCCTCGCGGTCGCGGGCGTCGCGATGAGCTTCGCTGGCTTCGCCGGGCTCATGAACGCCCTTCGGCGTCGTGGCGAGACGTGGGAACCGATGGAGCTCTATCAGCTGCGCATCATCGTCGCCTATGCGATCACCACGCTCTTCGCGTCGCTCCTCGTCGTTCCCTTTGTAGAGCTGTTCGGGCAGCACGACGGCGTGCAATGGCTGAGCGCGCTGATGCTCATCGCGTCCTCTGCTCTTGGGCTTGGCAACATGCGCAGTGACATCAGCGGCGCGCATGGCACGGTCCTCAGTACGCGTGTGCGGGCGACGTTCACTACGATCACCGTCGTCGGGCTCATCGCACTCGTTGGCACGGTCATCACGGGTGCGCCCGCGCTCTACCGTCTCGCTCTCATCCTCATGCTCGCCATGCCGGCTGGCACCTTCGTCTACGTAGTCGCGCGTCTCGACAGGCGACGACCTCCCGGGACAGTCGCGTGATGAGCCACGTCGACCGTTAGCTCACGGCTGCTCTGCAACAACCATGATGTGACACACTCGACGCAGCAATCGCAACCGATTGCGTCGCCATCGGACCGGGGGAAGGGCATCTATGTCTCGCCTGCTTAGTCGCGACATCGCCTTGTGGCTCGCCGTGTTCCTGGCCTACCCGCTCGCGGGAGGGCTCGGGAGGTTGATCGCGAATCCCGCCGAGGGTCTGGTCTTCGCGTTTGTGACGGCGGCTGTCGCCGGCGCGATTCTCGGGGCGGCTCAGTGGCTCGCGCTCGGCCGCCAACCTTCGCCGGTGCCGTGGATCGGTGCCACTGCCCTCGGGCTTGGGATCTCGTTCGCGATCGTTCAGGCGGTCGGAGCGACGAGCTCGACCGCTGCCCCGATCATCGGCGCCATCACTGGTCTTGGCGTGGGCAGCGCCCAATCGTTCGTGCGGTCGGATCGTGTGCCATCGGCCGTTATCTGGATCCCAACGATGGGCATCGCATGGGCCGTCGGGTGGATCGTTACCACGTCTATCGGCGTGCAGGCTGAGGCTGGCTGGCCGGTCGTCGGCGTGAGTGGCGCGCTGGTGGCCCAAGCTCTTTCCGGACTGGTGCTCGCGACTCTCGGCCGGAGGCGGAGCCAACCAGCACTCGCATGACGACGGAGACCGCTGCGGCCCTGCTGTTGATCGCGGTCCCGATCGCGTTCAACGTGACGTTCACGTTGCTCGCGCGGTCGTTTTCGTATCCGGACATCCTTCGCCAGCCTGCGGGCACCATCCTCACCAGATTCAGCGCGGGCGGCACGCCGCTCGTCGTCCAGTGGTGGGCGTTCGCGCTCACGGCGCTGCTGATGGTCCCCGTTGTTGCGCTCGTCGCGTCGCTCTTCGTCGAGGGCCCGCTGCGCACGCTCGCGCTGCTCACCGGGCTCTTGTCCGCGCTCGTGCAAACGCTTGGCCTCATGCGCTGGCCTTTTGTGGTCCCACTGCTGGCGCGGCGCTACCTCGATCCGACCGCGATGCAGGGTCAGCGCGACAGCACCGAGCTGATATTCGATGCACTGCACCGCTACCTCGGTGTCGGCGTCGGCGAACATCTCGGCTACCTGCTCACCGGTAGCTGGACGATCTTGACCGGCGCGCTGATCATCGGCAGCACCGTCATGCCCATCTGGCTCGGCTGGCTTGCGATCCCGATCGGCGTCGCGCTCCTCATCGGTGCGCTCGAATTCGTCGGCCCGAATGAGTCCACCGGCTGGTCGGTCGCGGAACGAGTGACCCCGATCGCCTACATCGCCTGGTCGCTCTGGTTGATCGTCTGCGGCGTCGCGCTCCTGCTCTAGCAGCGCACGGGCCCGCTGAGCAGCTCGCGCGCGTGCCAGGCTCGTCACCTTCCGTACCCCAAGGGTGCTTGCTTGCCACTTTGCAAGGATTGCCCGTACGGTCAGAGAAGGCACGCAGGGGAGGGGCGACATGGCAGTTGTACAAGACACCGTGAGGGCCGACATGCCCGCGGCACACTCCGCGCTTTCGGGAACGATCACGTCGACACCCAAGCGCCTCGCAAGAATCGCGGGTGTCCTATACCTCATCGTCGGCATCTTCGGCGGCTTCGCGCTCGCTTACGTGAGTCCACTGGTGTACGTCCCAGGCGATGCCGCCGCGACAGCCGCGAAGGTCGCAGCGAACGCCGACCTCGTACGCATCGGCGTGCTCGCTGACCTGCTGCAGGCGACGGTGTTCGTGTTCCTCGCGATGACCCTCTTCTTGTTGCTCGCTCGCGTGCAGAGGAACGTCGCGACTGCGATGGTCATCCTCGTCGCGATCGCGACCACGATCATGTGTCTCGACAAGGTCTTCCAGTTCGCTGCGCTCCGGGTTACGACCGACCCGTCGTACGCGAGCGCCTTGGGTGTTGCGGGCTCGAACGCCTTGGTGCTGCTCCTGCTGGACATCCACAACTATGGCTATCTCATCGCGCAGATCTTCTTCGGCTTGTGGCTCGTGCCCCTCGGCTACCTCGCCTATAGGTCCAAGATGTTCCCCCGAGCGCTGGGCGTCGTCCTCATCGCGGCCGGCATCTCCTACCTGTTGGACCTGCTCGTCGCCTTCGTGTCGCCTGAGCTCAGCAGGACAGTCCACACGTACTTCGCGATCCTGCCGACGTTCGCGGAGGTCTGGATGCTCGGCTACCTCTTGGTCTTTGGTGTCAGGAGCGCAGCGGTGGACGGACGCGCGCCGACTGCCGCATGACATCGCGGCGCGTCGTCCGCGGCCGGCTGCCGAGCGGTCCTCGTCGATCGTGGGGGTCTGTTGCTTCGCACGATCGCTAAGGGCCTCGGGATTGTCCTCGGCGCGCTCCTCGTGCTCGTGGTGGTCGGTATCGGCGCGAGCAGCGTCGCTCGCGTGCAGGTACGCCAACTAGCGGCTCCGACTGGCCCGTCTTCCGTCGGTCGCATCGAGCTCGCTCTGACTGACGCAGCACGGGTCGATCCGTTCTCGAGCGACGGTCATTCGCGCGAGCTCGCGGTATGGATCTGGTACCCGACCGCTAAGGGCAGCCCGGCTGAGGCCGCGCCATACCTGCCGAAGACGTGGGCGGACGCGGCGAACAAGGTCAACGGCCCTGCGAGCGTCCTCTTCCAAGACAACAACGCCGTGCGCACGAACTCGATCGCGGGCGCCCCGCTCGAGGGCAAGAGCCCGCCGGTTGTCGTGCTGATGCCCGGACTCGGCCCTTCGGTCGCGGAATACAGTGAACTCGCTGAGGATCTCGCCAGCCACGGATACGCCGTCGTGGGCATCAATCCGGCGGGGTCGTCCCAGGTCGTGGGCTTTCCGGACGGACACCTCGTGTACGCCACTCCGCAGGGCAGTATCGCGGAGACCAACATCGAGGCGTGGTACGCGACCGCGACGCGGCTAGTCGGTGTGTGGGTCGACGACGCCTCGTTCGTCGTCTCGACGCTGGCAAAGAGCCCTTCAGCGCTAGGCGCGTTGGACTTCAGTCGCGTGGCTTACGTCGGTCACTCGCTCGGAGGCAATGCATCGTTCGAAGTCTGCGCGCGCGACCCACGCTGTAGTGCCGCTGTTGATTTGGACGGCACCATCTTTAGCCAAGTCCGCCGTGCGGGCATGAGGGCACCCGGACTGATTCTGCAGGCGAACGAAAAGGTTTCGTGCGACGGCTTCTGCCAGCGACGCAAGGATGACTTCAAGGCTCTCACGCAGACCGGACCCGTGCGCGACCTGGCCATCGACGGTGCCGAGCACTACAACTTCACGGACAACGCAGTGCTGTTCATGCCCCTGCTCCGGGTTGTTGGACAGCTGGGATCGATCGACGGCGCCCGCGGCCTCACGATCACGCGCGATGTCGTCCGGGCGTTTCTCGACCAGGGGATCCGAGGGACGCCGACATCGACGTTTGAAGCGACGGTTGGACGCTACGCCGAAATCCACCCGCCCTGAGCGTTTCTCGAGTCCGACTAGGCATGAGGCTTCGATAGTGCGGCTAGCGCGATCAATCGGGCGGTGAGCAATCGCCCAATCAGGACTATTGCCGCGGTCAGATCATCTGGGGATCGGTCGATGCGTTCCTTACCGTGGAGGAGGTCGTTCCTGTTCTGGCCGGAGAATGTAGGTCGTGCAGAACCGCTCGGGAGGTCAGGTATGTCGATGACGCGACCAGTCCGCGCGATCGACCACTACGACAACGGCAAGGTCCGCTACCGCGGTGCCAACCTCGACGGCAAGATGCATGGCCCGTGGAAGTTCTTCCGGCGCGACGGAAGCCTTATGCGCAGCGGCTCATTCGAGCGCGGGAAGCAGATCGGCGTGTGGCGGACGTTCGATCGAGCCGGCAAGGTCGTGAAGGAGACGGACGTCTCGCGGTAGCCCGGGAACCCTGAATGCTCCGCATTTCCGAGTGGACTGGCAGTCGAAATTCATCGGAATAGATCCCGTCGGTCCTACCTGGGCAAACTTAACAGCGACGCGTAACTACCGTGCGTCTTCTTTTCCAGATGCGAGTACTGGTATTTGCCTTCCTTGTCGTGCTTTCTGGCTGCCTTTATCAGCAGCCAACTGGGCGATTCTCGTGTCCAATCACGGCTGTCTCGATGACCGACAACGGGTTGCGAGCCGCCACATTCATGATGCCAAGCGACGGTCGGCTCGTGGCAGGTCAGGAACAGAAGATCCCGTGGTTAACCTGGGACGACCGGGCGTTGATGCTTGTCGCGGAACGCCTCGACAAGCCCGCCGCTTCGCTCAAGTTCTACCCGCCGGATGCCGGAGGCGCACCACCACGCCCTTCTCGAATTCCACATCCGAGCTCGTTCTCGCTTCCCGAGGCCGGCTGCTGGCAAATCTCCAGAGACGGCGACCCAAGCGATGCGATCGTGATTCTTGTCGCGCCATAGGACTCAAGGATTCGAGCGCGTGCGGCCCCATTGCGGAATTCCGCCGCACTGATTGCCGCGATCTGAGTTTTCCGTTCTTCACCAAGTTGGTGCGAGAATCGCCACGTTTCGTGCGCCGAGACGGTTTCGACCACCTCGTTCGCAACATGAAGCCAAGGAGAGGTTCGCAAGAATGGTCGACGACAAGGAAATCGGCATGACCGCCCACGTCAGTCCGAAGCAGTTCCGCGAGTCCGACGGCCTCGAGGATTGGCGCGTGCTCGGCGACGGTGCCAACGCGTACTTCCGGACCGGTTCGTTCGCCGCGGGTGTCGGGCTGGTGCAGGCGATCAGCGAGCTGCCGGGCGTCGACGACCAGTGTCCCGACGTTGACCTGCGTCACGACGGCGTCACCGTGCGCCTGCTCAAGATCAGCGACGACTACGCCGGGATGACCCGTGGCCACGTGGAGCTGGCCCGCCGGATCTCGGGAGTTGCGCGAAAGCTCGGCCTCTCTGCCGACCCGTCGGCGGTCCAGAGCCTACTTGTCATCCCCGGCGCGACCGATCGGGCCGGGGTGATGCCGTTCTGGCGCGCCGTACTCGGGTACGAGCCTCGCCGCGACAACCCCGCCGAGGATCTCGTCGATCCGCGCGGTCGGGGCGCGGCCTTCTGGTTCGAGCAAATGAACGAGCCGCGCCCGGACGGCGGTGGCGCGATCCATGTCGCGATATGGGTGCCGTACGAGCAGGCGGAGGCCCGCATCGCGGCGGCGCTGGCCGCGGGCGGGCGGATGGTGCGCGACGAGTTCGCGCCCTCATGGTGGACGCTGGCCGACGCGGCGGGCAACGAGGCCGACATCGCCACCACGAAGGGCCGCGACTGAGCGAGAGACTGGTGTGAGTTCGAGGCTCACGTCATGTACGACACACCGCTCACGATCGACCAAGTCTTGGCCGCGCTCACGGAGCAGCCGAAGGCCATCGCCGCGCTGACGGCAGGTCTGGCGCGAGATCGACTGCACCGTTCCCGGCGCCGCGGCGAGTGGTCTCTCAACGATGTGCTCGCCCATCTCCGTTCA
>Ga0066709_100000771_pt1 | contig 18818 bp, 15 predicted proteins | sample GraSoiAngelo_158_FD_79665 | JGI IMG/M metagenome (GOLD analysis project Ga0066709, IMG submission 79665) | Grasslands soil microbial communities from the Angelo Coastal Reserve, California, USA - 14_1009_16_30cm | ecosystem: Environmental > Terrestrial > Soil > Grasslands | place: USA...
CGGCAGCAAGAAGAGATCGAGAAAATCCTGTACCAGGGACAGCCGGAGCTCGTTCGTCTGGCCGTTGTTCAGCCGGAAGCCGAGGTCGACCCCGAACGCCGGATTGCGCAGCAGACCAGCCTGCACCATGTCGGCCTGCGAGACTCCTAGCTCCTCGTAGGTGGCCTGCAGGCCCGGGTTGTTGACGAGCGCGATCTGCACCGCGGTCTCGGGCGTCAGCTCCGCGGCGAGCAGTTCGCTCACGCGCTCCGTCACCGCCGCGCCCGCGGACGTGCCCTGGTTCCAGCTCACGCCAACCGACGTCCGCGTGGAGAGGGAGCGTTGCACATCGTCGAAGCCCGCGCCGCGGGGAACCCTCACACAGGCGGCAGCGGCCACCAGCAGCGGGGCGGCGCTCGCAGCCCTCATCGCCGGTCCTCCCCTTCGCCGTCGGCTGGAACCAGCGTCATCCCGCACTTCGGGCGACCTCGGGGTGCCGGAGCAGGTCGTCCTGTCGGGCGAGCTTCCGGTGCAACCGCCCGGCTCCCCGTACACGCGCACGGGCGACGTGCTGGTCGTAGCCTGCGCGCTCCTTCTGGTGGCGATGGGGCTGTCGGCGCGCCGGGGGTCGCCGCGGCGACGAGATGAATCCCTTCCGGCCCCTACACGGTGAGCGTGATCTGGTTCGAGGGCCGGGCGTCGGCATCGCGCAGCTCGTAGGCGAACGTCCCGCGGCGTGGGCCGAGGAAGTTCACGAACAGGCCGTCGTTTCGGCGTCCTCATGAGCCGGGTGCCGTTTCGCCAGACCGACACCGTGCCGCCGTGTGCCCCCGACCAGACGAGCCGAGCGTAGGAGTTCCCGTAGCGTGTCCGCCAGGCGCGGCCGTGCAGGGTGATGTCCGTCGGCTGGGGCTCGGTGCCCACTGGCGGCACCCCGAGGATGCCAGGGATCCGCGCCGCGGTCTCGCGCGTGAACTTGTGCTTGAAAGCATCTTGCCATGGTGTCATTTGCGAGTAGGCGAGGGTGAACCCCGCCATGAAGGCTTCCCCCACGAGCGTGTAGTACTCGGCGTCGTAGTCCCGGCGCTCCCACCACGTGTGCGTGTCGGCGCGTATATGGGGCTCCGGAGCGACTCCGGGATCGGGAAGGGGGCGGCGTAGAGTGGCGGGGCCAAGGTTTGATAGGGCGGGTTACGTAAACTCTGGCGCCTAATGAGGGCTATGCCCGCGGGTCCATGGGGACGAGGATGACGGTCCAGTCCTCATGCGTGGTCACGCCGTTGCGATGCCCCGCGGTGAGCCGCTCGCGGACGTGCGAGTGGAGCGCCCTCCATGAGCCCTCATTCGGATAGCCTCCCTTCTTGAGGACCGCTACCTGGAGAGCACCGGCCCGGAGCGTTGATGAGACGAGCTTCTCCAGACCGTGGCTCCCGTCGAGGAATGCGGTCAGGTGGCTGAACGCCCCGTGGCGCCGCAGGGAGAGGCGTAGGGCTGAGCCATTGGGCAACCGGAGCCGCAGATCGTAACCCCGGCGCGTCAGCGGCCAGCGTCTCCAGGGTATGGCAGGACGGATTGTGCCATGGCCCAGACAGCATCAACTCGAAGATCGCGCCCGAGGAGGTGCCGCGATCCAGGCCTGCGCGATCGTCCATGTCCCGCGCGGCGAGGTGCTGCGGCTGCGGGCAGCAGTTCCCCGCCGTCTGTCTCAAAGAGGCTCCCCGAGACTCTATGCTCCTACTTCCCGTGCGAGACGGCCCGGCGGCCGCGCCGAGGACGACGAGCCGCGCGCCAAGGGCGAGACGATGAGCGATCACGTCGCGCTCCTCCGACAGGGCTGCCGACCAACCCGTACATGATGAACTCGGACACTGCCGCGACGCGCTCGCTGAGCGTCTCGGGTGCAAGCGGGTCGCGGTCCCACAGGAGCCTCAGGAGCGGCACGAGCTGGAAGTACCACAGCGTGAGCCCGCTGATGTTCACTAGCGCGTGCATGGCGTCGCCGGGTCGGAGCAAACCGCTCGCCACGTCGCGCTCGATGTCCGCGGCGCCGCGCGCGAAGAGCGGACCCAGGTGCTCGCGCACGAGCCCGGGCAGGTGGGGCCCCGCATCCGTCACCTCGCGGAGCAGGACCTTGAGCGCGTCGAGGTTGCTCGCCGCGGCGGCGGTCATGCCCGCGACCGCGTCGGACAGGGCAATTGGCCCGGGAAGTTGCCGGGAGCGTTCGTGAACGGCCACCATGCCGATGATCACGCGCTCGAGCACGGCCCGGTACAGTGCATCTTTGCTGGTGAAGTAATAAAATAGCATGCGCTTGTGGATGCTGGCGCGTGTGGCAATCTCGCGGGTGGTGGAACCGGCGTAGCCGCGCTCGGCGAAGACTGCCTCCGCCGCAGCAAGGATGCGGCGACGGACCGCATCTCCGTCGCCCCTCACGCGCAGGGTCTGTGCACAGGGATCCACGGCGGTGCCATGCGGTGTACCCGCACCTCAAGCGCACTGTCAAGGGAAATTGTGAGGCCGCTCTCACGCACCACGGCCGCGCCCCCGGGCCTGCGGTCGGTGACGGCACTCGCTCTCCCCGCGCCGGCCACTGGTCCTCCCTGTACCGCTCGGTACGCCGCCCGGGGGCCACCAGGCAGTGAAAGCGGCCGTACCGCTCGGTACGTGGTGCGCTCGCTGGAAACTGTAACAGGTACGTGTACCATACGGTACGTTAGTTCGCTGGATCTGCAGTTGTACGGCAAACATCCTGACGCGTCGTGACTTGACACCCACGCTGTCATAGCACTACCGAGGGCACGCGCATGACTGCGGAGGATGGCGCTCTGATAACGCGGATTCGGTCAACTTCAGGCCTTTGTCGGGACTATGCCCTCCATTGCACGGTGAAGGAAATGAAGTTCCATACGCATTGTGTGACCGAAGCTATCGACCCTCCTGTCCTAATGGCTCGTCATAGTACCGCAGAGCTAAGCAGCCGGGCCCCGCCGTGTACGGCGGCCGATCGCTCGACTCCTGCCGCAAACAGCCCGTGAATCGAGGGCCATCATGAGTGAAGTCCAACGGAGCCGGTGTACTATCGGTGACCCGAGCCTTGCTCCTAGACCCGCGAGCCCTGAGGGGCAAGTCGGGCGGCTGCATCGGTCCGTTCGGGGTGAGCGCCGTGAGATTGGAGCAGCTCCGGCCAAGCAGCGCGAGAGGAGGCCGATTCCATGATCCGCTATGCGCTCCTTGGGTTGCTGCGGGAACAGAGCGATTACGGCTACAGTCTCAAGCATCGCTTCGAGACGCGGGTGGGTGCGTGCTGGGAGCTGAACGTTGGCCAGGTCTACCAGACGCTGCAGGCCCTACGGCGCGCGGGATTCGTGAGCGAGGTGAAGCACGAGCACACGACAGCCGATGATTCCGAGAAGCACACCGCCCGGCGCATGTTCGCCCTAACACCGAAGGGCGTGCGCTTCCTCGAGCGCTGGTTGCGACGGACGCCCGATTCTCCTCGTCCCATCCGCGATGAGATCATCGTGCGCTTGCTGGTGCAGACACCCGATCAGCTCTCGGCGCTGCTCACCCACGTCGCGAAGAAGGAGCGTCTGCAGCGCGACCGGCTGATCCGCCTGCTCGGCCAACGCCATCGCGCCCTGAAGGAGAGCGACGAGGGTTTCGTGCGCCGTCTCAACTTCGAGGCCGTGGTGCGCCACACGCAGGCACACGTCGGCTGGCTCGAGTACTGCCGCGAGGCCCTCGAGGCGCGACTTGGTGAGGCCGAACTCGCCGCGAGCGTTTTAGCGGTCCGAGTTCGGCGTGAGGCGGCCGAAACCACCCAAAGACGGAAAGCGGAGGAGCCACACGTTGTATCGTCGTCGTGCGCGTAACGAAGTCCTCGTGTCGCTATTCCTGCACGTCGAGCTGCTCGACGGCGATGGCAGAGCTTTGGCGCGTGCCGCTCTGCGGCACTTCGACGATCCACCCCCGCCCGCGACAGCGTCGTTTCGCTCGTTTGCTCTTAGCGTGCGTCCTGCCTTTGACTTGGCGGCGCCGACGGTCTGGGGCGCACCCGATCTGCAGGTGAACGCTCCGAGCATGGCGAGAGGTGGCCGTTGCAAGTCGCCTTGATTACCGGGGCGACCGGTTTTCTCGGGCGCGAGGTCGTACGCAGCCTCCTGGCTCGCGATGCGGAAGCGACCCTCGTCGCTCTCGTCCGTGCGCCTGACGAGGCGGCGCTCGCCCGCCGCCGGCGGCGGCTCGTCGCCCGGCTGAGAGAGGCAGATGCCGCGCGGGTCATCGCCGTGCGCGGGGATGTCACCGAGCCGCGCCTCGGATTGTCGCCGAAGGCCTACCTGGCCCTCGCCAGCCGCGTCGAGCGGCTCGTCCACGTCGCAGCAGCCACGAGCTTCGACCTACCCGTGGACGAGGCGAGGCGCCGGAACGTGGCCGGCACGGCACACGTGATCGATCTCTGTCGCACCATCAAGCGGCGAGGCGGGCTCGGACGGCTCGACCACGTGAGCACGGCCTTCGTCGCCGGCGACCGCACCGACCTCGTGCAAGAGGACGAACTCGACGCTGGCCAGGGATTCCGAAACACCTACGAGCGCAGCAAGTTCGAGGCGGAGCGGTTGTGCGTCGCCATGCGATGCGAGCTGCCGGTGGTCATTCACCGCCCGTCGATCATCGTCGGTCATTCCATCACCGGCGAGACGACGAGCTACAAGGGGCTCTACGGACCGCTCCAGGTGCTCGTGCCGTTCTACCGGCGCTGGCAGCCGTTGACCCGTTTCGTCCCTCTACCGGCCTGCCGCCGCTGCCCGCTCGACGTCGTCCCTGTGGACTGGGTGGGGGATGCTGTGGCCACCCTCTATCACCGCTCGGATGCCGATGGCCGCAGTTACCACTTGGCCGCCGGGCCGACGGGGGCCCCCACGGTCGAGGAGGTGGCCGCCCTCACCTGTGAATACTTCGGAGCTAGGTCCCGGCGGCTCGTCGATCCTCGCGGGCCGCTCGGATGTCTCGGCCGCGCCGCCGCCCCACTCCTGCGGCTGGCGTGGCCGGCGCTGGCGCGCCGGGTGGCAAACTACCTGCCATACATGATAAGCAACCCGTCCTTCGACACACGCAACACACGTGCGGCTGGCCTCGCACCACCCCCGTTTGCCACCTACTTCCCACACGTGCTCCGCCATGCGGATACGGCCGGCTTCGGCCGCAGGACACCATCGCGAACGCCCGCCATGCGCCGCGCTTCCGTCGAGGGAACGCTGGTGGTGAGCACATGACCAGCGGGGTCGCGCGCTGCCTCGCCGAGGTCCGGCTGGCCCTCTCCGTCGCCGCGGTAGCGGGTTGCGTGCTCGGGGTGCGCGAGGGGCTCCTCACGCTAGAAGCCAACGCGTTCGTCCAGCCGGAGCACTATCTTCTCGCCTACGTCGGCGTTCCGATCCTCTGCGGCCTGGCCCTCGCCGCGCTAGTCGTCCTGCCCGTGGCTTTGGCGCGTGCATGCGCCGTGCGCGCACTGGCCCGCGGGCGCAGCCTCGCGCTCTATGCCGGCTTCCTGGGGTTCGGCGGTGGTGTCGCCACGATGGCGCCGTGGGCCACCGCGCTCCTCTGCCGTCTGCGAGCCGTCGGCTTCGAGCCGGGGCGCCTCGGCGTCGTCGCGCTCTGGCTCCTTGCGCTGGGGGTCGCCGCGGGCGCGGCGCTCGTCGCGGTCGTCATCGCCGGCAGCGCGGCTCGGTCACGGACGCTGCTTCACCTCGCGACCCGCACCGCGCTCCTGCTCGGCGTCATGGCGCTCTGGCCAGCCGTGCGGTTCGCCGCCACCGACTGGAGGTGGCCGCCTGTGGTCCCACATCGCAACGACTCAAGCGCACCCGGACCGAACCTCGTGCTGATCTCAATCGACACGCTGCGCGCGGATCATCTCAGTGCGTACGGCGGGCCCCGCGGCCTCACGCCGAACCTGGACCGCCTGGCTGAAGCGGGGGTCACGTTCCGAGACACCATCACCTCCGCCCCATGGACGCTGCCGGCCGTCGCGTCCCTCATGACCGGTCTCCACCCGCGACACCATCGAGCCGGCGTGGTCACCAATCGTCGCGACCCTCTCGGGCGAGCTGCGCTTGCGAGCGGATCGTGGACACTGGCCGGCGCGCTCCGCGCCCGCGGCTACCGCACGCAAGCGATCGTCACGAACCCGTACCTCGCGCTGCGGTATGGCCTTGGCGACGGCTTCGGGGGGTATGAGAATCTGACCATCGAGTCTGAGTTCTTCCTCGCCACACGTGAGGTGACGGCGGTCCGTCTACTCACGTGGCTCGTGCCCGACCTCGTGATCGGGGATCGCGGTGATACGGTGAGCGCACGTGCCACCGCGTGGCTCGAGCGCGCGGCACGCGACCGGCCCTTTTTCCTGTGGCTCCACTACGTGGACCCGCACGCGCCATACAGCCGTCCCGGCGCGAGCCGGCACAAAAGCTTTCGCGGCGACAGCTTGCTCACCGCAGAGTCATCCACGGATACGCCCCTCACCCTGAGCTCGCCAGACATCGCCCGCCTGCGTAGCGGGGAGCTGCGGCTCGACGACCGCGAGAAGGAGGCGGTCCGTGCGCTCTACCGCGGCGAGGTTGCCTACGTCGATGCCGCGGTCGGCCGGGTGCTCGGGGCGCTCGATCGGCTCGGGCTGGGGGAGCGAACGCTCGTCGTGTGTCTGAGCGATCACGGGGAGGAATTCTGGGAGCACGGGGGAGTGGAGCACGGCCATACCGTGTACGAGGAGGTGGTCCGCATTCCGTTACTCATGCGGTGGCCGGTCGCGCTGCCGTCCGGAGCGGCCGTCGAGAGCGTGGCGCGCATCGTCGACGTTGCGCCGACCATTCTCGATCTGCTCGGAATCCCTGCACCCGCGCACGTGGACGGCGTGACACTGCTCCCGCTCCTCCGTGGGGCGATCGAGGCGCCGCGCATCGCGTTGGTCGAGAACATGCTCTTCAGCGAGGAGCGGATCGGCGTCCGAACGGCAGATCGCAAGTACGTGCGCTGGGATTCGGGGAAGGAGGAGGCATACGATCTCGTTACCGACCCAGGCGAGTCGCGCGACCTTGCGGGCCTCGCGACGGCAGTCCAGCCGCTGCGCGAGCTGCTCGCGACATTCGAGCGGACGATCGGAAGGCGGGCGCTCATCGCGCGCACCCCACCACCCGACGGGGACTCCAGGGGTATGCTGCGCGCCCTCGGATACGTGCAGTAGCCTCGCGGCAGTACTCGAACCAGCGGACGTGCGCCGGAGTCTGCCGCACCGCGGCCTCGAAGGTTGGGACGGCGCGCGAACCCCTCGTCCCCCTCGCGTTCAGGCCGCGATCGCGTTGGGCGAGTAGGCATATCAGGTGGTCGCGCTGCAGACGCTCGTTCTTGGCGACGTTGGCCAGCAGCGCGGAGAGCTCATCGAGCGGCTAGCCGCGGGCTAGCCGGGGCTAGCCGCCGCACAGATGAACGGCGGCGAGCTTAGTTATAGTTAGGCCTACGTACCGAGCACGTCACTGTAGACCTATATGACCCGGCAGGCTCATTTTCTTCTTGCCGAGGCGCGCGCCTCCGGCGTAATCCGCGTACGGCACCAACCAAGGGGGGAAATCATGACATCGAGCCACCGGTCGAGGAAGCACCCTGTTGGACGGGATACGCTCGGGGCGTTGCGAGCGCTTGTTTGGGGCACCGCCTTGCTGTGTGCCGCGCCCTACGCGTACGCAGCAGGTAACTTGCAAGCGGTCATCCTCGATACAACGGGCGCTAAGGCCAGCACGCTGAGCATCGATCGCAACGGCAACGTCGACTTGGCGGAAATCCAGGACGGCTGCGCGCTGGGCGCCAACCCGATGACCGGGGCGCCGCTTGGCTACACGGGCCGCTCGCTCATCGAGTTCGGCACTCGGACGAAGAACGTCGGGTCCGACGACATCGTCCTCGGCTCGGCGGGCTGCAACTGTATGACGACCTTCAACTGCAACCCGGGCTTCGTCTGCTCGCAGTCGCACCATCACGTCCACTACAACAACTTCGCGGGGGCTAAGCTTGCCGACCCATCCGGCAAAGTCGTCGCGCGGAGCGAGAAGTACGGGTTCTGCGTCGAGGATCTCGGTCCGGCGAGCTGCCCCGTACATTACACCTGCAACTACATGGGCATCACCGCCGGATGCTTCGACGAGTACGACGCCGGCCTACCGTGTCAGTTCATCGATCTGACGGGCTACTCCCTGCCTGCCGGGCAATACACGATGACGCTGACGAGCGATCCGAAGAACAAAATTCCCGAGAGCAACGAAGGGGACAACACGGACACCGCGACGGTCACGATCCCGTGCACCCCGGGCGCCCTGTGTGCGGACGCGAATCACTGCACTCCCGACGGGGTCTGCAACGCGTCGGGCGCGTGTGTTCCGGGGAGCTGCGGGGCCGGCATGGCATGCGGCGACGGGCTCTGCGACGTGCCGTGTGTCGCCTCGTCGCTTCCCGCGGTGGTATCCTGGGGGCCCGGACGTCTGGACGTCTTCTGGAGGGGCTCGAACAACGCGCTCTGGCACATGTGGTACGACAACGGGCTGGCGCGGTGGGTCGGCCCGGAGAACCTCGGCGGGAACGTGACGGGCCGGCCGAAGGCCGTGTCGTGGGCGGCGGGGCGGCTCGACATCTTCTACAAGGGCGTGAGCGACCATCTCATCCACCGGTGGTGGGAGAACGGGTGGTCGGGGGAAGAGGACCATGGGGGGAACATGGGCTCCGATCCGGCGGCTGTCGCGCGAGACTTCAACCGGCTCGACGTCTTCTTTCGGGGCGGCGGCGGCGGCGATGATCTGAAGTGGGTGTCTTGGAATGGAGCTGCCTGGTCCGGAATTCAGTCTTTCTCCGCCACCGTCCTGAGCGAGCCCGACGTCATTTCCGCGAATCCCAACCATCTCGACGTGTTCTGGAAGAACAACACCAACGACCTCACGCACAAGTGGTGGGATGGGGCCAACTGGTCCGCCAACGAATCTTTCGCGGCCAGCATGACTTCCCCTCCGTCCGTAATCGACACGCCCGGACGCATCGACGCCTTTTGGCGGAACACCAACGACGACCTCGTCTGGAAGCCGTTCACCGGGACGTGGGGCAGCAACATGAACCTGGACGGCACTGTGACGTCCCGGCCCTCGGTGATCTCGTGGGGCACAAACCATCTCGACGTGTACTGGAAGGGCGGGAACGACGCGCTCAAGCACAAATGGACGTTCGACGGCGGGGCGAACTGGGTTGGCCCGGAGGACCTCGGGGGTACCCTCTCGTCCGGACCCAACGCGGTCTCGTGGGGGAACGGGCACGTCGATGTCTTCTGGCAGAATTCGAGCGGCTTTATCTCGTATTCCCGCTTCATCGGCGGCGATTGGTCGGGGCCGGTCGACCTGTACTGAGCGAGGTACCGTCGCGATCCGGGGCGAATGCATCGGTTCGAGCGTTCGAGACTCCCGATGTGGGCGCGGGACGGTGGAATGACGTGAGCGGACCGACGCTCCACTTCGCGTTCTGGACGATGGGGGTGGCCGCGGGCGTCGTCGCCGCCGCTCTCGTCCTTCACGTAAGGCGCGCCCTCGCGCTCTCGACGGTGCTCGCTCTCGGCATCGCGGTGGGCGGGCTCCTGCTGGGCGCAAATCTTCAGTTCCGGTTGGAGATCTTTCCGGTCCGGGAAGCCCTCGACATCCATCGGGACACCCTCCTTCAGGGACCGATGCGCATTCCCCTCGGCCTCCTCGTGGGTGCCGTCCTCGCCGGCTTCTGGTGCATCCTCGTCGGGGCGCCGTGGCGTGAGACAGGGGATGCCTTGGCGGTCGCGGCCTCCGTCATGATTCCGATCGGGCGCGTCGGGTGCCTCGTGAACGGCTGCTGCATGGGAACGGTGTGCGGACGGTGGGTGGGGCGCTGGTGGTGTCCTCGCTACCCTTCCGGCACGCAAGCGTATGAGCGACAGTTCCGGGACGGACTCATTTCGCTGAGCGACCAGGTGTCGTTGCCGGCGCACCCGTTACCCGTTTACTTCGCCCTGACGTCCTTGCTGACGATCGGCATCCTGATCTGGCTCCTGCGGCGTCAGGCGCCGCCTGGGGCACCGCTGGCCGTCTTTTGCATCCTCCGCCCGCTGAGCAAGCTCCTGCTCGAGCCTTTGCGGGCGATGCCTCGACAGGGCGACCTGATGATCGCGATTCCGCTCGGCGTGCTGCTGGTGACCTTCGGCGTACTGGCCGTCCACTTCGTCCGCCGCTCACTCCGCGCGGAGCGCGCTGCGACGTCTCGCATTGCGACGCTCGCGCTCGTTGCGGGGATGGCATGGCTTCCCGCCGCCCTCCGCGCCGACGGTCCGCCGCCGGATGTGAACCCACAGGCGGCGCTGTGGACGCGGCTACTCGGCCGATACGCTCGCGATCCGCTCGGCAATTACGCTGAGCTGCGGCGGGTCGCCGGGCGCGCTCGGAGCGAGCTTCCGCCTCCCGTCGCCCTCGCCCTTGCTGACGGCTACCTGCGGATGCGGCACCCCGGCGCGGCCGCGAGGGTCCTCAAAGGCGTCCTCGCGCGAGGGGTCGGCGAGCCGTGGGCCGGGTGGGCCGACCTCGACCTCGGATGGGTGTTCCTCTCGAAGAACGACCTGGGGTCGGCCGCAATACAGTTCCAGCGCCTGGCCGCCGAGCGCGGCCCGGCCAGCGCGCTTGCGCAGTTGGGGGTCGCCCTCATCGAGGCGGGCGATGGCGAGTACGGCGCCGGCGAGCGATCCTTCGATGCCCTTGCGACGGACGACGGCGCCGACGAGCGGCTGCGAGACGCGGCCAGGCTCGGCGCCGCGTACACCAAATACTGGGCGGGGGAATTCGCCGAGGCCGTGGAGGCCTTCACTCGGGTCTCGGTCGATGGGCCGTTCGCCGACGACGCGCGGTACGGAAGTGCGATTTCGTCGTGGCACGCGGGGGCGCGCGAGGAATCGCTCGCTGTGCTCCGTCGGCTCGCGCAGTACCGCGATTCAGACCGGCCGCCGGCGGCGCGTGGGGCAGCTCTCTCTGATCGGCTGCTGCATCTCGAGTGGGGCGCGCTCCTTCGCGCAGGGTTCGCGCGCTACCGGCAGGCGCCGGTCGGTCCGCCCCAGATCGTCGCGGCATCGTTGCTCGACGGCGACGGCGTCGCGCTCGCGCGGGCGGCCCTGCACCGCCTGAGTCCGAATCACATCGAACGGCCTGCGTTGGAGGTTGCGGCCCCGGAGACCATCTCCGCGACGAACGCTGCGCCGCGCGACCCACTCCCGGACAGCTGTCCGGCCGAGATTCCGCGGGTGTCGGCGCGCCGCGCCGCCGGCGCACCCGCGGGCGGCGCCGGCACCGAGGTCAGTTCGTGGCGCTGGCGCGTCGCCGTCGTGGCCGGGGGTGCCGTGGTGCTCCTCTGGTGGATCGTCGCAACGAAGCGCCGGATGAGCGCTCGGCAAGGGGTCACAGTCCTCGCCCCGGAGGTGGGATCGGCCCCAGGCCGAAGCCCATGGTCCGCGGGCTCGTAGGTGCGCAGTGAGCAGCCGGCCGGACCGCCGCGTGACGGTGCGACCGGTTGGATCGCCCACCGGTAGCCGATGCGAGCCGGCGACACTTCCACCGGCCGTGCTGTGGGGAATCGTCCTGCTCGCCCTCGCCGTGCGGCTCCTCTACATTTTGTCGGTTCGCAGCGCGGTCTTTTTCACGTACCTGCAGACCGAGGCGGCGCGGTACCACGAGTGGGCCACGCTGATCCTCCAGTCCACACCGCCAACGCCGCCGTACGACGAGCCGCCCGGATACGGCTACTTCGTCGCGGCCGTCTACCGCGTCTTTGGTGCTCAGGTCCTTCCGGTCGCACTTGTGCAGGCGCTGCTCGGCGCGGTGAGCTGCGGGTTGATTGCCGGCATCGCTGCGCACTGGTTCGCGACACGGGCGGGTGCGTTGGCTGGCCTCATCGCCGCCCTTTACGGTCCGCTGATCTACTACACCGGCAAGCTCGAACCACCCATCGTCTTCATCTGCGTCGTGCTGCTCGCGATGCGGACGATGCTTCCCCGGCGGCCACGCACGCCACGCTGGACCATCGTCGGCGCCCTATGGGCGCTCGCCATGGTGTTTCGGGTCGAGGCGGCGTTCGCTTTGCCCGTCGTGGCGCTCGACGTCGGACGGCGCGGCGGACGCGAAGCGCTGCTGCGTGTCGCGGCCCCGTTGGTCGTCCTAGTCGCACTCGCCGTGACGATCAATCTGCGCGTCGGTCACCAGTTCGCGGTGTTCACATCGGCGCCGGGGTTGATGCTCTGGCTCGGTAACGACGCCGATGCGGACGGCGTGAATCCGTTCCTGTCGCCGAGCCGCGAGCGGATCGCGCAGGACATCGGCGTGCGGGCGCCTGATGCGGCGGCCGCCGACGTCATGTTCATGCGCCGCGTCCTTCGCTTCTGGTTCGGGCAGCCGCGTCAAGCAACGGCGCTTCTGTGGAAGAAGTTCCTGTGGACGTGGAACGACCGGGAGCTATCGAACACCGGCGACCCCGACTGGGAGACCGCGCAGAGCTGGTTTTTTCGCCGGCCGCTGTTCCCTCCCGGGCTCGGCATCATGCTCCCGCTCGCACTCGCGGGCGGCCTCCTACTCGGCAGCGGGTGGTGCGACGTTCCCCTGCTCGCCGCGCCGCTCGCGGTCGCGCTTGCCGCGCCCGTCGTGTTCTTCACCAACGGACGACTCCGATTGATCGGCGCAACTTCCCTCGCGATCCTCGCTGCACTCGCGTTACGGCGGCTCCCCGCGCTCCTCCGCGAGCCGCGCGCTCACGGCCGGTTGCTCGCGCGTGCGGCGCTCGGCATCGCCGCGGGATCGTACCTCGGATGGAGCGATCCGTTCGGCATCCGGTCATACGAGATTGCGGAGCTCACGGTGAACCGGGCGATTCTCGAGCGGGCGGCGGGCGAAGTCGAACCGGCGGTCCGCGACTTGCGACGTGCACTCGCCCTCAACCCCAACGACACTGTCGCTTGGCTCCACCTCGGCCTGGCGGAAGAGCAGCGAGGTGAGGACCTCGCGGCGCTCGGCGCATACCTGGACGGCCTGGCGCGAGTGCCGGCGGAGCGCCCGACGGTCGCATACATGGACGCGCTGTCGGAGGCACCCGCGGATCGGGCGCTCCAGGCCGCCGCGGCGCGGTTCCTCCGTCGACGTGGCAGCGACGCTCGGCTGCTGCCCGCGTTCGTCGAGGCGTCCGACGAAGGTCGTCGAGCCCTGCGCGCCGATATGTTACGCAGCATCGCGCGATATTAGGCCCTCACCGGACGGCTCGCGCGGCCTCCGGTTTCCTCGTCTCTCGGCCTACCTCCTCGACTCAGCCTTCGCCGCGCGGAAGCCTCCGCGTCGCGACCCGGCTCCGGCACAGCGGCGGTGCGGCGGCGCGGAGCGTGAAGCGAACGGCGCCGCCTCCTCCCGGTGTCTCTTCGATGCCGATCGCGATCGTTCCCGCCGTGCTCCTCCACGATGCGTTTGCAGTTCGCGAGCCCGACGCCGGTGCCGGGGTAGTCCTCGGGGCCGGTGAAGGCGCTGGAAGATACGTGATACGATGTAGACCTTCAGCTCCTTGTTGGCGCGCGCGAGCTCAGCCCGAGGCGAGGCTGCGCTCGAGACCCTCCTCCCCATCGGTGACGGCCTCGACCGTGAAGCCCTCCGACTCGAGAATCAGGCAGAGCCGGGCGGCCTGCGTCGAGCTGTCCTCGACGACGAGAACCCGGGTCATGACGGTTCCTCGACGAAGAGTCCCATCAGGCGCGCAGGGAACTCCTCGAGTGCCACGCCCTGGTCGTGAGCCCGGCGGCAAGCGCCGCCCCCCCATGCCGAAGACCACCGAGCTCGCCTCATCCGTCGTGACGGAAAATCGGCGGGCGGGTGGACGCGATTTGGGCGGATCCCCCTTTGTGTGTCTTATCTTCCGTCAACTGGCCTCAAGCGGCTCGCCCTGAGCGTAGTCGCTAACACCTACGCCCGGTTCGTGACAGGCTTCCTGTCCGTGACTGAACAAGCGGCTTCCAGTGCTTCCGGCGCGAGGTACTGCCTTTCTGATCGAGGTCAAATACCGAGCCCACCGACACGGCTTCCGGCTCCGGGAGGTGCCGTCATATTCGTCGAGCGCCGTGCGGGGCTCTCGCAGAACGGCCTCCGCGGCATCTTGGCTGCGATGTGGGCCGTGTGGGCGCTTCGAATCGCCAGTGAGAATCAAATATCTCACGCGCCAGGATGGAGGTACGACCCCGTGAGTCCGAAAGGCTAGGCGGCGGAAGTCTCTACCGCGCGCAGGCCCCCCCGAATCTCGTGACGACGATGCCGAGCGCAAGACCATCCTTGGCGCCGACGATCGCGTACGCGTTCGGGGTCACGGCTCCCACACGGGAGTATATGACCGCCTGGCCCTGCGCTGCGCGCGCGACGATGCGGGCAAAAGGCAGGAGCGGTGCTCCGGCGCCGGACGTCCCCTGCACGGCCAGCTTCGCGAACGCAGCAATGGAGCATCGAGGCGGTTCGCCGCATCTAACCCGAGCGACGAGGTCGTTTGCCGCAACCTGTATCAGCGCGGCGGCCTGCTGCGTCCCGACGCCTACCGACGCCTCAGCGGACGAGACGGCCACGGGTGGGAGGGTGGCGACGCAGAGCCCGTGGCTGGGCGTGAGCTCTTCGGCCATCGCCGCGGCGATATCCGCAGCGAACTTCGCTCGGTCGAGGGGCGGACACAGCGCAAGGCCCTCCCTCAGACACTGCTTCATCGCTTGCTCCGTGCACGCGCGGCGTCTCTCGCCCGCCGCGGTGCAGAGCATGACCCGGTCACGACACTGACGGCGGCACCTGACCCGCAACGACGTGGCTCGCCCGGGCACTGATAGGACAGCGGCACCCACGAGCACTATCGCGAGCGTAAGGACCAGGGCGCGCCACATGCATCCCTCCTGCGTCTGACGGACAGTATATTCTCACTCATCTCCCGCCCGTCAACAACCATTCGTCCTTCAGCAAGGAACTTGCTCGCCACGATCTCAACCCGGCTCTTGTGTCCGACTCGTTTGTCGACCTTCCTCGCGAATTAGAACGCTTTTCCTCGTGCAGGGGGAGTGAGGAGACCGGGCCAGCTTCGGATGCGAGCAAGGCGGCGACGAACCCCAGCGCGCCGCCGGCTCCTCCTAAGAACCAGAGAGAGATAGAGATGACCTCGCTCAGGGAACCCTCAGCGGCCGCGGTCTCAGCGGATCCCGGCGGCCGTCGGTCCCCAGGATCAGACCCCAAGACCAGGAAACGGCGTCACTCGGGACGGGTCAACCAAGAAGCACGCGCCGTCGCGCCATTGTTGTATGCATCCTAGTTGTATGCATCCTACTCCGGGTGGTCGCGCTCGCACGCGGCGCTCACCCGACCCGCGTCCTGGTAGGCCCTGGAATCGGTAGTGTTGGCGCCCCACTTCGGGCCCATGACGCTCATTTGAACGCCGACGCGTGGATGAGGATCCCTCGCTTGCGCACGTCGCGACCATGTCGAAGACGTAGCCTTCGCCCGGCCGCCGGGGCTCAGCGTCCCCTGAAGCGCGGAGGCCGCCGCTCGGCGAACGCGCTGCGCGCGCCCTCGAGGGCATAGTCCCGAGGGCTCTTCCGGATCTCGTGTGGGTGACGTGACCGTCGGACACTCCGCCTGCTATCGTCCCGGGCGCCGACGAGGCTGAGGAGGTGGGTCGATGCGGGACCGGGAGCTGTACGCGACGATCTTGGGGGTGGAGGCGCCGCGGACGGTGGAACGGGTCGAGCTATATGGGGCTCCGGAGCGACTCCGGGATCGGGAAGGGGGCGACGTAGAGTCGCGGGGCCAAGGTCTGATAGGGTGGGTTAGTAAACTCTGGCGCCTAATGAGGGCTATGCCCAGTCGTTCCCGGCCGCGGAAAATACAAAAGCCGCGCGATCGCACTCGCGCGGATACCGTCGTCATCGTCGACCACCTCGGGACGGACATCGAGAGCGCGATCGCTGCTCGCTTGCCGGACCTCGCCACGCCGACGGCTTTGCCTGCCGCCGTCGAGGTCATCGACGCCGCGACCTGGGAAGCGTTGCAGCGCCTGGCGCGACGCGATCTCCGGCCTGCCCTCGACGTTCCCCCCGAGCCCGGTGGCAGGCCGGAGGTAGGGGAGCGCCGCGCATCCCCGGGGGACGGGCGTCCTACCTCGCGCGGGCCGCGCGCATCCTGAGCCGCTGGGTGCAGTCGATTGTCTGGTGGGTCGCCGGTCGAGAGTCAGACGAACGGGTCGACGACGTCGACGCCGGCCAACGCAAAGTGCCGCACGTTTCGCGTGGCGACCGTGAAGCCGTAGCGCAAGGCTGTTGCGCCGATCAGCGAATCCAGGAGCGGCATCCCGCGCCCCTTCTTCCTCAGGTCCGTCACCAGCCGTGCCCACCGTAAGCCGACCTCCGCATCCCAGGGCACGCAGTCGATCCCCCGAACCACGTCCGCGAACCAGGCCTCGAGACGCACGCGCTTCTTGCCGCGTGGAAGCGCGAGGATGCCGGGCGGACATCTCGCCGAGCACGGGGGGGGCGGCGACCAGATCTCCTTCGCGGGCGCCAAGCCACGCGACCGCTCTCTGGTCCGGCACCGGCCTCGTCGGCTCGCTCAGGACGTTCGCGTCGACGAGGTACCTCATTCAAGCTTTCGGCAACGGCACGTCGTCCCTCGTCTCGCTCCTCGGGAGCGGCGCGAACCAGCCCTTCGCCGGGCAATCGAGCAGCAGCCGGACGAGGCTGCGGTTCCGAGCCGCAGGCTCCCGCTTCAGCCGATATTCGCCCTCGTCGATGCGCTCGACCTGGAAGCGCTGACCCGGGCGGATGTGATCCCGCTCGCGGATCTCCGCGGGGGACCACGATCTGGCCCTTGCTGGAGACCGTCGTCTTCACGCTCGGTAAGATAGCGTCCTACTCGAGGGTGGCAAGCCGGACGCCGCGCGTCCGAGAAACGCGAACGCCCGCTGGGCGGGCGGGACGCCGCGTCCGTTAGTTCGGGTCTCCGCCCGAGGGTAGCGAGCTCGTTCCCGAGGGCGGGATGATCATGCTCGGGTGGCGGCCATCCTGGCCACCTCGCGTTGGCGGAAGCAGCCGACGACGTGGTCATTGACCATGCCGACGGCCTGCATGTGTGCGTAGATTATGGTGGAACCGACGAATGTGAAGCCACGCCGTTTCAAGTCCTTGCTGAGGGCGTCGGACTCGTCCGTCTTCGCCGGGATGTCCTTGAGCGCTCGGGGCCGATTCTGTCGCGGCTGCCCGTCGACGAAACGCCATTGGTAGGCGGCGAAACTCCCGAACTCGTCCTGCACGCGCCGGAAGGCGCGGGCGTTCTTGACCGCTGATTCAACCTTGAGCCGGTTTCGAACGATGCCGGGGTTTCCGAGGAGCTGCTCCACCTTGCGGGCGTTGAAGCGTGCGACGCGCTCGACATCGAAGCCGGCAAAGGCCTGGCGGTAGGCTTCCCGCTTCCTCAGGATCGTGATCCAGCTGAGGCCCGCCTGGGCACCCTCGAGAATCAAGAACTCGAACAGCTTCCGGTCGTCGTGAACCGGGACACCCCACTCCTCGTCATGGTAGCTGACGTAGAGAAGGTCCGTCCCGCACCACCCACAGCGAGTCACCGCGCGCGCCATGGGCCGCACCATAGAGCCTCCCGCCATCGGTCGCCAAACTCGAGCCGGTTCGGAAGGCGCCGGCGCCTCCGGAACGGGCCTCGAGGTCCGGGGGTGCGACGCGACGACGGGGACATGCGGGCACACGAAGAACACGGGCAACGTGTGCTGTAACTGCCCGGCCCCTCCCGGGTTGGGGTTCCCGCACCCGACGTACTGCTTCGACACGACGGCCCTCGCGGAACTGCGGCGGGTGTGCCGCGGTCGTCGGGATGCCGTGCGGCCCGATGCAGGAGGCGTGCGGCAGCCTGTGATCGCGGGCTCTGCGGCCCGTCCCGGCGTCGTCGTCGTTGATGAGGGAGGGCGCACCCGCGCGGAGTCGAAGCGTGGTCCTCGCTCCGCCCGGCGACTGCCAGCGTGAACCCTGCGACGGGAGCCGCGACGTCGCCTATGTCAGAGGAGATCCCGGTACATACGACGACCATGGAGAACGCGGTAGACCCGGACGTAGGAGCGCAAGACCTTGTAGAAGATCAGATACTGGCCGCGGACGACGTAGCGGTAGCCGGCCTTGCGAAGACGCTCATCCCTGGGGCGCGCTCCTCGGGAGGAAAATGTTGCGAGACGCTCGAGTTCCGCCACGAGCTGGTCGATCAGCCGGGTCGTCGCGGCCGGGTCATCGCGAAGCAGGTAAGCCTGTATCTCGAGGAGATCGAGCTGGGCCCGGCGAAGAACCCGAACCGGGCGCTTCACCCGCGCGCCTTGCGAAGCACGGCGGCGAGCGTCTTCAGGGAAACGCCGCGATCCCCCTTGCGAACGTCGCTCTCGGCGGCTGCAAGCAGCTCGTAGAGTTTGAGTCGCGCCTGGTCACGTTCGTAGGCCGCCGCGCTCAGGACGACGAGGTCGTTCTCGCCATTCTTCGTGATGAAGACCGGCTCTCCGGACTTGCGGCAGATCCTTTCGATTTCGGGCGTCTTGTTGCGTAGGTCGGAGATCGGGCGGATGACGGGCATGAGGCAACCGTATCAGGATTCTGATAGACGGCGCCAGCGATGAGATGACCGCGGAAGCTGTTAGATGACCTCCGCCTCGCGCAGGCGGGCGATCTCCTCCCACGTGTAGCCGAGGAGGTCGATCAGGATCTCCTC
>Ga0066709_100000773_pt1 | contig 18787 bp, 14 predicted proteins | sample GraSoiAngelo_158_FD_79665 | JGI IMG/M metagenome (GOLD analysis project Ga0066709, IMG submission 79665) | Grasslands soil microbial communities from the Angelo Coastal Reserve, California, USA - 14_1009_16_30cm | ecosystem: Environmental > Terrestrial > Soil > Grasslands | place: USA...
CGAGCGCGCTCGACCGTAGATCCGTGCTCCCTCCCGTGCCGCGAGACCGTGATCCGTCCGGACCGCCGCCCCCTGCGATGGCGGGATTATCTAGGTATCGGGCCGAACTGACTAGTCCTCTCTCCGACCCCTCAGACCGGCCTCGACGCCGCGGCGAGGGCCTCGGCTTCGATCGCGCGGATGAACCCGGTCTTCCCTTCCGTGTAGGTGTGGACGTCGTTCGGGTGCGTGGCCGCGAGCCGCCGTTTGAGGTCCGCGTAGTCGGCGGCGTCCCGGGGGTGGGTTCGGAGCCAATCCCGGAAGGCGACGTGCCTCCGTTCGAACGGGCTCCCCGCCAGGCAGAGATGGACGTTGAAGCGTCGCTCGCCGTCCAGGTCGCGACAGGCGAACTCGTGATCGGGATCGGAGGGATCTAGGACGGTTCGATACCCCAGATCGACCAACGCCGGGACGTATGCGCCTCTGGGTTCCATCGAGGCGAGCCCGACGGAGATGTCGATCACGGGCTTGGCCGCGAGCCCCGTGACCGAGGTCGAGCCGATGTGTTCGATCCGAACCGCCTGTGCTCCGAGTGCGACCCCCAGCCGCGCGGCTTCCTCCTCGAACCGCTCGGGCCAGGCCGGGTCCGGTTCCACGATCGCGTACGCGGGTGATCGGCCGACGCCTCCGTGGTGCTCGGCCTTCGAGCCTCGGACCCTCGCCAGGAGCGCGAGCCCGTCGAAGAGGGCTTGCTGGGCAGGGTGGTCGTTCGCAGTGTCCTCCGGGTGCCACTGCACGCCGACCATCCACCGATCGAGGTCGACATCCAGGTCGTGGTCGCGTTCGATCGCTTCCACCAGTCCGTCGGAGGTCCGACCGGACACGAGCAGTCCATCTCCGACGCGGTCGACCCCTTGGTGGTGGTGCGAGGACGATGCGAGCGACGAGGACTTCGTCGTAGCGAACAGGCGGCTCTCGTGCAAGACGTCGACGTCGTGCCACGATCCCGTGTCCAGGAGCGGGACGCCGTGTTCGAGAAGGCCCGGGAGGTCGGGGAGGTGGGGATGGAGCGACCCGCCGAACGCGACGTTCATGACCTGCATCCCGCGGCAGATGCAGAGCGTCGGTACGCGCAACCGGTCCGCCGCCAGGAGCAGCCCGGTCTCCAGCTCGTCGCGATCGGGTTCGACCCCATAGAGGTTGGCGTCGTCGGCCCGACCGCCGTATCGCGCCGGATCGATGTCGCCGCCTCCCACCAGGAGGAGGCCGTCGAACGGTTCGAGGAGCTCGTCGGGGGTGCCGTCCTCGCCGGGGGAGACGATCGCGGTCCTGGCTCCCGCTCGCCGCAGACACTGGATGTACGGACCGGGGACGCCGTACCCGCCGCGAGGCCACCGGGCGACCCGGTCGTCCCCCAGGTGATACGCCACGATCGCGACCAAGGGGCGGTAGCTCATGACCGCTGCCGCGCGACCTCCACGAACCGGCGGAACGTCTCACGGCCGCGACGCTCGTGACCGGCCATGTGGAGCCCGATCTCCTCGCGCACCCGCGCGGGCGACTTGCCCCAGGTTTCCTCGAGATCCTGCTGGGCGCTCGCTTCGGTGATCCACATCTCGGCTTCGGCGGCGTCGACCTCCAGGTGGAACTGGGTCGCCCACGCCGACCCACCGACCCGGTAAGCCTGGTTCGGAACCATCTCGCTCGTGGCCAGGAGCGTCGCGCCCTCGGGGAGCTCGAACGTGTCTTCGTGCCAGTGGAACACGGGGTCGCCGTCTGCGTAGTGGCTGAGCACCGGGTCGTCGGCCGCCGCAGGGAGCGTGCGGATCGGCTCGAAGCCGAGCTCGCGTAGCGGAGCCTTGACCACGTCCGCGCCGAGCGCCCAGGCGAGCACCTGTGCGCCGAAGCACAGCCCGAGGAACGGCACGTCGCGTTCGACCGCCTCGCGCGTCAGGTCCGCCACCTCTTTGATGAACGGTCGGTCGTCGGCGTGCTCCACGTTGGAGGTGCTGCCGAACACGACGACGCCCGACGCATCGCGGAGGTTCGGTCGTTCCGCATCGGGGTCCGTCGCCTCCCAGATCCGGGTGGTTGCGCCGGCCGCTCCGAGCGCGGGAAGGGCTACGCCGTAGGTCTCGAACGCGTCGCAACGGACGAGGAGGATCGGTTCCATCTCGGCGAGTGTAATGCGGGTCAGCCGCCCGGCTCGGCGAGCGTGGACTCGGCGAGCAGGGTCGCGACGTCGGCCACGCGGACCGTGGATCCCTTCGCCTTGGCGGCGTCGTCGAGCATCACGAAGCAGTACGGACACGCCGTCGCGACCGTGTCCGCGCCCGTCGCCTCGGCCTCGGCGAAGCGGGTGTCGTTGATGCGGGTTCCCTCCGTTTCCTCCATCCACATCCGGGCGCCGCCGGCGCCGCAGCAGAACGCGCGCTCGCGGTTCCTGGGCATCTCGACCGCTGCGGCGCCGGCGGCGCGGAGCACGTCGCGCGGGGCATCGAAGCGCCCGTTGTGCCGCCCGAGGTAACACGCGTCGTGATACGTGACCGATCCTCGCTCGCCGGCGGGGTTCGGGCCGAGCCGTCCCTCGGCGACGAGTGCCGACAACAGCTCGGTGTGATGGACGACCTCGTACCTTCCGCCGTAGTCGGGGTATTCGTTCGCGAGCGTGTTGAAGCAATGGGCGCAGCTCGCGACGATCTTCGTGACCCCGGCGCCGTTCAGGGTCTCGACGTTGGCCTCCGCCAGCGTCTGGAAGAGGTACTCGTGGCCCATCCGGCGAGCGGGATCGCCCGTGCATCGCTCGCGGGGTCCGAGGATCGCGAACTCGACACCGGCCGCGGTGAGCAGCCGCGCGATGCTCTTCGTCGTCTGCTGGGCCCGTTCGTCGAAGGCACCCGCGCATCCCACCCAGAACAGGACCTCGGGTGGCGGATCGCCCGGTTGCAGGACGCGGATGGCCTCGAGGGAGGCGGTCCAGTCCGTGCGAGCGCTCGCCGGCTGGCCCCATGGGTTCTCGTTCGTCTCCACCCCTCGGAGCATCGTCTCGGCCTCGCGCGGGAAGCGCGATTCCGCCATCACGAGGTTCCGACGGAGATCGATGATCGTGTCGACGTGCTCGATGTCGACCGGACATTCACGAACGCAGGCGCCGCAGGTCACGCAGTCCCAGACCACCTGATCGGCGACCGCGTTCGGCACGAGCGGTTGCAGCTCGACGATCCCCGCGCCCCCCGCGGTGATGAGGGGAGCCTCGTTCGCCACCTGATCGCGGAGATCCATGATCAGCAGCTTCGGCGACAGCGCCTTGCCCGTGTTCCACGCCGGGCAGACCTCCTGGCAACGGCCGCACTCCGTGCACGAGAAGAGATCAAGCACCTGCTTGCGCGAGAGGTCGGTCGCGACCGATACGCCGAGCTGCACGTCCGCGTCGGCGGACTCGAGATCGATCCGGAGCGGCTCGAGGTAGCCCCGTGGACCGTTCTTCGCGAGATACACGTTGGGGGCCGCCGTGATGATGTGCAGATGCTTCGACCGCGGCAGGTAGGTGAGGAACCCCAGGACGAGCAACAGGTGCGACCAGACGAAGACGCGCTCGGCCACATCCGTTCCACGGCCGCTCCCGAACAGCACGGAGAGCGCATGCGCGACCGCTGCGGCATCCGGATGGACCGGTATCCCGAGCGCGATCCGGCTCGCGTTCCACAGCAACAACGTGGTGACGATGCCGAGGATCGTGAGCAGGATCCGGTCCGCCTCCTCCATGTGCGAGCCGCGGAACCGGTCCGGCCGTTGGATCTTCCGGATCGCGAACGCGATCGCGACCCCGACGACCACGAGCGTCGCGAACAGGTCCTGGAGGAAGGCGAACCAGGCCACGTGCCCGAGGTAGGGGAGCGTCCAGTCGCGGTCGATCGCCGCGAGCATCGCCTCGACGATCGTGGGCAACAGGACGAGGAACCCCCAGAAGATGGACGCGTGCATCACGCCCGGAGCAGCCTTCTGGAAGAGCTTCCGCTGGCCGAGCACGTGGGAGAGCTCGCGGCGTGCCCGCGCGCCGGGATGGTCCGTGCGCGCGGCGGGTCTCGCCGCGCGCAGGACCTCCAGCCGCGCGCGGGCGCGCCGCCAGAACAGCGTGACCGCCACGGTCAGGACGACCGCGAGGGCGAGGGCGTTCAGGAGCCTTTGCGTCGGCGGATCTCCTCCGTGAGGGCGGGCAGCACTTGGAACAGATCGCCGACAACGCCCAGGTCGGCCATCGCGAGGAGCGGAGCGTCCGCATCCTTGTTGATCGCGACGATCCGTTTCGCTCCCTTCATCCCGACGATGTGCTGGAGCGCGCCGCTGATCCCGGCGGCGAGGTAGACCTCGGGCTTGACGGTCTTGCCCGTCTGGCCGATCTGGTAGCTGTACGGGACCCATCCGGCATCGACGGCCGCGCGGGAGGCACCGACGGCGGCGCCGCCGATCTCGTTCGCCAACTCATCGAGCATCGCGAACGCGTCCGGTCCACCCAGTCCCCGGCCCCCGGCGAGCACCACTTTCGCGTCCTCCAGCCGGGGGCCGCTCGCGGCCTCTTCGTGCCGCTCGACGATCCGCGCGCCCCGTTCGTCTTCGGGCACCTCGGCTTCCAGCGGCACGATCCGTGCCGTTCCCCCGGTCGGTTCGGCCGCGATGCTCTTCGGACGCAGGAGGATCAGCGTCGGGGCCGGTCCCGCGAGCTCGACGTCGACGATCTTCGTGCCGCCGAAGATCTCCGCGCGAGCGTGTCGAGGATCCGCGATGCTCGTGGCGTTGCCCATCAGGGCCGAGCCGATGCACCCCTGGAGCCGGCCGGCCACGTCACGCGAATCGTAGGTCTGCGCGAACAGGACGACGTCGGGAGCCTCCGCCTCGATGAGGCCCGCCAGCACGTGGGCGGCGGGTCGCCCGGGATGTTCCGCGAAGACGGGATCGTCGGAGGCGTACACGGTGGCGGCGCCGTGCGCTCCGAGGTCCGCCGCCGCCGCGGTCGCGCCCGGACCGAGCGCGATGGCCGTCGGATCGTCGTCGAACGAACGGGCGTGGGTCAGCAGCTCGAACGCAGCCGGGTGCGGACCGTCCGGCGTGACCTCGGCGAACACCCAGGCCCCGGCCACGGTTCAGATCACCTTCGCCTCGGCGAGGAGGTCGGCGATACGAACCACGGCCTCGTCGCCTTGGACGATCTCGCCGCCGGCCTTGGTCGGCGCATCTTTCACCGCCGTGACGGTCTGGGTCGCTTTCGTGTCCGACAGCCCGAGGTCCTGCAGGCTGGGCCGGTCGATCGGCTTCTGCTTCGCCTGCATGATGCCCTTGAGGCTGGGGTACCGCGGCTCGACGGCGCCGGCGGTCACGGTCACGACCGCCGGCAGCGGACACTCGTAGACGTCGTAGCCCCGCTCGGTCATCCGCTCGATGCGGGCGCCCGCGTCCGACGGCTCCAGCCGGCGGACCGCGGTCACGCTCGCGACCCCGAGGATCTCCGCGACGGTCACCGGCACCGTCCCGGTGTATCCGTCGGTCGACTCGACGCCGGCCACGACGAGGTCGAACGGGTACCGCTTGATCGCGGCGGCCAGGACGCGGGCCGTCACCAGCGCGTCGGCCCCCCGGAGCGATGGATCGCTCACGAGCGCCCCGCGGCTCGCGCCCATCGCCAGCGCCCGCTGGAGGGCCTGGCCGGCTTCGTCCGGTCCCATCGACACGACGGTCACGTCGCCTCCGTGCTGTTCCGTCAGCTGCAACGCGAGCTCCAGGCCGTACTCATCTCCCGGGTCGAGCGCGCCGTCGACGCCGCTCCGGACCACGAGGTGGTCCGGACCGAGGGTCGGCGTGCCGGTGGGCACGAGCTTCGCGCACGCGATGACGTTCATCGTGGGCAGCCTACCGGGCAGGCCCCGTGAGCGAGCGCGCGGATACAGTCTTGATCGTGCCTGACGACGTTCGGCCAGCGAGCTCGCTCGACGGCGTCCTCGTCGCCGACTTCTCCCGCGTCCTGGCCGGACCGCTCGCCACGATGATCCTCGGCGACCTCGGCGCCGAGGTCATCAAGGTGGAGCATCCCGACGGCGGCGACGACACGCGCGCGTGGGGCCCGCCCTGGTCCCCGAACGGCGAGTCCAGCTACTACCTGGGGCTGAACCGGAACAAGCGGAGCGTGACCCTCGACCTCAAGGATCAGGCGGACCTGGACACCGCCCGGGATCTCGCCGGGCGCTCCGACGTCGTGATCGAGAACTTCCGGCCGGGCGTGATGCGCCGCTACGGGCTGGACGAGCCGGCGGTCCGAGCATCGAATCCCGCCGTCGTGTACTGCAGCATCCTGGGGATCGGTCGCGGGGACGTGGCCGGCTACGACTTCCTGGCGCAGGCGGTCGGAGGCCTGATGAGCGTCACGGGCGATCCCGAGGGCGAGCCTCGGAAGGTCGGCGTGGCGCTCGTGGACGTGATGGCCGGACTGCACGCGGCGATCGGGATCGTGGCAGCGCTCCGCCACCGTGAGCGGACCGGCGAAGGCCAGCTCGTCGAGGTCGATCTGCTGTCGACCACGTTGTTCTCGCTCGTCAACCAGGCGAGCGGATACCTGACGGCGGGCGTCGTTCCCCGTCGGATGGGCAACCGGCACCCGAGCATCGCCCCCTACGAGACGTTCGCGACGTCCGACGGCCCCATCGTGATCGCCGTGGGCAACGACGGGCAGTTCCGAACGCTCAGCCGGTCGCTCGGGGTCGAGGCGCTCGCCGACGACGCGAGGTTCGCGACCAACGGCGACCGCGTGACCAACCGCGAGGCGCTCGTCGGCGCGTTGGAGGCACGGCTGCGATCCGCATCCGCGGCCTCCTGGGTCGACGTCCGCCGGCGCGACGGCATCCCGTGCGGCGTGGTGCACGACGTGGCCGAGGCGTTCGCCTACGCCCGGACCGTCGACCTCGATCCCGTCGCGACGCTGAAGCGTCGCGACGGGATCGAGGTCGACACCGTGGCCAACCCGCTCCGGATGTCGCTGACGCCCATCCGTTACGACCTGGCGCCGCCGTCCCTCGGCGAGCACACCGGCGAGATCCTCGGCCGCACGGGCACGAAGGAGGCACCTCGTGGGACCATCAGGGGGGAGCACGGGAACACCGAGGAGAAGCCATGAGCGACCTCAAGCCGTCGGACCTGTTGGACCTGGATGCGCTGCTCTCCGACGAGGAGCGGCAGATCCGGGACCTCGCCCGCGAGTGGGTGCACGACCGGATCCTGCCGGAGGTGGAGGACTGGTACGAGCGGGGCGAGTTCCCCGCGCGCGAGCTTGCCAAGGAGCTCGGCGAACTCGGGTTCTTCGGGATGCAGCTCGAGGGGATCGGAGACCTCGGGGCGGTGGCCTACGGGTTGGTCGAGCTGGAGCTCGAGGCCGGCGACTCGGGACTCCGTTCGTTCGTCTCCGTCCAGAGCGCGCTCGCGATGTACGCGATCCATGCGTTCGGCTCCGATGAGCAGAAGGCTCACTGGTTGCCGCGGATGGCGAGCGGTGACGCGATCGGCTGCTTCGGTCTTTCGGAGCCCGACAGCGGGAGCGATCCGAGCTCGATGCGGACCACCGCCCGGCGCGACCGCGCCGATTGGATCGTGAACGGCACGAAGATGTGGATCACGAACGGCGGGGTGTCCGATGTTGCCGTGGTGTGGGCGAACACCGACGACGGGATCCGAGGCTTCCTGGTGCCGTGCGATCTGCCCGGGTTCAGCGCGCCCGACATCCACAAGAAGATGTCGCTGCGGGCGTCGGTGACCTCGGAGCTGGTGATGGATGACGTGCGGCTGCCCGCCGACGCGGTCCTCCCCGGCGTCGACGGGTTGCGGGGCCCGCTGAGCTGCCTCAACGAGGCGCGGTACGGGATCGTGTGGGGGGTGATGGGCGCGGCGCGCACGTGCTTCGAGACCGCGCTCACCTACTCCAAGGAGCGCATGCAGTTCGACAAGCCGATCGCGTCGTTCCAGCTGACCCAGAAGAAGCTGGCGGACATGGCGATCGAGCTGACGAAGGGCACGCTCCTCGCCTACCACCTCGGCAGGATGAAGGAAGACGGCCGCCTCCAGGCCGAACAGGTATCGATCGGGAAGCTCAACAACACCCGGGAGGCCATCGCGATCGCGCGGACGTCTCGCGGGATCTTGGGTGCGAACGGGATCACGCTCGAATATCCGATCATGCGCCACATGACCAACCTCGAGTCGGTCCTCACCTACGAGGGGACCGAGGAGGTCCACACCCTCGTGATCGGGCAGGTCCTGACGGGGATCCGCGCGTTCACCTGATCGCTACACGGACCGGTCGTACCGCGCGCGCTCCCAGTCCGTGACCGTCTCGCGCCACGCCTTGAGCTCCCACGCCCGAGACGTGGCGAAGTAGTCGCCGAAGTCCTTGCCCAGCGACTCCAGCAGCACGTCGTCGGTCTGGAACGCATGGAGCGCCGACTCGAGCGAGGCCGGTAGCTCCGGGACCGCGGCGGCATACGCGTCTCCCACGATCGGCTCCGGCGGGTTGGCTCCCTTCCGGATCCCGTCGGCGGCCGAGGCGCCGATGGCGGCGAGCGCCAGATACGGGTTGGCGTCGGCGCCCGGCCGCCGACATTCGAACCGCCAGAGCTCGAGCCGGGCAGAGCGGATCGCGCGCACCGCGCAGGATCGGTTGTCGTAGCCCCAGGTGGCGTTGATCGGTGCGAACCAACCGGGAACGAGGCGTTTGTACGAGTTGATCGTGGGGTTCAGCAGCAGGGAAGCTGCCGGCAGATGTTCGAGCACCCCGGCGATGGCCGAGGTGAACACGGGGGGCAGCGGCTCCTCGGGTCCCCCGGCCGCGAACGCATTGGTCCCACCCTGCCAGCACGACAGATGCACGTGTCCGCTGGATCCTTCCTCCCCCGGAGCCGTCTTCGCGAGGAAGCTGGCCCGCAGCCCCATCGATGCGGCCACGCGCTTGACCCCGAACTTCAGGAGGACGGCATCGTCGGCCGCGGCGAGTCCCCGCCGTGCGCCGAGGTTGAGCTCGACCAGGCCCGGACCCGCTTCGGTGTGCACAGCGGAGAGCTCGATCCCAAGCCCCTGCAGAGCGCGGACCAGCTCGTCGAGGAAGCGGTCATAGCCCCCGATCTCGCTGAGGCTGTAGCTGATGCCGCTCGACGTGGGCTGCTCCTGGGCATCCCAGATCCGGATCTCGTACTCGATCGCGGACAGCACCTCGTAGCCGAGCTCCTCGACACCGGCGAGGACCCGCCTGAGAACTTCTCGTGTTGCGAAGTCGCACGGAGATCCATCGGGCCAGCTGGGTGTCGCCAGACAGACCCGCCACCCCGGTCGCCACGCCAGCTCCCGGAGGGTCTCGACGTCCGGGTGAACGATCAGGTCCGCGGCCCCCGTGCGGATCCCGAAGCGCTCGTAGTCGCCGATGGGCGTATCCACGGGGTCCAACCCGAGGATGAGGTCCGTCATCACGGTTCCGTGTTTCACGGCCGACTCGAACGCGTCCGGCCGGAGCGCCTTCCCCCGGATCGAGCCGTTGACATCGGGGATCGCCAGGAGGACGAACTCCTCGCCCGAGGGATAGGTTCGACTCATGCCGGCCTCGACAGGAGATCCTTGATCGTGCGCTCCACGTCTTCGATGGTGGCGGCGAAGCGGTCGACCATCGCTGCCAGCTCCTCGTCCGAGCTCGCGTACGCGGGGGCGAGGAGCGTCTGGTCGCCGGCGAAACCGTTCGCCTGTGGGTGGGTCGACGTGACGAGGAGCCCGTGCTCCAACGCGGTGTCGTCGACGAGGGACGCGGCCTCGAGCTCGACGGGGAGGAACGACTCGCCGTCGCGCGGGTCGACGAGCTCGACACCGAGCAAGAACCCCCGGCCTCGCACCTCTCGCACGATCTCGGAGCCCTCGAGCGCCGCTTCGAGCTCGTCGCGCAGTTCCGGTCCTCGTTCGCGGACATGCTCCACGAGGCCTCGTTCGACCAGAAGGTCGACGACCGCCAGACCAACGGCGGAGCTCACCGGCGCACCGTCCCAGGTGTGCCCCAGGTCGAACTCGCGCGAGCCTCGATCGATCGCGTCGTAGACCCCTTGCGTGCAGAACACTCCTCCGATCGGCGCGTATCCCGCACCGAGGCCTTTCCCGATCGCCACGATGTCGGGCTCGATCGGTATCTGGTGGGCGGCGAGCCAGGTCCCAACCCGGCCCATCCCGGTCACCACCTCGTCGAAGCAGATCAAGAAGCCGTGATCCTTCCGGCGCTCATCCAGACCGTGCCAGAAGGCTTCCGGTGGGGAGTACGCGGGCAGCGCCGCCGCGCTCACGGGCTCGCAGAAGAAGGCGGCGATCGTTCCGGGGCCAGCTTCGTCGAGGAGGGCGTCCAGCTGCCGCAGCGCCGTCTCGCCGCTCGGATCGAAGCGCCAGGTCGAGGGATCGATGTGCAGATGCTCCGCGAGGTACGGCGTGTACGGCTCCTGAAGCGTGCGACGGCCGCTCAGGGCGAGCGTTCCCATCGTGGAACCGTGGTAGGCCTGGGCGGGTGAGATCACGCGCCAGCGATCCGTCTCACCCCGTTCCACGTGGTAGAGCCGCGCGAGCTGCAGCGCGGTCTCGTTGGCCTCGGAGCCACCGGACACGAACCGGATCCGCGCCATCTCCGGCGCTGCCACCTCCAGCAAGCGGTCGGCCAGACGCTCCTGCGGCTCGCTCGTGAAATGGTGGTTGTAGAAGTACGAGATGGCCTCGGCCTGCTCGGCGGCGGCCGTGATGACCTCCAGCACGCCGTGTCCCAGACAGGCGACCATGGCGCCCCCCGAGCAGGCATCGAGGAAGCGCCGGCCGTCGGTCGTGGTGAGCCAGACACCGTCGCCGCGTTCGATGTTCGGGTACGGCAGGTCGAGGAAACGCGGGAACACCCTCGTGTCCTCGGATCGTATCGCTCGCTGCACGGTCCCCTCCATCGATGCGCGGGGTCTTCAGCCGAGCGCCGCTCGTGCCCCGCTCGAGAGTCGCGCGACATCGCGCAGGTACCAATCCATGAGCTGCAACGACATCTGTCTGCTCTCGATCGAACGACGCTTCGTCTCTTCGAGCAGTGCGTCGGGATCAACGCCGTCCGCGTCGAGCTCGTGGCGATAGACGCGCACCCAGTCGGTCATGATGTCGGTCGTGACCTCGGGATGGAACTGCAGCCCGAGGCTCCGACCGACCACGAATGCCTGCGGTCCCACGTCGGTCTCGGCCATCAAGGTCGCGCCGGGTGGCAGCGCGAACGTGTCGAAGTGCCACTGGAACCACGGCCCCTCGGGAACCTTCTGGGGGTCGCTGCTCCGGACCGGGAGCCAGCCGATCTCCGAGTCGGACGAGCGGTACACCTCGGCGCCCAGCACGCGCGCCAGCATCTGACCGCCGAAGCAGAGCCCGAGCACCGGGACCTCCGCCTCGACCGCCCGCCGCATCAGGGTCGACTCGCGGAGGACGAACGGCTTCGTGTCGTCGAAGGCGGCGAACTCGGAGCCGAGCGACACGATGAGGTCGGATCGGGTCGGATCCACCTCGCGATCCTCGATGTCGATCCGGAAGGTCTCGACGCTCGCCCCGTGCCCGTCGAGCCACTCGGTGACGAGCCCCGGCGGCGTGGGTTCCTCGTGCTGGAGGATCAGCGCTCGCACGGGGCCGGCGGACGGATCGGGTGGACTCATCGCGAACCTCCGGTCGGGGAGAGCGTCGACAGCTCTTCCTCCACGTCCTCAGCGACGTGGCCGACCGCGTCGGCGAACCGGGAAACCATCTCGCCCAGCTCCTCGTCCGTCGTGGTGAACGCCGGAGCGAACAGTGACTGGTCCCCCGCGAAGCCGTCGCGCGTCGGCTGCGTGGACAAGGTGATGAGGCCTCGCTCGAACGCGGCTTCGTCGATCCGCGCGGCGACCCGCAGCTCGCGCGGAAGGAACGACGTGCCATCGCGCGGATCGACGTACTCCACCCCGAGCAGATAGCCCTGGCCACGCACCTCGTGCACCAACGGGATCCCGGTCAAGGCCCGTTCGAGCTCGTCCCGCAGGCTCGGCCCGCGGTCCCGCACGCGTTCGACGAGCCGCTCCGATCGCACGGCCTCCAGCACCGCGAGACCAACTGCGCACGCGAGCGGCGCCCCGTCCCAGGTGTGTCCGAGGGTGAAGCGCCGCGACCCACGGGCCACCGACTCGTAAACGTGCTCGCGGACGAGCACCGCCCCGATCGCGGCGTACCCGGCCCCGAGCCCCTTCGCGGTCGCGATGATGTCGGGCACGCACGCGGTCGCCGCGCCGGCGAACCAGTTCCCGGTGCGCCCCACCCCGGTCACGACCTCGTCGAAACACACCAGGAAGCCGAAGCGCTCGCGGCGCTCGGCGAGGCCTTCCCAGAACCGCAGCGGCGGTGTGTAGGCGGGCAGGGCGGCGGCACTGATCGCTTCGCAGAAGAACGCGGAGACGTTCTCGGGGCCTGCCCCCTCGAGTGCGCGGTCGAGGGCAGCCAACGCGGCGTCGCCGGTCGGATCGAAACGCCAGGTGCTCGGCGGGATGTGGAGGTGCTGGGGGAGGTAGGGACCGAAGGGCCCGTGGAGCCCGGGTCGCCCCGTGAGCGCGAGGGTTTCCATCGTTGGACCGTGATACGCCTGCGCCGGCGAGATCACCTGCCAGCGGTCCCGATCGCCTCGCTCGACGTGATAGGTGCGCGCGAGCTGGATGGCCATCTCGATCGCATCCGCCCCCGCAACGGTGAACTTGACTCGGCTGAACCCTTCGGGGGCAACCGCGATCAGCTCGTCGGCGAGATGCTCCTGGAGCGGGTTGGTGAGCCGCTCGTTGTGCACGTAGGCGAGCTTCTCGGCCTGGGTGCGAGCGGCTGCGATGATGTCGTGCCGGCCGTGGCCGAGCGTCGCCGCCATCGATCCGCCGCTCATCGCGTCCAGGTATCGGCGACCGGCAGCGTCCTCGACCCAGACGCCCTCCCCGCGGACGATGACCGGCATGGCACGCGCCAGCTCGAGCGGGAACACGTGCGTTCGGTCGCTCTCGATGGGCGTTTCCGCCATCCGGTCTCCTTCACGCGGAGCGCGTTGGCCCGCGTGCCTGGCTTCCGCCTAGCGTAGGGCAACACCCCGTTGCGGACCAATGGGCCGTCAAGGTATACCCAGCACGCCGCGAGCCGTCGGCAGGACGGGGGGAGCCGGATCCATGAGCGACGTCAGGGAGATCCTCGGAGGCTGGCAGTCAGACGGGATCGGATTCGTCCGTTTCGAGCTTCCCGACATGCACGGCATCTCGCGGTCGAAGACGATCCCGATCGCCCACGCCTTCGACTATGCCGAGCGGGGGCTCAACATGTACGGGGGAGCGAGCGTGCTCGATACGCGCTCGGACGTCGTCCCCGGTACCCTGTACCACGACGAGAAGGGGTACGGCGACCAGTTGCTGTTCCCCGACCCGAACTCGGCCGCGGTGATCCCGTGGATGGATCGAACGGCGAGGCTCATCTGCGACGCGCAGTGGTACGACGGGACGCCGCTCGCCGCCACGCCTCGTTCCGTCTTCCGTCGCGCCCAGGACAAGGCTCGGTCGATGGGGTTCGACACCCTGATGGGTTCTGAGTTCGAGTTCTATCTGCTCACGGGGGACACGCATGAGCCGCTCTTCGACGGCTATCAGATCTTCAACACCGTCCGGAACGACTACGTCCCCACGATCCGCCGGATCATCGAGGAGATGTCCAAGGTCGGGGTGGACATCATCACCGCGAACTGCGAGTACGCCGGGTCGCAGTGGGAGATCAACTTCGCGCCCGGCCGCGGTCTCGCGGGTCCGGACGACGCGTTCACGTTCAAGAACGGCGTCAAGGAGATCGCCAAACAGGACGGCTACCTCGCCACCTTCATGACGAAGCCGTGGGGGGACCGCTCCGGGAGTGGGTGCCACACCCACCTCTCCCTGCTCTCGACGGACTCGGGAACGAACGCGTTCGGCGACCCTGATGACCCGCAGGGGATGACCGACACGTGCCGCTCGTTCATCGCCGGGATCCTGAAGTATGCCCGCGCGTTCGACGCGGTGATCGCCCCGACCGTGAACTGCTTGCGTCGCAGGCGGCCACACACGTTCAGTCCGTCGAACATCTCGTGGGGACTCGAAGACCGCTCGGCCCTGGTCCGAGTGAAGGGCGGCGGCTCGGAACACAAGCACATCGAGTACCGGGCGCCTTCGGCCCTTTCGAATCCCTACCTCGTCGGGGCGGCGCTGATCCAGGCCGGCCTCCGGGGGATCGAGGAGCGGTTGCCCGCCCCCGAGCCGGCGAAGCCGGGCATGCCGGCGGAGGAGGATCCCTCCTTCGAGAAGCTCCCGATCGCGCTCGAGGAGTCGCTCCAGGCGCTCGAGCAGGAGCCGGCGACGAAGGAGTTCTTCGGTGAAGAGTTCGTGACCGCGTACTCGGCGATGCGGCGGTACGAGCTCTCCCGGTTCACGGACTGGGTCACGGACTGGGAGCGCGCCGAGTACCTGGAGCTGTTCTAAGCCCTATGGCGGGAGGCCGGACGGTGGCGCGCGGCGGCGAGAACGCCGCTGCCGCGAAGGCGGCGCGGCGTCTCGCCGCCGCAGGCGTCGAGATCGTGGCGCTCGCGATGGTCGACAACGCGGGCGTCACGCTGGTGAAGTGCGTCCCGCTGCACCGCTTCGAGGAAGCCGTCCGGTTCGGGATCGGACTGTCGCCCGTGTTCTCCGTCTTCCTCGTCGACGATTCGATCACGTCGTCCCCTCACCTCGGGGGCCCGACGGGCGACACACGCCTGATGCCCGACCCGGCGGCCGCGATGCCGCTCGCCGCGAGCCCCGGCTGGGCGCTCGCGCCCGTCGACCAGCTCGATCAGGAAGGCGCCCCGTACCCGGCCTGCTCCCGGACGTTCGCGAGGACGATGCTCGAGCGGCTCGCGAGCTTCGGGCTCGAGCTGCGCGGAGCCTACGAGATGGAGTTCTTCCTCGGGCATCGCACGTCGGGCGCAGGCGACGAGGATCCGCACCCCGCGCACCCCGGCCCCGCGTACAGCGCGATCGCGCTCGCGGAGGTCGAGCCGTTCGCCACGGTGCTGATCGGCGCCCTCGAGGAGCAAGGGACGGGCGTGATGCAGTTCCACCCGGAGTACTCGACCGGGCAGCTCGAGCTGTCGGTGCCCCACGGCACGGGGATCGCGGTCGCCGACACGAACCTCGTCCTCCGGCACACGGTCCGCGCCGCCGCCCGGAGCCACGGACTCGTCGCCTCCTTCGCACCGGTCGTCTTCGCGGGGCTCGTCGGCAACGGGGCCCATGTGCACCTCAGCCTGTGGAACAAGCGCGGTCGCAACGTCTTCAACGGCGGCCGCGGACCGGAGGGCATGACCCGTGAGGCCGAGGCCTTCACGGCAGGCGTCCTGGACGCGTTGCCTGCGCTCACGGCCGTCACCGCTCCATCGGTCGCGAGCTACCAGCGCCTGCAGCCGCATCGATGGAGCGGTCCTTGGGCCGTCTGGGGGCGGGAGAACCGTGAGGCGGCGCTCCGGTTCGTGACCGGGATGGTCGGGAGCCGTCCCGAGGCCGCCAACCTCGAGCTCAAGTCGATGGATGCGGCGGCCAACCCGTATCTCGCCCTCGGCTCGATCGTCGCGGCCGGCATCGACGGCCTGGAGCGCGAGATGGCGCTCCCCGAGCCGGTCCTCGACGATCCGGCATCGATCCCCGCGACGCGCCGGCGAGCGCTCGGGATCCGGCAGCTCCCGTCCTCGCTCGGCGCCGCGATCCGCGAGCTCGAGCGATCGTCGCTCATCCGGAACGCCATGGGAGACGTCCTGTTCGACGCGTTCCTCGCAACCCGGCGCGGTGAGCTCGCCGTGTTCGGCGGGATGGATCCCGCCGAGATGGTGCGCGCGCACCGGTGGCGCTATTGAGGGGAGGTCCCGATGGCTGACGTCGATCTCTCGGATCTCGAGATCGTCGACGCGCACACGCACCCGTACCGCGTGGAGGGGCTGCTCGCGAAAGGCTCCGAAGGCTTCGACACCCGAGCGACGTTCCTCGGCGAGGCGTTCTCCTCGTCGACGCGGCTGGACCCGGACCTGTGGTCGACCGCCGACCGGCTGACGGACTCGACGGTGATGGGGATCACGATCGTGCGTTGGCTCGCGCGCCATCTGGGATGCGAACCGACACGCGGAGCGGTCGCGGTCGCCCGCGAGGCCGCGCTCCACGAAGACGCGGTCGCGTACACGAAGGGCTTGCTCGACGCGGCCGGCGTCGTGGCGGTCCTCGCCGATGAGGGCTATCCGCAACCGCCGATCCCCGCGGCGGAGTTCGCGGGAACGATCGGCGTGCGGGTGTACCGCGTGGCGCGCCTGGAGCCGTGGATCCTCGCGAGACGGGAAGGTTCGTTCGATGACCTGGTCGCCGGGGCGGAGGCCGATGCGACCGAGGCAGCCTCCGACCCGAACTGCGTCGCCTACAAGTCGATCGTCGCCTACCGGACCGGCCTGGACGTCGGCGATCCCTCATCCTCGGAGGCGGCCGAGGCCTTCGCGCGTTGGCGTGCCGACGACTGGCGGGAGACGCGGGAGCACGCGAAGCAGGTCAGGGACTTCTTGATCCGACGAACGCTCGCGGTCGCGAAGGCGAACGACCGCGCGTTCCACTTCCACTGCGGCGGTGGGGACCCCGACATCGACCTGGCGCACGCGTCCCCGAAGGGATTGTTCCCGCTCTTGGTCGATGTCCAGCACCAACCGGTGGTCCTGGTGCACAGTGGGTTCCCCTGGGTCGAGGAGGGCGCGTTCATCGCGTCGGTCCTCCCCAACGTGTACCTCGAGCTCTCGGAACTGATCCCGTGGGGCTGGGGTCAGGTCGAGCCCGCGCTGGAGCTCATCGTCGGCTCGGTGCCGGCCGCGAAGGTCATGTACGGGTCGGATGAGGCGGGCGAACCCGAGGGGTTCTGGGTCGCGGCCCTGATCGCCCGAGCGGCGCTGCAACGGGTCCTCGGGCGCCTCGTCGACCGCGACTACGTCGCGGTCGACGAGGCCCAGCACCTCGGGGAGCTGATCCTCTCCGGCAGCTGCCGAGCCCTCCACGGCCTGAGCGGCTGAAGGACGTTCCCGGATGCGATGGGGCCCCGCCCTTTCGGGCGGGGCCCCATCAGTTACCTCCGTGCGGGGAACCGGCTCACGCCATCGACGTGTCCTCCGCGATCTCCCGGGTCGCCGCACCCTCGCCGAGGAGCTCCACGTCGGTCTTTCCGCGACGCGTGCGTTGCGAGATCAGGTAGATCGCGATCCCCGAGATCACGGAGACGGCAGTGAACGCGAGCATCCACTCGTTCCACACCCTGAGGATCGGGAATCCCGTCGGGTACCACGACCCAACGAAGATGAACATCACGGCCAGGATGTTGACCACGAACCCGACGGCGCCGCAGATGTAGAGCCAACCGACGGAGATCCGGCGCTCCCGCTCGAACCGCTCCGGCTCGGCTCGCTTGGCGAAGAAGATGTCGAGGAACAGGAGCGCGGTCGAGATGCACCACACGATCGTCACGCCAGCGTAGAGGACGTAGAACGCCTTGTACGGGTCTGCGTTTCCCCGTCCCACGATGAAGAACACGAAGACCGTGAGGATCGTCGAGATCGCCGTCTGCAGGGTGATCGCGTTGGCCGGCACCTTGTTCCGGTTGACCTTGCCGAACTGGTGCGGGAGGCGCTTCTCCATGCCGGACACGAACAGCAGTCGTCCGAAGGAGTAGTTGTAGACGACCGCCACGGTGAGGACCACCCACGCCAAGACCAGCGAGACCAGCGCGCCCGCCCACTTGCCGATCGCGAGCCCGACGGTCTCCGCGCCGCCGGTCGTGCCGTTCGCCCCTCCGGCCTGGATCACCACCATGTTGCCCCAGGTGGCCCAGAGGTAGGCGGCCATCACGATGATGCTCCCCCAGAACAGGAACGTCCTGATCGCTTTCTCGCCTCCGTTGACCTCGACGCCCATGTTGAGCGGGGTCTCGATGCCGAGGAGGGCAAGGATGGCGAACGAGAAGAACGTCAGGTTCGCCGGGAGTCCGAGCGTGAGCTTCTCCCCATGGAAGGGGTTCCAGCCCGTGGAGAATGAGGTCGCCGAGGGGTTTCCCTTCAGGAGCCAGACGACACCGGAGAGGCCTATCAGGAAGATCACGGTGGCGTAGGCCCAGAACTGCACGTTCACGTAGTTCTGCGTCACCCGCATCCGGAGGTACGACATGGCGGCACTGAACCACCCGACCGCCAGGACGACGAGCCCGAGCTGCCAGTTCTTCGTGAGGATCGCGCACGGCTGGCCGTTGCAGGTGAAGAACGACGCGAACTGCTGGAGGAAGTTGGCCACGAGGATCCCGATGAAGACGAGCGAGATCGGGCCGGGCCACCAGGCGACGAACCCGGCGAAGAACCCCCAGAACGGGCCCAGGACCTTATGGGTCCACACGTACAGGGATCCCTCCTCCGGGAACATCCGGCCGAGCTGCGCGGTGACGAACCCGCCGGTGATCAGGAACGTCGCGAACGCGAGGATCCAGAAGATGAACACCGACGGCCCGGCAGCCTGAACCCCGGCTGCGTTGTTGATGAACAGGACGATCGCGACGAAGATCACGACCAGGTCGAACGGTCCGAGCGTCCTCGCCACGAGGACGGGCGCGACCTTCTCCGAGATCATCGCCTGTTCGTTGGTCCGGCTTGCCATACGGCACCCCCTCCCAAGGTGGA
>Ga0066709_100000774_pt1 | contig 18778 bp, 17 predicted proteins | sample GraSoiAngelo_158_FD_79665 | JGI IMG/M metagenome (GOLD analysis project Ga0066709, IMG submission 79665) | Grasslands soil microbial communities from the Angelo Coastal Reserve, California, USA - 14_1009_16_30cm | ecosystem: Environmental > Terrestrial > Soil > Grasslands | place: USA...
CTCTCCACCCAGGTGCCGTAGCGCGGTGGCGCCCAGGGATTGAGCATCTGAAATGGATTACGCGAGTCGCTGAATGCGCGCGGAACCACTCCCTGCACCTCGGGGCGCACTAAATAGGCCGGCGGCGTGGGCATTGCTCGCACCGGTTTTTGCGGGCCGAGCGGTGCTCTGAATTCTTGCCCCGAAGCGATTGTAACCAGCGTGGCCAAAAGTGTAATAGTGAATGTTTTCATATTTATCCTTTTAATGCGAGGCGCGCCATAGACTAGCCTCTCCAAGTTCCAAATCCCAAGCTCCAAATTCCAGGGAAATCTCAAGCACCAATTCTCAAATCTTCACCGCGCTGGGCTCTCTGATTTGGTGATTGGAACATGGGATTTGTTTGGAGCTTGGAGATTGGCATTTGGAAATTTCCTCTGTTGCTCACATTATACACTTCGATGGACTACCTTGAAAAGGCCGGACGCGTCCTGGACATAGAAATCTTTGAGCTCAAGCGGCTCCGGGAACGCCTGGACGAAAATTTCTCGCGCGCGGTCGAGCTGATCAAGGAAGCGGTGGACGGGCGCGGCAAGGTTGTTGTCGTTGGCGTGGGAAAATCCGGACACATCGGCGCGAAGATCGCCGCCACTCTCACCAGCAGCGGGTCGCCCGCAGTGGTGTTGGATTCCTCAAACGCGTTGCACGGCGACCTTGGCATGATTGCCGATGGCGATGTGGTGCTCGCCTTGAGCGCCAGCGGCGAGACGGAGGAATTACTCCGGATTTTGCCAGCGATTGCCCGGTTCCAAGTGAAAATTATCGCCATGTGCGGCGATTCGAAATCCCTTCTCGCACAAAACGCCCATCTGTTTCTGGATGTGAACATCGAACAGGAAGCTTGCCCATTGAACCTGGCGCCGACTTCCAGCACGACGGTAATGCTGGCGCTGGGCGACGCGCTGGCAATGGTGTTGCTGGAGGCTCGCGGCTTTAACAAGGAAGATTTCGCTAAGTTTCATCCCGGCGGAATGATCGGTCGCAGCATGCTGACGCGCGTCCATCAGATCATGCGACCGCGCGAAGCGATGGCGGTTGTTTCTACGAATGCGTCTGTTCGCGACGTGCTAAAAGCAATGACGAGCGTCCGTGCAGGCGCTGCCGTTGTCATTGGCGAAGACGAAGAATTGCTCGGCATCTTCACACACGGCGATTTCGTGCGGCACTTTCAATCTGATCCTAGGATTGGCGAACGTCTTGTGGCGGACTTGATGACGTTGAATCCCGTCACGGTGCATAAAGACAAACTCGCGGTGGAAGTACTTAATCTGCTGGAGCGCCATCGTATCGACGATCTCGTCGTAATCGACGATGACAACGTGCCTGTTGGCATTGTCGATTCGCAGGATTTGACGCGGTTGAAATTGCTGTAGAGCTGTGCGGCGATGTTTTGGGGAGAGCGCGCGTCTCGCGTGCTGGCGATGGTGTCCCGCCATCGCGAACTTTTCTGCGAAGGCGTCGCGCGTCCCATGGCGCAGCATAGGAAAGATTGTTGCGGCGAGACACCGCAACCAACACGCGAGACGCGTGTGCTCCCCAGATAGTTGCGTTGCCGCGCTGCACGTGCAAACGTCCGCGCTCCGCTTGAACGCTCCCATGCCTGCCGCCAACGATCTTCGCCGAGGAATGGCCATCAAATACAATGGCAACACTGCTATTGTGCTGGAGGTGCACCATCGCACGCCGGGAAATTTGCGCGCGTTCGTGCAAGCTATCATCCGCTTCATCAACACTGGGAAGAGCGCCGATGTCCGGTTCGGTTCCACCGACAAAGTGGAGTTGGTCGAGATTGACCGAAAACAGCTCGAGTTCAGTTACAGTGACCGCAACGGCTATCACTTCATGGATCCGGAGACGTACGATACGATCACGTTACAGGAGAACCTGATCAGCGACGCAAAGGATTACCTGGTGGAAAATCTCTCTGTCCAGGTCCTCTACGCAGAAGGCAAACCCCTGCAGGTTGAATTGCCGGCGTCGGTGAGTCTCAAAGTGGTGGAATCGCCGGAGGGCTTGCGCGGCGATACTGCCAGCAACGTCACCAAGCCGGCAAAGCTGGAGACCGGCAAAAGCATCAACGTCCCGCTTTTCATAAAGGAAGGCGAAACGATTAAGATCGACACGCGCACCGGGGCTTACATGGGCCGCGCGTGACGCTCGCACGATCGCTGTAGGGCGACCGCTCCGGTTGCCCAGGCTGGCAGGCGATGCGCCTGCCCTGCAATTCAGATGCGCGTAATCAGCGGTTCCGTCTTGCTTTTCTCCGCGGAAATCTGCGTAATCTCCGGCAACTTTGGCTGCAACGAAGCGAAGATCGAAAAACAATCGCGGTACGCGCAAATCGAAGCGTGGTGGGAAAGTTGTCCGAAGCGTTGCAGGCGCGAGATCCGGAAGCTCCGTCTCTGCGTCGGAGCTACTGACGGTGCCGACGCGCTGGGTGAAATTTGTATTTGCGATTTTCCTGCTGCCGCTCTGCGCAATCCTTAGTCAGACATTTTTTACCGCTTTCGCGCGCGCGACCGTAGCGCAACGTCTCTGGACCGGCGAGGAATTTTGGTTTTTTTGCTTGGGCGCGATCCTTTGGCTGATCGCTTTCTTCGGTCTCCCACGTCCGATTCTGATTTACGTCTTCGGACACGAGCTGACTCATGCGCTCTGGGTTTGGTTGATGGGCGGACGCGTCAGCCGGTTTCGAGTGAGTCGTGACGGAGGACACATAGTTACGAGCAAGGCCAACTTCTGGATCGCGCTGGCGCCGTATTTTTTCCCGCTCTACAGCATTCTGGCGATCGCCATTTACGGCGCGCTCAGCCTTTTTCTGAATGTGCAACCGTACGGGCGATTGCTTTACGCCGTGATCGGCGCGACTTGGGCGTTTCATTTCACGTTCACCTGCTGGATGATCCCGAAAAATCAGACCGACCTAAGCGACCAAGGCACATTTTTTTCCCTCGTGGTGATCTATTTGATGAACCTGCTTCTGCTCAGCGTGATGCTCATTCTCGCCTCGCCAGAAATTACATTCGCAGGTTTCGGCGCGGATTTACTGATGAACCTCGGCAACTTTGCGAACTGGCTAGTCGATCTTTTCCAAGAATTCGTGCATCGCCATTAATGTTGGCGTTTCACAGACAACCGTCGCAGATTTTGTAGGGCGTCCGCCGCGGCAGACGCCTCAGGGAAGGTTCGTAATCACCGCAAAGGGCAGGACCGACAATGCGTCGCTTACTGAGACGCGCCGATTGTGATAACGAACTGGGCGGCACGTGAACAGATCGTGTGCCTTCTCGAGCGAGAACGTTTCAGGAAATTCGATTCCTGTATCTTTCCATCGCTCACCGATGGGCGGGAAACCAACGCGCGAAGAGAGCCGCGGCGCGATCACAGCAATCCATTTGTCCGTCAGCCGTCGCGCGAAACTGATGCAAGACTCCGCAAACATTCCACTCGCGCGAAGCGGAAGATATTCGCCGCGCTGAAAAAGGTCGGCGTGCTCGCGGCGAAATCGCAGCACTCGCTGGGTCAGAAACATTTTGATCCGGCCGTCAGGCCATGCACGCATTAGTTCGCCGGGAGTTGCACCTGGCAATGCTGCAAGCATTTCGCGCCTGCGATTGTAATCGACTGGACGCCGATTATCGGGATCGACCAAGCTGTAATCCCAAATCTCATCGCCCTGATAAATGTCCGGCACGCCGGGCGACGTCAGTTTCAGCAGCGTTTGCGTGAGCGAATTGATCGCTCCCAGGCGTGCAATGTCCTTCGCAACCGGAAGGAAGATTAGCAGAAATTTGTTTCGCGCTGAGCAATCCAAAATTTTTGCGACAAACTCCTGCATCGCAGCGTCCCATTCTTCATTTGGCTGGATCCAGCTGGTATTGATCTTCGCCTCGTGCAGCGCCTTGGCCATGTAAGCTTGAATTCTCTCGACGTACTCCTGCGTTATGGCGGATTCTGGTTCGCCATCTGCTCGTATCGGCCACGTCCCTAACAGAGTCTGATACAGCAAGTATTCCTCGTTTGCGTCCGGCGCTTCCAAGTCATTGATCATTCGTTTCCAGCGGCGATTCGCCATGCGCCAGCGTTGCAACGAACGTCGCCAAAGCTCAGGAATTTCGGAAATGGCCACGATTCGCGCACGCACATCTTCGCTGCGTTTGGTGTCGTGCGTGGAGGTAGCAAGCAAGCTCACAGGCCAATTGCGGTACCGATCCATGTTCCGCTCGTGAAACGTCTCGACACTCGACCCAAACTGTTGCGGCTCGCCGCCCACTTCGTTTAGCGCTGTCAGCCGGTTGTAAATGTAAGACACGGTGTCCTCCAGTCCCTTGGCGCTGATCGGCCCTGTGGCCTGCTGAAATTTCAAAACGAAATGCGTGTGCGCGGCGCGTTCGACAGCATTAAGATTAGGCGGAAAACGAAAGAGCAGCACGTCGCGCAAATAATCGAAGATCGACTCGTCCATTCCCGGGTTGCGGCGCTTGGCCGCGCTGATCGCGCGCTCGACGATTTGACGATCTTCGTCGCCGACCGGCTGACCCGGCGCAAGATAAGTTCTGTAAACCGGGAAGCAGGCGATGGTCTCGCGCACCGCGCGCGAGAGCGCCTCGAGCGTGAAATCGCGATACCATCGGTTTTGCTCGGACAAGCGGTCGAGCATGTTCCCCAACACAACGACATCGTTCGCCAGCGCGAGTTTCATTACTTGCAGCTTTTTCGCATACAGCAGATGGCCGAAGGGGACCGAGTGACCAATGAAACGATGGAACGTTTTTGTGATCGCCGTTTCGGCCGGAGAATCGACCAGCAACTGTGTCACTTGATTTGCAAAATCGTAGCCAGTGGTTCCGTGCACAGGCCAATCCTTCCGTAAGGTTTCAGGGCCAGTGAGGATTTTTTCTGCCAGCATGTAGATCGCGCGCCCATTCTTGCGCAATCCGATCCCGAGCGCTTTCGCGCAACGCTGCTGAAGTTTTTCGAAATATTCGCGGGGCAAGTAAAGACCATCCGGATGATCGATGCGGAGGCCTGTCACTGCGCCTGCACTTACCAAATCGAGAGTTAGCCGGTGTACGGCGTCAAAGACCTTTGGCAACTCGACCCGAATCGCCGCCAGATCGTTCACGTCGAAAAAACGGCGGTAATTGATTTCTTCAGCCGCCACGCGCCAAGACGCCAACCGATACGACTGTGCGTTAAGGAACTCATCCAGCGCGTCAAAACTGCGCGGATCGCCGGCCTTTCCATTGATCTCGGCCAGCGCCTTTTCGATTGCCCGTTGCACCTGCGGCGCTTCCGCGCAACGGCGCTCGAGACGTCGTTTGATGATTTCCTTTTCGCGAATTCGTTCTGCTATTCGTTTTGGATCGGTTTCGATGCGTTTCGGCAAATATTCGAGCGCGGTCAGAATGCTTTGCACTTCCGCATAAAAATTTTGGTCCTTTTGGTCGGCGAGTTTTTTTAACGCAATCTCCAGAATGTAACGATACGTTCCCGGCGCGATCGGCAGTCTGCGCTCGCCGTAGAGTAGATAAAAAGTTCCCTCTTCAAAGCACACCTGCAATTCGCAGCGCTCAAGCACACGCCCGTATTGGTCGCTCAAAATCGGCAGAAGAACTTTGTCGCGCAGGTCAAACTTCAGCGGATGCCACTCAATGTCGAAATAGGGCGCATATCTGGAACTAGGGCCGTTTTCCAGCACGTCCATCCACCACCGGTTGCGCGAGTCGGCGATGCCGACGTGGTTCGGGACAAAATCCAGCACCTGACCCATGCGGTGAGCGTGCAGCTCCGCAATCCAAGCGTCATAATCCCCGCGCGAACCGATTGCCGCGTTTAGCTTGTTATGATCGGTGATGTCGTACCCGTGCAGGCTGTCCGGGCTCGCCTGAAAATACGGCGACGCATAAACATCGCTCACCCCTAGCGCCTGCAGATACGGCACGATCGCGCGTGCCTGGGAAAATGTGAACCAGCGACTGAATTGCAATCGGTAGGTGCAGGTTGGAATGCGCGGATGTTTTCCTGTCATGTCATCCCGAGCGGATGCGAGGGACCTCTCGCAGGCGAGTTTACATCACAGTTTCGACATTGCGTAATCCAAGCTTCGAATGTGAGATCCTTCGCTCCGCTCAGGATGACACGCCTGGGAATCGAAGTGTCTTACATCCGCTCCGGCACTTTGATGCCGAGAAGATCCAAGCCTCGCTGCAAAACGCGCCCGGTGAGATCGCATAAGGACAGCCGCGAACTGCGCACCGGTTCGTCTGATTTCAGAACCGGACAGGCTTCATAAAATGTGTGAAAGCTGTTCGCCAGCTCGAACAGATAATTTGACAGGATGTTTAGACGAAAACCGTTCAACACCTGCGGAACGATTTCGGCGAACTGACACAGACGTTTGGCGAGATTGATCTCCGCTGGCTCCTTTAAAACGAGCAGGGTAGCCACGGGCCTGTGGCCCGTCCCACCTTCAACGCCCCACAGGGGCGTGGCTACAGCGGCTTCGCCTGCGTTACGAAAAATCGAGCGGATTCGGACATAAGCGTTCTGCAAATACGGTGCGGTGTTCCCGTGCAGGGCGAGCATCTTTTCCCAGGAAAAAATGTAGTCGGTCATCCGATACTGCGAGAGATCAGCATACTTCACGGCGCCAATCCCGATCTTTTTCGCGATGTCTGTCTTTTCGTCCTCACTCAGCTGCGGATTTTTTTCCTCGATGATTTTCCGTGCGCGCTTGCACGCCTCTTCGAGAAGGTCGCGCAACGGGACGTTTTCGCCGGAGCGCGTCTTCATTAGTTTCCGGTCTTCGCCGAGGATGCTGCCAAATATGATGTGGCGCAGGTCGGCCTTATAACCTTCGCGCCGAACAATCTCGAAAATTTGTTTGAAATGCAACGTCTGCGGCGCGCCGACCACGTACCAGATGGCATCGGCTTTCAAATCGTTGACTCGATAATCAATCGTGGCGACATCGGTAGTGGCGTAATTAAATCCGCCGTCTCGCTTGCGAATGATAAGAGGTTTATCGGCCAGCTCGGGATTATCGCGGAAGAAGACGACCACTGCGCCTTCGCTTATCTCGGCGATGCCGGATTTGAGCACGCGTTCGACCACGCTTGGCAGGCAATCGTGATAAAAACTTTCACCGCACTGGAGGTCGTAATGAACGTCGAGCAATTTGTAAACGTGTTCGAAATCCTGCATCGAAAGCGCGACGCATTCGTTCCAGATGTCGATGTTTTCCTTGTCGCCCGCCTGCAACTTGACTAACTCCTGGCGGCAGGCCTCGCGAAATTGCGGATCGCTGGTTGCTCGTTCGTTTGTCTCTTTGTAAATCCGCACGATCTCGGCCAGCGGATTGCGCTGCAGGGCTTGCCGATCGAGCAGATTTTTCCATCCGTAAATAACCATCCCAAACTGCGTGCCCCAGTCGCCAATGTGATTATCGCGGATTACCTCGTGCCCGAGGAATTGCGCGATCCGCGCCAGCGCGTCGCCGAGTACGGTGCTGCGAATATGACCGACATGCATCGGCTTGGCCACGTTGGGCGACCCGAAATCAATCACGATCCGTTGTGTTGATTTGGCCTTTGCAACGCCGAGCCGTTCGTCTCGCAGCACCTCCATCGTCTTTTCAGCAACTGCACCAGGACGTAGTACGAAGTTGATAAAGCCTGCACCCGCGACCACTGGCGGTTCGCAAACGTCGCCAGCATTAAACTGCGCGACGATTTGCTCCGCGAGAACTTGCGGCTTTTCGCCGCGCTGCTTCCCCAAGATGAGAGCGACGTTGGTCTGGTAATCGCCGAAGCGCGGATCGGTAGCCGGCGTTAATTCGCCAGCGATTGGCAATCGCGCTTGCGCAAGCGCGTCGCTTAGTTTCTTCGCGAGAACTACCTGGAATGTTTCCATCGATTTATTTCAGCGGAAGCGAAACGTGAAGCAGACAATCATGTCTGCTGCCAACTTTCAATCTTCACAGGCACGATTGCCTGCGTCACGAATTACGAGCGGTCGCGAAAGATCGACAAAATTTCGTCGGCGGATTTCGCGCTGGCCAGGCTTTCGCGGACAGAGCGATCGTTCAGAAACTTGGCGATCGAGGCCAGCGTGCGTAGGTGCGTTTGAAATTGATTTTTCGGGACAATGAAAAGCACGACAAATTTGACCGGCGCATTATCGAGCGCATCAAACTCAATGCCGGTCGGGGATCTGCCGAATGCAGCCACAACGTCCTCCAGCCGGTCGGACGAACAATGCGGAATGGCGATCCCGAATCCGATGCCCGTGCTCATCGTTTCTTCGCGTTGTTTAAGCGCCGCAAGAATCGGGTCGCGATCTGCAGGCTTAATCTTGCCAAGTCCAACGAGCAAATCGATCAACTCGACGATGGCCGCCCAGCGTTCCGTTGCTTTCATCTCGGGGATGATTTGCTCGGCAGAAAGTAAATTGGCCAACGACATGTGGATTCCCGATGCGGGAGGCCAAGCTTAGCGGCAGCGCCTAGCTTGACAAGCGCGTTTTGAAACCAGTTAGAACTTACGACTCGCGAATTTTACAATTCAAGCGCCGGGAAAGCAGCCAACGGACGCCAAACATATCGATTGTCGCGCGCGCAGCGCGATTGCCCAGGCCGTATTTGCTTTGACCGAAGCGACGCGGCCGATGATTAACCGGGATTTCCACAAGCCGGTAGCCTGCGCCTTTGACCAGCGCGGGAACGAAACGATGCATTCCTTTGAACGGAACCAGCGCGCTAACGCATTCGCGCCGCATCGCTTTAAGCGTACAACCGGTGTCGCGCACTCCGTCTTTTGTGAAACGGCTGCGAACCGTGTTAGCAATCCGGCTGGTCAGCCGCTTCACCAATGTGTCACGCCGTTGCGCGCGATAGCCACAGACGAGATCGGCACCGCGCGCAATTTCGGCGAGTAGTCTTGGAATGTCAGCAGGATCATTTTGCAGATCGCCGTCGATAAGAACCGCAGTCAAGCCTTGCGCGGCCTCGAGACCGGCATAGATGGCCGCGCTTTGCCCGGCATTTTTTTCAAACCGAATCACCCTCACGTTCGCGTTGGGCTCAATACGTTCAACTGTGCGATCGACTGATCCGTCATCGACAAAAATGATCTCGTAATCGAGGCCTTTCAGCACTGCGCTCAACTCGGATTGCAAGATGGCGACGCTTTCTTCCTCGTTGAAAAGCGGGACGACAACGGAAACTTCGGGCGAACTTGTCATCTGCTGGGTCATCGGCACGTTGTGAACAGCACGCCACCTCGCGTCGAACGCCGGTCATCCCGAACGAAATGAGGGACCTCGCGCACGGTGTTTGTGTCACTCTGTTTCCCTGGTGAGATCAACGTCGCTTGCGTGAGGTCCTTCGCTCCGCTCAGGATGACCCATGCAGAGAACTTGTAAAATCGGCGTCTCATAATGGGAGCGTCCGGTAATTTCGGCAAAGAAAGACTTGCCACGTGCGAATTACTTTCCCGTAACGCGAGAGCTCGATCGTTCCCACGGGCTCGAGCGATTGAAATGCAGCTTGAATGCTATGCGGCACGTGTTTCTTCTCTCCGTTTCGAATGAACAGCGCATCGCGGCCCATGAAGAGATTGATGCCATTTTCTTCGGTGTAAACTTCGCCCTCTGGGCGCGGCGCGCCCGATTTTATTTCAACAAATTCATCGTAGCGCGGCCAAAAGGAAAATTGATTCACCATGTCTTGGGATTCGGGAATATAGACCGGCGGATGACCCAGGCCTTCCACCCGTTTATCGCGCAGATAAAAAGAAATTTCCGAGGCGCGATCGCGAGCGTCCGCAATCAAAAAAAGTTTCTCGCCCAATTTCGTTTCCAGATCATTGCGCATCTTTTCCAGCGCATTCGTAGCGGTTTTCCATCCGCGCATCCGATCGCTTGGGTCAGGCCGCTCCAATTTGAACCCCGCAGCGCGCACGACGTCCGTGTCCAGCGCGATCACACTCATGATAAGCCCAACCAGTATCGCTACGACCGCGCCCAGTCGTAACATGACGCTGGCCTCGAGCCGTTCCCACCAGAAATAAATCGCCAAAAGGCCGAACCCCAGAAAAGCGAGCCCGTCCCAATTCGGCGCAGCGGCCTTGTTCATTGAAAGAAGCAGATAAAAAAGAAAGACCGGCAACCCAAACCACATGAGGAACAGCACCTTGAATTGCTGATTGACGCGCCGCCAGCTTCCAATGACGCCCCAAGCCAGTGCAAGAAAGAGAAATGGCGAATAGGCCAGGAAATGCTGGCCGAGAAATGAAAGGACCTCGACCGGATGAAAACCAAATCCGTGCTCGAGACTTCCCCGCGATCGCAGATGCACCAGCGTGATCCACGCATGTTGGGCGTTCCACACTATCGGCGGCACCGTGCAAAGAGCGAAAAGCACGAGCAATGAATACAAGCCCGGTAGTTTAAACTCCTGTCTGAGCCGGGGAGCGAAGGCAAGCACCAATAGAATCGAAACAAGCTCAAGTGCGTTCGTGTATTTGGAAAGGAATCCAAGTCCAATCAGCAATCCGGTCAGCGGCCAATACCAGGAGAAATGCGGGCTTTTTTCAACCGCCAGCCAGAAAGTGAACATCGCCGCCAGCCAGAAAAAAACCGACAACGCATCAATCGTCATCAGGAACGCACCGATATTAAAGATCGGGGTCACATTCAGCGCGACGACCGCCCACAACGCTGCGGTGGCATTGAACAAGCGCCTCGTGAAGTAGAACAGGAGCACACTTGTTCCTGCCGCGAGCAGCGGACTGAAGAAACGGACGCCGAACTCATTGGCGCCGAAAACCGTCGTGCTGGCGCGCATGACAAACGCAATGGCCGGCCCTTTGCTGAAATATGCCGGCGCCAGCCGCTCCGACCACATCCAGTAATGCGCCTCGTCGAATTCCAGATCAGTCGTCGCTAGCAATGACAATCGAATCGCCGTCAGCGCAAGGATGAAAAACCAGACCGCGCGCGTGGTGCTCATACAGAGCTGTGCAGCGGGCTCAGCGCTCGCGCGCGACCAACCAGCGCAGTCAAACTTGGATGACGCGCAAAAAGCCGTGGCATCCATTTGCGGGCTGCGCTCCTCCAAATCAATTCAAACAGGCCAAGCAGAAGAAGTGCTTCGCCAACGCCAAGAAAAAGCGTAGCAATCACATCACTGGGCCAATGCGCGCCCAGATAAATTCGCGAATAACCAACCGCTGCAGCGACAAACCAGTAAAGCCAGCCGCGGCGTCGATAAAACAGCGTGCAGTACGCCGCGATAATAGTGTTGGTTACCACGTGCCCCGATGGAAATGAGGGCCCCGCACGATTTCGGTCGGATTGATCGGAAAAACGGATAACCGGTTTTTTGAAAAGAGTGAGAAACGCCGGCCGCGTTCTTTGCAGTTGGACCATGCGGACGCTTTCCACCTGCTTGGGCCGATGGCGATCAAATGCCGTCTTCAATATTCCCGTAACCGGCTCCGCCACCGCGAGAGCCAGAAGCAAGCAGACAATGAATGCCCGCCCCCTGAATCCGCCAAAGAGAAGCGCAGCGAGCGTGATCGCAATGAACAGCGGCTTCCAAATTTCGCCATTACTGAGAGCGGCCATGAACAAGTCGAGCGCAGGACTCGTCCATTCTTCGTTGATGAGATGAAAGAGAGACTGATCCATCCAAATGAAAATGAAGCGACGCCTAAGCTTTAGCCGCTACATTGTAATAAACAAATGCGGAGGAATGACGAAGCACAAACGTCGAGTGACGAAGGAATGACGAAGCTCGAATCCCGAATGATTAAAGCGGCGCGTCGGCGCGCACATTCGTCATTAGAGCATTCGGGCTTGTTTCGTCATTCGTCATGCGTCATTCGTCATTCCGCTCTAGCCGTCTTTTTCGCTCTCAGCTTTTCCCTTGACGGTGAGCCCCCGCCTTCGGCGAAGGACATTCTCAACTCAGTCCGAATGGTCGAGTCAAAACAGCAACTCGATCTCCAAGGCCAGCTTCGGCAAAATGATGCCGTAGTTCCATTTCGGCTGGTCCAAAACGGGCCGCTGATTCGTTATTCATTCACGAATCCGGATGAGACCTTGCAGTTGCGCCTGGGTGAAAACAGCTCGCGCCTCGATCTCGTGAGCGACGCGGGAACTGAAAAATTTGCGGCCTCGAAGCTCAATCAAAGAATCCGCGACACTAGCGTGACCTACGAGGACCTGGCCTTCAAATTTCTCTATTGGCCGACGGCACGCGTGTTGGGCGAAGAAAATGTTCGCACGCGTAAGTGCTGGAAATTGCAACTGAGGGCGCCTTCGCGCGAATCGCAGTATTCGAATGTCTTACTGTGGATCGACAAGGCGAGCGGCGCGTTAATGCGCATGGAAGGCTACGATTGGAACGCGCAACTCGCGAAACGCTTCGAAGTCGTGTCCGCGCAAAAGATCGAGGGTCGCTGGTTTCTGAAACAAATGCGGGTAGAAGAATTTCAGCCAGGCACGAATCACGTCCAGGCAAGGACGTATCTGGAGATCAAGAAGTAGGGACGCCGCGCTGCGGCGTCCGCCTCAAATCTCAGCTGGCTGAAGTCGTTAGCGCGCCTGATGCTGGTCGGATTTTGCTCCGCTCACCACCAGCCTGCGGCCGAGGAATTCCTTGTCGTGCAATTCCTCCACCGCGCGTTTCGCTTCCTCGATGGTTTGCATCTGCACAAAGGCGAAACCTTTTGAGCGCTGGTTGTGCCGGTAACTTACGACCTCCGCGTTTTGCACGTGCCCCACGCCGTTGAACAATTCAAATAGATCGCTCTCGGTGGCGTCGAAGGACAAGTTGCCGACGTATAGACGTGGCGAAGTAACTTCTATCCGTTCAGGCTTGCGCGTCGGTCGCGAAGGCTGCGTACCATTGCGTGCCTGTGCGGTTTTCTTTTTCTCCCCGCCGTTTCCGAAAAATTCGGCAACCCGTTGCCAGAATGTCTTTTTTTGCGTCTTTGCCGCTTCCTGCTGGCCCCGAAAGCGTTCGTGATTTCCTCTGCGTCGGCCCCCACCGCGCGAGCGGCGTGAGCGTGTTCCGGATGAATAAGAGTTCATGTTGATTCTTAGGTTTAGTCCAATTGTTAAAAGGGCGGAGCGCCCCGAAAAGGCTCGGGACACCGTCCGCGGCGCGCGAATCATCAAGAGTCCATTCAAACTTTCTCTTCTGCGACGCCAATGGAAACTCCGCCTCTGTGTGTCGGAAATAGACTTGTCTCGAACCGCAAGCCGGCGCACTCAACCAACGAAGCAGTGATGCCGCAAATATTTGCCGCATCGCTGCAAGAAATCTGAATCGTCGTAGAAACCGGACGCTCGGAAGATCGAAGAAGATTCCCGACATCTCGGCCCGATTATGGCTTAGGTGACGGCTGATTGCAAGTGGGATTGGCCGTGCTGCCAAAAGCCGCAAGTGTTAATCTCCAACCTCCAGAGAAATTCCAATAAGCAACTTCCAAAACCTGCCGCATCTACACGGCTGAAAAAATTTGAATATTGGAGCTTGGTACTTTCTCTGGAAGTTGGAGGTTGGAACTTGGAGCTTCAGCCGTGGATCCAGTCGTCTCGCAACGAGTACGCACGTGACTTGATGTATTCTCGCGGGCGCTCCCCACGAATCGGGCGCAGAAAATATCGCAGCTCGCGTTGGGTGAGCTTTGGCTCGTAGCCGAACTCCGGCATGAGATCGCGGCAATGCCATTCTATCCATCCGATTTCGTCATCGGAGAGTTCGCGCTGCCAGCGCGTTACAGGTTCGGTGCTAATTTGCGAAAAGTTAATGCGTGCCGCGGAGTTGCCGCTCCAGAACTGGCCCACTTTCGTCGGGGTCAGCACCGTGTCCGGATCGAACTCGATCTCCAGGTAATTGCAAACGTCTTTCATTGTGCTAACAGGTTCGCAGACCAATTTTTCGTACGGCACCACAAAGCCGGGTACCTCTCCGTCGCGAACGCGCGTGGCCAGCTTCGCGGCGACCCGCCAATGAGCGATCACGTAATAAGTCGAGAACTTTCCTGTTTGTCTCGTTTTCTCCAGAGCGATCTGCGCCCCGAGAATAGCGCGCGGGTCGCGTAGGGTGACCAGGATCTTGGCATGTGGAAAGCGACTGAGAATAGCGCCGAAGTAATTCCGATTGGCTGGAGTCTTTTCCACCCAACGCGCGATCGTGTCGAGCGAGCGTCCCAGCGTCGCGGCGTACGCTTTGACCATGAGAACCAGCAAATCCTCGTGCGTGTTCACAGGATCAAATGCTGCATCTTCGAACACCTTCAGAAATTTCTCTCGCGGAAACGTCGAGTAATTGCGCTTTCCCCATTTGCACGGGCCGCCGAACAGCACGTTGGCAAGCGATTCTTTGGTCAGATAATCAAACTGCGCGCGGCGACCGCGTGGCGCGTATTTGGTCAGGACAGTAGGAAAATAAGCGGTTTCTTCCGGCAACACCAGTAGCTCCGGGTGGTTATCGAGTAACGCGACCAGCAGCGTCGTGCCAGATTTCGCCTGGCCGGCAATAAAACAGGCGCGCTGCTCGAATGGTAGAGTTTCCATCGATTTCAATCAGTACACGAATTCACCGGGCCGTTGTTCATCCTCTTTCGCGTGTCATCCCGAGGGTAGCGAGGGACCTCGCAATTACTGCTGACCTCACGCAAGGTAGCTAGCGTGACCACCCACGCAATTAAAGGATCCTTCACTGTGTTCAGGATGACAGCCCCTTTTACTTCGCAGACTTCAAAAACCAATCGATGAACTTGGGCAAGCCCTCACTGAACTTCATCGTTGGATTGTAACCAAGCAATTTCCTTGCTTTTGAAATGTCCGCGCAAGTTAGCGGCATATCGCCGGGTTGCTCCGGCAGCCGGTTAACTTTTCCCTTCCTTCCAAGCGCATTTTCGATCGCCGAAATCAGTTCTTTGAGCTGAATGGTGTCGCTTTCTCCAAGATTAAAAATGTCGTAACGGGAGCCGTCATATTTGAGCGCGGCCATCGTTCCCTGGATCACGTCATCGATGTAAGTGTAATCGCGGCGCGTGCTGCCATCTCCAAATTGATCGATGGGTTGGCCGGCATAGATGCGCCGGGTGAATTGATGAATGGCTAGATCGGGCCGTTGCCGCGGACCGTACACGGTGAAATAACGCAGCGCCACTACACGTATTTGGTAGAGGTGCGAGTAGGTCGAGCAAAGGAATTCGCCCGCGACTTTTGTCGCGGCGTAAGGGCTGAGTGTCTGCGTGAGATGTTGATCCTCAGAAAATGGGACCGTTTTCGAAGCTCCGTAAACCGACGAGCTGGATGCAAAGACGAATCGTTCAACGCCAGTCACGCGCGCCGCTTCCAGTAAATGCAATGTCCCGGTGACATTTGTGTCGTAATAGAGTTGGGGGAGTTGAATCGAGGGCCGAACACCCGCGCGCGCAGCCAAATGCGCGATCGCGTCAACTTTCTCCCGATGAAACAAACTCCGCACCGCCGCGCCGTCGCGAAGGTCGACGTGCCAGACGGTTACGTCCTTCGCAAAACCGGCAATGTTCGCGCGCTTGATCTGTGGATCATAAAAATCGTTGAAGTCGTCAAGGATGATTACAGCATCCCCGGCCGCCAGCAGCTTTTCGACAAGATGCGACCCAATGAAACCCGCACCGCCTGTGACCAAAATTCGCATGACGCCAAATTAGCCACAGATGGACACAGATGGACACAGATTTTGCGGGGAGGACTGTAGGGCGTCTGTGTCAGTCGCGAAAACGTTCGGGATTTACAGAAACGCCCTACAATCAAAAATCGCGCCAGTGCGAAAGCAGATAAATCCAGTTTAGCACGAAGGCTAAAATGACAGAGACACGCACGAACGTTTTCGCTCGTTTCGTGGAAAAGGAGATTCGCAAACGCGGTGCGCGCGTCGTGAGTGTCGCAAACGCGTAAAGGTCGAACGTCGTCACGCCGCATAGCGCTGTGAAGACGAGTGGATTCCATTTCATTGCAGCGAGGAAGTGGCCATGAAAGAATTGAATCGCGCATCGCGTCATGCCGCACGTCACACACGGCAAACCGGTGAGCTCGTGAAACACACACCACGGCCAAGGCAAACCGACGGCAAACCAAACTGTCGCCAAGGCAAGCGATCCGACAGAGACAGCTAACCAAATCAGTTCGTGGTCGATTTCGCCCGGCTCAAGGCGGTGGCGGCAAAGCTGCATTCGCGGCTGCAATCAATGGTGTACGGCGCTCATTGCGCCAAGCACGCCGAACATCAGCAGGAGAAATGCCCCACAGCAAACAACCAAGGGCAACAGCACGGCGATTACTGCACGGCCGGTGTCCGTTTCATGAGCACGGGCTAGCCCGATGCAGTAAAGGATAACTTTCCAAATTCCGACGATCAGCCCCCCACAGAACGGGATCACAAGGAGCGGGCTAACTGATCCTTCCGCGAAGCAAACTACACGGAAAGTAGTCTCAAATGACTGCTTTGCGCCGCCGACAATCATCAGACAGACATGAAGAATTGCCGAGGCAACAAACACTCCAATCACCACAAACAGCGGTGTCAGGACTAAGAGGAAGATCCAGCTCAGCCCGCCGAAAAGATGCGCCAAAGCATTGTGCCTGTCCCCGAATGGTGTGAATGATCGAAGAGCAAAATTGTAAGTGAGTGCAAACACCCCGCCGAAAGTTCCACCAATGATTGCATAGAGAAGCGGCTCGCCCAGACCTCCTTCACGTTTCATCGCTGTGAACGCGGCAACCGGCCTGCTCAAAACCATCTGCAACGTTTCAATAAGCGCGTTCAACAATCCTTTGGTTTGTCGCTCGTCCCAAGGCAGACCGCTGCGCGGGGCTGCAGGTCCTGATATCGAGGCCGCGCCAGTTTGCAGCGGCGGCGCCACCGGCGTAGCGCCAGCAAGCTCGGCAAACTGCGATAATGGCTGCCAATTCGCCATTCCTTCGCGCCACCCGATGTCGGTTGGAGCAAAGCGGCCTGTGCGCAGGCCTTGGCGAACTTCTTCCTCGGAAAACACGCCCAAACTTGTTGCGCCCCGGTTAACGTGGATCATGGCCATAATATGCTCGTTCTAATGAGGCGCAGCGCGGAGCGCAAGGTTAAATGCGCGCTTTGCGCTCGTTAAACCATTGAGCCGCTAAATCGTTAAAGCGGGAGATCGATCCTTTGTCACTCTGAGCGAAGCGAAGAATCTCTGATCATTTCTTAAGTCTCACTTGCCGCAAGCCTCTGCCAGAGATATTTCGCTCCGCTCAACATGACAAAGCGAGGATGTTTGAACGTTTCGACGCTTTAACGTTTCAACGATCATTATCCAGCGCCCGCCAGAAGTACCATGCAGCAACTGAGCGGTGCGGTCGCCATTTCTTCCCAAACTTCATGAGCTGTTTTGGCGTGGGCAATTTTCGCCGGCTAAAAGTTTTCGCGAAACCTTTGCGCACTCCGTAGTCATCCACAGGCCAGACATCCGGTCTTCCGAGATCGAAAAGAAGAAGCATCTCAACCGTCCACCGACCAATCCCGCGCACAGTTGTGAGACGCGCGACGATTTCGTCATCGTTCATCCGAAGAAGTGCGCGACTGGATGGGACTGTTCCGTCCAATGTTTTCGCGGCAAGGTCCTTTATCGCTGCGATCTTTGCGCGCGAAAGACCAGCCGCGCGAAGCGTTTCGTCTGGTGTGGCGAGAACTTTTGCGGGATCGAGCCGTTTTCTTTTGGGATACAATGCACGGACGCGATTCCAAATCGCAGCAGCGGCTTTGCCGTTTAGTTGCTGGTAGGCAATCGACTCGGCTAGTGCGTCAAACGGGCGGATCGACACGGCCGGCTGAATTTCGTAGCGCCGCGACCGTGCGATAAGCGCAGCCATGCGCACATCACTTGCGCTGAGAAGCTGATGAGCGTGGTCGTGATCCATGAAACCGACAGTTCCTGAAACGATAACGATACTTGAAAAGGCGCAACATTTTTCGGTTCTGGGGAGCGCAGGCTGCCAGACTGTAGTTCGCGGCAGCCTGCCGCGAACATGAATTGCAACCCGGAGTGAATTGCGTGCCAAGTGCGTTCGGCAAGCTGCCGAACGCTGCAGGCTGGCAGCCTGCGCCCCCCAGACTTGCCTTGTGCAGCACTTTCCGTTTTGTGATCTTTCATGGACACCCAACTCACCTGGTACGGGCAGTCGGCTTTCAAGATCGTTACATCGAGCGGAAAAGTTCTGCTCGTCGATCCGTGGTTAACGAATCCTGTCTTCGAAAGCGCGAAGGACGAACTGGCCGCGCTCAAACACGTTAATCTTATTCTCGTTACGCACGGCCATTCCGATCACGTCGGCGATGCCATTGAAATAGGGAAACGCACACGAGCGAAATTGGTAGCTACGTTCGATCTAGCTGACGCAATAGTGAAACACCTCGGTTATCCGGCAGAGTTGGCGCAAGCGGATACGATCGGTCATTTTGGCGGCGAACTGACGCTGCTCGATGGAGATGTAAAGGTCCTCTTTGTTCGAGCTCATCACGGCTCTGGCGTTTCGGCTGATGATCAATCCGGCGCGAGACACGGCGGCGCGCCGGGAGGTTTCGTAATTACGATTCGCAGCGGCCCAACCATTTATCACACCGGCGACACAGATTTGTTTTCCGACATGGCGCTGGTGCGTCGATTTAACAAGATCGACATCATGCTCGTCTGCA
>Ga0066709_100000777_pt1 | contig 18771 bp, 17 predicted proteins | sample GraSoiAngelo_158_FD_79665 | JGI IMG/M metagenome (GOLD analysis project Ga0066709, IMG submission 79665) | Grasslands soil microbial communities from the Angelo Coastal Reserve, California, USA - 14_1009_16_30cm | ecosystem: Environmental > Terrestrial > Soil > Grasslands | place: USA...
AACGGCTCCTTCGCGGTGGCAAGCGTGATGGCCCCGCCGGTGCCGTCGACCTTGCCCAAAGTCGCGTTGCCGTCGGAGTCGACGTCGGCATAGGGGAAGCCCAGGTGCGCCATGTCGGGCACGTCCTTGGGTCCCGGCTCGGCGTAGTAACCGCCGCAGAGCTGTCCGGCGCATTCGAGCAGATGCCCGATCGACGTGCCCCGCGCCAACCGCTCGAAATCGTCGAGCGACCAGCCGTACGTGTGCACCATCGGCGCCAGGAACAGCGAAGGATCGGCGACACGCCCGGTGATGACGATGTCGGCGTTGGATTGCAGCGCCGGCAGCAGCGCCGCCGCGCCCAGGTAGGCGTTTGCCGAAACGAGCTCGCCGTATTCCGCGATGGGCGTCCCGCTTTCAAGCGTGAGCTCGTCCGGCGCGATCTTCGCCAGAACATCGTCGCCGGTGACCACCGCCACCCGTATCGGCGTTTTCTGCGCCCGTGCGATGCCGATGATCGCGTCGGCGGCAGCCATCGGATTGGCCGCACCCATGTTGGTGATGAGGCGCACGCCGTTTCGCTTCAGCAGCGGCAGCAGAAGCTCGATGCGCCGCTCGAGCAGCGGGTCGTAACCGCGGGTCGGATCCCTGCGCCTGCGTAACTGCGCCAACGCAACTGTGCGCTCGCCGAGGCATTCGAGCACGAGATAACGAATGCCGCCACGCTCCGCCAGCACTACCGCAGGGTCGAGGCGGTCACCGGAGAAACCGGCGCCGGCGCCGATGCGCAGCAGCTCGCGCATGATCGTTGCCGGCCTCAGTCGCCCGGTAGAGTGTGCACTTCGGGGAAGAAGAGATCCTTCCATGACGCCGGCTTGGTCTTGATCGAGCCGATCTTGTACATGAAGTCGGCCGTCTTCCCCACCTTCTGTGGCGTCAATGTGTAGGCATAGTCCGCGGCGCTGATCATCGCGTAGATTTCGTCCACCGTGTTCTTGGTGTCCTTCGCCTGCTCGAGGTAGATCTTGGCGGCGGCGCGTTTGTCCTTGTTGATGGTGTCGATCGCTTCCTTCAGCGCTTCGAAGAAGGCCTTGTAGGTCTTCGGATTGGCCTCGCGATACCTGGTCGATGCGGCGATCACGAGCGCGGTCGCCGGGCCGCCCAGGATCTCGTAATTGGTGGTCAGCGTTCTGATTCCAGGTACCTTCATTTCCTGCTCGTGAAACGGCGAGGTGGCGAAGTGGGCGTCGACGCCGGCCGTGTTGTTGGTGAGCGCAAGCAGCGCATCAGGATGGGACAGGGTGACGGTCCACGGGTCGAAGTGCGCGTAGTTCTGCTCGCCGTACTCTTTCGCCGCGGCCATCTGCAGCATGATCGCCTGCGTCGAGATCTTGACCGACGGCACCGCGATCTTGTCCTTGTCGCTGAAGTCGCGGATCGACTTCACGTTCGGATTGCGCACGTTGAGATAGAGCGGGTAGGTGGTCAACGCCGACATGCCCTTGATCTGAACGTTGTCCTTGGTCTTGTCCCAGAGCGTGGCGAGCGACGGCGCGCCGACGGAGATGAACTGCAGCGCGCCGCTGATGACCCCGTCGTTCATGACGCTCGGTCCCGCGACCTTGACCCAGCCGACCTTGACATCGCCCAGCCCCTCGGCCTTGGCGTGCTTCTCGACCAGCTTGTCGCGTTCCATCAGCATCAGCGGCAGGAAGCTCACGCCGTATTGTTGCGCGACGTTGATCTCTGCCAGCTCGGCGCGCGCCGGTGCAGCGAGCGCGGCGAGCAGCAGGCCCAGGAAACACCGCCTGACGATGGACATCGCTCCTCCTGAATCTTCTCGAACCCGCCGCGAACCGCCGGCGGCGAAGTTCATTTTTGCATAGTTCGGTCCCGCGGCCGACGCTGACCTACGCCGGTGGCGGCCGCGTCGCGACCATCGACCCGCGGTCGCCGAACCGCGCGAACCACGCCGCAGCGTTGGGCCGCGTGTCGCGCCACCCGAGCGTCGCGAAACGGAAGTCGAGGTAGCCGAGCGCGCAGCCGAACGCGATCGTGGCCAGGTCGACCCGTTCGTCGAACTTGGCGGCCCGCGTTTCCAGAGCGGCGAGTCCGCATGCGACCTTGTCGAGCTGGGCCGCGGACCAGTCGCTCCAGCGCAGGTTTTCCGGGCGCAGCGCTGACTCATAGCGTACGAGCAGCGCCGCGTTCAGGATCCCGTCGGCCAGCGAGTGTTCGGTGAGCACGCTCCAGCGCGCAGCGCCGTCGCGGGAGATGAGCTTCCCATTGCCGAGAACGTCGAGATACTCGATGATCACGCGGCTGTCGTAGAGCACCGTGTCGTCGTCGGTGATGAATGTCGGGACCTGCCCCAGCGGATTCTTCGCGATGATCGTCCGGTCGCGGTCGATGACGTGCGCCTTGGCAGGCAGGAATTCGATGCGCTCGCGCAAGCCCAGCTCGATCGCGGCGACGAGGACCTTGCGGACGAACGGCGATGTGGCGGAGTAGAAGAGTTTCAAAAGCGTTCTCCCTGTTAGCGTAAGCGCGTTCGCATTGTATCCGGGCGGGTTCGGGGTGCTAGTCCGGGTCGACGCCCACGCGTGACACCGTGAAGCTTACGCGAGTTGGATAATCGCGTTGAGCCGGTCACAGACGTCTTGCAGAACCGCCGACGTCACCTTTCCCCATGGATGCCGCCGGGCATTGCGCGCTCGCCAATCGAACGACTTCGGCTGGTCGGCCAGGATGAAGCTGTCGCGCGTCGAGTCGCGCGGGTTCGCGACCGCGAAAGGGTTCGGATGTCGCCGACTTGTCATCGCGCAGCCGATAACGAGCCCAGCCTTGTAGTTGAAGGCTCGTGGCGATAGCACGAGAAACGGGTGTGGACCGGCCACCTCGCGACCCGCCTGCGGCGAATGATCGATCCAGATCATTTCGCCACGATCAGGTGCCCAGCCTCGTGCGCCGACCCTGCTCGTGCCGAGGCCGCGCTTTCGCGTCACGCGACCTCGCGACCGACCGGCGCGCCGTACTCGACCTCACTAAAGTCATCGTCGGGCTTTATCTGCGCAAGCAGCTCCGCAAGCAGGGGTTTCCGCTTGGCCGGCGCGATCACGATCCTCCCAGCCTCGGCGGATAGCGTCACCAGTTCATCCGGATCGATCCCGGCTCGATCGAGTACCTCGCGCGGCACGCGCACGGCGCGACTGTTTCCCCACTTCGAAATACGTGTTTCCATAAGACCTCCGATGGATATCCATTGTATCTACATCGGCGGAAATCGGCAATCAGACAGGAACCATCCCCGATGGGGTCGGTCCCGGGCAAACCTCGGTTCGCTTTGCCTCACATCTCCTGGATTTTCCAGTTGCCTGCGGAATTCACGAAGATCGCTGTCCCTGCACTATTACCATGAGCCTCTTTCCGTGTGATGGTGACCTCTCGCATGCTCCCGAGGTCCATCCTCAGCACAAAGCCAGGCAATGATTCGGCCATGTCCTTGAGCTGTGCGGGCGACATGCCGGAAAAGGGGCCCGAGCGGGCTCGAGGTCGGGCGGATCATAGTAACGGACTCAGCAATCGCGCGAGATTCTCGGCGACCGTGACCAGGCGTCCGCGCTGTCGCCAGGTCTCGAGGCTCAGCATCTCGCCATCGCGAAGGTAGCGCGCCTGTTCCTCGCCGACGCGTGCGCATACGCGCGCGTCGTAGACCAGGACCACGATCTCGGCGTTCAGCGCAAAGGAGCGTATGTCGAGGTTCGACGAACCAATCCACGCGATCGTGTCGTCGATGGTCAGGCATTTTGCGTGCAGGAACCGCTTGCCGTAACGGCAAATCCGCACGCCGGCCTCCATCAGCTCGTCGTAGTAGGAGCGCTGGCCGAGGCCGACCACATACTGATCGATCTGCAGCGGCACGACCAGCGTGACCTCCACGCCGCGCAGCGCCGCGGTCTGCAACGCCTGCAGAAGCGCGTCGTCCGGGACCAGATAGGGCATGGTGATGAACACGCGACGATTAGCCGCGTGGATGAGCGACACGATGAGGCGCTGATTATTTTCCCGCGGATAGCCCGGCCCGCTCGGGAGCGTCTGCACCGCGATGTCGCCGGCGACCTGCGGGTCCGGCACGTAGCGCGGGTCGCCTAGAAAATCGCCTGTTTCGACATACCAATCCTCGGCGAACACCGCCTGCATCTCCAGCGCTGCCGGTCCCGTAACGCGGACGTTGAGATCCTCGTAAGTAAGCCCGGACTTGAACGATGCGTCGACGAGATTCTGCGAGCCGGTATAGGCGATGCGCCCGTCGATCACGACGATCTTGCGGTGGTTGCGCAGATCGAGGCGCCCCGCACGCCGGAAGAAACCAAGACGCATCGTCTCTTCGGCCAGGATCCCTGCTGCTTCCAGACGCGGCAGCAGGCGCTCGAAGTCCGGTCGCGAACCCAGCGAATCGGCGAGGATGCGACATACGACACCGCGCGCGACCGCGTCGCGCAGCGCCTCGATCACCCGTCCCGTCGTCGCATCGTCGGCCACGATGTAGAAGAGCAAATGCACGTGGTCGCGCGCACCACCGATGTCCGCGATGAGGCGGTCGACCAGTTGATCGTACTCGGCCAGCACTTCGATGGCGTTGCCGCCGAGGATCGGCAGCTCGCCCAGGTTCTCGGCCAGCGTCACGGCCTTGCGCAGCTCCACGCCCACATCCGGACGGGAGATGTTGGGATGCTGCGCGAGGCGCTCGAAGATCGGACGGCTGAGGTCCTCGAACTCGACATGACGCTGCTGGCGCCATTGCGGCAGCGTCGGCCGCCCGATCAGCCCATACAGGATCAGCCCGACTGTCGGCTCGAAGAAGATGAGCAGCAGCCAACCTTTTGCCGCTTCGGGCGAGCGGCGCATCGGCACGACGACGATCATCGCCAAGCGCACCGCCCATTCCGCGGCGAAGAACAGGTTCAGCCACAGCTTCTCGTCGTAGAAGAGCGCGGGCATCCGGAAAGGGCCTGGTTCAATTCCGCAACGGGCGCATCGCTGGCAGAATGTAACTCAAGTTCTTTCAGCAAGGTTACGGATGACCAACGATCTCGCCTCCATCGTCAGCGAGTACGGCGTGGCGGTCGTCTTCGGCAACGTCCTGGTCGAGCAGATCGGGATTCCCGTGCCTGCGATTCCGACCCTGATCGTCGCCGGTGCGCTCGCGGCCAGCGGGAAGCTGTCGTTGGCCGCGGTATTCGCGGTCGCGCTCATCGCCTGCGTCATGGCCGACGTCGCGTGGTACGTCGCCGGCCGAATCTACGGCAACCGGGTCATGAGGTTCCTGTGCGGCATCTCGCTCACGCCCGACTCGTGCGTGAGTCAGGCGCAGGTGCGTTTCGAACGCTGGGGTTGGAACGTGCTGCTCGTGGCGAAGTTCGTCCCTGGCATCAGTTTGCTTGCGCCGCCGCTGGCCGGCGCCACGCGCGTCGGCTGGCTTCCGTTCCTGGCCTTTAATACCGCCGGCGGAGCATTGTGGGTAGGCGCAGGACTGGGCGGCGGGATGATGCTCGGGTCGCAGATCGAGCGCCTGCTGGGGTATTTCGACGGCTACGGGCCGGCCGCCGTCTTTCTCATCGTTGCATTCCTTGCGGGATACATCGGATTCAAATGGTGGGAACGGCACCGCTTCTATGCGAAGCTGCGCATGGCGCGGATCAGCGTCGACGAGCTGCACCGCCTCATGGATGCCGGGGTGGCGCCGCTCGTCGTCGATGTGCGGTCGCCGACGGCGCGCGTGATCGAGCCGCGGCACATTCCCGGCGCGCTGCATCTGCCCCTCCAGGGATTCGACGCCCACATCGCGGATCTGCCCCGCGATCGCGAAATCATCCTCTACTGCTCGTGCCCGAACGAAGCCTCCGCGGCGCAGGTCGCCAAGCTGCTGATGAATCACGGCTTCGTGCGTGTCAGGCCGTTGCTTGGCGGGCTCGAGGCTTGGATCGCGGCCGGCCACCCAGTGGAATCGTTGGCAGCGGAGGCCGAAGCGGCAGCATGAGCGCGGTCGGTTGAAGCCTGATCGCACGGCTCGCCATCACATGGTAAGCTTCGTCGAACGTTCGTTCGATATTGCCGCTTACATCCCCTCATGCTTCGTGATCAGCACGAAATCGCCGAACCAACGCCGCCGCGCAACGATGCGCACGGCGCTGCGGACGATTATCTCGACATCCTCAACGCCGAGCAGCGTCACGCCGTCGAGCACGACTGTGCTGATTCCCCAGACGGCGGCCGAGCGTTGCTGATCATCGCGGGCGCGGGCTCGGGCAAGACCAACACGCTTGCCTACCGTGTCGCCCACCTGGTCCGCCGCGGCGCCGATCCGCAGCGCATGCTGCTGCTCACTTTTTCCCGCCGCGCCGCCGCCGAGATGGAACGGCGCGCAGGCCGGATTCTCCAGCGGGTGCTCGGTCTCCCGAGCGCGGCGCAGGTGGCGGCGCTACCCTGGTCGGGCACCTTTCACAGCATCGGCGCGCGCTTGTTGCGCGAGTATGCGCAGCGCATCGGTCTCTCCGACGCGTTTACGATCGACGATCGGAGCGATTCCGAGGACTTGCTCGCGATCGTCCGGCATGATCTGGGGTTCTCGGCGGCGAAGAGCCGCTTTCCAGGCAAGACGACGTGCCTCGCGATCTACTCGCGCGCAATCAATGCTCAAGCGGAGCTCGGCGACGTGCTGCGAGGCGCATTCCCGTGGTGTGCGCATTGGGAAGCCGAATTGAGGACGCTCTTTGCCGGCTACACCGCGGCGAAGCAGGCGCAGAACGTTCTCGACTATGACGACCTGCTCCTGTACTGGGCGCAGGCCGCCGCGGACCCGGCGCTCGCCCGCGATATGGGGGCGCGCTTCGATCACGTCCTGGTCGACGAATATCAGGACACCAACCGACTCCAGGCGCATATCCTGCTCGCGCTCAGGCCCGATGGGCGAGGCGTCACGGTGGTCGGCGACGACGCCCAGTCGATCTATTCCTTCCGCGCGGCCACGGTGCGCAACATTCTCGATTTTCCCGAGCAATTCCCCAAGCCGGCATGTGTGGTCACGCTCGAACGCAATTATCGGTCGACGCAATCGATACTGGAGGCATCCAACGCGGTGATCGGGCTCGCGAGCGAGCGCTTCACCAAGAACCTCTGGAGCGACCGCGCGTCGGCGCAGAAGCCGCAGCTCGTGACGGTCCGCGACGAAGCCGACCAGGCGCGCTGCGTTGCCGAACGGGTGCTCGAATACAACGAGTCGGGCATCGCGCTGAAATCGCAGGCGGTGCTCTTCAGGAGCTCGAGTCACAGTGCGCAACTCGAGCTCGAGCTGGCGCGGCGCGGGATTCCCTTCGTCAAGTACGGCGGACTCAGGTTTCTCGAAGCCGCGCATGTGAAGGATGTCCTGTGCGTCGTGCGCTGGGCGGAGAATCCGCGCAGCCGCATGGCCGGATTTCGCGTGGCGTGCCTGTTGCCCGGGATCGGCCCGGCGACGGCGACACGCTTGCTCGACGCGATGGCCGCCAGCGCCGAGCCGATTGTGGCCATGCAGGCCTTCGTGGTCCCGCCCGCGGCCGCCGAAGACTGGGCAGCGTTTCTGCTGGTCTTTCTCATGCTGCGCGGGGCGAAGTCACCCTGGCCGGCGGAATTGGAGCTCATTGCGCGCTGGTACGAACCGCACCTGCAGCGCGTCTACGATGAAGCATTCGTGCGGCAGCGAGATGTCGCGCAACTCCAGAAGATCGCTGCCACGTATCCATCGCGCGAACGTTTTCTCACGGAGCTGACCCTCGATCCGCCGGGGGCGACCAGCGACGAAGCCGGTGCGCCGGGACGCGACGATGATTACCTCATCCTCTCGACGATTCATTCGGCCAAGGGCCAGGAGTGGAAGACCGTGCATGTCCTGAACGTTGTCGACGGCTGTATTCCCTCGGACATGGGCACCGGGACGAGCGAAGAGATCGAGGAGGAGCGACGCCTGTTATACGTCGCGATGACGCGCGCGAAGGACCATCTGCACCTCATCGTGCCGCAGCGCTTCTACGTGCACGCCCAGGCCGCCGACGGCGACCGGCATGTGTACGCGTCGCGCACGCGCTTCATTCCAGAGAGTATCGCGCGCTGCTTCGAATCCTGTGTCTGGCCGAAGGTTGACGATCGAGCCGAAGGTTCTTCGCATCACGCCGCCGAGCCGACTCAGTCCATAGACCTCGCCGCGCGGGTCCGCGCGTTGTGGGGCTAGGGATGCGGGCGAAAATTCCAGGTGATGGGCAGATCGATGAATCCGCGCTCGGGCAGCTTTGCGCTGGCGACGGTTTCATCGGCTACGACTCGAAACTTCCTGAGGCTTTCGCCGTACCAGATGGCGCGACGAAACCCGTCCGAGAACGCCAGCCTGATGTAATAGATGCCTGGCCGCAGCACGGTGTCGGAAAGCGTGCATTGGAGCACCTGCGGTCCTTCGAACGCCTGCTCGCCTTCGCGGAGCGCGGCCGAGCTCGCCGATCCGACGTATACGAAGTCATTGGTATGAAAGCCGATAATGACTTCCGGACGGGAGATCCTTTTGCGGGCCGTGAACTGGACGCGAATGGACATGGACTTGTGCAGAACCACATCGTCGGCCGGCACGGTTCCCCCAGCGGCAAAAACCTCTATCCCGGTAACCTCGATCTCTCCGGAATCGCTTAGCGGCCGCAGGGTTCGATTCTCGACTGCGGCCCGTTCGTCGCTCCTCCGGGAAGTGCGTTCCAAATAGAGGTTACAGACCCTGACTGGCAGGTCATCGATGACGACCTTCCCCTTGTCGAGAAGGATCATTCGGGTCGAGATCCGTTCGAGCTGGCGGACATTGTGGCCGACGATCAGCAACGTCTTGTTCTTCTTCTTGATGATGTCTTCCATCCGGTCGAAGCATTTCTTCTGGAAATCGAGATCGCCCACGGCGAGGACCTCATCGATGATCAGGACATCGGCGTCTACGCTGGTCGCGACCGCGAACCCCAGGCGAACTGCCATGCCGGAGCTGTAGCGCTTGAGCGGCGTATCGATGAACTGCTCCAACTCGGCGAACGCGACAATCTCGTCCAGCTTCCTGTTGATCTCGGGCCGCGACAAACCAAGGATTGCACCGTTGACGTAGATGTTCTGGCGACCCGTGAGATCACCGACAAACCCGGCGCCGACTTCGATCAATGGGGCCACGCTGCCGCGGATCGCTACGCTTCCGCGCGTAGGTTGCGTGACGTGCGCCAGCATCTTCAGCAGAGTGCTCTTGCCCGCGCCGTTGCGTCCGATGATGCCGACCACCTCCCCGGGATCGACAGAGAAGCTCACGTCATCGAGGGCCTTGAAGGGGGAGGCGTCGATCGCGGGTCGCCCCAGGAGGCGATCCACCGCGTTTGACACCGTCGCCTTGAGACTCTTCGAAGGCGAAAGGCGATACTCCTTCGTCACGTGGTCGAGCTCGATGACGTGCATCAGATTCGGCCAGGCGGGCTGGTCAATGACGGCCGATCAATCCGCTCGTCAGGCCGCGCAGCCTGCGAGCCACTCGCCACGTTCTCGACTCGATCAGGTCATTGAGCTGTTTCTGCACGCTGCCGACCCTTCTTCTCAGTCGCTCGGCGTCGAACGGGTCGACCTGGCCGAGGATGCGGAACAAATCGGGAAGGTGAAAACCCGCCTTCTCCGAGAGCAGTTTGCGGGTAGCCGGGTTCTCCATTAACTCCATGAGCATATCGGCGGCAAAGGTTTGCAAGACGTTGCGCTGGGGCTCGGCCTTGAGGCCGATCATGACGAGGAGAAACGGGACGAGATCGTCGTCGAGCGGATAGCCGAGGCTCGCGGCCTCCGGGAAGATCTCGACAACGCGCCCAGCTCGGTTGATCGTCAGGAATTCGCGCAGGACGCGCTGTTTCTCGAAGTGCGATCGTATCCTGGACTCGGGCTTCGAGGCGCTGAGGTTCGCACCGCTGGCGCGTATGCGGTGCTGCATCAGCGGTTCCTGGACGATATGGGGTTCGTAACCTTTGAGGAGGAAGCGAACCCACATGTCGTAGTCCTGCAACTGGAGCATCACCGGGTTGTACGGACCAACGGCCTCGAAAGCCGACCGCGCCGCCAGTGCCGAAGGAGCGAGGAAACAGTTGCCGTCGAGATACAGGTAGCGAAGCGTTGCATCACGCGTCCAGTTGGATCTGTTGGTCAGCTTTTCCCAACGAGCACCGTCGGTTGCGCGGCTGTCGTCCCCTATGAACGTACAGTGGCTGAAGATCACCGAGTTCGGCCGCTCGCGATGCTGGGCGAGCTGGCGCTCGAGCCGGGCGGGCTCCGCCACGTCGTCTCCGGACATCTGGGCGATCAGCGTTCCGCGTGCGACGCGCAGCGCTGTGTTGCGCGCTTCGCTCGGCCCCTGGTTCTCCTGTCGGAGGCAGACGATCCTTTCGTCGTGCAGGCCACGGATAACTTCCGCGGTACCATCGGTCGAGCCGTCGTCCACGATGACCAGCTCGAAATCCCGATAGGTCTGCGCAAGAATGCTTCGCACCGCGTCGCCCACGAATTTCTCGTGGTTGTAGGTGATCATCGCTACGGTGACGTGCGGTTGTCTCTCCCTCATGGCCCCCCCGGCCCTAAGATCCCACTTCGACAATCAGTCAGTGACGCTCATATTCCCATAGCCAGCAACGTCCTCCCGAACGACACGGGCAGGATTTCCCATGACGAGACAGTTATCGGGGACACTTTGGGTCACGACCGATCCGGCTCCGACTACGGCGTTGTCGCCGATGGTAAGCCCCGGCAGCACCACCGCCCCGGCGCCGACGACGGCGCCTTTGCCCATGCGCACCTGTCCCGCAACCACCGCACCGGGGCCGATGGAGACGAATGCTCCAAGCTCGACGTGATGCCCCACGCTGGCGCCGCGATTGATGAACACGAACGTATCGAACCGGCTTGCGGCACCCAGGCTGCAACCCGAATTCACGTAAAGACCTTGCAGGCATTCCATTGCGCGCGGGGAGGCCACGCTCGCGTCGATCAACGACAGAGCTTGCACGAAGCCCGATTCGATGGCCTCGCGCGCCGCCCTTTGTCGATTGGCCGGGGTAAACAGCGGAACCACGAACGGGTATGACCTGATCTCGGGCGTCACCTCCGAGGTCTCCATCAGCGTCGTCCTGTCGAGTAGATGGACGGCGCCGGGCACGTTTCTCACCGCGGCGACGACACGAACTCCCGCGCGCTCGAGGCTCGACTCGACGTCGACCACCACCGGAGAGCCCACGCCATAGATCACAACCCCCTGCATTCGGCTATTCCATCGCTGACGTTTCGAACAATGTCCGCGACCTGATTGCCGACCACCTCGGGCTGGATGGGCAGACTGACCATGCTTCGCGCGAGATCGTCGGTCACCGGCAACGGCGCCGTGGCATAACCGGCGAACAGCGGTTGGTGGTGAATTGGAACCGGATAGTGTATGCCGGTTTCGATGCTGGCCCGTTCCTTCAGATACGACCGAAGGGCGTCACGTTGTCTGACACAGATTGCGAATTGGTGATAGACGGCGCCGGCATGATCCGGCGGCAGTCCCACGTCGACGCCCTCCAGCAGTGTGCGATATCGGGCCGCGAGGACCGCCCGTTCGCGGTTTCCTTCGTCGAGGTGAGGTAGCAGCGCGCTTAGCACGGCCCCCTGAAGCTCATCGAGCCTGGAGTTAAGGGCCAGCTCGGCGCTGATGCGCTGCTCGTCGAACCAGCCATAGCTACGCAGCGCTCGCAAGCGCGCGGCCAGGGCCGGATCCTGGGTCACGACCGCGCCACCATCGCCCGGGCAACCGAGGTTCTTGGTCGGATAAAAGGAGAAAGCTCCGAGGTGTCCCCAGCTCCCGACCACACGCCCGTCGATGCGGGCGCCATGCGCCTGTGCACAATCTTCCACGACTGCCAGGCGATGGTGTTCGGCAAGCGCCATGAGACGCGGCATGTCCATGGGGTAGCCATGCAGATGAACCGGGAGTATCGCCACGGTTCGTGAAGTCAGCGCCGCCTCGACCTGCGCCAGGTCCATGCAGCGTGTCACCGGATCGACATCGACGAAGCGCGGCTGCGCCCCCGTGTGGAGCACGGCCATCGCCGTCGCGGTGAAGCTCATCGATACTGTGATGACCTCGTTCCCGGGGCCGATACCCAGGCTGCGCAGGGCCAGGATGAGCGCATCGGTGCCGGAATTCACCGCGATGCAATGGCGGACTCCGAGGTACGTTGCGAAGTCCTCCTCGAAGGTTTCAACTTTTGGCCCAAGAATGAACTGGGTACCGTCGAGAACCCCCTGGATTGCTCCCCCCACGGCAGCGGAGAACCGCTTGAAGCGCAGCTGAGGGGCGCAAAGCGGAATCATCGCCATCGAGCTTGCGGGATCGGTTTCAGCAACTCCGGGTTTGGATGATCGAAATACGCCGACTCGGCATACAGCCGTGAGGCCGCGACCAGGACAATGGCTTCATCCACGAAGTTGCGCAGACGCAACCAGACCCCCGCGTGTATGCACAGTGCCTGATCGCTTCGCGACAGGCGCATGGACGCCTGCTCTTGACCATTATCCAGGTCGACGTCCACGGCACCTTGCAACGCAACCAGCGCGCAATGCGCAGACGTGGCGTGTTCACCACGAATCGATTTTGCGTGACCCTCGTAGATGCAGTACACACGCCTGACGTCGAAGGGTAGCGATTGATCGCGGTCGAGGGCGATCAGGCAGCCCCTGGAGTCCGCGTGGTCCGGCAGTTTGACGACCTTCGTGCCCAGGATCGATAGATTCCGAGGTCTACTTCGTTTTTCCCCTCGGCCGAAATTGCTGATCGGGTCAGGTTCGACGGGCTCGTGTCCGGGGTGGACCTCGGAGCGAAACACCAATGCCTCCCGATTTGCCATCGCAGCCCCCTCTTATAAGAATCGTCCAGCCGAACAATCATACCAAGCAATAAATGTGCGAAACGAGCGATTTTTCGTGAAATCAGGATCTTATTAGCATGGAGCGAGAAGCCAGTGTCAGGAATCTCGACATCAGGTTGTTATCCACAGCCAGGGACGCGCCGCATCGCGACGGCGCTCGCGAAAGACGATCTGTGCTTCATCGTGCTGCGGCGGCCCTGCGCGAAGCGTCGCCGCGCCTGGCGTTCGAGGTTTTTCAACGAGCGCTCCCTCGCTCCGCGGCGCGCGCCTCGATCCGATTCGCGTCTACAACCGCGCGCTTATGGCGGCCCCGTCCGATGATCCCGGCGTCGTCGCGCGCGACGACTTCGAAGAGATAGAGCTTGCCCTCGCGACCGAGATAGTGCGCCTCGGCAGTGACGCGCCCACCCGCCGGGGTCGGACTGGTGTGCTCGATGTCGACGGTGACGCCGACCGAATTTTCGCCGTCGCCGAGCACGGGGGCCATCGCCCGCGCAGCGGCGAGCTCCATGAGCGCGATCATGCGCGATCGCTTAGCGATTCGCCGCCCCTTGTTGTTCGTCGCGCCGCGCAAGCAGCGATTCGCGCGCCAGCGCGTCGATGCGGCGTGCGGCGACGACGCGATGCTCGCGGGCGTAGGCTTCGTGATTGCGCTCGACGTCGCCGAGGCGGTAGACGTAGTTGACCATCATCCCTGCGGAGCGAAGCAGACCCGAGGGCGAAGTATCGCCGAGCCAGTTGATGCGCTCCAGGCGTGCGCCGTTGCCGAGATGAAAGCGCTCCACGGCGTCGAGCGGCTCGTGTCCGTTCTTGCCGTAGAGAAGGTAGTACGCACACAGCTGCGTCAGCTCGCGCTGCAAATCCTTCGCGGCGCCATCCCTGTGCCAGTCCGGCGCTTCGAACCGCTCGAGGACCGGCAGAAGCGTTGGCTGCTCCGGGGCAATCTCGGTGAGCCAACTGCGAAAGCCTGGAATCGGCGATAGCGTGGCGAACGTCTTCAGGCGCGGAAATTCGCGGCCGAGATCCTCGGCGACCTGCTTGATGAGCAGGTTCCCGAACGACACGCCGCGCAGGCCCGCCTGGCAACTGGTGATCGAGTAGAAGATCGCGCAGTCCGCCGACTCCGGATCGACCAGCGGGGCATCCGGCTCGAGCAGTGGCTGGACGCTCGCGCTCATCCCCCGGGTGAGCGCGACTTCGATGAAGATGAGCGGCTCGTCGGGCAGCGCCGGGTGGAAAAACGCATAGCATCGGCGGTCGGCGTCGAGCCGCCGGTGAAGATCCTTCCATCCCTGGATTTCGTGCACGGCCTCGTAGTGGATCAGCTTCTCCAGCACGAGGGCAGGTGTGCGCCAGTCGATGCGCTGCAGGACGAGGAAGCCGCGGTTGAACCAGGAGGCGAGGAGGTGCGCGAGGTCGGCTTCGATGCCGGCCCATTCTGGCTTGGCGCCGACTTCGCCCAAAAGACGTCCCCGCATGTCGACCAGCACACCGGTGCCGCCGGGCGCCATGTTGAGCCGCCGGAACAGTTCCTGGCGCGGCGGCTCGACCGCATACTGCAGAGCGATGAGGTTGGCCTGGGTCGGCTCGCCGCGATACGCATCGGCGCATCGCTCGACTTCGTCCGGGTCCGGCGAGAACTGTTTCACCAGGAGGTCGAAGAAGACGCTAAGCCCTTCGGCGTCCAGCGCACGGTAAGCGGCCACGGCTTCCCTGGCGAGACGCGCGCCGGAGACTTCGCCGCGCTCGGAGAGCAGCGCTTGGCCGAGCGCAATCACCCGCCCGGCAAGGCGTCCGCCGGCGCGTGACTCCGCGCGCCGTTCCCGGGCCGCGGCGCGGAAGAAGCGCTTGAGATTGAACAAAGAAGCCCGAGCCATATTACGACAAGCGTCTGTACTTCGCTCTTGCAAAAAGCTTACGCCAAAAAGTAGGGGCAGACTCGCCTTCCAGGGTCTAAAGTCAAAAGTAGGGTCAGACTAGGTCAGACTCGACTTTCCACAGGTGGAGTTAATATTCGCACTGACCAAGCGAGCACTCACGCCATGACTCCACCCGCCCCCGACCCGGCACTGGTCGACAAGCTCGTCTTCGCCAATCGAATCCTCTACCACCAGGGGGTCGTCGACGGCTTTGGCCATGTCAGCGTGCGGCACGACAAGGCGTCCGGGCATTTCCTGCTCGCACGCAACATGGCTCCCGGCCTCGTGCGGCGCGGCGACGTCGTCACCTTCGACCAGGACGGCACCGCGCTCGACGCGGCTGGCCGCCGCGTGTATCTGGAGCGCTTCATCCATGGCGAGATCTATCGCGCGCGTTCCGACGTCCAGGCGGTCGTGCACAGTCATTCGCCCAACGTGATCCCCTTCGGCGTGACGCAGCAGCCGTTGCGTCCGGTGTTTCATATGAGCGGGTTCCTGGCCGAGGGCAGCGCGCTGTTCGAGATTCGCGATATCGCCGAGGACACGGACATGCTCGTCAGCAGCCGCCCGCTCGGCGAGGCGCTGGCCGCCGCACTCGGTTCGCACACGGCGGTGCTCATGCGCGGACACGGCTCGACGGTGGTCGGAGCCTCGCTGGAACAGGCCGTGTATCGCGCGGTCTATGCCGAGGTCAACGCCCGCCTGCAGATCCAGGCGATGACGCTTGGCGAAGTGACCTATCTCAATGCCCAGGAAGCGGCCAAGGCCGCCGCCGTCAACGACACGCAGCTCCCGCGCGTGTGGGAGCTTTGGCAGCGGGCTGTCGGGTCGATCGAATAAGGGACCTCGCTGCTCGGACCGCTACTTCTTGCCCCGCGCGTAGTACTTGAATAATTCTTCCTGCTGCTGCTTCGTCAGCGGGGCAGGCAGAAACTTCAGGCTGACGGCATCCGCCATCGCTTCGTCGATTCCCGAGAGCCGCTCGAGGCGCAGATTCTCCTTCGGATAGAACTGGTCGCGAACGTCCTTGGCGAGGGTCTCGGAAATACCAACCCACGCCGCATAGGCTTTGAGCGCGGCGGGATCCGAATACATCCAGTCGAGCGTCTCGCCATAGGCCTGCACGAAACGATCGACCGCGTCGCGCCGCTTCTCCGCGGCGGCTGCGTTGGCGATCATCAACCGGACGGTCTGGTTGCGAAACGCCGGCACATCGCTCTCGCGGGCGACGATGCGGATGCGGCCCTGCTGCAGCGCTTCGACGCCGAACGGCGGGGACGACCAGCCGATGTCGACCTGGCCCGACATCGTCTGGGTGAACGTCGAAGACGGGCTCCCGGTTGCGACCGGCTTCGCGTCGACGCCGAATTGTCGGATGAACGCCAGCACCGCGAGGTTGGTCGACGATCCGGTGGTCGAATAGGCGATGGTCTTGCCGCCGGCATCCTTGAGGCTCTTGATCGGCGAGTCAGCGGGGACGTACCAGAACAGATCGTCGGCACCTGTGGTCGAGTTGGCGATCGCTCGCACCGGCGCGCCCTTGGCGAAGGCGCCGAGCACGCCGGCGGTCCCGACGCCGATGCCGATGTCGACGCTGCCCGAGATCACGGCCTGCAGCGTCTCGCCCGCGCCCTGCGTGTAAAGCAGTTCCATGACCAGACCGTGCTTCTTGAAGATGCCCGCTTTCTGGCCGAGCTCCGGCGCGGCGTTCTCCCAGTTGCCGCGCTGGCCGATGGCGAGCTTCAGCATGTCTTCGGCGAGGGCGGCGCCGCTCGCCAGCACGAGAAGGGACGTAAGCAGCCACCGGCGGGTCGCCTCCAGTTTCATTGTGTCCTCCTCATAACGGGTGCTATTGCGGCTGACCCTGACGCCCGCCTAACCGTTGCGCCGATCGCACCGCTCTATTGGAGCCGCCAGCCCTCGGCGACAAGCTCACGCAGTCGATGGAGAACCCCAAGCTCCTCTTTGGGTGGAAATCCATAGTAAAAAAGGGTCCTTTTGATGCCCGGCAAGTGCTTGCCGGCGTTTTTCGTCAGGCCTTCGGCGATCGTCTTGAACGATACGCAAAGAAGAACCGCGGGAGCATTCACCCGGGTATCCAGCCGTTCCGGTCCGATCCGCTCGAATTGGAGCTCTTTCCCGTAAAAGAGAAGATGCCGCGGATTGACCTCGATGACCACGTGTGTGCAGCCGCGGATCTTGCATGCGAAAAGGTAGGCGGTATGGAACAAGCCGGCAAGCACGCGTTTGCTCGCGGCGCTGCGGTCGACGGCGAGGCGGGTAAACTCGCAAACGTGATGGCCGGCGGCACGCAAACGGTCGATTTCCGCCCGGTAGAGCCCGTCCGCAAACAACCCGAGCTCGGAATCCAGGCCCACGCTCACGGTGCCAGCGACTTGGCCCTCGTCGTAAGCAATGAACGTGAACACTCGAGACTTTTCGGCCCCGAAGGGTACCGCGTATCCGCGAGTTGCATATTTTTCGTGGACCAGCGTACGCGCGTCGCGGCGCGCGCCGGTGCGCTTCGCAACCCGGATCTTGAACGCGCCACCTTCGATGGTCGCCGGGTTCTGCAGAGTAGGATAGTCCGGCTCGGCGACCGTCAGGGTGCGCAATCTCAACGGACGATCATGAAAGACAGTCTGGCCGGTCTTCTCCAGCGAGGTAAGCAGTTGGGGCGAGCGCGAACGGCGGCGGGGCTTGCCTGACGAAGGCACGGCGCCAGCCTTGCCGCGACGGAGTTTCCCCACGAGCTTGCGAATGGTTGCTTTCATTTTGCTGCCCGCTCCGAGCATCGAAGCGCCCCGCGGTCCCTTGGCGACTCTAGTTCAGTGCCATCACACTACTCGATTCGCTTGAGAAAGTCCTTGGTGAACATTCTGTCCGGAAGATCTCTCAGCCGCATATTGGAATACTCGAGCACGGATTCCTCATCCTTCGCGAGTGCATTTTGCATCACCAGCCGCGTGGGACGCTCGCGACCGGTCATTGGCTTGTAGTTCTGGTACAGGCAGGTCTTGAGCAGGCGATCGGATACGGAATAGAACTCGGCCTTCACCGGCCGATAGTCGCCCTGGCGCACCCAGTAGATCACGCGATGATAAGTCACGCTGCGGTCGATCGCCGTCAATTCCAGGACATAAAACGAGTCATCCTCCGCCTTCTCGGTCCGCAACAGCTTTGCTGTGTAGTCGCCGGCAAGGTTGGCCCGGGCAAGATCACCGTTGGCGACCTGGCCGGTGAGCCGCTGCGCCATGGACAGGCGCACCGGTTGCGAAACCGTGGGCAAGAAGATCCAAAGATCGTGACCTTTCATCAGCAGGATCTGCCCGCGGTCGGAAGCAGGCTCTGTGACCATGACAATCGTGTTTTCGTGCCCTTTGGCCAGGACCCGATACCGGCGGACATCTTCCGGTGCGCTGGCACCGGACGTGGAGATCGTGACGGCAACCTCGAAGGGTTCGACAGGGAAACGGACGTGGTCCGCTTTCTCGACAATCGACTTGGCGAGCTCGTCGTCGCTTGATTGCGGAACGGTCTGGGCGAATACGGCGGGCCGGGCGATCAGCAGCACGGCAACGGCAACACAGCGAAGGAGCCTGTCACCCATCATGCGTTTTGCGCCGACTCTCGAAACCATATAAGCTTCGCCGGTCCATCCACGGCAATAGTACAGCGATGGCGAAGACGTTGGTTTACCTGTATGGCCTGATCTTCGCCGCGACTGGCGCAGGGCTTGTTTCGAACCTCGTCTGCGCGCAAACGGCGCCGGAATGGGCCACGCTGCCTGATGGGCGGGCCGCGTCGACCAGGCTGGCGCAGACAGACGCCGGGATGAAGGCGCTGCTCAGCGGCACCGCCGACGAAACAACGGACCAACCGAGCGTCAA
>Ga0066709_100000778_pt1 | contig 18770 bp, 11 predicted proteins | sample GraSoiAngelo_158_FD_79665 | JGI IMG/M metagenome (GOLD analysis project Ga0066709, IMG submission 79665) | Grasslands soil microbial communities from the Angelo Coastal Reserve, California, USA - 14_1009_16_30cm | ecosystem: Environmental > Terrestrial > Soil > Grasslands | place: USA...
GCTGCCGCAGCTGCGCCTGGAGTACCGCGACTTCGCGCGCTGGCAGCATGACCTGGCCGGATCGGCGGTGCTGGCCGACCTGCTCGGCCACTGGCGCGGTCGCCTGGCCGGCGTGCCGACCGAGCTGGAGCTGCCGGCCGACCACCCCCGCCCGGCCCTGCGCAGCCACCGCGGCCGGCGCATCACGACCCGTACCCCGGACGGTGTGCTCCCGGCGGTCCGCGACCTGGCCGTCGCGACGCGCACCACGCCGTACGCGGTGTGCCTCGCCGCGTTCGCCGTCCTGCTGCGCCGGCTCACCGGCCGCCGGGACCTGCTCGTCGCCTCGCCGACAGCCGGCCGGCCGGACCCGGCGCTGGAGGATGTCGTCGGGTTCTTCACCAACACCGTGCCGATCCGGCTGCGGCCGGGCGACGGTACCTTCCGGGAGCTGGTCGGCAGCGGCCACGCGACCACCCTCGACGCGCTGGAACACCAGTACGTCCCGTTCGAGCGGCTGGTGGCGGAGCTGGCGCCGGCCGGTGACCTGTCCCGGGCGCCGCTGGCCCAGGTCGCGCTCGCCTACCAGGGACCGCGGCGCGCCCACGCCCGGCTGGAAGGTACCGAGGTCGAACCGGTACCACTGGACAACGGCACCGCCAAGTTCGACCTGACGATCGAGGTACACGAGGTCGGTACGGCACTGGAGGTGACCGCCGAGTGCAGCACCGACCTGTTCGCGGCCGAGCGCGCCCGGCACATGCTGGACGGCTACCTGGACCTGCTGGCCACGGCCGTCGAGGCGCCGGACACGCCGCTGGCCGACCTCGCCGAAGGCGCGCCGGGGCCCCGGCCGCCGGCGCGGGAAGGGGACCGGCGGCCGGCGGGGGAGTGGGACGGGCGGTGCCTGCACGAGATCTTCGCGGCCACGGCGGCGCGGCACCCGGACGCGGTCGCGGTCACCGACGGCGCCCGCCGCCTGACCTACGCCGAGCTGGACCGCACGGCGAACCGCCTGGCACACCGGCTGCGCGCGCGGGGGGCGCAGCCGGAGCGGCTGGTCGGACTCTGCGCGGAGCGTACCGTCGACCTGGTTGTCGGGGTGCTGGCCATCCTCAAGGCGGGCGCGGGATACCTGCCGCTGGATCCCCGCCATCCGGCCGCCCGGCTGAAGCTGACCCTCGACGACGCGGACTGCCGGTTGCTGCTCGGCGACGGCGAGCTGTGCGCGCCACTGGCCGGGCCGGGCCGGACACTCGTCGAGCTGGGCGCACCGCTGCACGATGAGCCGGCTGACCCGCCCGAGACGGGGGTACGGCCGGACCACGCGGCCTACGTCATCTACACGTCGGGATCGACCGGCAGGTCCAAGGGCGTCGTGGTGACCCACGCGAACGCCACCCGGCTGTTCACCGCCACCGAGAACGACTTCGGCTTCGGCCCGCAGGACGTGTGGACCCTGTTCCACTCGATCGCGTTCGACTTCTCGGTGTGGGAGCTGTGGGGACCGCTGCTGTACGGCGGGCGTCTCGTCGTGGTCCCGTACCTGACGAGCCGGGACCCGGTGGCGTTCCTCGATCTTCTGCGCGCCGAGCGGGTGACCGTCCTCAACCAGACGCCCACCGCCTTCCGGCAGCTGGCCGGTGCCGCCGAGGACGCGGGCTTCCCCGGGACCGGCCTGCGGTACGTCGTCTTCGGCGGGGAAGCGCTGGATCCGGCCATGCTGCGGGGCTGGGTCGGCGGGTACGGTACCGCCCGGCCCCGGCTGGTCAACATGTACGGGATCACCGAGACGACGGTGCACGTCACGATCCGCCCGATCCAGGTGTCCGACCTGGCCGGCTCCATCAGTCCCATCGGCCGGCCGATCGCCGACCTGCGGGTACACGTCCTGGACGGGGAGCTGCGGGAGGTGCCGCCGGGGGTCGAGGGCGAGATGTACGTCGGCGGTCCCGGGGTGGCGCGCGGCTACCTCAACCGGCCCGAGCTGACCGCCGAGCGGTTCGTCCGGGACCCGTTCGGCGCCCCGGGCGACCGGCTGTACCGTTCCGGCGACCTCGCCGTACGGACCCCGGACGGCGAGCTGGAGTACCGCGGCCGGGCGGACGACCAGGTGAAGCTGAACGGCTTCCGGATCGAGCTCGGCGAGATCGAGCGCGCGCTGCTCGACCAGCCCGGTGTGCGGGCGGCCGCCTGCATGCTGCGCGAGGACACCCCGGGCCTGCCGCGCATCGTGGGGTACCTGGTCCCGTCGTCCGGGGCGGTGCTGCGCCCGGCCGACGTCCGGACCGCGCTGCTGGAGCACCTGCCCGCGCACATGGTACCGGCGGCTCTCGTCGAGGTACCGGCGCTGCCGCTGACCACCAACGGCAAGCTGGACCGGGCCCGCCTACCGGCACCACCCACGGCCGTCGCCGCACCCGAGCCGTCGCGGGCCGGCCCGCGTACCGCGACCGAGCGCGCCCTCGCCGCCGTGTGGGCGCAGGTGCTGGGCATCGACGAGCCGGGCGTGCACGACAACTTCTTCGCGCTCGGCGGTGACTCCATCGTGGCCATCCGGCTGGGGGTGGCCGCCAAGGCCACCGGCCTGCCGGTGACCATCGAACGGATCTTCCTCTGCCCGACCATCGCCGAGCTGGCGGAGGCGTGCGACGCGGCGCCGTCCACCGCACCGGCCCCCGCCGAGCTTGCGGCGGCGGACCTGGCCGCGCTGGCGCCCGGCGTCGTCGACGCGTACCCGACCGCGGCGATGCAGCTGGCCATCCTGTTCGAGTGTGAGCTGGCCGATGCCCCGGGTCTCTACCACGACCTCATCAGCGCGCAGGTGACGGGCGAATTCGACCGGCCGGCGCTGGAGCGGTCATTGGCCACGATGAGCGCCCGCCACGAGATCCTGCGGACCTCCTTCAACCTGGGCAGGTTCAGCGAGCCGATGCAGCTCGTGCACCAAGAGGCGCACATTCCCCTTGCCGTGGAGGACGCCTCGTCCGGCCCGGCCGACGACGCGGCGCACGAGGCCCGGCTCCGCGAGTGGTGGCTGGGCGAGACGGCCGAGCAGTTCGACCTCGACCGGCCGCCGCTGGTGCGCTGCCATGTGCTGCGCCGCACGGCGCGGTCGTACCAGCTCTCGCTGCTCGTACACCACAGCGTCCTGGACGGCTGGAGTCTCGCCCGCCTGATGACCGAACTGCTGCAGGAGTACGACGCCCAACTCGGCGGGCGGAGTGCTCCGCTGGCACCGCTGGTGTCCGGCCGCTACCGGGACTTCGTCGCCGCGGAGCAGGCCGCCGTCGCCGATCCCGCCGCGGCGCGGTTCTGGCACGGTACCGTCGGCGGGCTTCCCGCGGCGTCGCTGCCCGTCCTGCCGGGCCGCGGCGGTGACGGGTTCGCGTGGCACACGGTACTGCCGGAGGCGCTCGACGGCGACCTGCGCCGGGTGGCCGCCGAGCTCGGCTTCCCGCTCAAGAGCGTGTTCCTCGCCGCGCACCTGTGGGCGCTGCGGCAACTCGTCGACGGCCCCGACGTGGCCTGCGGGGTACAGGTCAACGGCCGGCTTGAGCACGAGGGCTCGGACCTGCTGCTCGGCCTGTTCCTCAACCTCGTACCGGTTGCCGTCACCGTGGACCGGGGTACCTGGGCCGAGCTGATCGGCGCCGCGTTCACGGCCGAGCGCGAACTCCAGCCCTACCGCCGCTACCCGCTGGCCAGGATGCAACAGCTGGCCGGCCGGGACCGCAGTCTGTTCGAGGCGGCGTTCAACTACACCGACTTCCACACGTTCGACGAGCTCGGCACGCTGGCGCGGATCCGGACGCGGGACTGGCGGTTCGCCGACCGGCACAGCTTCCCGCTCATGGTCGAGGTGGTCCGTTCGCCAGGTACCGGGGAGCGGGCGATCGTGGTGAGCGCGGGCGTCGACAGTCCACTGGCCGGTACCGGCGTCCGCTTGGGCGAGCTGTTCTTCGAGGCCCTTCAGCAGCTCGTCACCGACCCACGCGCGGCGTACCCGACGGGCGACCCGGTGTCCACCCGTACGGGGCCGCGGTGACCGGGGCCGGGCGCTGCCTGGTCGTGCCGAAGGAGATCGTCGCCTCGGTCGAACGCGACGGAGGTACCCCGATGGAGATCTTCCACGACCCGGTGGTCCGCGGCGTCTCCCGGTCGACGCCGACATCACCGCGCTGTGGGGACGGAGCGATCCGCGCGTGGACGCGGAGCGGATTGCGCGGTGGGGCCGGTTGACGCGGGGAACGTTCCGCGACTACATGTTCGACGGCGGGCACTTCTACCTGGTACCGCAGGCAAAGCCCGTGGTCGGCCTGATCCGGCGGCAGCTGCTGGCCCGCGCACTGCGCCCGGACCTGGGCGATCAGCTTGCGACAAGCCTGGGAGGTACCTGCGGGCGGCCCTGAATTGCCCAACGGACGAGTGCGTGATCGTATCCGGGACCGGTACGGTGAAGTGCTCATATGGCTCGCTCTTGGGCGCAGGTTGCGGAGTCGGTTTGTTGATCAGCGGGAATGGGACGCGACGGTCGTACCTCCCCGCCGTCGGCCTGCTCGCCGTCGGCGCCATCGTCTGGTTCGGCCTCAACCAGAGCGCGCCGTACGGACCACTCGTCCTCGGCTGGATCGCACCGCCTACGGCACTGGCGGTGAGCGCGCTCGCCGTGCACCGGACCGCGTCGATGGCCGGGCTGCCGGCCGGGGCACGGCGGTTCTGGAACGGGATCGCCATCGTCTGCGTCTCCTCGGCCGTCGGCCTGGTCCTGCAGGCGGTCTACGCCCTCACCGGTCACGGGCAGACCGGGGGCAAGGTGCCGCCCCCGGTCGGGCTGCTCTACCTCTTCGGCGTCGGGTACACGGTCTGGGTGCTGCTGCGGATACCGATCGGTTCCCGCAGCCGCAGCGAGTGGGCCCGACTATGGCTCGACATCGCCACCGTGATGCTCGGCACCGCCGTGCTCATGTGGTACGTCGGCTTCAGCCCGCTGCTCACGCACGGCAGCCCGCACGTCGTCTGGGTACCGCTGTCGGTCGGCGTGGTCTGCCTCGCCGGCGTGTTCGCGGCCATCAAGATCGTGCTCGCCGGTGCCGGGCCGATTGACCCGGGGGCGCTGCGGCTGCTCGGCGCGGGGCTGGTGGTGGGCGGGGTCAGCGCGGGCACCGCGACGCTGGTGGCCAATCAGCCGTACCTCGTCCCCGCTCAGGTGTCCGTGCCGCTGATCGCGGTGCTCATCGTGCTCGCCGGGGAGCGGCAGGGCCGGGCGAGCGCGACCGACCGGCGGCAGTCCGAACACCCGCCGCGGCCCCAGGTGAGCTTCCTGCCGTACGCCGCGGTGGCCGCCACGGACGTGCTGTTGGTCGTTGCCGTGCTGAACCCGGACGACAGCCGTCGCTATCTCGTCGTGGCCGGCGCCATTACGATCACGGCGCTCGTGGTGGTACGGCAGATGCTCGCCTTCAACGACAACGCGCGCCTGGTCGACCGGCTGCGCCAGCAGGAGGATCAGCTGCGCCACCAGGCGTCCCACGACGCGCTCACCCGGCTCGCCAACCGAGGGCTGTTCGCCGAACGGCTCAACGCCGCGCTTGACCACCGCGCCCGAGCGAGCGGCGCCGGAGCGAACGGCGCCGGACCCGGCGGCGGCCTCACCGTGCTGCTCATCGACCTTGACGATTTCAAGAGCATCAACGACACCCTCGGGCACACCGTCGGCGACCGGGTACTGACCGCGGTCGGTGAACGGATCCGCCACTGCGTACGGCCCGAGGACACCGTCGCCCGGCTCGGCGGCGACGAGTTCGCCGTTCTGCTGCGGCAGTCCTGGCCGAGCGCGATCGACGGCATCGCCGAACGCATCCTCGGCAGCCTCAGCCGGCCGGTTGTGGTCGACGGGTACGAACTCCTCGTGCCGGCGAGCATGGGCGTGGCCGACGCCCAGCCGGGCGACGACCCGGAAGCCTTGCTGCGCAACGCCGACATCGCGATGTACGCGGCCAAGGACACCGGCAAGGCCGGCTTCGTGCGGTACGCGCCGAGCATGGCGACCCGCATCCTCGAACACGCCAGGCTCGGCGCGCAACTGCGCCAGGCGCTCGACGACGGCCAGTTGCACCTGCTGTACCAGCCCGTCGTCCGGCTCGCCGACGGACACGTCATCGGCATGGAGGCGCTGGTGCGGTGGCGGCACCCGAGCCACGGCCTGATCGCGCCCGCCGACTTCATCCCCACCGCCGAGCGGACCGGCCTCATCGTGCCGCTCGGCCGCTGGGTGCTGCGCGAGGCGTGCCGGCAGAAGGCTATGTGGCGCAAGGCGTACGGCGACCTGTCCCCGGCGACCGTCGGGGTCAACGTCTCCGGGCGCCAGCTCCAGGAGTCCCGCTTCGCCGACGACGTGGCCGACGCGGTACATGAAGCCGGGCTCGAGCCGCACCACCTCGTCCTCGAAGTCACCGAGACGGCCGTCCTCACCGGCGGGCAGAGCCTGGAGACGCTGCACGCGTTACGGGCGTTCGGCGTCCGCCTGGCCCTCGACGACTTCGGCACCGGCCAGTCCTCGCTGGGGCTGATCCGCACCTGCCCGGTGCACATCCTCAAGCTGGACAAGTCGTTCGTGGCCGACCACGGCGCCGGGGCCGACCAGCAGCGCGCGGTCGCCACCGCGGTCGCCCAGATCGCGAACGCGCTGGGCCTGGACGCCGTGGCGGAGGGCATCGAAGGCCCCGAGCAGGCCGAACGCATGCAGGAGCTGGGGTACCGGTTGGGTCAGGGGTACCACCTTGCCCGGCCCGGCCGCTCGGAGCAGATCGACCAGATCCTGGCCGGCAATGCGACGGCGCGCTGACCGGTCAGCCTGCCACCGCCACCGGCGTGTGGCAGCGTGGTGGGGTGGGCGAATTCGTCGCGGGGCTGGACTACCCGATGTTCGTCGTCACCGCCGCCGACGCGGGTACCGGCGAGCGGACCGGGGACGAGGTCGACAAGTTCACCCGGTGTGCCGGGACATCGGGGCCGCAGGGGACGCCCTTGCCCTCGCACCGGTGCAGGAGACCGGCCGGGAAGTGCCGACCCTGATGTTCTCCGCAGTTCAGGATCTGCAGGCCGGCCACCCGGCCTGAGCACCGTCAGCGTTTGCGGCGCTTATTGATCCGCGCCGATACTGGGGGTACCCCCGAGTGCCGGAGGACCGGCTGCACTGGCGATGGCACGTCTTCCGGCGAAAACGATCGGGACCCCACCCGCCGGTCCCGTCAGCCCCGCAGGAGGACCCAGTGAGGATCAAGCCCACCCTCGGCCGAACAGCCCGGTTACTTGCGTTAACCATCGGTATGGCCGCCGTCGGCGCATTCGCCCTGCCCGCCGCCGCGTCAGCCGCCCCGCAGCGGTACAGCGCCGGCCAACTCACCGCACTGCGTGACGCGGTGCAGCGCTCCGGCGTCGAAGGCATCGCCTGGTACGTCGACGCGGCCGCCGACCGGCTGGTGGTGACCGCCGACAGCAGCGTCTCCGCGGCCGGGATCGCCACCGTCAAGCGCAGTGCCGGCGGTAACGCGGGTGCCGTCCGCGTCCAGCGCGCGGCCGGTGTGTTCACCCCGCTGCTGTCCGCCGGCAACGCCATCTACGGCGGGCAGTTCCGCTGCTCGCTCGGCTTCAACGTCGTCAGCGGCAGCACCTTCTACTTCCTCACCGCCGGGCACTGCGGAAAGCTGGTCGGCACCTGGTACACCAACGCCAGCCACACCACGCTGATCGGCCCGACGGTCAACTTCAGCTTCCCGGGCAACGACTACGCGCTGGTCCGGTACAGCAACACCGCGCTCAGCCACCCCGGCGGGTTCGCTGTCGCGGATGCCGTCGTGGGGGAGTCGGTCAAGCGCACCGGGTCCACCAGCGGTACCCACAGCGGTACCGTGACCGCGCTGAACGTGACGGTCCGCTACAGCGGTCACCCCGGCGGTACCGTGAGCGGCCTGATCCAGACGAACGTGTGCGCCGAACCGGGCGACTCCGGCGGTCCGCTCTATGACGGCAGCAAGGCGCTCGGCCTCACCTCCGGCGGCAGCGGCGACTGCACGAGCGGTGGCACCACGTTCTTCCAGCCCGTCCGGGAGGCGGCCAACGCGTACGGAGTGACGGTGTACTGACAGCGACCCCGACGGTGTCGAGGGGTCTTGTTGGAAGAGGTGGTGGGCGCGCCCGCCTCACTGGTGTTCGCTGCGACGCGCCCCCATCACCGCCGTTCTAGGCGTAGGTGTCCAGCCTTCCGGTCGCCACCGATGTCACGTCCTGCATCTGGAGCGCCTGGACCGCTACCGACGCCTGCTGTGTCTGCCTGGCCGTCTGAGCCGCCACCGCAAGGCGGGTCAGGCTCTCCACGAGAGACGGGCCGCCCGATACGGAACCAACGTTCACAACCACCTCCGTGTCGAGAACCTTGCTTGGTCCATGCCGATCGGCAAGCGGGCGTGCTCGCGTAGGGAATCCGACTCCTGCACGGTGTGCTCTGGATCACGTGGGTGGCCAGGCGCTCGATGCCGCGGCCCGGTGCCGCCGGGGTTGCCCCTGGCGGCACCGTTATCCGGGCGTGTCATCCCCCGTTCGCAATGACACGCCCGTGGACCTCTCGGTGGCGCCACAAGCGCCGGTCGCCTTTGCGTCGGGTCGAGCATTCCGTACCGGCGTGGGAGGTACGTTGGAGATCCGTTAACGCCGCCCATTGTGGAGGAACAGCGGTGGAGTTCCGTCTGCTCGGTCCGGTCGAGCTGCACACCTCCGCCGGTCCGGTCAAGCTGGGCACTCCACGCGAGCGCCATGTCGTCGCGGTGCTCGCCGCCGAGGCCGGCCGGACGGTACCGATCGGCACGCTGATCGACCGGGTGTGGGGGCCGGACGCCCCCGGAGGTGCACCGGCGACGCTGCGCGTCTACCTCGCACACATCCGCAAGGTACTCGACAAGGCGAACTCCGACGCCGGCCGGCCGGCCGCGCTGGTCCGCCGGCCCGGTGGCTACCTGCTCGACGTGGCCGCCGACCAGGTCGACCTGTGCCGGTTCCGCGTGCTGGTCGCCCGTGCCCGCGATCCCGGGTGCCCGGAGCACCGGCGGGCGGAGCTGCTGCGCGAGGCGCTGGACCTGGTGGCGGGTGAGCCGCTTGCCGACCTGTCCGGCGAATGGGCGGACCGGGTCCGGCAGGCGTGGTCGCGCGAGCACGTCGAGGCAGCGCTCGGTTGTGCCCGGGTCCTGCTCGGCTCCGATCCCGGTGCCGCCGTCGTGCTGCTCGGCGGGCTGGCCGACCGGTATCCGCTCAACGAGTCCGTCGCCGCCGCGCTCATGCGGGCCCTGCACGCGGCCGGTCGCAGCGCCGAGGCACTGCAGCTGTACGCCGACGTGCGGGACCGGTTGGCCGATCAGCTCGGTATCGATCCAGGCGCGGAGCTCCAGGATGTGCACCGGCGAATCCTGCGCGGCGAACCGGTCATCCCACCCCGTCCGGTACCGTCGGCTGCCGGCGCCGTCCCGGCGCAACTGCCGGCCGACCCACCCGGGTTCGTCGGCCGCACCGAGCACCTGGACGGGCTGGATGCCCTGCTCGCCGCGGCGGCCGACAGGACGACGACCCGGGTCGCGGCCATCGACGGTACCGCCGGGGTGGGCAAGACCGCGCTCGCCCTGCACTGGGCGCACCGGGTCGCGGACCGGTTCCCCGACGGCCAGCTGTACCTGAACCTGCGCGGGTTCGACCCGGGCGGACAGGTCACCGACCCTGTCCGGGCGGTGCGGCTGTTGCTGGACGCGCTCGGGGTACCGCCGCGCCAGATCCCGACCGACCTGGACGCCCAGACCGCCCTGTACCGCAGCGTGGTCACCGGCCGGCGGATGCTCATCGTCCTGGACAACGCCCGCGACAGCGTCCAGGTGGAGCCCCTGCTGCCCGGCGCGCCCGGCTGCCTGGTCCTGGTCACCAGCCGCAACCGCCTGACCAGCCTGGTCGCCACCGCCGGCGCCCAGCCGCTACCCGTCGAGCTGCTCACCGACGCCGAGGCCCGGCAGCTGCTGAGCAGGCGGTTGGGTGACCGGGTCGCCGCCGAACCGGAAGCGACCGAGGAGATCGTCGTCCGGTGCGCCCGGCTGCCGCTCGCCTTGACCCTGGTCGCCGCGCACGCCGCGTTGCGCCCGCGTACCCGGCTCGCGGTACTCGCCGAGCAGCTACGCGACACCCAGCACCGGTGGCAGACGCTGACCGGCGACTCTCCCACCGCCGACGTGCGTACCGTCTTCTCCTGGTCCTACCGGGCCCTCACTGCCGATGCGGCCCGGCTGTTCCGGCTGCTCGGCCGTCATCCCGGCCCGGATCTCACTGTCCCGGCGGCCGCCAGCCTCACCGCTTGGCCGCCCGCTGCGGTGCGGCCGCCGCTGGCCGAACTCACCCGCGCCAACCTGGTCGTCGAACACGTGCCCGGCCGGTACACGCTGCACGACCTGCTGCGCGCATACGCGGCCGACCTGTCCACGACGACCGACCCCTCCGACGGGGAGGCCACCGGCCGCATCCTCGACCACTACGTGCACAGCGCCCACGCCGCCGACAACATGCTGTATCCCGCTGAAGACCCGCTCGTCCTCGCATCACCACGGCCCGGCGTCGTTCCGGAGACTCCGGCCGACAACGCCGCGGCTCTCGACTGGTTCACGGCAGAGCATGCCGTGCTCGTGGCGGCGGTCGAGCACGCCGCGGCCAACGGGTTGGCGGTGCCCGCCTGGCAGCTGGCCGGCAACCTGAGCATCTACCTGCACCGCCGCGGCCACTGGCACGACTGGCTTCGTACCGCGCGGGTCGCCGTGGACGCGACCGCACAGACGGACGAACCGATCGGCCAGGCGCTGGCGAACCGCAACCTCGGGCGCGCCTACCTGCGGCTGGGTCGGTTCGACGAGGGCGAGCCGTACCTGAGCCGGGCCCTTGAGCTGACCACCCGGGTTGGTGAGCCGGTGGCGCAGGCGCACGTCCACTCCGTGCTGTCCTACCTGTGGCAGCGACGCGGTCAGTACCCGCAGGCGGTGGCGCACGCCGAGAATGCCCTGCGACTCTTCCGGGTGGGCGGCCACCTGCGGGGCCAGGCCGACATCCTCAACCAGATCGCCTGGTGCCAGACCGAACTGGGTGACTACCCGCAGGCGGTCTCCTGCTGCCAGCAGGCGCTGGCGCTGAACCAGCAGTTCGGCGACCCCCACGGGCGGGCCGCCACCTTGGACACGCTCGGGTACGCACACTCACATCTCGGCGAACACGGGCCCGCGCTGGCCTGCTACACGCAAGCTCTGGCGCTGGCCGCGGACATCGGCAACCGGTACTACGAGGCGGAGGTGCACAGCCACCTCGGCGACGCCCATCGCGCCCTCGGCGATACCGCGGCGGCCCTGGAGGCCTACCGGAGGGCCCTGGCCATCTTCGAAGACCTCGACCATCCCGACGCCGGCAGCGTCCGCGCCAAGCTGAACGAACTCGAACCGGTACCGACCGATCAGCCGTAGAACCCGTGGGCTGGCGGGGACTGGGGATTCCCCCGAAGCCGGCCGGTCGGTGTCGGTGCTTCGCTTGTTCCCGGTCGCGTCCACCCGTGGCGCGACGGACTGCGAATTGTCCCTGATCTGTCTGCCGTATGGCTGGTTGACGCCGTTTCACGCCGGAGGGGAGTGGGTTAGCGTGACCCTGATTCACCAGGTCGAGAACAGCGATAGGCAGAGCCGATCGACACTCGTCCGGTCTCCGGGGCCCCACCGAGTCGTACCCGGAGCAGGTGAACACTTGCACGCCGGACAGCGACAGCAACATCGTGGATCCGGCGGTCAGCCCCCGGCACCCGGGTGCCGCGTTCATGGAACTGCAGTTCTACCCGCCGGGCTTCGTGCAGCAGTTCACCGGATTCAGTTGCGACGCGACGCGCTGGTGCGTCGCATTGACGATCGACAGCCTCTCCCTGGATCCGGTCAACGGCCGGTCGCTCAACCCGACCTGCCAGTCGCAGATTCTCGGTGGGCTCGAGTACGTCAACTTCGCCTACCTGACGAAGTCCGGCGTTCCGCAGGGGCCACCCGACCCGCTGCACTTCCAGTTCATCGGGTCCGGCCAGCCCGATCCGACGAAGGTGTTGTTCCTCAACCCCGGCGACCAGGCCAGGGTGACCATGCACGACACCGCGCAGGGGCTGCTGGCGCAGGTGGACGACCTGACGACCGGCGAGTCCGGCTCGATGACGGCCAGCGCCGCCAACGGGTTCGGGCAGATCAAGTTCGCGCCCGGTACCGGTACGACGCAATGCAAGGCGCTGCCCTACGACTTCCACCCGATGTACTCCACGTCCAGCCCGCAGACCCGCGTACCGTGGACGGCACACAGCTACAACGTCGCGTTCTCCGACGAGATCGGGCACTTCGACTTCTGCACGAAGATCGACGTGAACACCGGTAGCTGCTCCGGTCTGGAAGGCGTCCCCGGCGACCAGGAACCGGCCGACGGTGATGACAACGCCTGCTTCGGCGCCGCACAGTCGTTGGCCCTGCCGGTGACCGGCTGCCTCGACACCAACGCCGGCTTCGACGGCCCGTCGTACCAACCGGTGTGGCCCGACGGTGACACGGTGCACCACCCGACCGCGGTGCTGTTCTCCAGCCCGCGTACCGGCGCCGGCTCCACACTGCCGAACACGATCAGCGACTTCGGCCGCAACAACCAGGTCGGTGACCTGCTGGCGCTGACGTACACCAACGGACACGGCACGGTCAGCGTCATCGAGGACTATCGCAACATCATGTCCAACGTGCCCTGCTGAAAGGGATTCCTGGTCGGGGTCCGGTGTCGGCCGGGCCCGACCGGCTCTGCTCCCCGGCGGATGGCGGAAACCCGCCCACGTCGCGATCCCGCCACCGGTAACCGGTTTCGGGCCCCGTGGCGGCCGGGCACTCCTTACTTCGCCGCTTCGGCGCGTGGGTTGCTCAGTGGGGGGTGGGAAAGGCAGTGAACGACGTCGACCTGGACGACTCGCTCCAGGCCATCACCGACATCGCGCGGGACCGGGCGCCGGACGCGCGGGCGGCGGTGGATCGGCTCGTCCGCGCGGTCCGCCACGGTGGTACGGGGCCGGACGCGATCGCGTGGACCACCGCCCGCTGCACCGCTCTCGTGCAGACCCTCCTGCTCGGCGGCCCGCCGCCGGACGACCTGGCGGCGCAGCTGGCCGTCGTCGGTATCGACCCCGACCGCGAGTACTTGGCATTCCGCGCCCGCCCGGGGCGAGGCAACCATAGCGGGTACCGGTTGCCGGACGGATTCGCCGTGCCCATAGGTGGCGACCTCGCCGGCTTCGTCAGCACGCCGCCGGGGCGCCTGGGCGGACTCCTGGTGGGACTCGGCCCCGCGCGTACCCCGCTGCGGCTCGCGGAGTCCTTCCACCTGGCCACCCGGGCGCTGGACACGATCGAGGCGTTCGGGCTGCGCGGGGTGCACAGCTTCGAGGCGCTCGGGCTGCGGCCGGCCGTGCTCGCCGATCCCGACGTGCAGAGCAGCCTGCGGCACCGGTACCTGGACCGGCTCGGCGGCCACGACGCGGTACCCGAACTGCTGTCCACGCTTCGCCTGTACTTCGCCTGCGGTATGCGGGTGGACCGCACAGCCGAGCGGATGTCGTTGCACCGCAACACCTTGCGGCACCGGATCGCCCGGTTCGAGAAGCTGACCGGCGCGAGTCTGCGCGACCCGCTGGTGGCCATGGAGGTGTGGTGGACGCTGCAGACCACCGGGCGCTGTGCCGCCCGTCCGGTCCGCGCTCTGGTGGCATGACCACGATGCTCCTGCCCGCTCGGCGCGCGTTGCGCAGTCGGCTCCTCGCCGCGATCGCCGAGCGGGTTCCGTCCCTGCGGCGCGGCCGGGCCACCGTCGGGAACGTCGACTGGCTGTTCGAGTTGCTGGTGCACGCGTTGGGGAACGGCGGCCTGAGCCTCCACGCCGCACCGGACCTCGCCCGCGCCGGTGCCGCCTGGGCACGCCTGCGGTGCGCGCGGGACGATCTGCTCGCCGCGTACCGCACCGTGGTGGATGTGCTCGTCGACTTCGCCGGGGAGACCGGCAACGACCCGCAGGAGATCCGGGACACCGTCGAACTGGTCCTGACCGTGTGCGCGGCAATGGCGGCGGGGCTCGCCTGCGGGTACCACGGTGTGGCGGACGGGCGTCTGCAGCAGGCCGAGTTCGTCCGTGACGTGCTGTCCGGCACGCTGCGCCGGAATGACCTGGCCGCCCGCGCGGTCACCGTCGGCGTCGACCCCGCACCGGAGTACCGCGCGTTCCGGGCCCGACCGGCACCGGGTACCGGTACCGAGGAACTGGCGCAGGCGTGCGGATTCGCCGCCGGCCGGACGGTCACCGGTGGAGTGTGTGCCTGGATCAGCGGGGACCTGGTGGGTTTTCTCGCCGAACCACCCGACGGGCCGGTACCGGGAGTGTGCGGCCTCGGCCCGCCCCGCCCCTTGGACGACCTGGCCGAATCCTTCCGCCTGGCGTCGCGCGCGCTGGACACGGCCGGGCGGTGCGGGCTCACCGGCGTCGTCGAGTTCGACCGCCTCGGTCTGCTGCCCGCCGTGCGGACCGACCGGGCGGTGGGCGAGGCGCTGTGCCGGCGCTACCTGGCCCCGTTGGGCGACTCACCCGCGGCCGAGGAGGTGGTGCAGACTCTGCGCGCGTACCTCGCGCACGGCATGAACGCCGGCCGCACCGCGGTGCGGATGTTCGTGCACCCCAACACGATCCGGTACCGCATCGGCCGGTTCGAGGAACTGGCCGGGGTGAGCCTGCACGACGACCCGGTGGCCATGTTCGAGGTGCTGTGGGCGCTGGAGTACCGCCGGCTGAACGGGTGAGCCGAAACCGGCACAGCACAATTTGCCGATGTCTGCCGCGGTATCGCGTGTCACCATTGCGTTACTCCGCACTCGGGTACCGGACGAGGTGGGAGACATGCTGGAGCAGTTCGGGTTCACCGATACGGAGGAGAACCTGTACCTGCTTCTCCTGGAGGCACCGGAACTCGCCATCGACGATCTCGCGTCTGCGGTGCAGGGTCCCGCCGTGAGCGTCCGGCGCATGCTGGACCGGCTCGCCGCGGCGGGACTGGTGCACCGGCGGCCCGGCCGGCCGGTGCGCTACAGCGCGGTCGACCCAGACGCCGCATTGGCGCCGTTGATCGCCGCACGCCGGCAGCAGGTCGACTATCTGCGTACCGTGGCCCGCCGGCTCGGCCGGCAGTACCGGGCGATGCGCTCGCGGCGCGATCCGCTGGATCTGGTCGAGGTGGTCGTCGGGGCGCCGGGCTACGCCGAATGCCTGAGCCAGCTGCGCACTCTGGCAAAGAGTGAGCTGCGCGGGATGGACAAGCCGCCGTACGCCGGTGCCGACGACGTGCGTCCGGTGAACGGGGTGCGGGTGCGCAGCATCTACGACCGTGCGGCCCTCGACGCGCCGGACATCGTCGAGCGCATCCTGGACGGCCGGGCCGGGTGCGACGGGCAGGTGCGGGTGATCGGCGAGGCACCGTTCCACCTGCGGGTGGCCGACGACCGCCGGGCGGTGCTGGCGCTGCCCGGCCCGTCGGCGGCGGCACCGGCCGGTGCTCTGGTGGTGCATCCGTCGCCGTTGCTGGAGGGGATGCTCAGCCTGTTCGAGACGCTCTGGCGGTACGCCGTCCCGCTGCGCGCGGACGACGTGGCGGCCGGTGGCCGGACCGACCGGCCGACGCCGATGCAGGCGCTCATGCTGCCGCTCATGGCGGCCGGCATGACCGACGAGGCGGTGGCCCGGCACCTGTCGGTGAGCCTGCGCACGGTACAGCGCCAGACCCGCACCATGCTGGACCGCCTCGGGGCGAAGACCCGGTTCCAGGCCGCACTCCACGCCCGCAACAGAGGTTGGCTCTGACGTCGTACCGCGGACCAACTCCACGGCGTCGACTTTGTTCAACCGTCCATTGTCGACAGTTGGCGGCGCCGGATAGCTTCGGCTGATGGAGACTCCACTCACCGGCACGGTCGCCCTGGTAACCGGAGGAACCCGCGGTATCGGGCAGGCGTGCGCCACGCAGCTCGGCCAGCTCGGCGCATCCGTACTCATCACCGGTACGTCGGCGGAGAGTGTCGACACCGGCGTGCGGGCGCTCAAGGACTCCGGGCTGCCCCGCGCCAGCGGATACGTCGTCGACGTGCGGGACCAGGCGAGCATCGACGCGCTGTTCGACGGCGCCATCGGCGAGTTCGGCCGCATCGACATCCTGGTCAACAACGCCGGTGTGGGGGGCGGCGGAGCCACCCACGAGCTGCCGTACGAGGCGTGGGAACGGCTCATCGACATCAATCTCAACGGCGTGTTCCGGGTGACCCGCAGCTGGTTGCAGCGCTCGGGTGCGCGTGAACGCGGCTGGGGGCGGATCGTCAACATCGCCTCCACCGGTGGAAAGCAGGGCGTGCAACTGGCCGTGGCCTACACCGCGAGCAAGCACGGTGTGGTCGGCCTGTCCAAGTCGCTGGCCATCGAACTCGCGCCGCACGGCATCACCGTCAACGCGGTCTGCCCCGGCTTCGTCGACACCGAGTTGTCCGCCGGGGCCCGGGCGCGGTACGCCAAGGCCTGGGGGGTAACCCCCGAAGACGTGCTGGAGCGGCAGAACAAGCGGTTCCCGCTCGGTCGGCACGTGCGGCCGGACGAGGTCGCGCGGCTGGTCGGTTTCCTCGCCGTGCCGGATGCCGAAGCCATCACCGGGCAGGCGATGAACGTCTGCGGCGGGCTCGGCCAGTACTGACTACCTGCCATCCGCCTACCGGCCACCGGCAACAGTCAGCACCTCGCCGGTGATGTTCCCGTTCGCGGCGGAGGACACGAACACCACGGCGCGCGCGATGTCCGCGGGCCTGGAGAGCCGGCCGCTCGGGGTGCGGCCGGCCTCCTCGCTCAGCACAGCCTCCGGTACCGCACCGGCCCGCCCGGCCACGGTCAGCCCGGGACACACCACGTTGACGAGCACGCCGTCGCCTCCGGCATCCCAGGCGAGGCTGCGGGACAACCCGTGCAACGCCGCCTTCGCAGCCGTGTAGAACCCGCGTCCCGGCCGGCCCTGCCGGACCAGGTGGGTGGACACGAACGTGATGCGACCCCAGCCGTGGCGGCGCATTCCGGGCAGGACGAGCTGGACCGTGCGCAGTGTCTGCTCGACGTTGCCGCGCAGGAACGGTACCCAGTCGTCGACCGGTACCTCCTCGAAGGCGGTCGACTGCACCGGCCAGGCGGGCGGCGCGATGCCGGCGGCGACGTAGACCTCGACCGGACCGAAGCGACGCTCCACAATGGACAGTGCGGGCGCGACCGACCCGGGATCGGTGAGGTCGTACCGGACCGCGACCGCCCGCTCGGCACCCAGCTCCGCCACCAGGCGCGCCGCCGTCTCGCGGTGGTGGGCGTACCCGAGCGCGACGCGCGCGCCCTCGGCGGCGAAAGCGCGCGCCGCCTCCCGCCCGATGTCGCCGGAGGCACCGGTCACCAGCACGGTGCGGTCGGTGAGGCCGAGGTCCATCGAAGGTACCGCCGCTCAGACCCGTTCCAGCGCGGCCGGGCGAGGCACGACCGCGTCGACCGCGGCACGGAACGCGGCCGCGTCCCACCGCTTCCCGCGTGCGGCCACGTAACCGTCCGGGCGGACCAGCAGCCAGCCTCCGGAGGCGAGGTTCAGGTCGGCGCGCAGCCGGCCGGTCAGGTCCGGTACGCCGCCGTCGGCGATGTCCACCACCGCAAGCCAATGGGCGCGGTCGGCGGGAAGTGACCGCCGCGCATCGTCACCAGGTCCGGTAATGAGCAGGAGCCAGCGCGGGTCCCGCAGGTACGCCAGCACCGCCGTCCAGCCGGGGTCGGTCGCCGCCTCGGCGGTCACCTGGGACAGCCGTTGACCGGGCCGGGGTGCCGGATCGTCGTCCGCCGCGCCGACCGGGTACGTCACGCCGAGGGCGGACATCTCTCCCATGATCTTTCGCTGTACCTTGCCGCGCACCGCCGGTACCGCATCCACCGCCCGGAACAGCAGCGGCACGACCGCGGCGAGGGCCGGGTTCTTCAGCTGGATCAGGGCGGTCGCCTTACGGGTGGAGCGCAGCAGGGTGCGGCCGATCGGTACCCGCTCGGTCGGGTACGAGTCGAGCAGTGCCCGCCCCGCCTGGCCCCGTGCCACCATGGCGAGCTTCCAGCCGAGGTTGTAGGCGTCCTGGATCCCGGTGTTCATGCCCTGTCCCGACGCCGGACTGTGCACGTGTGCGGCGTCTCCGGCGACGAAACACCGACCCACCCGCATGCGCGGCAGCATCCGCTGCTGGATGGTGAAGACCGACACCCAGGTCGGCGTGTCGACGCGCACGTGACAGCCGAGGCCGGCGGAGAGCTTGCGGGCGAACCGGGCCGCCACCGCATCCGCGTCACCGGCGTAGTCCGCGTCCGCCGTGTCCAGCAGCCGCCAGCGGCCGGGTTCCGGAAACGGGACGAGCATCACGGTGGTGCGCCCCGCCCGTACCCAGTGGATGCTGTCGTCGGGCACGTCGGCGTGCACCTGCGCGTCGGCGATCAACCAGGTCTCGCTGGACCGCCCGACGAGCGCCAGGCCCAGCTGCTTGCGCACGGTGCTGTGCCCGCCGTCGCAGCCGACCAGCCACGGTACCGTCGTCTCCTCGGTCGCACCGCCGGGATGCCGCAGCGTCGCGCGGACC
>Ga0066709_100000780_pt1 | contig 18762 bp, 16 predicted proteins | sample GraSoiAngelo_158_FD_79665 | JGI IMG/M metagenome (GOLD analysis project Ga0066709, IMG submission 79665) | Grasslands soil microbial communities from the Angelo Coastal Reserve, California, USA - 14_1009_16_30cm | ecosystem: Environmental > Terrestrial > Soil > Grasslands | place: USA...
AGCGAGAAGCCCTTGCCCCGCAACTCGCAAATCACCGCGACCTCAGTCAGATGGTTCATCGAATACAGGCGCCGGTGCCCTTCCCGCTCCGGCTTTACCACTCCCCGCTCGTCCCACCATTGCAGCTGGCGCGCCGTAATTCCGGTCAGAACCATGACGTCCCGCGATGTAAACAAATCCCGCATGATTCCCCAATAATGTTTGAAACAATCTGCGATCAAAATGTTTGAAACATTGTAGGCATGGGAAGGGATGAGTCAAGCAAAGAATCGGAGCAGCAGGGGTGACTAGGAGAGTTCCTGGCAGTGACCAGGCGATGGACTTGCCGTGCCGCCACCCACGAAGTGGACGATCTCAAGCCGGTCGCCTTCGGCAAGATTGGTCTCGGCCCAGCGGTCCCGCGGCACAATCTCGCGATTCAACTCAAACGCCACGCGGTCGGCCTTCACGCCGAGAACCTCCACAAGCGCCGCGAGCGTGAATGACGGTGCAGCATCGTCAAAACTGCGCTCTTCGCCATTAATCTGGAGCTTCATCGCAGGTGGAGGCTCGCTATCAGAGCTTGGGTTCAGGACTGTCCTCCGGCGATTCCGGTGGCTCAGGCAAGAACCGAGATCCCTCGTTACGCTGGGGATGACAAGTATGTTTAGTTCCCCGGACGCAAGTATGTTTGATCTACGACTACTCTGCCCAGCTATTCCGCTCGTCGCAGAAGAAACTTTCGCGTGGCCGTGCGGCCTTCGTAGTTCGCCTGAACGAGGACGGAAGAGTCGGGCAAGTCCGCTTGATCAACTTCGACATTGATTTCGGCAGTGCCGCCAGCACCGGTGACGGCCTGAGCATAGAAAGGAGCGGCTTCCCGCCGGGCAAAGCGAAAGGTTAGGCGAGCGCCAGGCGCAGCCGAGCCGCCCTCGGTGACGCGTAGTTGCATGGTCAAATTCCGATCCGCGTGCACCGACTCAGCGTTCAGCCATTGCACTTCGAGTTCCTTGACCCCTGCCAGCGCCTCCGGTTCCGGATGGTCCAGAATGTTCTCCAGCTTCCCTTCCCGGATCGCGTCCAGCACCTGGCGATGCTGCTCGCGTAGCTGCTGCTCCCGCTGCGTGTCTCCGAGTTGTGCCTGCCCTGCCGTGGCCGCGTAGGAAACTGCCTTCTTGCCCACGCAGCGTCCACGCACGAAAACTTGCGTCTGCAGCAACAGCTCACCTTCACGCGCCTCACTCTGCACGTGGTAGATGGTGTCACCGTGTTTTACGTCCGTATTGAAGCCAAAAATCATAGATAATTTCTAATTTTGTGATTGGCAATTTCGCAATTGAAAATCAAACAGGCCTGCGCTCCGACTCTAACAGACAACCATCCAAGCCGCATTTTTTCAATTACCAAATTGGCCGATTACTCACTCACGACATTTCTTCCCCAAATCGACAAAATGCAGGCCTGTTCCCTTGACACTCCCGACTCTAACCCCATAATCTAGAACGTTTAAGCAGTGTTTCGCGTGAATTATATATACCTCGTCCTATGCCCGACAATTACTTCGCACGCTACCTGCCGTTTTTGATTCACATTCTGCTGGCCGGCGGTATTGCGACTGCGATTGTCGTGCTTTCCTGGCTTATCGGACAGCGTAAACCTACCCGCGCCAAGCTTTCTCCCTACGAGTGCGGCATGACCCCGATTGGGGACTCCCGCGAGCGCTTTTCCGTGAAGTTCTATCTGGTTGCCATGCTCTTCATTTTGTTCGATGTAGAGGCGGTTTTCATCTATCCCTGGGCCATTATTCTCCGCGATCTGAAGCACTTCGGGCTGTGGGAAATGCTGGTGTACATCGGCATCTTTCTCGTGGGCTTCTTCTATGTATGGAAGAAAGGCGTGCTCGACTGGGGCGCCGCCTCGATGAAGCGGGAGGACTTTTGATGGCCCTCTCCCCCGCCATTACGGATCTTGAGGAGTTGAAAAGCCACCCCGCCGTGGCGTGCCTAACCGCGTGGAACCCCGCTGCAGTCCAGGGAGTCAAGTTCGACCGTGACGAGATGACGATCTATCTCGACAGCGCCCACCTTCGCGAAGCGTGCGTTATTCTGCGCGATGATCGCGAATGCGCTTTCAACTTCCTCTCCGACGTTACCTGCGTCGACTGGACTCCGGCCGAGCCCCGCTTCGAAGTCGTTTATCATCTGCTGTCGATTTCGAAGAAAGAGCGCGTTCGCCTGAAAGTTCGCCTGGGGAGCGCCAACCCGGTGGTCGAATCGGTGACTTCGGTCTGGCCCGGCGCCAATTTCTTTGAGTGCGAAGTTTTCGACCTTTTCGGAATCCGCTTCTCCGGACATCCTTACCTACGACGCATCCAGATGCCGGAAGACTGGGAAGGCCACCCTCTTCGCAAAGATTATCCCGTGGAGGGCTATCGCTAGCATGGCGCATCTCGCCCCCACTCCCGTTATCGAGCCCGGGCAGGACCGCACCATGATCCTGAACATGGGGCCGCAACATCCTTCGACTCACGGCGTGCTGCGCGTCATTCTCGAGATCGACGGCGAAAACATCGTCCGCATCATGCCTGACATCGGTTACCTGCATACCGGGATCGAGAAAACCTGCGAGGCCAAGTTCTACCAGCAGGTCGTGCCCCTGACAGACCGGATCGACTATCTCTGCCCCATGACCAACAACCTCTGCTACGTGCTGGCCGTGGAAAAACTCCTGGGGCTCGAAATTCCGCCGAAAGCACAGTGGCTGCGCGTGCTGCTCAACGAACTCACGCGCATCAATTCGCATCTTGTCTGGCTGGGAACGCACGCGCTCGACATCGGGGCAATGACAGTATTTTTGTACTGCTTCCGCGAGCGTGAAGAGATCCTGAAAATCTTCGAAATAGTCAGCGGACAGCGCATGATGACCTCCTACTTCCGCATCGGAGGAATCGCGCTCGAGCCCCCACTCGGCTTCTTCGATCGCGTGCGCGACTTCGCTGGGTATTTCCCTGAGAAGGTCGACGAGTACGAGAATCTGCTAACGGGAAACCCCATTTGGGGCATGCGCACCAAAGGCGTCGCGATCATTACCGCGGAAGACGCCATTGCGCTGAGCGCCAGCGGCCCCACGCTGCGGGGGAGCGGCGTTGATATCGACCTGCGTCGCGATATGCCCTATTCGAGCTACGAAAAGTTCCAGTTCAGGGTGCCAATCGCAACTGAGGGCGACGTCTTCGCGCGTTACATGTGCCGCGTGCAGGAACTGCGCGAGTCGATCGGCATCGTCCGTCAGGCCCTTGACGGCATGCCGGAAGGCCCCATCAAGGCTGATGCTCCGAAGGTGGTGCTTCCCGACCGCGAAAAAATGAAGACCCAGATGGAAGCCCTCATCTACCACTTCAAGATCATCACGGAGGGCTTCGCAGTTCCAGCCGGCGAGGTCTACCAGGCAGTCGAGTCCCCGCGGGGCGAAATGGGCTACTACATCGTGAGCGACGGCACCGCCAAACCCTACCGCGTCCATATGCGTGCCGCGTGCCTGGCCAATCTGCAAACGCTGCCAACCATGTGCGAAGGCAGGCTGCTCGCCGACGTAGTGGCGGCCATCGGCAGCATCGACATCGTGCTGGGAGAAATTGATCGGTAGTCAGGAAGGCCCGGGGGACCGCAAACCGCGCATGAAGTTTTCGGACGAATTCGAACAACGCTTCGCCGAGATGGTCCCGCACTATCCGACCAAACGCTCTGCGCTCGTCCCGACGCTCTTGTACGCGCAAGATGAGGTGGGCTTCCTGTCCGACGACGTGATCGCCGAAATCGCTGCCCGGCTCGACCTGACCGAACTCGAGGTCCGCAACGTGATCAGCTACTACTCCATGCTGACTACGAAGCCACGCGGCAAGTTCAACGTGCAGGTTTGCACCAACATCAGCTGCATGGTCCGCGGCGGGGAAGAAATCCTGCACCACTGCGCCACGAAGCTCGGTATAGGCCATAAACACACCACCGCAGATGGCCTGTTCACGCTGGAAGAAGTGGAATGCATCGGCGCCTGCAGCTGGGCTCCGGCGGCACAGGTAAATTACGACTTTCACGAGAACCTGACGCCCGAAAAAATGGACGGGATTCTCGATAACTACAAGAAGAAGGCAATGCAATAAAGAATTGTTAATTTCGTGATTGTCGATTGTTGAGTCGAAATCGGATCGAGCGAATCTCAATCAAAATCAGGAAATCAACAATCAACAATTCGCCCATGGCTGACTTGGTTTCCCATCCCGATGAGGTAAGAGTCGTCTCCCGGCGCTTCGGCCAGGGCGCGGCCAGCCTCGAGCGCTATCTCGAACTTGACGGCTATAAAGCCGTGCAGAAGGCGCTCGCCATGGAGCCGGACGCCATCATCAACGAGGTCAAGAACTCCGCCCTCCGCGGACGCGGCGGCGCGGGATTCTCCACGGGCATGAAGTGGTCGTTCGTGCCCAAGCAGTCGGCCAAACCGAAATATGTTCTCTGCAACGGCGACGAAAGCGAGCCCGGCACCTGCAAAGACCGCCTGATCTTCGAGCACGATCCGCACGCCGTCATCGAAGGCGTCATCATCGCAGGATTGGCGGTGGGCGCGACCAGCGGCTACATTTACATCCGCGGTGAGTACCGCTATCTCTCGGTAATCATGCAGAAAGCGATCCGCGATGCCTATGCCAAAGGCTTCCTTGGCAAAAACATCTTCGGCAGCGGACGCGACTTCGAGGTCTACTGGCACGGCGGGGCCGGCGCATATGAAGTCGGCGAAGAATCTGCGCTGATGGAGTCGCTCGAAGGCAAACGCGGCATCCCCCGCATCCGGCCGCCGTTCCCTGCTGTCGTGGGCCTCTGGGGCGGCCCCACCGTCATCAATAATGCTGAGACGCTTGCGAGTGTTCCCCACATCATCCTGGGTGGCGCCGATTGGTACGCCAAGCTCGGACCGCCAAAAAACGGTGGCACACGTCTGTTTTGCCTGAGCGGCAATCTCGCGAAGCCCGGGGTCTACGAACTGCCCATGGGCTACAGCCTGAAGAAAATGATCTACGAAGTTGGCGGCGGCATTCCCGACGGACGCGAGCTGAAAGCCGTCGTCCCCGGAGGTTCTTCGACTCCGTGCCTTACGTCCGATGAAATCGACATCAACATGGATTTCGATTCGGTCGCAAAAGCTGGATCGATGCTCGGTTCTGGTGGCGTAGTGGTGGTCGACGACGCGCAGTGCATCGTGAAATTCGCCCTGCGTACGATGAAGTTCTACCAGCACGAGAGTTGCGGATGGTGCATCCCCTGCCGCGAAGGCACCGACTGGCTGAAGAAGACGCTGCAACGTTTTCATGCTGGCGGCGGACTGAAGAAAGACATCGACAACATGTACTACCTGTCGGAAAACATGCTGGGCCGGACATTCTGCCCGCTGGGCGACGCTGCCGCCATGCCGACCATGGGCTTCATAAAAAAGTTTCGTCAAGAATTTGAAGATCACCTGGATGGCCGCCCGTGCCCGTATCAAAAAGAGGGTGCGATCGAGCAATTGCCCGTGATGGCATAGCGGCGACGGCCCGAAGTCGGCCGAATGCGGGGGGGGTTGAAATTATTGGTACGGGGCGAGGGCGAGACGCCCTCGCTACAGCCGCCGGGACGCCGGCGCTACGGATATGGCTGACTTAACACTTACTGTCGACGGCAAGAAGATTGCGGCTCCTGCGGGGACGCTGCTTATTGAGGCTTGCAAGAACGTGGGCATTGAAGTGCCTTCGTTCTGCTACTACCCCAACCTTTCGCTGCAAGGCGCTTGTCGCATGTGCCTTGTGAAGGTCGAGAAGATGCCCAAGTTACAGACCGCCTGCACAACTGTGGTCGGCGAGGGCATGGTCGTCACCAGCGACAGTGACGAGATTCGGCAGGCTCGCAAGTCCATGGTTGAGATGCTGCTCGGCAATCATCCGTTGGATTGCCCGGTCTGCGACGCAGGCGGTGAGTGCGAACTACAGGACATGACGTTTTCCTATGGTGCGGCTGAGTCGAAATTCATGGAGGCCAAGAACCACAAGGATGAGCAGCAATGGTCGCCGGTAGTTTTCTTCGATCGTCCGCGCTGCATTCTCTGCTACCGCTGTGTGCGCGTGTGCGGCGAGGCCATGGACGTGTGGGCGCTCGGCGTACAGAATCGCGGCGTGAGTTCCGTCATCGCACCCAATAAACAAGATCATCTGGAGTGCGAAGAGTGCGGCATGTGCATCGACATCTGCCCTGTGGGCGCGCTCACATCTGGCGCGTATCGGTACAAAACGCGTCCGTGGGAGATGAAGCATGTCGGCACGATCTGCACCCACTGCGGTGACGGCTGCAAGACGACGCTCGGCGTGCGGCGCTCCGACACTGGCATGGAAATCGTTCGTGGCGACAATCGCGACAAGAGCGGCACGAACAGCGATTTCCTCTGCATCAAGGGCCGATACGGCTTCGATTTCGCCAATCACGAATACCGGCTGACGCAACCCCTTATCCGCAAAGATGGAAAACTCAGCCCCGCGACATGGGAAGAAGCGTTTGAGCTGATCGGAAAGAAATTCGCCGAAGTCCGCGACAGGGATGGCGGCCAGGCAATCGGCGTAATCGGCTCGACGCGCACGACGAACGAAGAGTCTTATCTGCTCTCCAAGTTCGCCCGCCTAGTGTTGAAAACGAACAACGTTGACCACCACAGCACGGCCGACTTCCCTGCTTTCGCTGCCGCACTGCGCGACAAGCCAGAAGCGACTGCCAGCATGGCAGATGTTTTTGCCGCCCCGGCAATTCTTCTGATCGGCAATGATCCGACCGAGCAGCATCCTCTGCTCGCCTACCAGATTCGCAACAACGTTCGTCTGCACCGTTCGCGGCTATACGTAGTCAATTCCCGGCCAATCAAACTTCGTCGTCAGGCGACGGTGTTCGCCCAGGTGTCAGAGGACAACGGCGAAGCGGCATTTGTCGATTTCCTCTCCAAGAACAATCCAGCGCCGGAGCCGTTGGGAATGAGCGGCACAACAACCGGCGTGCTGGAGAAGCTTCGCGAGACCTTGCGGAGTGTAAAGGATCTGCTTGTGGTCTTCGGTTCTGAGATTCAGGGGATCAGTGTCACCAGCTTGATCGCAGCTCTGCCGCAGGCCAAGTTCATCTGCCTGGCGGACTACGCCAATTCGCGAGGCGCCGCAGACATGGGTTTGTACCCTGATCTGCTCCCCGGTTATCACGCAATCGCTGGACGCAGTCCACTGCACGAAGAATGGGGCGTTCCGGATACTGCGGGCCTTCCCACCAGCGAAATGTTTACCGCGGCAAAAGAGAATAAACTGAAGGCGCTCTACGTAGTCGGCTCCAATCCCATAGGACGCCTCAACCTCAATCCATTCGGATTCTCGAAGGCCTTTCTCGTGGTACAGGACATGTTTCTCACCGAAACGGCCGCTATCGCTGACGTAGTTCTGCCTGCTGCCAATGCCTACGAAAAGACAGGCACGTTCACCAACACCTGCGGCGATCTCCAACTCGTGAAGAAGGCGGGCGACGTGTCCGGCACGAAGGCTGATTTCGAAGTCATCGTCCGCATCGCCGATGCCATGGGATTTGATATCAAGAAGCTGATTCCATTCGGCGGGGGCATGCACGCCGATATGGGACAGTCCCGCGGGGCCCAGTCCGGCGAAGCCGACCGTCACGCTGTGTGGCTCGAAATGCACGGCCTCGAGCCCAAGCTCAGCCCGCTCGACCCCATGGCCATTCTCGATGAAATTCAGCGCCTGGTACCCGGATACGACGTTTCGCGAATGAACCTGCTGGCCGGCAACAGCGAGCACACGAGGCTGGACAAGACTGGCGCTGCTGTTCCGCAACAACCGGGACCGATTCTCCCGGCAAACGATACCCTGTTTACGTCCGGCACGCTGGGACGTTATTCCCGTGCCTTGAATTCCGTAATCGAGGCCCATGAAATCAAGCCGGCAGAAGTCGCCGCCGACTAGCATAGCGGCAACGTGTGACAGGCAATCAGCTGCGAGGCGGCGAAAGAATGCAGCCCACGGCGCAAGCCGTGGGGGAGTTCAGAAAAAGTAGCAAAGCCCCGAAGGGGCGAAAGACGGAGAACGGTGACTGCACATCTCTCCTGAACTGTTTCACGGCTGATAGAAAGAACATGCCGCTAGACACCCTTACATTCGTGATCGTATCCGTGATCAAGTCCGGGATCACGTTGTTCATCCTGCTGACTGCCGTCGCCTACACCGTCTGGCTCGAGCGCAAGGTCGTCGGCCACATGCAGAATCGCTGGGGACCTACGCGGGTCGGCCCATTTGGCCTGCTGCAACCGGCCGCAGACGGTATTAAGTTTTTGTTCAAAGAAGACCTGACTCCACCCCATGTGTACAAGCCGCTGTTCATCGCGGCTCCCATGATGGCAGTCATCTTCGCGCTGACGTCGATTTCCGTGATCCCCATTGGGAATTCCTTCTGGATTGGCGATCACCCGATTCCATTGCAGATCACCGATGTCAACATCGGACTGCTGCTAATCCTTGGCGTGACCTCGATGGGCGTCTACGGCGTAGCCCTCGCTGGATGGTCCTCGAACAATAAGTACTCCCTGCTTGGCGGACTTCGCGCCAGCGCCCAGATGGTGAGCTACGAGATTTCTCTCGGCCTCTCCCTCGTCGGCGTCCTCATCATGGCGGGCAGCTTCAGCCTGCGCGAGATCGTCGACTCCCAGGCCGGACACTTCTGGGGATTCATCCCGCGATGGAATATATTCCACGGCCAGATCATCGGCTTTTTCTGCTACCTGATGGCCGCCTACGCTGAAACCAACCGGATTCCATTTGACCTGCCCGAAGCAGAAACCGAGCTGGTCGCCGGATACCACACCGAGTACAGCGCCATGAAGTTCGCCATGTTTTTCATGGCTGAATACGCCAACATGATCACCGTTGCCTGTCTCGCGACGCTCTTATTCTTCGGCGGATGGCACGGCCCCATCTTCGGCCCACGTGCGTTGCAAGTACTGCTGCCTGTGTTCTGGTTTATCGCCAAAGTTTTCCTATTTCTCTTTATCTATATTTGGGTGCGCGGCACGCTGCCCCGCTTCCGTTACGACCAGTTGATGGCGTTTGGCTGGAAGTTCCTGCTGCCGCTCTCACTGGTAAATCTGATGGCCACAGCGATTGCCGTGGCATGGTAGGGAAATAAAGTTCTCAGTTCACAGTACCGGCAAGAGATCGCCGGCTGAGATGCTGCCAGCTCAGCGGCTGCTACTGAGAACTGACAACTGAGAACTGACTTCATGAGCCTGCATCTGATTTTATTTCTGGCTTTCGGAGCCGTCTGCGTCGCCGGCGCAATCAACCTGCTGGCACAGACTCATCCCATCAATAGCGCCCTCTCGCTGATCGTGGTCATGGCCGCGCTTGCCGGCGAATATTTGTTGCTCGGCGCCGAGTTCGTCGCCGCCGTGCAAGTCATCGTCTACGCCGGCGCGATCATGGTGCTCTTCGTTTTCACCATCATGCTCTTAAACGCGGGAGAAGAAGAACGCACCAAGGGCAGCCGTGTCGCGGTCCTGCTGGGCGTCCCCGGGATGTTGCTGGGTAGTGTCCTGGTAGCATGGGTAGTACTGAAACACTCCGGAACGGGTTCCGTGGCCATTGGCGCGCTCCTCGGCGATCCCAAGACCATCGGGCAGTTGCTGTTTCACGACTTCCTGCTGCCGTTTGAAATCACGTCAGTCCTGATTCTGATCGCTATCATGGGCGCCGTCGTGCTGGCCAGTAAGCCTCAAGCCGTCCAGAAAAGGAGAGCACACTGATGGTGCCTCTTTCCTACTACCTTGTGCTCAGCGGAATCCTGTTTTCCTGTGGAATGGTTGGATTCCTCATTAAGCGCAACATCATCACCATCTTCATGTCGATTGAACTCATGCTGAACGGCGTAAATCTCTCTTTCGTCGCCTTCGCCGCGCATTGGCACTCGCTGGCGGGCCAGGTGTTCGTCTTTTTCGTCATGGTCGTCGCAGCCGCGGAAGCCGCGGTGGGCTTGGCCATTATCATCGCTGTGTACCGCACGCGCGAGACTTTGAACATTGACCAGGTGAACTTGCTCAAACTATGAACCCCTTCTTCAATCTCTGGCTGATCCCGATCCTGCCGCTGGCGGGTGCCGCGATCAATGGCTTCTTCGGGAAGAGGTCCTCGAAGCAAACTGTCAGTGTCGTCGGACTCCTCTTCCCTGGCGCAGCCCTCGCCTGGGCGCTGTGGGTCGCCGCGCACTTTTCTTCGCCCTCACTTCCCTACCAGGAGTTCATCGCGCACTGGATTCGTTCCGGCAGCTTCACGGCCGATTTCGCCCTCTACCTCGACCAACTTTCCCTCGTGATGCTACTGGTCGTTACTGGCGTGGGATTCCTCATCCACATCTACTCCGTCGGCTACATGTGGGACGATCCCGGTTACTACCGCTTCTTCGCCTACTTGAACCTGTTCATGTTCTTCATGCTGACGCTGGTTCTGGCGAACAACTATCTGCTGATGTTTATCGGCTGGGAGGGCGTAGGCCTCGCGTCATATCTGCTGATCGGCTTCTGGTTCACCAAGGATTCGGCCGCGTCTGCTGGGAAAAAAGCATTCATCGTTAACCGCATCGGCGACTTCGGATTCCTGATTGGCTTGTTTCTGCTGATCCAGCACTTCAACTCGCTGGATTTCGCAAAGGTATTCGTTTCGGTCACACATCTTCCTGCAGGAGCCGGAACCGAAAGTTTGCTGACGACGATCGGAATTCTGTTGATGGTCGGCGCCTGCGGCAAGTCTGCCCAAATCCCGCTCTACGTCTGGCTTCCCGACGCCATGGAAGGCCCCACTCCGGTCTCCGCGCTGATCCACGCTGCTACCATGGTGACCGCCGGCGTGTACATGGTCGCCCGGTCCCACGTCATCTTTGAACGCGCGCCTTCTGCCTTAACAGTGGTCGCGATCATCGGAACCCTGACCGCATTCTTCGCAGCTACTATCGGCATCGCGCAAACCGACATCAAGAAAGTCCTCGCCTACTCCACTGTCTCACAGCTCGGCTACATGTTCATGGCCTGCGGCGTCGGAGCCTTCTCTGCCGGAATCTTTCACCTGATGACCCACGCTTTCTTCAAGGGCCTCCTCTTCCTCGCGGCCGGATCCGTCATCCATGCCGTCGGCGGCGAACAGGACATGCGCAAGATGGGCGGCCTGCGCTCCTACATTCCATGGACGTTCCTGACCATGGGTATCGCCACCCTCGCCATCGCCGGAATCCCGCCCCTGGCGGGCTTTTGGAGCAAGGACGAAATCCTCTGGAAGGCATACTCCGGCCCACACGGAAGCTGGGTCTTCTGGCGGATCGGCATAGTCACCGCCTTCATCACCTCGTTCTACATGTTCCGCCTGCTGTTCATGACGTTCTTCGGCGAATATCACGGATCCAAGGTTGACGCCCACGGTCGCGTCTCGCGCCGACGAGGCCACGATAACCACGCACATGGCGAGCCGCATGAGAGCCCGATGGTAATGCTTGTCCCGCTGATGATCCTTGCAGTGCTTTCGCTGGTCGGCGGCCTGGTCGGCATCGGCAACCGCTTTGAAGACTTTCTGGCCCCGCTCTTTGGTTCCGTCGAAGTCTCCGAAGCCGCCGGGGAAACTGCCAGTCGCTTCGCCGAATACGTGCTCATGGGCGTTTCGATTGGCGTGGCAATTTTGGGCTTCATCCTTGCCTATGTGTTGTACGTGAGCAGACCGTATCTTCCCCAGAGAATTGCCGATAGCCTGAATGGCCTCTACGTCGCAGTGGTAAACAAGTACTACGTGGATGAGCTTTACGCGAGCCTCTTCGTCAAGCCGCTGATCGACGGTTCAACTCACATCCTCTGGCAGGGCGTCGACCGCAAAGTGATCGACGACACGGTCAACAATGCTGCCGACGGCGCCCGGCATGTCTCCGACGAAGTCCGCCACATGCAGTCCGGGAATGTGCGCTCCTACGCGGGATGGATTGCCGCCGGTGCCGCAGGCGTGATCGCCTACATGGTCTGGCTTGGGGTGGGACGATGAACACGAACCATCTCGACTCCGTCGTCCTCACCCTAGTCACCTTGGCTCCGTTGGCAGGTGGACTGTTACTAGTTCTTCTCCCCCGACGCGATCGCGACATCCGCATTTTTTCTTTAGTCATCTCGCTTCTGACATTTATTCTGTCCCTGCACTTGCCTGTTTACTTTCACCGCTCGCTCCCCGGCTTTCAATACGAAGTCGACAAGCAGTGGATCTCGAGCCCAAACATTCACTACCACATGGGAATCGACGGCATCTCCCTGTGGCTGCTCTTGCTGACCACATTCCTGACGCCGCTCTGTGTTCTGATCTCCTGGAAATCAGTCCACGAACGCGTGAAGGAATTCTTCATCATTCTTCTCATCCTCGAAACCGCCTTAATTGGCGTCTTCACATCCCTTGACCTGTTCCTCTTTTACTTTTTCTGGGAAGCCACACTCATCCCCATGGCCTTGCTGATCGGCATGTTCGGTCACGAGCGCAAGGTCTACGCCGCGGTGAAGTTTTTTCTGTACACCATGATCGCCTCGGTCTTCATGCTGGCGGCGATCCTCTGGCTCTACGCGCAAACTGGCACTTTCGATTTCGTCATTATCCGCGACCAGATCGCGCACCGTGCGATACCGCACCTCCCCGCTGCTGCACAGTGGCTCTTCCTCGGCTTTTTCCTGGCATTCGCGGTCAAGGTTCCTCTGTTTCCTTTCCACACGTGGCTGCCTGATGCTCACGTCGAAGCCCCGACGGCCGGGTCAGTCCTGCTGGCCGGCGTCCTGCTCAAGATGGGTACCTACGGCATGCTGCGCTTCAACCTGGGCCTGTTTCCCGAGCAGGCGCGTCACAATGCGCCCTGGATCATCACTCTTGCGCTGATCGGCATCATCTACGGCGCACTGGTGGCTATGGTCCAGCCCAACATGAAGAAGCTGATTGCCTACTCTTCGGTCAGCCATCTGGGGTTCGTCGTGCTCGGGATCTTCAGCTTCACCCAAGCGGGATTGAATGGCGCGGTCTTCGTGATGCTGGCCCACGGGGTCGCTACCGGCGATCTCTTCATGCTTGCCGGAGTGGTACACGAACGCCGCCACACCTACGAAATCAGCGAATTCGGAGGCCTCGCGTCAGTCGCTCCTGTTTACGCAGCGTCTTTCTTATTCATCGTGCTCGCCTCCATGGGCCTTCCCTTGCTCAACGGATTCATCGGCGAATTCCTGGTGTTGAGCGGAGCCTTCCAGGCCAGAGCACTGTATGGAATCCTTGCTGCCACCGGAGTGATCTGGAGCGCCGCCTACCTTTTGTGGATGTATCAACGCGTCTTCTTCGGAAAAGTGACGCATCCCGTCAACACCTCGATGCGCGATCTTATTGGATTCGAGAAGGCAGCGATCTGGCCGTGTGCTGTGGCTGCTCTAGTCATGGGCGTAGCCCCAATTCTCTGGTTAGGTGCAATTGACCCCGCAGTACAGTCGGCGCTTGCTCCTCTCGATCAGCTCGCCAGCAAGGTGGTCGGGCAATGACCGCAACCCTGGCCGCCGCGGTTTCGCAGGCTATCCCTTCGGGCACTGAATACATTCGCGCCCTGCCCGAACTTGTGCTCGCTGCGTTCGGCGTCACCATCATGCTTCTCGACCCCGTCCTTGACGAGGAGACGAGTCAGAAGACTCTCGGCCTCATCGCCTTCGTCGGCGCCTTGGCTGCTCTGGCTTCGACTTGGTATATGGCGGAATTTCCGGGCCTAGCCTTCTCCAACATGGTGCGCGTTGATGGCTTCAGCATCTTCTTCCACGTCCTGGTCATTGCCATCGCTGCCGTCATCATCCTTACTTCGTACGAATACATGACGGTCCAGAAAATACGCGCGGGAGAATACTACGGCCTGATTTTATTCGGCGTGGTTGGCATGGGCTTGATGACGTCGGCGGTCGAACTTGTTCTGATCTTCATCGCTCTCGAAATCTCTTCCATCTCGTCTTACATCCTTGCCGGATTCCGCCCCCAAGACGCCTCCAGTACCGAATCCTCGCTGAAGTACTTCCTGCTTGGCTCGTTTGCGACCGCCTTCTTCCTCTATGGCGTTGCCCTCATCTTCGGAGCCACTGGATCCACCAACATCGACATCATCAGCGGTGTACTCCAAACCGGGCCTGTCGAGGTACTTGTCTACGTCGCCGTCGCCCTGATGTTCGTGGGCCTCGGCTTCAAGGTCGCCGCCGCTCCGTTCCACATCTGGACCCCCGACGTGTATGAAGGCGCACCGGCTCCCATCGTCGGATTTATGTCCACGGCCCCCAAAGCCGCAGCCTTCGCGGTTTTGCTGCGAATCGTCTTCGCCATCAATGCCCCGGGACGCTTCTGGCTGGTCTGGGTTTCCGCGGCTCTTTCCATGACCTTGGGCAACGTCGGCGCGCTGGTTCAGTCCAATGTGAAGCGACTCCTCGCCTACTCCTCGATCGCCCATGCGGGATATCTGTTGGTAGCGTTCGGAATGCTGACGCCGCAGGACTCCGTCACCGGAATTTCCGCTGCGATGTTCTATACCGCCGCCTACGCTGCTATGAATGTCGGCGCGTTCGCCGTGGTCAGCCATTTCGCCAACGCCGGCGAACGCTATGTCACCCTCGAAGACTACGAAGGCCTGGGCCGCACGTCACCTCTGTTGGCCGCGACGCTAACCATTTTTTTGCTGTCCCTGATCGGAATTCCGATAACTGGCGGCTTTTTCGCAAAGTTTTACGTGTTCAGTACCGCTCTGAAGGCGAACCTGATTTGGCTCCCTCTGATCGGCGTCGTCAACAGCGCCATAGGCGCGTACTACTACCTCCGAATGGTCGTCATGATGTACATGCGCGAGCCGCGCAAAGAAGTCCCCGTCACGCGCATCCCGGCTGCTCTGGGGATCGCACTAGCCATCAGTGTGATTGCAACGATTTATCTCGGCATCCTTCCCAATCGGGTCCTGCGCTACACGCTGGATTCCGCGCAGGCGCTGATTCAGCATCCCGGGCACGCACAACCCGACACGCAATCCTTGCGGAAACCAGATACCTTTTAGGGCAGTGAGTTTTCTGTGGAAATTTCCCGAACCCGCAATTGACAAGGTGCTTAGACCACATGCATCATGGGTGGACCTGAAACCGGTTCCTCCCAATGGGGGAACGGGCAGCGGCCTAGAGGAGAGTGAATGCACAAGTTGATTCGCAAGCTGTGGTCGGACGATGCGGGACAAGACATCGCCGAATACGCCGTGATGCTGGCCGTCATTCTGGTGCTGGTCGTGGGGACGATTCGCCTCATCGGTACGAACGCAAATAATGTGTTCTCCAGCGCGGCCAGCTCGATTCAGTAACCAGGCGGTTGAAGTCGTTTGCAGATCACTTCGTCTACGCAAGTCTGAGCTGTATAGAGTGACATAGATGACTCGATTTGCTTCCAACATCGCATGCTTTCCCTACTACTGGTTTAGTGGGGCGGCGGCTGCGGCGAAACTTGGAGGATCGGGTCACTAAGGATCACCTGGATTCACCAAGATTGAGTCGGAGCCGCGATGCCGAGTCGCGGCTCTTGTTTTTTGTCGCGCAAATCAACCTCAGGGAGACAACGTCATGATCGGCAACATGTCCGAGAAGGCCACCGAAGCCGAGATCAACCATGTCATCGACCGCGTCCGGGAGGCCGGCTACCAGCCTCACGTCACGCGGGGCACCGAACGCACGATTGTGGCCGCCGTCGGCAGCGGCCGGCGCCACGAAATTGAAGCCCTGCAGGTCGCTCCCGGGGTCGATAACGTCGTCGCCATCGCCCAGCCTTTCAAACTGGTAAGCCGCCAGGTCAAACCTGACCGCTCCATTGTTTCCGTCAACGGGGTAGACATTGGCGGTCCGGAAGTGGTTGTCATCGCCGGCCCATGCTCTGTCGAATCCCGCGAACAGCTCATCGAGACCGCTCATGCCATCAAGCGTGCCGGCGCCACCATCCTTCGCGGCGGCGCTTACAAGCCCCGCACGTCTCCCTACGACTTCCAGGGCTTGGGCCTTGAGGCGCTGAAGATTCTGCGTGAAGCTCGGGAAGAAACCGGACTGCCCGTGGTCACCGAAGTGATGAGCACCGAGGACATCGACATCATCTGCGAATACGCCGACATGCTACAGGTCGGCGCCCGCAATATGCAGAACTTCGCTCTCCTGCGCCGTCTGGCCGTGATCAACAAGCCCGTCCTGCTCAAACGCGGCCCATCTGCCACCGTAAAAGAATGGTTGCTCGCTGCCGAGTACCTGCTCTCCGGCGGCAATCGTCAGGTCGTTCTATGCGAACGCGGCATCAAGACGTTCGAGACGGAAACTCGCAACACCATCGACCTCGCTGCCGTAGCCTTGGCCCGCGATCTATCCCATCTTCCCGTGATCGCCGACCCATCTCATGGCACTGGCAAGCAGAGCCTGATCGCCGCAGTTTCCCGCGCCGCCGTAGCCGTTGGAGCCGATGGCTTGATCATCGAAGTGCAGCCCTGCCCCGAGCGCGCCCTCTCGGACGGCCCTCAGTCTCTAGACTTCGCAGGATTCGAGAGAGTAATGCGAGGCCTGGCGGAACCCCTGCGGACTGTCAGCACCCACGTAGCGACAGCCGCCTCGGCTGTCCAGTCAGGTTCAGGTCGCAAGTCAGCGTGAGTTGAAACGGACGTGCCTTCAGATGAGGGGAATGGTCATAAAACAGCCGCGGCTGGAATCATTCAGTGGCCCGCGGCGCTCCCGGTGGCCTTGATCTGCATCGCGGGATCGCCAAACAGCACGTACGTCTTACGCACATCGATGTCGGAGACGTGTGACTTCGCCTCCACAATCGCATCGCCAAGCGCGGGCCGTGGCGTGCTGAAAGCATTCTGCACCACACGCAAGTCCAGCTGAGTCTGCGGCGTGGGCAGGTTTAGCCCAGAAGATGCCAGCACCGCCACCGCGCCTCCATTCGGAGCCAACATCAGCGTGACCCCAAGCGGCTGCGCGTAAACATCCTGGAAGAATCCATTCAGGCAATCCATGATGAGGAACACCGGCAGCGCTGTGCCATTGGTCAACGACGGCACGGAGTTCGTATTGAACAGATTCGTACCTGACCACTCCTCTTCTGACCCGTGCCCCAGATAGTTCACCAGCACCTGTCCCGAGTTGATGCCATCCAGAATCTGCTGCCGCGCTGTGGGAGCTCCTACAGTGCCCGTGAATACGTCAGTTACGTGTATTGACCCTGACAATTGCGACTGCACCTTCTGTGCATCTTGCGTGAAGTTCTCAATATCGTCCTGATCCGCCACCATCATCGCCCGGTCCGTCCACGGGCCATTCGTCGACTTCCCTTCGTAAGCTGCAATCTTTCCTACGACCGTATCGGCCTCATCCACCGTGCTCACCGGCAGGCGTCCCGTTGCAATCGTCGGCAAGCCCCTGTCGTTGAAATCTGAGAACCAATCGTCCGACGCCGTCATCAGGCTGCTGGTTGGGACAATCTTTGTCGGCACGAAATCCAGGTGCCCGAAGCCCAGAAAGTTGCGAGGATCGAGCGAGGCGCGCCCGTGCAGCAGCAAATACTTCGGCGCCGTTTTCCAGTTCTTGTTCGCATACAACAGGAACTGGCGAAGCGCATTCGGGCTCCGTTCCCCGAAGTTGAACTCGTCATACAAGTCGCCGACCAGCACCACCGCAGACGATTTTCCCTGCTCCGCATGGGATCGCAGTAACGGCGCCAGTGCTGAAACGAATCCCTCATGTGCCACCATCGCGATTTCCGCCCCCGCCTGCACACTGTGCCATTGCGATGGATGATTCGCCCTCACGCCCGCGGCCGTCGCCATTCTCGCCTCGCCTACCGCCAGCAGCGTGTGCATCCGCGAATCTGGATCACTCGTCGTGGTCCACGGCACTTGGACTTCAATCGCGTACTCGCCATTCTTCGATACGACGTGAGGAGTAAGTTGTACCGGCCGCTCCGGATCGGCAATATCCAGCACCGAAGAAGGCAAGGTCGCGAATCCGCTCAGGTGGATTTGCTCGCCCGCGCGTGCCCTGAACTTCAATTGGTCCGAATCGGCCACATACAAATGCGGATACACGATGCGGATGTAATCCACCAAGCTGGGGTCATACAACCCATTCTGTCCCGTGAGCGTGACCGTGTTGGCGCCTTCGAGCAGCAATCCCGGAGGCACACTCACGCGCAACGTTCCCTTGGCCTGTCCGGTAAATGTAACGTCTCCGACCGAAGTTCCGTTCAGCACTACCGACACGTCGTGCGGAATGCCGGTAATGATTCCTTGCAGCGACACCTCAAGATGGACCGGCTCCGTTGAAGCCTTATCCAGATGAGCCGCGTGCAACACCTGATCCACCGGCACAGACGAGATGAAGGCGCCGAAGAAGTTGTCCCCATTCGGCGTAATCAGCGCCGCAAAGTAAGTCGAGCGTTGCCGCAACTCTACAGCGCAGGGGAAGCTAGCCGGCGGCAGGTTCGATCCGGAAGATGGCGGCAGGCGATGAATTCGCTTGCCATTCCCTTCCCGCGCCACCAGCCAGTAAACTCGCGTCCCCGAATAGAGAGTATCGATCCCAGTCCCGTAGAAATTGATCGCAGCTTGCGGCCCGAATCCACCGCGTCCGGCGGTCGCGCCC
>Ga0066709_100000781_pt1 | contig 18759 bp, 15 predicted proteins | sample GraSoiAngelo_158_FD_79665 | JGI IMG/M metagenome (GOLD analysis project Ga0066709, IMG submission 79665) | Grasslands soil microbial communities from the Angelo Coastal Reserve, California, USA - 14_1009_16_30cm | ecosystem: Environmental > Terrestrial > Soil > Grasslands | place: USA...
CGACGTCGAGGAGGCCGGCGCGGAGCCGGAGCCGATACCGCGGGAGCCGGCCCTGGTGGGGTCGCTGCGCCGGGTACGGGCGGAGCTGGCCGCGATCCGGTTCCCGCTGGCGCTGCCGGACGCCGGTACCGCGGCGGAGTCCGCCCGCACGCTGGCCACCCAGCTCGACGACTATCTGCTGCCCCGGCTGGCCCGGCTGGACGCGCCGCTGCTCGTGGTGGTCGGCGGGTCCACCGGTGCCGGCAAGTCGACGCTGGTCAACAGCCTGGTCCGGGCCCCGGTCAGCCCGGCCGGGGTACTGCGGCCGACGACCCGGGCGCCGGTGGTGGTCAGCGCGCCGGGGGACACCCGCTGGTTCCTCGGGCCGCCGGACACCGGTACCGACGCCGACCTGTACCTGCTGCCCCATCTCGTCCGGACCACCGGGCTGGACGCGGCGCCCGGCGCGCTCCGGGTGATCTCCGCTCCCGGGCTGCGCCGCGGCCTGGCGCTGCTGGACGCCCCCGACCTCGACTCGGTGGTGGCCGCGAACCGGGCACTGGCCGACCAGGTACACCGGTCGGCCGACCTGTGGCTGTGCGTGACCACGGCGGTCCGGTACGCCGACGCGGTGCCGTGGGCGGCGCTGCGTGCCGCGCGGGACCGGGGTACCCGGCTGGCGCTGCTGCTCAACCGGGTACCGGTCGGGGCGGACGAGGAGATCCTCGGCCATCTCGGCGAGCTGCTCGACGCCGAAGGGCTGTCGGGCATCCAGTTGTTCGTGCTGCCCGAGGTGGTCCTCGACGGGCAGGGACTGCTCACCGAGGAACAGGTGGCGCCGATCGGCACGTGGCTGGAGGAGCTGGCCGCCGATCCGGAGACCCGGGTGCGGGTGGTCGGCGACACGCTCGGCGGCGCGCTCGCGGCGCTGCGCTGGGGCGTGGAGGAACTGGCCGACACCGCGGAGCGGCAGCACGCCGCGGCCACCGCGTTGCACGAGGTCGTCGACGACACGTACGGGACCGCACTGTCCACTGTGGAGCGTGCGCTGGCCGACGGTACCCTGCTGCGCGGCGAGGTACTGGTCCGGTGGCGGCAGTTCGTCGACGAGGGCGGGCTGCGCGCCGCACTGCGCGGGCAGGGCGGGTTCGGGCAGCGGATCCGCGCCACGTTCGGCCGGCCCGAACCGGGGTCCGGCCGGCTGCTCGCCGCGTTGGGGGCCGCCCTGGTGACGCTCGTCGTCGAGACGCTCGCCGACGCCGACGACCGGGTCCGTACCGCCTGGTCCGCCGACCCGGCCGGGGCCGGACTGCTGACCGGCGGTGCGCACACCCTGGCGCCCGGCCGGGTCGCGGTCGGCGCGGTGCGCACCGACCAGGTACGGGCACTGCTGCGCGACTGGCTCGCCGGGGTACGGGAGGCGGCCGGCGAGGAACCGGTGGCGCTGCTGGCGGTGCTGCGGATCCTCGCCGGAGAGCTGCCGCTGGAACCCCGCGAGCAGGCCCGGGTGCGCGGCGTACTCGGGCAACCTGCCGTGGGTACCCTCGTCGAGACCCACCAGGCCGACCTGCTCGCGCGCATCGGTGCGGTGCTCGACGCGGACGCCGCGGCCTTCACCGCCCTGCTGGCCGACGCCGACGGCGCTGCCGCCGCCGCCCAGCGGCTGCGCGCGGCGGTGAGTACCGGGGAGACCGAAGCCCCAGGGGAGACACAGTGACGGTTGACGAGCTGCCGCCCGCGATGGTCGACGCGCAGGCCCTGGCGGTCCGGGCCGAAGGGCTCACCCGCTTCGTCATCATGGCCGACGGCGTACTGCCGGCCGACCGGCTCGGCCAGCCGACGGCGCTGGCGAAGCGGGCCGGTGACCGGCTGCGCCTGTCCGGCGAGCACACCGTCGTGGCGCTCGCGGGCACGACCGGCAGCGGCAAGTCCAGCCTGTTCAATGCGCTGGCCCGGATGGAACTGTCGACGGTCGGGGTACGGCGGCCGACGACCGCGCACGCGTTCGCCTGCGTGTGGGGGCCGGACGGTGCGGTACCGCTGCTGGACTGGCTGGAGGTCGCGCCGGAGCGGCGGTTCAGCCGGGAGAGCGTGCTGGACGGCGACGCCGAGCTGGGGCTGCGCGGGCTGGTGCTGCTCGACCTGCCCGACTTCGACTCGCTGGCCACCGAGCACCGGGCGGAGGTCGACCGGCTGCTCGGCCTCGTCGACCTGGTGGTCTGGGTGACCGATCCGCAGAAGTACGCCGACCAGGTGCTGCACGACCGGTACCTGCGGGCGTTCAAGCAGCACGGCGACATCACGGTCGCGGTGCTCAACCAGGCCGACCGGCTCAGCCCCAACGACGTGATCCGGTGCGTCGACGACCTCGCCGGGCTGCTGGCAACCGACGGGCTGGCCGAGGTACCCGTCTTCGCGGTCTCCGCCGTGGCCGCGCCGGGCAGCGGGCAGCTGCGCACGGTACTGGAACGGGCCGTGGCCGCCCGCCGCGCCGCCCTCGACCGGCTCGCCGGCGACCTGGACGAGGTGGCCGCGGACCTCGCCGACGTGGTCGACGGGCCGGTCGGGCCGGAGGACATCGACCGGGACCGCGCCGCCCTGCTCGCCGATGCCCTGGCCGCCGCGGCCGGGGTACCCGCGCTGGCCGGCGCGGTCGCGGACGCGCACCGGCAGCGGGCCCGGTGGGCGCTGGACCGGGTGTGGGGCTTCCCCCGGCGGGACCCGGTGACCGAGGTGCTGACCACCGACCCGGGTGCCGGTCAGGAGGCGGCACTGCGGGCCGCGGTACGGGATGTGGTCGAGCCGCTGGTCGACCGCCTGCCCGCGCCCTGGGCGACCCGGCTGGCCGACACCGCCCGCGCGGCGACCGACGACCTCGCCGAGCGGCTGCGCGCCACCGTGACCGGCGCCTCGATCGAGCGCGGCGACCCGGCCGGCTGGCGGCTGCTCGGGCTGCTGCGCTGGCTCGCGCTGCTCGCCGGGCTGGCCGGGATCGGCTGGCTGGTGGCCGGGCCGGCGCGCGGGCCGGGGCTGCCGCTGCTGCTGGCCGGCGCCGGGCTGGGCGTCTGGCTGATCATCTCGGTACTGTCCGGGCCGATGATCGACTCCCGGGCCGCGGCGGCACGCCAGCGCGCCGAACGCCGCCTGCGCTCGGCGGTCAGCCAGCTGACCGAGGGATACCTGATCGAGCCGGTACAGCAGGTGCTCGGCCGGTACGCACAGGCGCGTGAGGCGCTGCGCACCGTCCGGGGCTGAGGAAAAGCGGCCGGCCACCGGGCCCAACCCGCCCGCCGGGGCATACCCTCGAACCATGCCCAGGCCCGCACGCCGCCGGTCGTCCGGACCCTCCCCCGCTGCCGGCCGGGCGTCCCCCGACCTGCCCGAGCTGATCCTGGCCACCGCCGGCGACCTCGACCGGCTGCCGACCTCGCTGGACGCCGAACTGCTGCTGTCGACGCTGCTCGGCAGCGGGTACCGGCGCGCCCGGCCGGATCGGGCCGCCGCCCTCGACGAGCTCGTCGGCACGCTCGCCGAACGGGCCGCGGGCCGCCTGCGGACGCTGCTCACCGAGCCGGACACCGTGGCGCCGACCGGCGGGTACGCGTACGGCGACCGGTACGGCGACCAGACCGGGTACGTCGTCACGTTCAGCGAGCCGGAGCACGCCGTCGTGTTCGTCGTCGACCACACGCTCGGGCTGCTGCGCGACATCGTGACCGTGGTACCGGCGGCGTCGGTGCTCGACCGGCTCCGCGCGGAGACCGACGAGATGACCTGGTCGGCGCCGATGGAGCTGGCGGCGGTACGGGTCGCGGTCGCGGCGTACCTGCGCGCCACCGACCTGGCCGACGAGCTGCCCGACAGCGAGGCGTTGGTGGACAACCGCTGGCTGGCCGGGCGGCGGCTGGCCCTGCTGCCGGACGCGCGCGAGCCGGCCGGGCCGGCTGGACCGGGCGAGCCGGCCGGGGCCGATGGGCAGGAGAGGGCCGCTGACCACGCGGAGTTGACCGCGGAGTTCCTCGCCGGGCCGGAGGCGCGGCTGGCCGGGCTGGCGCGCGCGTCCGGTACGCAGGGCGAGGCCGTCGGGTACGTCCTCGGGCTGTGTGTGGACTTCGCCGGCTCCCGCGGTGGCGACCCGTTGCGCTGGAGCCCCCGGGCGGTCGAGGCGTTCCTGCTGGACTGGGTACACGAGCGGGCGGTACTGGACGCGCAGGACGCGGTGGCGCTACCCGACGTGCTCGCGGCCTGGGTCGCCTGGGCCGGTCGCCGGGTCGGCCTGCCGGAGCCCGCGGTCGCCGCGACCCTGGACCGCATCGACGCGCTGCGCGGCGAGTTCGCGCGGCTGGTGGGTACCGGCGAGCGGCAGAGCCCGGCAGTGCGGGCGACCGCCCAGCTCGTCGCCGAGGGCGTCGACCTCGCCGACCCGGCCGCCGTCGAGGAGTGGCTGGCCGCGTACAACGACGCGAACCATTAGTCCTGGTCGCAGCTCGGGCTCGGGGAGGCAGCCGGGGTCGGCGGGTCGCTCGGCGCCGGGTCCGCGTCGCTCGGGCTCGGGCTGGGTGCGGGGCTGTCGCTCGGCGACGCGTCGGGGGTGGCCGCCGCCTCCGCTCCTCCGCGGTCCGGCGCGGCCTCCGCGGCAGCCGGAGTGGGTACCGGCGGCCGCCCGGCCCGGCGCGGTAGCACAGGCGGCGGGGCGGCCGGGCTCATGGACGGGCCGACGACGGTACCCGCCCGGGCCGCCGGCCGGCTCCCGGCCGGTGGGGACACCACGATGACCGGGTCGCCGGGGCCGCCCAGCAACGGGGTACCCGACGGCCCGCGCTGCCCCAACGAGGCGGTGCCGATGGCCATCACCACAAACGTGGGTACCGACGCCAGAGCGACCAGCATCGCCACGATCAACGCGTACCGGCGCACCGGCCCGGTCACTCCGAAGTCCGTCACACCGGAAAGAACGATGAAGCCCGCCGATCCGCTGTGCCCTTTTTCTGATGGTTCGCGGTCGGCCGTCGCCCCTCGGGTTGTGGCCGTGCCCACCTCGGCTGCCATGCTTGGACTCTGGCGGCGACGAGGCCACCGCCCTCCCATTACCCTGCGGTAGGGCTGACCCGGAGCCGGCTCCCCGCGCCCTGGCGCTCCGACCGGAGCAGGGGCACCAGACCGGCACGGCGATCCCGCTGCCGACGCATACCGACAGGGAGATACGGATGGCGAAGCCCGCGGGCACACCCCCACCGGAACCGGAGTTCGTGCAGCTCCTCACCCCCGACGGGGAACGGGTCGAGCACCCGGACTACCGGGTCGACTTCACCGACGACGAGTACCGCAGCCTGTACCACGACCTGGTCGTCGTACGCCGGCTGGACGCCGAGGCCACCGCCCTGCAACGGCAGGGTGAGCTGGGCATCTGGGCGAGCCTGCTCGGCCAGGAGGCGGCCCAGGTCGGTTCCGGCCGGGCGATGCGCCCGCAGGACATGGCCTTCCCGACATACCGGGAGCACGGCGTCCTGTACTGCCGCGGGATCGACCCGATCATGCCGCTCGGCCTGTTCCGCGGCGTCGACCAGGGCGGCTGGGACCCGATCGAGATGAAGTTCGCGATGTACACGATCGTGATCGGGGCGCAGACGCTGCACGCGACCGGGTATGCGATGGGCATCGCGATGGACGGCAAGGTCGGCACCGAGGACGGCGAGGCCGTCATCGCCTACTTCGGCGACGGCGCGAGCAGCCAGGGCGACGTCAACGAGGCGTTCGTCTGGTCGAGCGTGTTCCACGCGCCGGTGGTGTTCTTCTGCCAGAACAACCAGTACGCGATCTCCGAGCCGCTGGAGCGGCAGACCCGGGTACCGCTGTACCAGCGCGCGCACGGCTTCGGCTTCCCCGGCGTCCGGGTCGACGGCAACGACGTGCTGGCCAGCTACGCGGTGACCCGGGCCGCGCTGGACCAGGCCCGGGTCGGCCAGGGACCGACGCTGATCGAGGCCTACACGTACCGGATGGGCGCGCACACCACCTCCGACGACCCGACCCGGTACCGGATCGCCAGCGAGGTCGAGGCGTGGCAGGCCAAGGACCCGATCCTGCGGGTACGCCGGTTCCTGGAGCAGCAGGGCCTGGCCGACCAGAGCTTCTTCGGGGAGGTCGACGAGCAGGCCCGGGTTGAGGCGGTGAAGCTGCGGGAACGGGTACTGGAGCTGCCCGACCCGGCCCCGGTGACCATGTTCGACCACGTGTTCCCGAACGGGTCGCCCGAGATCGACGAGGAGCGCGAGCAGTTCACCGCCTACCTGTCCAGCTTCGCCGGGGAGGTGCACTGATGGAGACCGTGACCATCGGCAAGGCGCTCAACCTCGGGCTGCGCCGGGCGCTGGAGGACGACCCGAAGGTGATCCTCATGGGCGAGGACATCGGCCGGCTCGGCGGCGTCTTCCGGATCACCGATGGGCTGCAGAAGGACTTCGGCGACGACCGGGTCATCGACACCCCGCTGGCCGAGTCCGGCATCGTGGGTACCGCGGTCGGGCTGTGCCTGCGTGGGTACCGGCCGGTACTGGAGATCCAGTTCGACGGGTTCGTCTACCCGGCCTACGACCAGATCGTGTCCCAGGTCGCCAAGATGCACTACCGTTCCCGCGGCCAGGTCCGGGTACCGATCGTGATCCGGATCCCGTACGGCGGCGGCATCGGCGCGGTGGAGCACCACTCCGAGTCGCCCGAGGCGTACTTCGCGCACACCGCCGGCCTCAAGGTCGTCACCTGCGCCAGCCCCGACGACGCGTACTGGATGATCCAGCAGGCGATCGCCTCCGACGATCCGATCATCTTCTTCGAGCCCAAGCGCCGGTACTGGGAGAAGGGCCCGGTCGACACCGACACCGAGCCGTACCCGCTGCACGCCGCCCGGGTCGCGCGTCCCGGTACCGACGCCACGGTGGTCGCCTACGGGCCGATGGTGCGCACCGCGCTGGACGCCGCGACGGCTGCCGCCGAGGAGGGCCGCGAGCTGGAGGTCATCGACCTGCGCTCGATCTCGCCGCTGGACATGGCGCCGGTGTACGAGTCGGTGCGCAAGACGGGTCGGCTGGTCGTGGTGCACGAGGCGCCGTCCAACGTCGGGGTCGGCGCGGAGATCGCCGCCCGGGTCACCGAGCAGTGCTTCTACTCGCTGGAGGCGCCGGTACTGCGGGTGTGCGGGTTCAACGTGCCGTACCCGGCCGCCCGCGTCGAGGAGGACTTCCTGCCCGACCTGGACCGGGTGCTGGACGCCGTCGACCGGAGCTTCGGATGGTGAGCGCCGTGTCGAAGGTCAAGGAGTTCCCGCTGCCCGACCTCGGTGAAGGGCTCACCGAAGGGGAGATCCTGCGCTGGCTGGTACAGGTCGGCGACACCATCGAGCTGAACCAGCCGATCGTCGAGGTGGAGACCGCCAAGGCCGCGGTCGAGATCCCCGCGAAATGGGCCGGGAAGGTCACCGAGATCTTCCAGCCGGAGGGTACGACGGTCGAGGTGGGTACCCCGATCATCGCGATCGACACCGAGCCCGGGGCGCAGACCGCGCCGTCGGCTGCTTCCCTGGCCGCCGTCGAGGTGGCCCCCGCGGAGGGCATGGTGGAACCGGGCCTGATCGGCGGGCCGGCACCGGGCGGGCGGACCGCGGTACTCGTCGGGTATGGACCGCGCACGACCGCGGCCAAGCGCCGGCCCCGGGGAGCCCCACTCGCGGCTGCCCCGGTCGCCCCGGCCACCCCGGTCGCGCCGGCCGCCCCGGAGCCGGAGCCGAACGGCGTCGGGAAGGCGCTGGCCAAGCCGCCGGTCCGCAAGCTCGCCCGGGACCTGGGCGTGGACCTGACCCGGCTGGTCGGCTCCGGCCCGCAGGGCTCGATCACCCGGGCCGACGTGGAGGCCGCGACCGCGCCGGCGCCCGTCACGGGCGACCGCGAGCAGCGGGTCCCGGTCAAGGGTGTGCGCAAGCTGACCGCGGAGAACATGGTGGCGAGCGCGTTCACCGCGCCGCACGTGTCGGTGTTCCTCACCGTGGACGTCACCCGCTCGGTCCGGGCCCTGGAGCGGCTGCGGGCGCTGCCCGAGTGGCGCGAGGTGCGGGTGTCTCCGCTGCTGCTCGCGGCGAAGGCGGCACTGCTGGCGATCCGGCGGTACCCGCTGGCGAACTCGACCTGGGCCGGCGAAGAGATCGTGGTCAAGGAATACGTCAACCTGGGCATCGCGGCGGCCACCGAGCGCGGGCTGATCGTGCCGAACATCAAGGACGCCGACCGGATGTCGCTGCGCGAGCTGGCCGACGCGATGACCGCGCTGGTGCAGACCGCGAAGGCCGGCCGGACCGCGCCGACGGACATGTCCGGGGGTACCTTCACGATCACCAACGTCGGGGTGTTCGGCGTGGACACCGGTACCCCGATCCTGCCGCCGGGCGAGGCCGCCATCCTCTGCTTCGGGGCGATCCGGGAGCAGCCGTGGGTGCACAAGGGCAGGGTGAAGGTACGCCACGTCACCACGCTGGGGATGTCCTTCGACCACCGGATCATCGACGGCGAACTGGGTTCCCGGTTCCTCCGTGACGTCGGCGCGTTCCTCGCCGATCCCGAGACCACGCTGCTGGCCTCGTGCTGAGCGCTCCGGGTCCGGGATTCCCGGGCCCGGAACTCAGGCCCTCCCATGATGGCCCGGGACGGGTACTGTCACTACCGGCCGGTGCCACCGGAGTTCCGTGCGCAGGAGGAGGCTACAGAGATGTCCCAGGGCCCGTACCCGCCCGGCTACGACCCGGCTGACGGTCCCCAGCCGCCGCGGCGCCAGCCCGGCGACGGGTACCCGGAGCCCAGCCGCGGAGCGGCCCGGGCACCGCAGCCGGACTGGGCCGCGCAGCAGCGTCCGGAAGGCGGGTCGACCTCCAACTACCCCGCGCCCGGGTACGCCGGCCCGGAGTCGCCCAACGATCCGCACAACCAGTACCGTCGCCCGTCCTACGACGGCGACCCGGGCGGCGGCCAGCCCGGCGGCGGGTTCGGCCAGCCGGGCGGCGGCTACGGCGGCGGCCAGCCCGGCGGCTACGGTGCCGCTCCGCCGTACCCGCAGCAGCCCGGCCAGTACGGCGGCGACCCCGGCCAGTACGGTGCCGAGCCGGGCCGGTACGGGGATCCGACGCAGTACCACGACCCGACCCAGTACGGTGAGCGCGGCCCGGAGGCCGGGCGGTTCGGCTCGCTGCGGTACGAGGAGGGGCCGGGCGGTGCGCCGCCGGAGCGGAAGAGCCGGCGCGGGCTGATCATCGGCGTGGTCGTGGCCGTCGTCGCCGTGCTGGTCCTGGGTGCGGTCGGGTTCTTCTTCCTGGTGTCCTCGAACAGCGGCAGCAACTTCGCGGTGAACTCCTGCGTGCGCCGCTCCGGAGACAAGGCGGAGAGCGTGACCTGCTCGACGTCCGGGTCGTTCAAGATCGTGTCGAAGGTCGGCTCGCCCAGCCAGTGCCCGGACCAGCAGCAGCCCTATGTCGTGCTCCAGGAGAAGGGCAAGTCCGACCAGGTGCTGTGCCTGAAGCCCGCGAAGTAGGCGGGCTCCCGGCGGCGCCGGCCCGGTGTCCGGATGCTGTGGGAGACTCGGGTTGTTCGACGCCATCGAGCGGTTCCTGAGGTGAGCAGCGGTGACAGCAGCGCCCCTTGAGCATGTCGGGCCCTGGAACGAAGAGGACTACTTCGAGCTGGGGCAGACCACTGACCGCATCGAGCTGTTGGACGGGAGTCTGATCGTGAGCCCGGCGCCGTCCGGACCGCACCAGCAGGTGGCCCGCCGCCTGACCAACGCCTTGAAGCAGGCGGCGGACCGGGTCGTCACGATGCAGCTGTACGCCCTGGCCGGCATCCGGTGGTACCTCCTTGCCCAGGTCGAGCCCGTCGAACTGCGCCTTTTCCGGCTCGACGGTCGCTACTACGTCGAGCACGCGGTGGCGGCGAAGGGGGAAGCCCTACGGCTCACCGAGCCGTTCCCGGCTGCGCTGGATACCACGTTGCTCACGAGGTAGTCGGATGTCGTCGGGCTCCACGGTCCGGGTACGCGCTCCGGAACTGCGCGGTCGCGGCTGGCTGAACACCGGCGGCCGGTCGCTGTCCCTGGCCGACCTGCGCGGCCGGATCGTACTGCTCGACTTCTGGACCTTCTGCTGCATCAACTGCCTGCACGTGCTCGACGAACTGCGGCCGGTCGAGGAGCGGTACGCCGACGTGCTGGTGGTGATCGGGGTGCACTCGCCGAAGTTCGAGCACGAGAAGGATCCGGACGCGCTGGCCGCCGCGGTGCAACGGTACGGCGTGCGGCACCCGGTACTCGACGATCCGCGGATGGAGACGTGGGACCGGTACGCCGCCCGGGCCTGGCCGACGCTGTGCGTCGTCGACCCGGAGGGGTATCTGGTCGCCACGATGGCCGGTGAGGGCCATGCGGCCGGGTTGATGGCGCTGCTCGACGAGCTGGTCGAGGAGCACGGCGCGAAGGGCACCCTGCACCGCGGTACCGGCCCGTACGTGCCGCCTCCGGTACCCGCCGGTGACCTGCACTTCCCCGGCAAGGCGATCGTCTCGCCGGCCGGTTTCCTGGTCTCCTCCTCGGCCGGGCACCAGCTCGTCGAGCTGGAACCGGACGGGGTGAGCGTGGTGCGGCGGATCGGTTCGGGCCGGCCGGGCCGGGCGGACGGGGCCGCCGACGTCGCCCAGTTCAACGAGCCCCAGGGGCTGTGCCTGCTGCCGCCGCACGTCGCCGAGATCGCCGGGTACGACCTGGTCGTCGCGGACACGGTGAACCACCTGCTGCGCGGGGTACGGCTGGGCGACGGCGAGGTGGTCACCGTCGCCGGCAGCGGCCGGCCGTGGCGCTCGGCCACCCGGGACGGGCACGCGCACGACGCGAAGGCCGCCGACCTGTCCTCGCCGTGGGACCTGGCGTGGTACGACGACCGGCTGATCGTCGCGATGGCCGGCATCCACCAGCTGTGGTGGTTCGATCCGGTCAAGCGGACGGTCGGCGGCTACGCCGGTACCACGGTCGAGGCGCTGCGCGACGGCCCGCTCGCCGATGCCTGGCTGGCGCAACCGTCCGGCCTGTCCGCACGGGGCGAGCGGCTGTGGGTGGTGGACAGCGAGTCCTCGGCGCTGCGCTTCGTCGCCGACGGGGCGATCCACACCGCCGCCGGGCAGGGGCTGTTCGACTTCGGGTACGTGGACGGGCCGGCGACCGAGGCGCTGTTCCAGCACCCGCTCGGCGTGCTGGCGCTGCCGGACGGCGCGGTACTGGTGGCGGACACGTACAACGGCGCGGTACGCCGGTACGCCGACGGCGCGGTGAGCACCGTCGCGACCGGGCTCGCCGAACCGAGCGACCTGGTGCTCACCCCGGACGGCGACGTGATCGTGGTGGAGTCCGCGGCGCACCGGCTGTCCCGCCTGCCCCCCGGCGCCGCGACCGCAGCGGTGGCGGCAGCGGTGGCGCCCGGCGCGGAGCCGCCCCACGAGCGGTACCGCACCGAGCGCCCGGTCACCGACATCGCACCCGGCGAGCTGCCCCTCGACGTGGTCTTCACCCTGCCGCCCGGCCAGAAGCTGGACGACTCGTTCGGGGTACCGGTCCGGCTGGAGGTCTCCGCCTCGCCGCCGGAGCTGCTCGTCGAGGGCGCCGGGGTCGGCACCGAACTGACCCGTACCCTGCGCGTGACGGCGGGGATCACCGAGGGCGTGATCCAGGTCACCGCCCAGGCCGCCACGTGTGACGCCGAGGCCGAGTTCGCCGCCTGCCACCTGACCCGCCAGGACTGGGGCGTACCGGTGCGGGTCACGCCCGATGGCGCGCGCCGGCTATCCCTGGTCCTGCGCGGCTGAGCCCGTTCGCGCCGTACCCGCCGGGCCCGCCCCGGCCGTACCCGCCGCCGCCCGGCGTCTCGATCACCAGCACGTCGCCGGGCTGTACCTCGACCGAGTCACATCCGCCCAAAGGCACCACGGTGCCGTCGCGCCGCTCGACCCGGTTCGCGCCGAGCGAGCCGGGCGACCCGCCCGCCATGCCGTAGGGCGGTACCCGCCGGTGCCCGGACAGCGTGCTCACCGTCATCGGTTCCTGGAACCGGATCCGCCGCACCGCACCGTCGCCGCCCGGCCAGCGTCCGGTACCCCCGCTGCCGCGCCGGATGGCGAACTCCTCCAGCCGTACCGGGAAGCGCCACTCCAGCACCTCCGGATCGGTCAGCCGGGAGTTGGTCATGTGCGTCTGCACCACGGCCGCCCCGGCGAAGCCGTCACCCGCGCCGGAGCCGGAGCCGACCGTCTCGTAGTACTGGTGCCGGTCGTTGCCGAAGGTCACGTTGTTCATCGTCCCGGAGCCCTCGGCCTGGATGCCCAGCGCCGCGTACAGCGCACCGGTGATCGCCTGCGAGGTCTCGACGTTGCCGGCGACGACGGCGGCGGGGTACACCGGGGCGAGCATCGAGCCGGCCGGTACCACGATCCGCAGCGGCCGCAGGCACCCGTCGTTGAGCGGGATGTCGTCGGCGACCAGGGTCCGGAAGACGTACAGCACCGCCGCGGTGACCACCGACGTCGGCGCGTTGAAGTTGGTGTCCAGCTGCGCCGACGAGCCGGTGAAGTCGATCGTGGCGGTGCGGGCGGCCCGGTCGACGGAGACCCGCACCGCGATCACCGCACCCGAGTCCAGTTCGTAGCGGTAGGAGCCGGAACCCAGCGCGCCGATCACCCGGCGCACCGCGTCCTCCGCGTTGTCCTGCACGTGCCGCATGTACGCCTGCACCACGTCGAGGCCGAAGTGCCCGATCATCCGGCCGACCTCCTCGACGCCCTTGGCGTTCGCGGCGACCTGGGCGCGCAGGTCGGCGAGGTTGGTCGCCGGGTTCCGCGACGGGTACCGCGCACCGGCCAGCAGCGCCTGCGTCTCCTCCTCGCGGAACCGCCCGTCGGCCACGAGCAGCCAGTTGTCGAACAGCACGCCCTCCTCGTGCAGGTCGCGGCTGCTGGCCGGCATCGAGCCGGGGGTGATCCCGCCGATCTCCGCGTGGTGGCCGCGGGAGGCGACGTGGAACAGGATCTCGCCGCCGGTACCGAACACCGGGGTGACGACGGTGACGTCGGGCAGGTGGGTGCCGCCGTGGTACGGGTCGTTGATCGCGTAGACGTCGCCCGGCCGCAGGTCGCCGGCCCGCCGCCGGATCACCTCCTTGACGCTCGCGCCCATCGAACCGAGGTGCACCGGCATGTGCGGCGCGTTGGCGATCAGGTTGCCGTCCGGGTCGAACAGCGCGCAGGAGAAGTCCAGCCGCTCCCGGATGTTGACCGACTGCGCGGTGGCCTCCAGCCGCGCGCCCATCTGCTCGGCGATCGACATGAACAGGTTGTTGAAGATCTCCAACAGGACCGGATCGACGCGGGTGGTCGCCCCCGCGTCGTCGGCGCGCGGCCGCGCCCGCTCCAGCAGCAGGTGTCCGTACCCGGTGACCGCGGCCCGCCACCCGTCGTCCACCACGGTCGTGGCGTTCGCCTCGGCGACGATCGCCGGTCCGTCGACGGTGTCGCCCGGCCGCAGCCCGTCCCGCTGGTACAGGGGTACCGGACGCCACCCGCCCCCGGTGTACATCCGCACCTCGACCGGCTCGACCGGCTCGCCGGCGGCGTAGGTCAACTCCGGCTGCTCGGTCCGGCCGGTCGCCTCGACCGTGACCGCTTCGGCGATCAGCGGCCGGTCCATGAGGAACGAGTACGTCCGGCGGTAGGTCTCGGCGAACTCGGCGAGCATCGCGTCCAGGTCGGCCAGCGCCACCGGTACCGCCGTGTCGGTGCCGTCGTAGCGGAGCTGCACCTGGACGCTGACGGTGATCGCCTCGTCGGGTACCTCCTCCTCGGCAAGCTCGGCCCGCGCGGCGGCGGACAGCGCGTCGGCGACCTCGACCAGCCGCGGCACCGCGGTTTCGTCCAGCCGCACCTCCACCGACTGCTCGCGCATGGCGGTGGTGTCGGCGAGGCCGATGCCGAGCGCGGACAGTACCCCGGCCATCGGCGGGACGAGCACCGACCGGATGCCCAGCGAGTCGGCGACCGCGCAGGCGTGCTGGCCGCCCGCGCCGCCGAAGGTGGTCAGGGCGTACCCGGTGACGTCGTGCCCCTTCTGCACCGAGATCCGCTTGACCGCGTTGGCCATGTTGGCCACGGCGATGCGCAGGTACCCCTCGGCGACCTCCTCCGGGCCGCGGCCGTCGCCGATCCGCGCGGCCAGGTCGGCGAACCGCGCGCGGACGACGTCGGCGTCCAGCGGCTGGTCGCCGTCCGGCCCGAACACCCGCGGGAAGTACTCCGGCTGGATGCGGCCGAGCATCACGTTGGCGTCGGTGACGGCGAGCGGGCCGCCGCCCCGGTAGCAGGCCGGGCCGGGGTCGGCACCGGCCGAGTCCGGGCCGACCCGGTACCGGGCGCCGTCGAAGTGCAGGATCGAACCGCCGCCGGCCGCGACGGTGTGGATGTCGATCATCGGCGCGCGCAGCCGCACGCCGGCCACCTGGGTGTGGAAGACCCGCTCGTACCCCCCGGCGTAGTGCGAGACGTCGGTCGAGGTGCCGCCCATGTCGAAGCCGATGACGTGGTCGAAGCCGGCGAGCTGCGACATCCGTACCATGCCGACGATGCCGCCGGCCGGGCCGGACAGGATCGCGTCCTTGCCGCGGAAGTGCCCGGCCTCGGCCAGGCCGCCGTTGGACTGCATGAACATCAGCCGGACACCGGGCAGCTGCCGGGCGATCCCGTCGACGTAGCGGCGCAGCACCGGGGACAGGTACGCGTCGACGACCGTGGTGTCACCGCGGGGTACCAGCTTCATCAGCGGGCTGACCTCGCTGCCGCAGGAGACCTGCGCGAAGCCGAGCTGCTCGGCCACCTTGCCGGCGGCGCGCTCGTGCTCCGGGTACAGGTGGCTGTGCAGGCAGGCGACGGCGACCGAGCCCGCCCCGGCGTCCCGGGCGGCCCGCAGGTGCGTGGTCAGCGCGTCGAGATCGGGCGACCGCAGGACGGTGCCGTCCGCGGCGACCCGCTCGTCCAGCTCGATCACCCGCTCGTAGAGCATCTCCGGCAGCACGATGTGCCGGTCGAAGATGCGCGGCCGGTTCTGGTACCCGATCCGCAGCGCGTCACCGAAGCCCTTCGTGATGACCAGTACCGTCCGCTCGCCCTTGCGTTCCAGCAGCGCGTTGGTCGCCACCGTGGTACCCATCCGGACCGCTTCGACGCGGCTTTCCGCCGGCCCGCCGTCCAGCAGCGCGCGGATACCGGCGACGGCGGCGTCGCGGTACCGGGCCGGGTTCTCCGACAGCAGCTTGTGCGTGACCAGCCGGCCGTCCGGCGTCCGCGCGACGATGTCGGTGAAGGTACCGCCGCGGTCGATCCAGAACTGCCAGCCCCGCATCGCGACGCCCGTCAGGGTGCGCGGCGGACCGCGATCAGCGCCACGTCGTCGGTGGCCGGCTTCTCGTGCAGTACCCGCATCGCCTGCACGCACAGGTCGTCGGCGGTACCGGCGCCGACCGCGGCGAGCAGCTCGACGAGGCCGTCGCGCAGCGGCCGGTCGCGGCGCTCGATGAGCCCGTCGGTGTAGAACAGCGTCGCGTCCGGTACCGGGATGGTGATCGTCCGGCGGGGCGTTTCGTGGTGGGCGCCGAGGGGAAGGTCGGCCGGTGCCACCAGCAGCCGGCCGTTGCCGTCGGCGTCCAGCAGTACCGGCGGCAGGTGCCCGGCCAGCGACACGGTCAACGTGGTGCGCGCGGGATCGATCACGGCGTAGGCGGCGGTCGCCATCGCGTCGGGCTCGAAGAACTGGATCTTGTTGTCCAGCCGGGTCAGCACGTCGGCCGGGTCGTTCGTCTCCAGCGCGTAGGCGCGCAGCGCGCTGCGGATGCGGCCCATCACGACCGCGGCGCGCAGCCCGCTGCCGGCCACGTCACCGATCACCACGCCGACATACCCGCTGGGCAGCGCGAACACGTCGTACCAGTCGCCGCCGACCCCGACCTCGGCACCGGGCAGGTACCGGGCCGCGATGTCGAAGCCGGCCACGACCGGCGGCCGGGCCGGCAGGAGGCTGCGCTGGAGGGCGACGGTGGTCTGGCGTTCCAGCGCGAAGATGCGCGCCTGGGCGGCCAGGCCGGCCCGGTCGGCGACCAGGCGCAGCAGCTCGATGTCGCCGCCGGTGAACCGGCGCGGGCTGCGGCTGCCGACGTGCAGCACGCCGAGTACCCGGCCGGACGCGGTGATCGGTACCCCGGCCAGGACGGCGAGGTGCGCGTCGATGAGGAGCTGGTTGACCACGGTGGTGCGGTCCACCTGGTCGATGACCAGCGGCTGCGCGGTGGCCGCGATCCGGCCCGCGAAGCCGTACCCGACCGGCACCCGGATACCCTGGCGGACCTCCTCTTCCAGGCCGCTGGCCGCGGTCGCGACCAGTTCCCGACCGGAGGCGTCGAGCAGCAGGATCGCCGCCGTGTCGGTGCCCATCAGCTCGCGGGTACGCGACGCCAGCTCGGTGAGCAGCTCGTCGACGTCCAGTTGGGCCAGGGCGGCATCGGTCACGGCGAGCAGCCGGCGCAGCCGCTCGTCATCCTCTTCGGTGACGAATCCGGTCACGGTCATGGGGTGGTCGGCTGGTTGTGGCCGGGGTCGCCGACGAGGTGCGCCCACACGCCGGTAATCTCCAGTACCTGGCGGGTGATGCCGTGCGCGTCGACCACCCGGTATGCGACGCCCCGCGCGTCGGCGGCCCGCCGGCCGCGCAGCAGCAGCGCGATGCCGGAGGAGTCGAGGAAGTCGACGGCGGACAGGTCGATCAGCACCTCGGTGACGCCCTCGGCGTGGACCGCCCCGGTGATCGCGTTCTCCAGGTCGGCACCGGTGGACAGGTCGACCTCGCCGGAGACGGCGACGGTCATCAGGCTTCCGCTGCGCTGGTTGGACACCGACATCCGCACCGGGGCCGCCTCCTTCCGCCGAAATCGGCCCGCCATGAGACTCTAGCCGGCTTCGTGAGAAGCACAACGTTTCTACTGGCGAGTAACCTACGGTGCCGTAACCTTGGTGCCGTGACGACAACCCCGACCCCGCTGCGCCCGATCGACCTGGGTAAGCCCAGGATGCGCGGCTGGCTGCACGCCTACGCGTTCTTCGTCGCCGTGGTGGCCGGCGCGGTGCTCACCACGCTGGCGGCGACCCTGGTACCCGGTACGGCACCGGCCGTGTCGTGCGCCGTCTACAGCGTGACGGTGTGCGCGCTGTTCGGCACGAGCGCGCTGTACCACCGCCGGGTCTGGTCGCCGCGCTGGTACCTCGTCATGCGCCGGCTCGACCATTCGATGATCTTCGTGTTCATCGCGGGTACCTACACGCCGTTCTCGGTACTGCTGCTGCGCCGCGGGGTGGCCACGACGATCCTCGCCATCGTCTGGGGCGGCGCGGTGCTCGGCGTCGGCCTCAAGCTGATCTATCCGCACGCACCCCGCTGGGTCGGCGCACCGCTGTACGTGGCGCTGGGCTGGGTGGCGATCCCGGTACTGCCGCAGCTGCTCGCCCGCGGCGGGCTGGCCGCGCTGGTGCTGCTGCTGGCCGGTGGCGTCTTCTACACGCTCGGCGCGGTCTGCTACGCGCTGCGCCGGCCGCGCGGCTGGCCGGGTACCTTCGGCCACCACGAGTTCTTCCACGCCTGCACCCTGGTCGCGGCGCTGTGCCACCACGTCGCCGTCTACCTGGCGCTGTTCGCCTGACGCGCGAAAGGGCGCCCTTCGGCGGGCGCCCTTCTGCTCCGGTTCAGTAGTCCGTGTCCCGGGGCTGGTACTCCACCCGCCGCTTCTCGTCGACGACCCGGTCGGCGGTGTCGACGTTGGGGCGGGCGACGACGGTACGGCGGCGGTTGCTCCAGAACCACAGGGTGAGCAGCAGGCCGACCACTCCGGCGAGCATCAGAACGTAGCCCACGACATTGAGACTGAGCCAGCCCACCGAGACGTGTACGGCGAACGCGAGGATCGCGCCGACCGCGATGAGGAAGATACTTCCACCGATACCCACGGTGTCCTCCCAATGGTCACAAGTGCGGGACGACATGAGTGGTACCCCGTCCCACCGGCCACTAATCGGGCAGGCTATGCGCATGAGCCAGCGGTCCCTGGTGATTCTGCGGCACGCCAAGGCGGAACGGCCGGCCGGCATGGCCGACAGCGACCGGCCACTGACCCAGCGTGGGCATGCCGACGCGGCCGCCGCGGGTGCCTGGCTCGCAGCCCGTGGATACCGCCCTGACCTGGTGCTCTGCTCGCCGTCGAAGCGCACCCGGCAGACCTGGCGCGGGGTGTCGGTGGCGCTGGCCGGCGGGCCCGAGCCGGAGGTGCGCTTCGAGTCCGAGCTGTACTACGGCGGGGTCGAGGACGCCCTGGAGCTGATCCGGCAGGCGCCGCCGGAGGCGGGCTCGGTGCTGCTGGTCGGGCACAATCCGGCCGTGTCGATGCTGTCCGCGCTGCTGGACAGCCCCGCCGGCCGGGACGGCGACGGGCTGCGCACCTGCGGGATCGCGGTACACCGGCGCGACGGCGACTGGGCGGACTTCGACTCCGGCACCGCGCCCGTCGTGGCCACCCACACCGCCCGCGCCTGACCGAGCCGCCGCGGGCGAGGGGTGAGCGGGCGGCCCGGTTTGGCCGGTTTGCGCTGTGGTGGCGGGTGTGGCAGGGCTCCCGTGGCG